>FSXI01000218.1_pt1 | contig 13804 bp, 11 predicted proteins | sample 1638251 | NCBI WGS metagenome assembly FSXI01 (sample SAMEA3914788, study PRJEB12502) | metagenome | biome: forest; material: soil | place: Canada | collected 2011-07-03 | depth 0.1 m | reverse complement strand
GGGCAGGTGAGATGGAAAACCCGCTCGATGGCGAGCTTGTCGCAGAGGATCTTGGCCTGGGAAAGATTGCGGGGGATGCCGTCGAGGACGAGGCGATCGATCTCGGGCTTGAAGCGGCCCGCGTTCTCGACCACCGTGATCTGCTTGGCCCAGAGCTGGATGGTGATGTCGTCGGGGACCAGTTCGCCCTTGCTGGAGTACTTGAGGAAGGCCTCGCCGAGGGGCGATTGGAGATCGAGGGCGCGGAAGACGTCGCCGCAGGCGCAATGATGGAAGCCGGGGACGGTCCCGAGGATCTTGCCCTGGGTTCCTTTGCCCGAGCCGGGAGCCCCGAAGAGCAGGATCGTTTGGTATTTCACGGAGCGGAATATAGATTCTTCCTCGCCCGGGGCAAGACCCGCTTCCCCGCCTTGCGGAGGGGACGATTCCCGAGGCGGGGTGGAGAAGCCGTTGGAGAGTCCATTTGTAGTTCCGGCGAGGAGAACCGATTGATCTTTCACAGGAGGCCACTATAGATTCTTTTCCAGTATGAGCAAGGCTTGCGTTCGCGATTTAAGCCGAATTCGGACCGAAAGGGGCTCGAATTTGGAATGGCAAAGCCCTCTCTAATGGTGTAATTCCTTCGCAACTATCTCTTTATGATTCATTCCTCCCTTTGGAACGCGGCGCTCCCTTTTCTCGCGCAGGCCGCTCCGGCGGCGGCTTCCCCCGCTCCCACCGATGCCATCAATCCCCTGGCGGGCCTCTCCCTCTGGGGCCTGCTCCGCGCCGGCGGCTGGGTGATGATCCCCCTCCTGCTCGCCTCGATGGCGGTGGTCTCGCTGATCGGATTCTATTTCCTGACCCTCCGCCGCGGCGCCATCACCAACGACGAATTGGAACTGCAGATCGATACCTTCCTCTCGGAGGATGACCTGACCGGCTTGGCCAACTTTCTCAAGGACCGCCCCGAGGCGGTCGCCGAGGTCCTGCGGAAAGTGCTCGAATTCACCTACCGCCGCAAGGACGCCGACGCCGAGGCGATCAAGGCGGTGGCCGAATCGGAGGGCGCCCGGCTCGCCGCCGCGCTCAACCAGCGGGTCACCTACCTGCTCGATGTCGGCGTACTCTCGCCGATGCTCGGCCTCTTCGGCACCGTGGTCGGTATTCTCCGCTCCTTCGGCACCATCGCCTCGCAGGCGCTGGCGATGCGGACGATGATGCTGGCGGGCGGTGTCTCCCAGGCCCTGGTGGCGACGGCGGCGGGATTGATCGTCGGCATCACCGCCATGTTCTTCTATTCCTATTTCCGGGGCCGGGTCCAGGCGTTGATCTCGATCTTCGAGGTCTCCACCACCGCAAGGGTCCAGGAGATCCTGCTCTTGAAGAAGCGGCACCTGCTCGCCCGCTGAGCGAAACCCCACGATTCTTGCGATGAATTTCCGCCGCCGCATCGTCACGGAGCAGATCGGGCTGCAATTGGCCCCGATGATCGATGTCGTCCTCTTCCTGCTCTGCTTCTTCATCCTCACCTGGAACCTGGCGAGGTACGAGGCCGACATCGACGTGAAAGTCCCGACCGCCAAGAACGGCCAGGAGCCGAAGCAGCTGCCGGGCGAGGTCATCATCAACGTCACCAAGGACGGCGCGGTCAACCTCAACCGCCGCGTCGTCAGCCTCGACGAGCTCCAGCAGATCCTCGCCGGCGTGGTCCAGCAATATCCCGATCAGGCGGTGATCATCCGGGCCGACGCCGATACCAATTACAAGAGCGTGGTCGGCGTCCTCGACGCCTGTCGCGGGGCCGACGCCTGGAACATCGCCTTCGCCACCCTCCGTCCCGGCACCCTTCCGGCGGCTCCCACTCCCCCTTCCGCCCCGCTCTCGGCTCCCGCCGCGACTCCGGCTGCCGCGCCCGCCGCTCCCGTCCCGGCTCCGGCGACCGCAACGCCGCCCGCCTCGTGAACGCCCGGCGCGGCGCGATGCTGGCGGCGGCGGTCTGGATGGCCGCGCGCGCCGGAGTGGCAGCGGCCTGGCCCTCCACCGCCCCCAGCTTTCCCAGCGCGCCGCCCGACCTTTCCGCGTCGACCAACGCGCCCGCCGCCGTGGCGCCGCCCGCCCCTGCCGCTGTCACGAGTGCCAACTCTTCATCAGCCCCCGCCGCCGCCTCGGCTGCTTCCACGGCGGACGATGGCACCACCCCGCCCCCTCCGCTCCAGGTCAAGCCGCTGATCGATACCCAGCTGGAACAGGCAGGCGTCCTCTACGACCAGAAAAAATACGCCGACGCCCTCCAGGCCTATACGGAGATCCTCCCCCAGATCGCCGACGCCCGGCGCGAGGAGGTCCTCTACCGGATCGCCGAATCGTACCGTCTGCTCGGCCGCGACGACGAGGCGGAGGCGGTCTACAAGCTCTTCGCCGACAACTTCCCCTCCAGCCTCTTCCTGCCGACCGCCGACTACCGGCGGGGCGAGATCCTCTACAAGCAGGGGAAATTCGCCCCCGCGCTCGATCTCTTCACGGCGGCGCAGAAAGGAGCCGACGCCGCGACGCTGGAAGCCGCCCGCTTCTACGCCGCCGCCACCCAGCTGAAGCTCAACCAGGAAGTGGTAGCGCTCCCCGCGCTGCAAGCCTTCGTCGATGCCAAACCGCCCAGCCCCTACGGCGCCGCCGCCGCCCAGATGCTGGCCGAGAACGCGGAGAAGAAATCCGATTGGAGCGGCGCGGTCCGGCAGTGGCAGGCGGTCCTCGACCAATCGCAGGAAAAAGCGATCCGCGCCCAGGCCGCCAGCCGCGCCGCGTTGGCGCTCCTGCAGCTGGGCAAGACGGACGACGCGGAAAAACTCTTCCAGGCCAGCCGCCAGACCGATCCGAGCGGCCCCTACGTCAAGCTGGCCAACACCGGCCTCCTCGACCTTTGGTTCCAGCAGAAGCGGTATCAGGAGCTGGTCGATTTCTACAACGCCAACCGGGAACAATTCCTCGACGGCAGCCGCGCCCAGATCTTCCTGGAGACGGCGCGGGCCTATTACCGGCTGAAGGACTCCGCCGACGCCGTCCATCAATTCGATCTCTTCCTGGCCCAGTTCAAGGACGATCCGCAGGCCCCTACCGCCGCCTACGAGCGGCTGGCCGCCCGCGCCGAGCTCAGCCGGGACAACATCCTCGGCGATACCGCCCTCTTCCTGGCCACCTGGCCGCAGTCGCCCTACAAGCCGGCGGTCCTCTTCCTGCGGGCGCAGCAATATTCGTCGCAGAAGCAATTCGCCGAGGCCAAGGAGATCTGGGACGAGCTCGCCCACGATCCGGTGCCGGAAGGTCTTCCTGCGGGGGACATCTACTTCGAGGACGCGCGGGCCCATTACGAGCTGAAGGAATGGAAACCGGCCGCCGACGCCTTCGCCCTCTTCATCCAGAAATTCCCCAATCATCCCGGCCTCTTCAGCGCCCGCCAATGCCAGGCGGCGGCGCTGCAGAACATCCCCGATCCCGCCGGCGCGGCGGCGGCCTGGGGCGAGGTGCTCAAGCTGGCCCCGGCCCATTCCCCCGACGCGCAGACGGCGATCGAGCAGATCGTGGCGCTCGACCAGCAGTTGCAGAAGAAGCCGGAGATGCTCGCCTCCCTCCGCCAGATCCTCACCGATTTCCCGCAGAGCCGCCTCTGGCCGCTGGCCGCCTACACCCTCGGCGCGGAGGCCTTCAACGCCAAGAAATACGACGAGGCCGCGCCCCTCCTCAAGCAGGCGCGGGAAGCCGACCCGAAGGCTTGGCAGATCCCCGCCACCTACCGGCTGCTCTGGATCGCCTACCAGAAGAAAGACGTGGCCCAGACCACCGATCTGGCGCGGCAGTATGACGCCTTCCCCGATCCCGAGGCAAAGGCGGTCCGCATCCCGGCGGCGATCTATTATTGGCTCGGCATCCAGGCCGAGACCGCGAAGCAGGACGACGTGGCGGGAGGCTGGTTCACCCAGGTGACCACCCATCCCGATCCCGGCAATTACCTCACCTCCTCCTGGTGGGAACTCGGCGAGGTCAACCGGCGGCTGAAGCGGTGGCAGCCTGCCGTCGACGCCTACGAGACCTTCCGGGGACGCGATCCGAAGAACGCCGACAACTCCCCCGTCCTCCTGGCGCTGGCCGAGGCCCAGATCGGCGCCGGCCTCTACGATCCGGCCAAGGACCACCTCGACCACGTCCTCATCGCCGAGCCGGAAGGAAAGAACAACGCCCAGGCCCGCTTCCTCACCGGCGAATGGTATCTGGCGCAGAAGCAGTATGCCGATGCGCTGAAGTCGTTCACCACCCTCAGCCTGATCTATCGGGACGACGACCTGACGCCCCGGGCGCTCGACGCCGCCGCCCAGGCCGCCCAGCTCTCCGGCGACCAGCCCCAGGCCGACGCGCTCCGCAAGAAGCTGCGGGAGCAATTTCCCGCCTTTGCCAATCCGGGAACCTGATCCACTATTCCTCCGTGCCCATGCTCTCCTCCCGCCGCTTCCTGGTCACCGCCGCCGTGATGCTCTCGCTGGGGCTCCATCTTTTGCTGCTCTATCTTTTCACCGATATCCGGGTGGGGGGCCTCGCGATTCCGGCCGATCACGGCAGCATGCCGCCGCCGCTCCACCTCAAGCGGGTGGAGATCCCGGCGGCGACGCTGGAGCAGGCTCCGCCCGTCCCGGTGACGCCGCCCCCGCAGGGGACGGAGGAGCCGCCGACCCGGCTCCCCGAATCGACCCAGATCACGGCGGGCTTGGCCGGGGCTCCCCCGCAGATCGACGCCCCGACCACCACGCCCGGCAGCGCCGCCGCCTTCGAGCCGGTGATCCCGGCCCCGCCGACCTCCGCCAGCCCCTACTCGCTCAACGACCGGTCGAAGATCTCCGCCGAGATCGCCAAGCTGGCGATCGGGCCGGTGACGCCGGGCCTGGCCGGTCCCTCGCCCTCCCTGCCCTCCGCGCCGGGAGCCTCCCTCGCCGTCGGGAACGACGTGGCCGGGCAGAACGGGACCTCCGCTCTTCCCACCGCCTCGGCGCTTCCCTCCCTCAGCCAGGTTCGCTCCCAGTTCCTCACCCCGCCGCCGACCCTCAATCCGAACCTGCCCCAGCCGGTGGTGCTGGCGTTGCCGACCGATATTCTCTTCGATTTCGATTCCTCCCAGCTCCGCCCCGGCGCGGGGCCGACCCTCCAGCAGGCCTGCGACTACATCCGGAAATATATCCGGGCCGAGATCGAGGTCGACGGCCATACCGATTCCTTCGGCGCCGAGGACTACAATCAGAAGCTGAGCCTGGCCCGGGCCCAGACCGTCCAGCTCTGGCTCCAGCAAAATCTCCCGGCGGCCGATTTCGCGATCCAGGCGAAGGGCTTCGGCAATACCCGCCCGGTGGTCAGCACCAAGGGAACGGTGGCCGAGCAGCAGCCGAACCGGCGGGTCGAGATCGTGCTGCGGGCGATCGCTCCGCCGACGGGGCAGCCGTAAGGAGTCGATCGGGGAGTGTCGCCGAGTCTGAGTCTATCCTACCAGGCGGACGCGAGGGGCGCGGGAGAGCGGGCTCGTGGGTTTCAGGTGGCGGGTATCGTCAGCAGATCGAACGCGTTGATCATGGGGGCGGACCGGGATGCACGGGGTGCCCTTGTACGATGTAAAGGGGTTCCCCCTTTAGATTCCCCCCAGACTCGATCTGTAACCTCGATGGGGGCCAAGTCTTGAGTTTACGCGAGATCCAACGCTTCCGCCTCCACAATCTCTGACGCAAAAGCGATTTCCCATCCTTCCCCCAAAGCTCGCACCCTGAGGATTAGCTTGGCATTCCCCTAGCTTCTCCTTTAAGAAGGAGAATGCCCGAGACGGCCAATTACGTTCGCCGGCAGGCGGTCCGGATCACTCCGGCCGTCTTGGACACCCTCCTGCCCAAGCTTCCCCTACTGAAAATGGAGTTCACCCAGATCACCGCCCCCGGTTTTCCCCACCTTTTCGAGCAGCTCGAGTTCCTGGCCGACATGGTGGAGGATTTCGCCGAGGGGGCCGACCGGGAGATTCCCTTCACCACCCTCGCCGAGGCGGTCTTCGCCCTGCTCTTCGTCCATAAACATTGGGATCTCATTCCCGGCCAGAAGGAATCCCCGGCCGCCCATCACGCCGACGATTCGAGCGTGGTGCGGAGCGTCCTGGTGACCCATCAGGAAGCCCTGGCCGCCTATGCCGCCCGCCACGACGTGGTCTGGGCCGGAGTGACCTCGAACCCCTAATCCCTCAAACACCAGCCCACCAGCTCCCAAGGCTCCAAAAGCTCCTTTCCGCGATGTCGCTCCCCGCCCAATCCTCCTCCCTGGCCTCGATGATTTTCTCCCCCTTCCTCTCCTCGAAGAAGCCGATCCTCGAACGGGCCGAAAGCGATCTCACCACCAAGCTCCGGCTCAAGTACGCCCCCTTCTACCATGCGGTCAGCGCGGTCAAGGGCGCGCAGATCGAGGTCGACGGCCGCCAGATGGTGATGATGAGCAGCAACGAGTACCTCGGCCTGAGCCAGCATCCCAAGGTGGTCGAGGCGGCCCAGAAGGCGGCGGCGCAATGGGGCACCAGCTCCTGCGGCTCGCGGCTGGCCAACGGCTCGCGCGGTTATCACGAGGAATTGGAGGAGGCGATGGCGGCATTCCTCGGCAAGGAGGCCTGCCACGTCCTCGTCGCCGGTTACCTCGCCTGCCAGGGGAGCCTGGCCGCCCTGGCCCAGCGGGGCGACGCGCTCATCGTCGACAAGAGCATCCATTCCTCGCTCTGGGACGGAGCCCAGCTCAGCAAGGCCGATATCGAGCGTTTCAGCCATGGCGACATCGGCTCCCTCAAGGCGCTCCTCAACAATCTCGATCCCCAGCAGCCCAAGCTCATCGCCGTCGACGGCGTCTACTCGATGGAGGGCCACCTCGCGCCGCTCCCCGAGCTGGCCGAGCTGGCCGAGAAGCACGAGGCCTTCCTCCTGGTCGACGACGCGCACGGCTTCGGCGTCTTCGGCCGCGACGGGCGGGGCGTCTGCGACCATTTCGGCAGCACCGAGAAGGTCGACCTGATCGTCGGCAGTTTTTCCAAGTCGCTGGCCAGCACCGGCGGTTTCATGGCGGGCAGCCGGGGAGTGATCGAATATCTCCGCAGCAACTGCAAGCAGATCATCTTCAGCGCCGGCCTCACCCCGCCCGCCGCCGCCGCCGCCCTGGCCGCTCTCCGCGTCATGCAGTCCGAGCCCGAGCACCGCGAGCGGCTGCTGGCGAATACCGCCTACTTCCGCTCCCTCCTCGACCAGATCGGCCTCGATTATTGGGACAGCCCGACTCCCGCCATCCCCATCGTCATCGGGAACAAGGAGAAGTGCTACTTCGTCTGGAAATCGCTCTGGGACCAGGGCTTCTTCACGGTGATGTCGATCTCCCCCGGCGTTCCGGCGGGCAAGGACCTGATCCGTTCCGCCGTCTCGGCGCTCCACACCCGCGACGATCTCGACCGCTTCGCCCAGGCCCTTTGCGTCGCCTGCAAGAAGGGCGGCGTGCCGATCCGCAACAGCCGGTAACGGCTGCGGGTTCATCCCTGCGCCGGATTTTCCGCCGCCTTCCGAAACGCCGCCGCCAGCAGCGCGGTGTTCTTCTCCACCCGGAAGTTTTCCGCCACCCAGGCATTGGCCTGGCGGCGGAGGCGCTCCCGCAAACCCTCGTCCTCGACCAAGCGGCAGACGCAATCGGTGAGCATTTCCGCCGTCCCGCCCGGCGCGATCAGCCCGGTCACGTAATCTTTGACCGCCTCGGTGGTCCCGGCGGCGTCGCTGGAGACGACGGGGACGCCGTGGGCCATCGCCTCCGGAAGGACATTGGGAAGGCCGTCGCGGTCGCCGTCGGCGCCGACGATCCCGGAGTGCCAGAAGAGATCGGCCCAGCGGTATTCCTCCCGCACCGCCGCCGGGGAGAGCGCGCCGGTCAGCTCGATTTCCTGTTGCAGGCCCCGCGCCGCGATCTGCCGGGAGAGTTCCTCGCGGAGCGGCCCGTCGCCGACGATGCGGAGGCGGGCGGCGATTCCCTCCTCCTTGAGAAGGGCGACTGCGTCGATCTGGCGGTTCTGCCCCTTCTTGGGAATGAGCCGTCCCACCGAGAGGATGCGGAGCGGGGAGTGGATCGGGCGGGCCGGCTCGAAAGGAGGGAGCTCGGCCAGCCCGCGCCGGGAGAGGACGATCTTGGCGGCGGCCCGGGGCGCGAGGCGGGAGAGATGGAGGAAGTTCATCTCCGTGGTGGTATGGACCAGCGCCGCCTTTTCCAATTTATAGGGCAGGAAGAGATCTCCGCCGTTGCGATGGATGTCGAAAGCATGGGCGCCAAAGCTGAAAGGCACCCCGCAGAGCCGCCCGAGCAGGAGGGCGGCGGTGGCCGGCCCCGTGGCCCAGGCGCCATGGATGAGATCGTAGCCCGCCTTGCGGAATTCGGCGGCGTGCCGGAAGGCGAAGAGGGTGCCGAGCGCGGCATTGGCGAGATCCTCGCGCGAGCGCAGGGAGAAATCGTTCAGGCGGGCGATCCCCTGACGGAGCAGGGCGGGGCGGCAGAGCGCCTCGAGAGCGGCCTGGGGAGAACGGAGAATCAAGTCGGCGCGGGACCATTGATGAAGGGTGATCCCCGGAGTCGTTTCCCAGGGCGCGGCATTATCGGCGGTCCACATCGAATGAACATCGACCTCGATCCCGGCGGCGGCGATCCCCCGGATCTCCCGCTGCAGGAAGGTCTGCGAGAGGACCGGGAAAGTGACGAAGAGATAGGCGACCTTCATGGCGACTTTTCCAGCCCCCTACGATCCCACAATCAGCCGCGGATCGGCGATCAGCTCGCGGAGGCGGGTGACGATCTGGTCGGTCCCCTCGCGGAAACCGGCGGCGATGGCGGCGCGGAAAGCGGGCAGCCGCTCCTCGAAGGCGGCGAAGAGAGCCGGAGTCGGCTCCATGGTGGTGGCGTAGTCGCCGTAGCCGAGGGAGCGGACATGGAAGGCGTTGATGAATTGCTCGAAGAGGGTTTGGACCGGGAAGCAGAGGACCGGCTTGCCGTAGTAAAGTGCTTCCGAGAGGAGATTGTGCCCGCCGTTGACCACCGCATAGGCGGAGGCGGCGAGGTCGTCGAGGATGCGCTCGGGATGGTAGGCGCGGAAGGAGATATTCCCCTCCTGTCGATCTTCATTGTGGAAGCCGTAGACGACGACCGGACGCTTCAGCTCGCCGAGGGTGGCGATGAGGCGGTGGAAGGTCGGGCTGGTCTGGTAGACGAAGATGTGTTCTCCCGGGCTGGGCGCGCGGCGGGTCACCACCTCGCGGACCACGGCGGGAAAGAGCTCGTCGCGGAAGCCGGGCCGGGCGGCCTTCAGCGGCGGATGGAAGAAGGAGACGATCAGGTTGTGGCGGGTGAGATCGTAGAAGAGGTAGTCGTTGAGCATCGCCAGGCTCCAGGAGATTTTCTCCGGGCCGGGAACGGGATAGCGGCAGGCCTTGAGGACATGGGAGTGGTCGATCGAGACGCAGGGCAGCCCGGTGCGGCGGACGGCATGGGGGAGGAAGAATTCGCGGTCGCAGATGGCGAGGTCGGGCTGCCACGCCTCGATCTCGGCGGCGATCTGGCGGGCGACCCGGGGGAGGGCCAGGTGGCACTTGGCCAGATGGCCGATGGTGCGGGAGACCGAGACCCGCTGCCGATGATGGACGGTGCGCGGAACCGGGGTTTCCAGGCAGGGCCAGCGCCCCGCCACCGCCGCCGGCACCTTCCCCCCGCCGACGAAGCGGAACTCGTGTTCCGGCAGCCGGGCGACCAGGGAGAGCGTCCGCATGATATGACCGTTGGTGTTTCCCATCACCCCGTATAAGATCCGTGCCATGCGAGGCGAATCCTGTCCAAAAACTATAGCCTCGCCAAGCCGCATCCCTCATTTTATTCATGATCCGGTGAGATGGTATCGACGCCTGGTTTGGGGAGGATTTCTGGGCGCCCTCCTCATGGTCGGCATCGGGCTCACCGCCGCCGCCACCACCACGCAGCGGGAGATATTTCCCTTCTACTCCTGGTTCCTCTTCGCCACCGTGCCGAACGGGAAGACCACCTACCAGGTCGTCCTCCACCGCGTCAACGGGCAGGAAATCGACCCCGCCCTGCCGCTCAACCAAGCCTCGGCCCTGGTGGGGGGCAACGCCCGCTCGATCGTCCTCTACCGGGTGGTCCAGCGCTACGGCCAGGCGCTGCGTAATGGCGATGCGGCGGGAGCGGCCCGGGAACGGGGCTACCTGGAGGCCAAGCTGCCCGCAGCTACCCGCTACGAAGTCGTCCGGGAGCGCGGCGACGCCATCGAGCGGTGGCACCATCACGGGACGCCGATCGTCGAGAGCCTCGGCTTCTTCGATTCCGTCGCCACCACCGCCATCGAGACGGCTCCGGCCTCGGAATCGTGGGTCACCTGGATCCTCCTGCCGCTGGTCGTGGCCGGGTTGGCCTTCCTGGCCTTTTCCCGGCGGCGCTGGGAACGGCTGCTCCGTCCGCTCCGCCATTTCTTCTCGGGCAATCCCGGGCCCGGGCGGCCAGGTTCCTTCCGCCACTCCTTCCCCTTCCGCCGCCAGACGGCGGCGTGGCGGCAGGCCACCCTGCTGACCCGGGTTTACTACGTGACGCTGGCCTACCTCGCCGTCGAGCTGATTCCCCAATGGACCGCGCGGATGGCGGTCGTTCCCGTCCATCCCCTCTGGCCGATCGGCTGGCTGGCCTATCTTCCGCCCCACGGGACGATCCTCGGCATCCTCTCCTTCTACCTGGCCGGGGCGATGATGGCGGCGATCTTTCCCGAATACCGGGTGGCGCGGGTCGCCGCCTTTCTCGGCGTCCTCTTCTTCGTCGCCTACGATAATTCCTTCGGGAAAATCGGCCACAGCATGCACGGGTGGGTCCTGACCTCGGCGGTGCTGGTCTTTCTTCCCCCCCACGGCTCCCATGAATCGTCGCGGAGGGCCACCCGGCAGGGCTATCTCCAGATCTTCTGGACGGCGGCGGTGATCCTCAGCCTGGTCTACACGCTGGCAGGGCTGGGGAAGGTCGGCGGCTTCTTCTACCAGCTCGTCTCCGGGGAGATGACCGTCCTCCATCCCAAGGCCCTCGCCGAGCAGGTCGCCGAGCGGCTCTCGCAGACCGATTCCGAGAGCGTCGTCGGCTCGTGGATCATCGATCACTACTGGGCCGGTTGGCCGCTCTATCTCGGGATGATCTACATCCAGTTCTTTTCCCTCTGGGCGGTCTTCCGGCCCGTCCTCCTCCGCCCCTGGGCGGTCGCCCTCCTCCTCTTCCACGTCGGGTCGTATTTCGTCTTCACGATTCTCTTCCTTCCCAACGTCCTGCTGGTCGGCTTCCTCTTTCTCGCCTCGCCCTGGGCCCGTCCCCTCAATCTCGGACCGGCGATGTGGCGGGAGTTGCCCCTGATCGGGATCGCCGTGCGTAGATTCCAGGCGAGGATGGCCCGATGAAGGTGATCATCCTCACCTCCGCCACCGGCGGCGGCCACAACATGCGGGCCCGTTCCCTCTCCCAATGGGCCGAACGGGAGCGGCCCGGCTGGCAGGTGAAGATCCACCCCGTCCTCGAGTCGAGCCACGGGCTCTACCACTTCGGCGTCGAGCTGTACAATGTCATCCAGAAGAAATGCCCGATTCTTCATCACCTCTACTTCAACTATCTCGAGGTCGCCGGGATGTTCCGCCACGGGAAATACATCCTGGGGCGGGACCGCTTCGTCGCCATGCTCGAGGAGGAGCGGCCCGACGTCCTGGTCAGCGTCCACGGCTCGACCAACCACGGCTTCTTCGAGATCGCCCGCGCGGTGCTGGGCCGGGAGAAGGTCCGCTGCCTCACCTATTGCGCGGAGATGGACGGGAGCTACGGCTTCAGCCGCCATTGGGTCAACCCCGATGCCGATCTCTTCATCGGTTCCGTCCCCGAGACCCTGGAGGCCGCCGCCTGGCACGGGATGCCGAAGGAGCGGGCCCGGGTCGGCGGCTTCCTCCTCCATCCCAGCTTCTACCAGCTGGACGATCCGGTCGAGACCGCCGCCTTCTGGCGCGACACCGTCGGCCTCGATCCGGCCCGCTTCACCGTCATCCTCAGCACCGGGGCGAACAGCGCCAACAACCACGACCGCTTCCTCCGCGCCCTCCGCCACCTCGGCAGGCCGATCCAGGTCGTCGCCCTCTGCGGCACCTCGGAGCCGACCCGCCAGCGGGTCGAATCGATGCGCAAATCATTGCACGACGAGGGGGTGACGGTGCGGGCCCTCCCCAAGACCGACAAGATGGCCCTGCTCATGCGCCGCGCCTCCGCCATCGTCGCCCGTCCCGGCTCCGGCACCGCCAACGAGGCGATCCAGAGCGGATGTCCCTTGATTTTCAACCGCCATGGGGCTCTCATGCCTCAGGAAATGATCACCGAACATTACGGGACGACCTACGGGTTGAGCGAAAGCATCAATGGAGGGAGAAGCCTGACCGCGCTCCTGCGGAACTGGATCGACCATCCGGCCCAGCCGCGGATGATCCGGGAGCGGATGCTGGCGATCCGGCCCCGGCAGCATCCGACCGATATCCTGGCGATGATCGAAGGGGCCCGCGCCATATGAAGGGCTCGATCGAGCCCCGCGCCCTCAGCGAGCTCTACATGCGGGCCGTCCTCCCCTGCCTTTCCGAGCTGGCACTGCAGGACGAGGTCTCCGGGGCGATGATCGCGGGCTGGAAGAGCGATTTCACCTTCCGCCTCCTCCAGCACCTCGGCATCACCCTCGATTTCCGCGACGGCCGGATCACTTACCATCCCTTCCGCGTCCTCTATCCCGACATCGATTTCGCCTTCCTCAGCGAGCGGCACCTCAACGAATTCTTCGACGGCAAGATCTGGCCCCCGCCCCTCCTGCTGCGCGGCGCCTGGCGGATCGGGAAGCTGAAGACCTTCAGCGCCCTGGCCGACCGGCTGGAAAAATTCCTCGAGGGCAAGGGCGACCTCCTCGACGATCCCGCCAACCGCCGTCTCTACACCCGGCTCAACCTGATGCTGGCCGGCTTCGGCCTCAAGGTGCTGGCCGAGTACGATCCCTTTTCCCAGGCCATCCTGAAATCGCTCCCCGAGGGGCTGGCCGAATTCACCATCGGCGGCCAGGCGGGGGCGACCACCTGGTTCGACAACCGGCCCGGCAAATACGACGCCGGCTGGGGCACGCCGCCCCGCCAGGCCGATGTCACCGTCCGCTTCAGCGACATCGAGGTCGCCTGTCTCGCGCTGCAGGACAAGAGCGACACCATGGCCGACGTCGGCCTGCGCCGGATCACCGTCGACGGGCTGGTGCCGCTGGCCGACGGACTCAATGTTGTCATGGAGCGGCTCCGCGACTACCTTGAACCGCCTCCGCAGCCGAAAACCCGCACCCATCCCCGCGCCTAACCCCCCACGATCTCCCGCATGTCCTTCCAGTCCCCCCGCTCCTTCCGCCGCTCGCACGAACTCTTCGAGCGGGCCGCCAAGGTCGTCCCCGGCGGCATCTACGGGCACACCGCCCCGGCGGTGATGATCCCCGGCGCCTTCCCCTACTACGGGGCGCGGGCCAGCGGCTCCCGTTACTGGGACGTCGACGGCAACGAGTACATCGATTACATGTGCGGCTACGGCCCGATGGTCCTCGGCCACGGCCACCCCGTCGTCGAGGAAGCGGCCCTCCGCCAGCAGAAGGAAGCGCTCTGCCTGAACCATCCCGGCGAGGCCATGGTCGAGCTGGCCGAGACCCTGGTCG
>FSXI01000046.1_pt1 | contig 13844 bp, 13 predicted proteins | sample 1638251 | NCBI WGS metagenome assembly FSXI01 (sample SAMEA3914788, study PRJEB12502) | metagenome | biome: forest; material: soil | place: Canada | collected 2011-07-03 | depth 0.1 m | reverse complement strand
TTTAATGTAGTCTCAATTTTGACTTTTGTAGGTTTTTACAAGATTTTAAGTTGGTTCTTGTAGAAAACCGCATTATTCTCTCCTAAAAAAATGGCTTCCCAGGTCCGAGCCCCCAACGCAGATGGGGTATATGACGGAATCGTCAAGGCGATAGCGGGTGACGACGCCGAGTATCTATTAACCTGTGCCCGCGGGCTCAAGGTTCCAGCCGTCAATGTACGCATGGACGGGAATGATCTCCTTTCGCTGATCATCCAGCAGAATGCCCGCCGCTGTCTCGATGCGCTCAAGCGGCTCGAGTTCTCCTTCGACCGGCTCAGCCCCAAGGAGAACAAGCATCCCCTGGAAGAGGCGCTCGATGCCAACGCGATGATCGCTTTCGAGTGCCTGCTGCGCGGCGGCGCCGATCCCAACGGTCCGCATTCCCGCTACGGGACGATCATGCATGCGGCGGCGGCGACCCGGCTGGTCGACAGCCTCATTCCCATTCTTTGCTCCCGTCACGGCAATCCCAACGCGGTCAGTCCGCGTGACGGTTCGACGCCCCTGCACGTCGCCGTCTCCCGTTCGCAGGTGCTCAACGCGGAGCAGCTGCTGGAGAGGGGCGCTTTTGCCAATGCCATCGACAATCTGGGGCGCACGCCTCTCCATTTGGCGATGGGCGCTCGTGAATACGATCAATTGGTTGCGCTTCTCCTGAATTTCGGAGCCGATCCCTTGATTGCGGATGGCGGCGAGCTCAACGCGATCGATCTGGCGAGGGTCCGGGAATCGGCGGGGCTGGTCAAGACGTTGCAGGAGCATTCTTCCTGGGAGACCAAGCTCGCCCCCGTTCCGATCGCGGGACGGAATCGTCCGCTCCGCGCCGACGATTTCCGGCGGGAACTCCTCCAGGCGGTCACGAAGGGGAATCAGGAAGGGGTGCGGCAGCTGTTCGATGTCCGCGGCGGCGAGCTCTGGAAGCCGGTCGTCGCGACGGGGGAATCGCCGCTCCTGGTCGCCCTCGAGAAAAAGCGGCTCGATCTGGCGGCTCTCTTCCTGGCGCGGCGGGTCGGCGTCCACGACCGGGACAAGGATAACCGCAATATCGCCCATTACTTCCTCGCCGCGACCCGCAACCTCGAGACGATCCGGGCCTTCCTGCCGGTGATCCATCAGATCAATCCGACCCTGCTGACCGAGAAGGCCGCCCATGGCTATCCCCCGCTGGAGGCGGCGATCGCGCTCGGAGTGGAGCACGATACGGCTTGGGTTCAGGGTTTGATCGACTCGCTGACGGCGGGCGGGGTGGCCGCGTAGGGCGGCGACTGCGGCGGCGCGACTGCGAGGAATTACTCGTGGTTGCGCGGAACTCCGCGCCCCAGGCGCCTCTGTCCCGCTTGGCTATTTCGGCTCTTCCCCGAAGAGAGGCTCGTCCGGGGGTTCCGGATCTTCTTTCTGGGCCTGCTTCATCTTTTCCAGCAGCTCGGAGGCGTCCTCGACCTCGTCCCAGACCTCGCGGCTGACGAAGATGGGGCGCTTGGCCTGCAGGGCGACGGCGAGGCAGTCGCTGGGCCGGGCGTCGATCTCGATGATCTTCTTGTGGACCTCGTTCTCGGCCTTGAGGATGAGGCGGGCGAAATAGGTGTTGCTGCGGAGGTCGTTGATCACCACGCGGTCGATCGAGATCGAAAAGGCGTCGAAGACCATGCCGATCAGCTCGTGGGTGAGGGGACGCTCGTTCTTCTCGCCGCGCAGCGACATGGCGATGGCCCGCCCGACGTAGGCGTCGACGGTGATGACAAAGACTTTCTGGGTGTTGCCGAGGAGGATTGCCACGCCCTGGTTCTCGGTCGGGGAAATGCCCACTACCTGCACGGGCACGACATCGGATTTCACATCCATTACTTACCATGCGGGGGCGGGAAGACAAGCGGGACGGTTCCCGTATTTTAAATGTGTTCGCCGGGCTCTTTGTCGATTGGGTGACATTCGCAGATTCCCTCGTGTGTTCTATTGCCAATCGAAGCGCGCTTATTATAGTGCCGCTCACATGACGAACCCGGAAGTTCCTTGGGACTTGAGCCAAGCCCTGCAGACCTATCAGATCGAGCGCTGGGGGGACGGTTATTTCGGCGTCAACGAGAAGGGGAACGTCAATGTCCGGCCCATCAAGGAGGAGGGGGCGGAACTCGATATCACCGAGGTGATCGAGGATGCCCGGGAGCGCGGGCTGAAGTTCCCCATGCTGATCCGCTTCCAGGATCTGCTGCGCCATCGGGTGCAGCGGCTCAACGAGGCCTTCGCCGACGCCATCAAGGAGGCGGCCTACGGCAACGTCTACCGCGGGGTCTTCCCGATCAAGGTGAACCAGCTCCGCGAGGTGGTCGAGGAGATCATCGACGCGGGCGCGCCTTACCACTACGGCATCGAGGTGGGGAGCAAGCCGGAGCTCTTCGCCGGCCTGGCGATGCACACCGACAACGAGAGCCTGATGATCTGCAACGGCTACAAGGACCGAATCTTCATCGAGACCGCCCTGATGGGCCGCAAGCTCGGCAAGAAGATCATCATGGTGGTGGAGAAGATCGAGGAGCTCCGCGCCATCATCGACATCTCGCAGTCCCTCGGCGTCCAGCCGCTGATCGGCGTGCGGGCCCGCCTCAGCGCCAAGGGACAGGGGAAATGGGCCCTCTCCGGCGGCGAGGACGCCAAGTTCGGCCTCTCCACCTCGGAGTTACTCGAGGCGACGCAGTTGATGAAGGAGAAGGGGATGGCGGAGAGTTTCAAGCTCCTCCATTTCCACATCGGTTCCCAGATTCCCGACATCCTCACCATCAAGCGGGCGGTCCGCGAGGGGACCCGCTATTACGCGAAGCTCCGCAAGGCCGGCTTCAACCTCGATTACCTCGACGTGGGCGGCGGCCTCGGCATCGATTACGACGGGAGCCGGACCACCACCGACACCAGCATCAACTACACCCTCTCCGAATACGCCCGCGACATCGTCTACAACGTCGCCGAGGTCTGCAACGAGGAGAAGGTGCCCCATCCGGTGCTGGTCAGCGAGAGCGGCCGCGCCATCGTCGCGCACCACTCGGTCCTGATCGTCGACGTCTTCGGCGCCATCGAGAAGACCAAGCGGATTCCCGACCCGACGCCGCTGGTCCCCGCCCACAAGATGGTCTCCGACCTGATCGAGCTCAAGCAGACGCTCAACCGGAAGAACCGCCGCGAACACTTCCACGACATCGTCCAGATCAAGGAGGACGCCCAGGCCAGGTTCGACCTCGGCCTCTTCGACCTCGAGGCCAAGGCCCAGGTCGAGAGTCTCTTCTGGGAGATCGCCGAGACCATCGTCGGCTATTACGAGGGGGCGAAATCGGTGCCGGAGGAAATCCGCCGCCTGCGCGATTCGCTGGGCGACCAGTTCCTCTGCAATTTCTCGCTCTTCCAGTCGTTGATCGACCATTGGGCGCTCGGCCAGATCTTCCCGATCGCGCCGATCCACCGCCTCAACGAGCGCCCGCTCCACGAGGGCATCCTGGTCGACATCACCTGCGATTCCGACGGGATGATCTCCGACTTCATCTCGGGCGAGAACGGCATCGAGAAGACCCTCCCGCTCCACGCCATCGACGGGCGTCCCTATTACCTCGGCATCTTCCTGGTCGGCGCCTACCAGGACATCATGGGCGATCTCCATAATCTCTTCGGCAACGTCAACGAGGCCCACGTCTTCCTCGATCCCGACGAGGAGGACGGCTTCTACATCGAGGACACCATTCCCGGCGTCACCATCGGGCAGGTGCTCGCCTCGGTCCAGTATGACAGCCATCTGATCGAGCGGGCGATGAAGGCCCAGATCGACGCCGCCATCAAGGCCGACGTGCTCAAGCCGAACGAGGGGATGCGCCTGCTCGAGAATTACGAGAAGGGCCTCCAAGGGACCACCTACCTGCAGTTCCCCAACAACTCCTAGACGGCATGCGGGACCCGACATCGAAGACGATGCGGGTGGGTGGGCTGCTTCTCCTGTCGTTCCTGGCGGGAGTCCCGGCGGTCCAGGCCCAGGCCCAGATTCAGCCCGTGGCCCCGGACGGCTCCTTTTCGGCGGTCTGGTGGAATATCGAGAACTTCGGTGCGACCGACCGCTTGGTCGACGGCCAGCGGGTGGAGAGCGCGATGAAGCCGCAGGCGGAGATCGATGCGGTGGTGGCGATCCTCGGGCGGCTTCACCCCGATCTCCTCGGTGTCGCCGAGGTCGTCCGGGCGCCCGATGACCGCTATCTCAAGCTGCTCCAGACCCTCCTGAGCCAGCAGGGCCTCGATTACCCCTATTATAGTACCGCCCACGGAGAGGACCCGCGCATCCAGGCGGTACTCTTTTCCCGGTTTCCGATCCAATCGGAGGCGCCGTTCACCGACGATGCTTTTCCCGTCACCTTGGTCAGTCCGAGCACAGGGGTGAAGATGGAGAGCCGTTTCCGGGTGGGGCGGGGCTTCGTCAATGCCGAGGTGGAGATCGCGCCCGGGGTTTCGATCCAGGTCATGTTGGCCCATCTCAAGTCCCGCCGCGCCGAGCCCGGCGTGGCCGCCGAGGAACCGGGGCAGGGCGGGGACGAGACGGTCCGCGCCCATGAGGCGCAGCTCCTGCGGCGTCATCTCGACGACTTCATCCACGATCATCCCGGCGCCGATCTATTGGTGATGGGGGACATGAACGACACTCCCACCAGCAAGGCCCTCCGGCCCTTGGTGGGAACTCCGGAGAATCCCTCCCCGGTCCGCGATCTGCCGCTCACCGACCGTTTCGGGGATTGGTGGACCGAGTATTTCGAGCCGCCGAAGACTTACGACCGGATCGATTATATTTTTGCCACGCCCTCGCTCTATCGCCGTTTCCTGCCGAAGGAATCGTATCTCTATCGTCCGAACGAGGGGGATGGGCCGCAGTACGATACCTATAGCGCCAGCGATCACCGTCCTCTCTTCGCCCGCTTTGCCGCGCCGTCGAAATAGACGGCTGGGCCGGTACTCAGTGGGAATGGAGGAGCCAGAGCCGGGTTCCGGTCAGGACCACGAAAAGGAGGCAGCTGCCGAGGGCGATCCGCTTGAAATGGGTCTCCAGGAAGATGCGCGCCCGCTCGCCGTAGATCCGGATCAGCAAGGCGACCACGAAGAAGCGCGCTCCTCTTCCCACCGCCATTCCGGCGACGAGCATCAACGGGGGGACGTTGCAAATGCCCGCCGCCAGAGTGAAGAGGCAATAGGGGATGCCGAGGACGATCGCGGCGACGAAGGGAGCGAAGTCATGATGTTGGTAAAGAGCCTCGATTCTTGCAAACCGCGCGGCGCTGAATCCCGGGAGGTGGGCCAGGAACCACGGTCCGGCCCATTGCCAAAAGAAATGGCCGATCCCCCAGCCGCAGAGCCCTCCGACGATCGAGGCGGCCAGGGCGCAGAAGGCGTGGAGCAGCCAGCGGTCACGGCGGGCCAGGGTGACCGCGATCAGGACGAAATCGGGCGAGACCGGCAGGCAGGCCGAATCGGCCAGGGCGACGAGGCAGAGGATCGGGATGCCCCAGGGAGTCCGTGCGATCCGCAGCAAGCCGTCGTAGAAGCGGAGGAAGGAGGCTTGGAGGCGGTTATGGGGTACGGCTGGGGCCATGCGGGAGGAACTGCCGGGTTACTCCCGTGCGCGCGCCTTGGCCAGATGCGTGAGGGTCTCGATGACGATGGGCAACATGGAGACCAGGATAATCCCGATCACGACAGTCTCAAAATGATCCCGCACGAAAGGGAGGCCGCCGAAGAACCACCCCGCTCCCAACATCAACGCCACCCAGAGGACGGCGCTGACCAGATTGTGGAGGACGAATCGTTTCCATTCCATCGCGCCCATGCCGGCGACGAAGGGGACGAAGGTGCGGAAGACCGGGAGGAAACGGGCCAGGATCACCGCCTTGGGGCCGTGTTTCTCAAAGAACTCGTGGGTCTGGACCAGATACCGCTTCTTGAGGATGCGGGCGTCCTCGGTGAAGAAGCGGGCGCCGATCCGCACGCCCACCGAATAATTGACGAAGCCGCCCAGGGCTGCCGCCGCCATCAGGACGGGGGCGACGATCCAGGGATCGAGCGAGCCGCGGGCGGTGAGGGCGCCCGTCGTGAAAAGGAGGACGTCGCCGGGCAGGAAGGGGGTGAGGATGAGACCGCTCTCGCAAAAGACGATCAGGCCGAGCAGCAGGTAGATCCAGTTCCCGTAATGGGAGCAGGCGTAATCGAGGTGCTGGTTGAGGTGGAGGACGAGATCGAGGAGTTGATGGACGATGGCCATAAAGGAGGGATGGAGGCGGGATTAGCGCTTGGGCGGCGTTTGACTCGATCCGGTTTTTTCGAGGGACGGCGGGCCGTAGTGAAGAGATTGCCCCGCCGCTTGGCGAGAAGATTCGGGGCAGGAGGCCTCTCCGGGCATTTTGCCGTTGACGCTCCTTCGGGCCGCTCCCTAAAGTCGCCCTTCGTGCCTGAAGGTTCGGAGAGCCAAAGCCTTCGGGTACGTCGCAGGCAAAACCTCGGGAACACATAACGCTTAATCAAGGAATCTATGTCAGTGAAAATTGGTATCAACGGATTCGGCCGCATCGGCCGTCTTGTCTTTCGGGCGATCGTCGAGCAGGGCCTCCTGGGCAAGGATGTCGAAGTCGTCGCCGTCAATGACCTGGTTCCCGCCGATAATCTCGCCTACCTCCTGAAGTACGATTCGACCCAGGGCCGCTTCAAGGGCCAGGTCCACAGCGAGAAGTCGAAGCCCGAAGTCGCCGAGGACGACGTCCTGGTGGTCAACGGCAGCAAGATCAAGTGCCTCGCCGTCAAGGAAGGGCCTGCCGCCCTCCCGTGGAAGGATCTCGGCGTCGAGATCGTCATCGAGTCGACCGGCCTCTTCACCGAAGCCGAGAAGGCCAAGGGCCACATCACCGCCGGCGCCAAGAAGGTCATCATCAGCGCCCCGGGCAAGGGTGAGGACATCACCGTGGCGGTCGGGGTCAATCATACGAACTATGATCCCGCGAAGCACCATATCATCTCGAACGCCAGCTGCACCACCAACTGTCTCGCCCCCTTGGTCCATGTCCTCCTCAAGGAAGGCATCGGCATCGAGGAAGGCCTCATGACCACCGTCCACAGCTACACCGCGACCCAGAAGACGGTCGACGGTCCCTCCAAGAAGGATTGGAAGGGCGGACGCTCGGCGGCGATCAATATCATCCCCTCGACCACCGGCGCCGCCAAGGCCGTCGGCCTGGTCTGCCCCGAGGTGAAGGGCAAGCTCACCGGCATCTCGTTCCGCGTCCCCACCCCGACCGTCTCGGTGGTCGATCTCACCGTCAAGACCGTCAAGGAGACCAGCTACAAGGAAATCTCGGCCCTCTTCAAGAAGGCGAGCGAGACCTACCTCAAGGGCATCCTCGGCTACACCGAGGACGAGGTGACCTCGAGCGACTTCATCCACGACACCCATTCGAGCATCTATGACGCCGGATCGGGCCTCGAGCTGAACAGCCGCTTCTTCAAGCTGGTCAGTTGGTACGACAACGAGTGGGGCTACTCCAACCGTTGCGTCGACCTGCTCCGCTACATCATCGCCAACAAGTAAGCGGGACTCTCCCCTCAAGCTCACGGCCATGGCCAAAGTAACGATCCGCGACCTCGATCTCAAAGGCCGCCGCGTCCTGGTACGCGTCGACTACAACGTCCCGCTCGACGAGAAGGACGGCGCCTACGTCATCACCGATGACACCCGGATTCGGGAGACGCTGCCCACTCTCAAGCTCCTGCGGGAAAAGGGAGCGCGGATCATTCTTTGCGGCCACCTGGGCCGTCCCAAGGGGAAGAAGAACCTCAAGGAGAGCCTCCGCCCCATCGCCACCCGGCTGGCCGAGCTCAGCAGCGCCCCCGTCGCCTTTTCGGAGGAGACGGTCGGCGCGGTGGCCGAGGCCAAGGCCGAGGCGCTCAAGGAGGGGGAGATCCTCCTCTTGGAAAACACCCGCTTCCACGCCGAGGAGGAGAAGAACGATCCGGTCTTCGCCGCCCAGCTGGGCAAGCTGGCCGACGTCTATATCAACGACGCCTTCGGCGCGGCCCACCGCGCCCATGCCTCCACGGAGGGGGTGGCCCGCTTCGTGAAGGAGAAGGGGATCGGCCTGCTGATGGAGCGGGAACTGAAGTTCCTCGGCGAGGCGGTGGCCCATCCGCAGAAGCCCTTCGTGGTCATCCTCGGCGGCGCCAAGGTCTCCGACAAGATCAAGGTGATCGACGCCCTCTTGGAGAAGGCCGATACCATCCTGATCGGCGGCGCCATGGCCTACACTTTCGGCCTCGCCCTCGGCAAGAAGGTCGGCAAGTCGCTGGTCGAGCCCGATCAGGTCGGCACCGCCCAGGCGGCGCTCGATAAGGCCAAGGTGAAGGGGGTCAAGTTCCTTCTCCCGGTCGACAATTATATCGTCGAGAAGTTCGATTTCGCCACCAAGACGGTTTCCCCCGGCAAGTACACCTCGCCCGGCCAGGACATTCCCGATGGCTGGGAAGGCGTCGACATCGGGCCCGAGACCCTCAAGGCCTATCAGGCCGAGGTGGCGGGCGCCAAGACCGTCCTTTGGAACGGGCCGATGGGCGTCTTCGAGATCAAGGAATGCGCCAAGGGGACCTTCGGCATCGCCGAGACGGTGGCGGCGAACCGCGAGGCGGTCACCATTATCGGCGGCGGCGATTCGGTCAAGGCGGTGAAGCGCGCCGGCGTGGCCGACAAGGTCACCTTCATCTCGACCGGCGGCGGCGCCTCGCTCGAATTCCTCGAGGGATCCGTCCTCCCCGGCGTCGCGGCGATCCCCGACAAGGCTTGATGCCGCAATAGTTCATTCCGCAGTTTTTTTCGCCCCAACCTCCCCGCTCCCATGGCCAAGACCTACCGCAAGAAGATCATCGCCGGCAATTGGAAGATGAACCGGACCGCGAGCGACGCCAAGATCCTCGCCACCGAAATCCTGGCCGAGATCAAGAAATTCGACCAGGCCGACATCGTGATCTGCCCGCCCTACACCGCGCTCGGCGTGGTGGCGGAGATCATCAGCGGCGTGCCGAACGTCTTCCTGGGCGCGCAGAATCTCCATCAGGCCGCCAACGGGGCCTTCACCGGCGAGATTTCGGCGGCGATGCTGCGGGACTTCTATTGCCGCTACGTCATCGTCGGCCATTCGGAGCGCCGCCAGTATTTCCACGAGACCGACGATCTGGTGAACCAGAAGATCAAGACCGCCATCGCCAACAGCCTCAAGCCGATCGTCTGCATCGGCGAGACCCTGCAGGAGCGCGAGGCCGGTCCCGCCAAGTGGCAGGCCGTCCTGGGCAGGCAGGTGAAGGAAGGCTTCAAGGGGCTGACCGATAAGGAATTCGCCGACATCATCGTCGCCTACGAGCCGGTCTGGGCGATCGGCACCGGCAAGACCGCCACCCCGGCCCAGGCCCAGGAGGCCCACGCCTTCATCCGCGGCCTGATCGAGAAGCATTTCTCCGCCGAGATCGCCCGCAAGATCCGCATCCAATACGGCGGGAGCGTCAAGGCGGACAACGCCGCCGAGATCCTCCACCAGCCCGATATCGACGGGGCCCTGGTGGGAGGCGCCAGTCTCGACGCCCGCTCCTTCGCCGCCATTGTCCTCGCCTCCGCCGAAGCGGTTCCCGAGGCGACCCGCAGCGATTCCTGAACCTTTCTACTTTTCACCGTCCATTTTCATCCCTTAGCCCTTCTTTATTATGCTCAACCTCTTCATCGATTTCCTCATTACCCTCTTCGTCGGCGTCTCCCTCCTCCTCATTCTGGTGATCCTCATGCAGCGCAGCAAGCAGGACGGCCTCGGCGCGGCCTTCGGAGGCGGGCTCACCGAGACGGTCTTCGGCGCCCAGACCTCGAATATCCTGGTGCGGATCACCGCCTGGCTGATCGGCATGTTCTTCGTCCTGGCGATCACCCTGGCCTACTTCTACGGACATGGTCGGAAATCGGCGATCGAGGAGCGGCTCCATCCGGCCCTTGTCCCGGTCCCTGCCGCAACCACCGAGCCGGCGACGTCGGCTCCCGCTACCTCTGCCGCTCCCGCTGCTGCGGCGACCCCCGCTCCCGCGCCGCAAGCGCAGCACTAAGCGGTTTGGCGGCCCTTAGCCCTGTGAAACCGAGATGGGCCCATCTCGTCACCGCGGCGGCGCTCGTTTTTCTCGTTGTGGCCGCTGGCTGCGGTCCGGCGGCTCCGCGTGCTGATTTCACCTTTGCCAATGGGGCGGAGCCGGAGACCCTCGATCCCCATATCGTCACCGGGCAGCCCGATATCCGGATCTGCGAGGCCCTCTTCGAGGGATTGACCGCGCGGGACGGCGCGGGGCAGATCGTTCCCGGCATCGCCTCGAGCTGGGAAATCTCGCCCGACCGTCGCACCTATACCTTCCACCTCCGCCCCTCGGTCTGGAGCAACGGCGATCCGCTCACCTCCCTCGATTTCCTCGAATCGTGGCGGCGGGCGCTCGATCCGCTGACCGCTTCCGGCTACGCCGATTTCTATTACTACATCGTCAACGGGGAGGCCTACAACCAGGGGAAGATCACCGATTTCGACCAGGTCGGCGTCAAGGCGCCCGACGACCACACCCTGGTCGTCACCCTGAATTTTCCGACGCCGTTCTTCCTCGACCTCTGCTGCTGCTCGACGCTGGCGCCGATCCACCTCGACTCGCTCAAGCGGTGGGGCGACGATTGGATCAAGCCCGGCAAGTTGGTCTCGAACGGCCCCTACACCCTGGCCGCCTGGCGGGTCAATGACCGGATCACCCTGCGGAAGAATCCCCTCTATTGGGACGCGGCCCACGTCACCTTCGACCGGATCGACGCCCTTTCGGTCACCTCGGCCACCACCGCCTTCAATCTCTTCCATTCGGGCATGGCCGATCTGATCCTCGACAAGGGACTGGTGCCGACCTTCTTCATCGATGCGATCCGGAAGGAGCCCTATTTCCATTCCAGCCCGATCCTCGGCACCTACTTCTATCGCTTCAACGTGACCCGCAAGCCGTTCGACGATGTCCGGGTCCGGCAGGCGCTCACCATGACGATCGATCGGCAGCGGATCGTCGACCGGATCACCCGCGCCGGGGAGCCGCCGTCGGAGACCTTCACGCCGCCGGGTTTTGCCGGGTACACGCCCCCGGTGGGTTTGGCCTATGATCCCCAGAAAGCCCGCGAGCTGCTGGCTGCCGCCGGGTATCCGGGGGGGAAGGGGTTCCCGCCGGTCTCGCTCCTCTACAATAGCGACGAGCAGAACGTGGAGATCGCCACTGAGATCCAGGCGGGGTGGAAGCAGACTCTGGGGATCGAGGTCTCGCTGCGGACCCAGGAATGGAAAGTCTATCTCAATTCCCTCGACGATCTCGATTACGACATCGGGCGTTCCAGCTGGGTCGCCGATTATCCCGACCCCAATACCTTCCTGGATTGCTTCGTCACCGGGCGGGGCAACAACCGGACCGGCTGGTCGTCCGCCGCCTACGATTCCCTCCTGAATGCGGCCCGCAGCGAGCCCGACCCGGTCCGCCGGATGGACGAGCTGGAGCGGGCCGAGGCGCTCTTGATCGCGAAGGAGACGGTGGTGGCCCCGATCTACACCTATGTCGGCATCACCCTTTACGACGGCGCAAAGTTGGGCGGTTTCCAGGCGATCCCGCTCGACGATCACCCGTTGCGCGAGCTTTATTGGAAGCAGGACCGTCCGCCGATGTCGGCGGCGAACCCGGTTGCGGCCACCACTCCATGAGCTCCTTTATCCTGCGCCGCCTCGCCGCCGCGATTCCGGTCCTCTTCATGGTGGCGACACTCTCGTTCATCCTGATGCGGCTGGCGCCCGGCAGTCCCTTTTCCCGGGAACGGGCCATCCCCGAGGCGATCCTCCATCAACTGGAGGCCCACTATCAGCTCGACGGTACCCCCGGGGAACAATACCGCAACTATCTCGGCGACCTCTGGCACGGCGATCTCGGCCTCTCGACGCAGTACCGCAACCGGACGGTGAACGAAATCCTGGCCCAGGCCTTGCCGGTCTCCCTGAGCATCGGCGGGGCCGCCTTCGTCATCGCGATGGGGCTGGGCGTCTGGCTGGGCGCCTTCGCGGCGGTCCATCACAACCGGATGGGGGACCGGACGGCGATGCTGTTCGCGCTCCTCGGCATCTCCAGCCCGGTCTTCGTGATCGCGCCGCTCTGCATCCTTCTCTTCGGCGTCTATCTGAATTGGCTGCCGGTGGCGGGCTGGGGCGGACCGCGCGAGCTGATCCTGCCGGCGGTCTGCCTCGGCCTCCCCTTCGCCGCCTCGGTGGCGCGGCTGATGCGGACCAGCCTGCTGGAGGTCCTCGGCCAGGATTTCATCCGCACCGCCCGGGCCAAGGGCTTGCCGGAAAGCGGCGTGGTCTACCGGCATGCGTTGAAGGTGGCGATCCTGCCGGTCATTTCCTACGCGGGACCGCTGGCGGCGAATCTCCTCACCGGGTCCCTGGTGGTCGAGCAGATCTTCGCCATTCCCGGCATCGGGCCGTTCTTCGTCAACAGCGTCCTTAACCGCGATGTCTTCATGGTCGGCGGGGTGATCCTGGTCTACAGCGTCCTGCTGATCGCCTTCAACCTGATCGTCGATGTCCTCTATGCCGTGCTCGACCGGAGGATTCGGACCTCATGAGCGCTTCCGACGCGGCCCCTGCCATGGCGAATACGCGCCCCTCCGCATGGCGGATCCTGTTCCGCGATCCCTGGATGATCGTGGCGGCGGTCCTGTTGATCGGATTGGTTCTGAGTGCCATCGTCGGGCCGTGGCTGACCGGCTACGATCCCGATCGGACCTCCGATGGCCAGTTTCTTCCCCCTTCAGCCCAGCATTGGTTCGGGACCGATCTGCACGGGCGCGATCTCCTCACCCGGTTGCTGACGGGAGCGCGCATTTCCTTCCTGGTTGGTCTGGTCGGGGCCTTGGTCAGTCTGGTGATTGGCGTCTCCTACGGCGCAATCGCCGGGTATGCGGGCGGCAAGGTCGACAACCTGATGATGCGGATCGTCGATACGCTTTATGCTCTCCCCAGCCTGATCTTCGTTATCGTCCTGATCTCGGCTCTGGAGGCTCCCTTGGGCCACCTGCTCCGGACCGCCGGGGAGGAGAGCCGGGCGCAGATTCGCCTGCTGTTGCTGTTCGTCGGTCTTGGTTGCGTCGAGTGGCTCACCATGGCCCGGGTGGTTCGGGGACAGGTCTTGGTGCTGCGGGAACTTTCATTCGTCCAAGCCTCGCGAGCCCTTGGCCAGCGGCCCTCCCGCATTCTCGTCCGGCATATCCTGCCGAATCTGATCGGCATCATCCTGGTCTATCTCACCTTGAGCATTCCGGCGGTGATCCTGCAGGAATCGTTCCTCAGCTTTCTCGGCCTGGGCGTGCAGCCTCCCTCGGCCAGCCTGGGTTCCCTGATGGCGGACGGGGCCCAGGTGATCAATCCGATCCGGGTTTCCTGGTGGCTGCTGGTTTTTCCCGGCCTCTTCATGGCCCTGGCGCTCCTCTCGCTCAATTTCCTTGGCGACGGCCTGCGGGACGCGCTCGATCCGCGTTCGCGGCGCTAGAACTTTCTAAGCGGCGGCGATGGCGGCGCGGTATTTCCGCATCAGTTCACCCGTCACCGGTCCATGCGGATAATGCCGATCCCCAAAGCGGGTCACGGGCATGATGCCGATCAGGCTGTTGGTGACGAAGACCTCGTCGGCCAGATCGAGCGCGGCGAGGGGATAGCTCCCGC
>FSXI01000339.1_pt1 | contig 13861 bp, 13 predicted proteins | sample 1638251 | NCBI WGS metagenome assembly FSXI01 (sample SAMEA3914788, study PRJEB12502) | metagenome | biome: forest; material: soil | place: Canada | collected 2011-07-03 | depth 0.1 m | reverse complement strand
GTACGACGCAAAGGGGCTGCGCCCCCTTGGATTGCCCCCGGCAATGCGAGACAGTTGCCCCTGGAAACGATGTGCGCTATCGCGCAGGCATTCTGGCTCAGACTCGATCTGTAACCTCGATGGGAGCTATCTCTTGACCTTCGGAGATAAAGAGATTTTCGCCACCTTCCCAGCCTTGATGGACAAATCGACCGGCAGCTCCACCCCCTGCGCGCCCTCGCCCAGCACGATCCGGCGGCAGGCCAGCGTCCCCTCCAGCAACTCGATCGTCAGCGATTTCCGGTCGAGCGAGACCGTCCCATACCCGCTCGCGGTCGAGAAGAAACAGGAGAAAGGCCGCTTCGCCGTCTTCGGATCGAGCCAGAGCGTCTGCTCGACCGCCGAATAGCGGAAGCCCGCATAGGCCCCCAGCAGCGCATAGCTCGCCATCGCCCGCGCATAATAATTGCCGCACTCGAATTCATTCCACGGATTCCGCACCCGCCCGTCATAGCGGCTCCGCACCGCCCGGACGATTTCCAGGCCCGGCTGCACCAGCCCCTCGGCGATCAGGTGGGAGGCCACCTGATACTCGATGCCGGTCCAGACCTCGTCGCTGTAGATAAATGGGAGCGTCGGCTTGCCCCCGCGCGGCCAGGAGCAGAGCAGGAGCCCCGGCTCGTCGCCCACCGCGTAGCTCATCCGCTGGCAATTGGCATGCTCGGCCAGCGAGCGGCGGAAGTTGTGGCGGTGGATCGCCCGGAGATTGCGCCGGACCTTCGTCCGGTCGAGCGGCGTGGCGATCCCGTAGATCTTCGCCATCCAGGCCCCGATCACGCCGTCGGAAAGGCACCCCTGCCCGTATTGATACTTCGGCCCCTCGCTGCGCAGCAGCTTGAGCGTCTCCGCGTCGGTCCCGGGATTCGAATTGTCTTTCCGGATCAGCTCGAGGAAGGAGGTATCGCGCAATCCGGCATAGGTCACCTTCTGCTCGAAGTAATCGCCGTTGAAAAGCTCCTCCTCCAGGAAGCGGGCGGCGCGGCCCGCCAGCTCGGCGTATACCGCCGCCTCCGCCTCCTTCCCCAACGCCGCCGCCATCGCGGCCAACGCCGAGAGCGCCCCCAGATAGACCGATCCGCACATCCCATCCGGCCCCCAGAACTCGATGTCGTAGGTATTGTGATGCGGCTCGAAGAGCCCACCCCGCCGCTCCGGGTCCCACGCGCCGATGCAGTAATCGAGGCTCCGCTTGGCCAGCGGGTACATTTCCCGCAGCCACTCCGCGTCGCCGCAGATCTGCCAATCGCGGTACACCTTCATGATCCCGCCGAGCTGGCCGTCGGCGGCGGGATGGAAGTCATGGGGCACCGCCCCGTCCGGCAACGCCGAGCGGAAGGTGACATGGCCCCGCTCGTCCATCGACCGCTTCAGCTCCTGCTCGCGCAAGGTCCGCTCCAGCTGCGGGAAGAGATGGCAGAGCGATTGGGCGTAGTTCCAGACATGGGTGCAGGAGCCGAAGCACGAGCCCCAGCCGGGATTGCAACCCTCCCAGCCCCAGAGATTCCCGTTCTCCTGCCGGAGGAGGGTCGGGGACTTGAGGATCGCCAGATTGGCCGAGACGGCGTCGAGCACCTCCGGCGGCAGATCGGAGGAAAAAAGCGCCCGCTGGAAGCCGACCGTCCTCTCCCGCAATCCGGAATAATGGCGATGGAGATAGGCCGCCACCTCCCCGGCATCGGCCCATTGCGAGGTGTAGAAAGGACGCCAGGCGGGGACGTTCTCCTGCGGGACATGGCCGGGAGGATGGGCCTGGCCCCAATGATAGAAGGCCAGATCGCAATTCGGATAATGCCAGGTGATCGCCACCGGCACGGTGATTTCCTTTCCGGGCGCCAGCCGTCCCCGCACCAGCACCGAGCCTCCGTTGCGCCCCCCGCGTCCGGCTCCGCCCTTCCCGTCGTTGGGAACGAACTTCCCCTCCGCCACCTCCCGCCAGAGCGCCGAGATCGCATCGAACCACCCTCCGCGCAGCCACATCGCCTTGATCGCGGGCCGTTGCCCGATCACCGTCAGGCTGGCGCTCCCCTGGGAGGTGGCGCCCGCCGGTTCCGTATTTGAGAACAGGACTCCCTTGCCCGGCAGGACCGCGTTGCGCGTCCCCTGGTCGCCGGAAGCCCCCACCGCCAGGTGCGAGAGATGATAGGAGAACTCGAAATCGACCGCCTTCCGCGTGGGATTGCGCAACGTGTACTCGAGGATCGCGGCAGGCAGCCCCGAGGCCACGTCGTCGAGCGGTACGAAGGGGCTCCAGCCGACCACCTCGACCGTCAGCGGCATCTTCGGATCGGAGAGCGCCACCTTGCCGAAGGGATAGCCGCTCTCGAACCGGCAGCGGCGAAAACGGGGCAGCCCCTCATGCCCCGCGCGCCGGATATCCTGTCCCTCCGACCAGATCCCCTGATCGTAGATCTTTCCTTCCGGCAACGGCCCCTCCACCAGGCGGGTGGAGTCGGCGCTTCCCGCCACCCGCAGGAGGGCGAAGCCGGCGTCCGGCGTCGGCATCCTTCTCTCCAGCAGCGCCGTGGTGTGCGGGCGATTGCGGATGGAAAAATCCTGCAACCCCCCGTAGCCGTTCAGGCAGATGCACCCGGCGCCGATCCCTCCCATCGGCAGCGCGGTCTGGAGGAATTCCTTGTGTTTGAAAGGGAAGAGAGGGGAGATGGCCTTCATTTCGCTTCCATCCTGCCCGATTTTCCGTTTTTTGAACATGGGGTTGGTTCTAAAAAACATGTCATTTCTTCCAAGGCATGGTAAGAGAAGGGATGGAAAGAGCCACCCCGCTCCTCCCGTCCCCCCACGGATTCAAGCGCTTCTTCTCCCCCCTGGCCCCCGCCCTCCGGGCCGGGATCGGCGTGCGCGGCCTCGGCCTGCGGGAGCTGATGCCCCCCTACGAGGTGAAGCGGCCCTACGGCACCGGCGATTACCTCTTCATGCTCTTCCACGACGCCGCCTTCGTCGGGGACTCCTCCGGCGCCCGCCTGCCCGTCGCCCCCGATACCATGATGATCTGGGCGCCGGGCTGCAGCCAATATTACGGCAACACCGAGGCGCGTTTTAGTCATAGCTGGCTCCATTGCGCGGGACCCCGGGTCGGCCGCCTGCTGCGGGAGACCGGCCTGCCGCTGGGCCGCCCCTTCCTCCTGCCGGAGGTCACCCGCTTCCAGCAATGCCTCTCCGAAATCCACGCGGAGTGGGTCTCCTACGTCGAGCCCGATTGCCGGATCATCGGGAACCTGCTGGAGAACTGCCTCCTGGAACTGGCCCGGCGGATCGGCTCGTCCCGCGCTGGGGCCGGGGCCGCCGTCGCCGAACCGCTCCTCGCCGTCCGCCGGATGATCACCGCCGATCCCGGCCGGAAGATCGCGCTCTCGGACATGGCCCGGACGGCGGGCATGTCGGTCTCCTCCCTCTCCGCCCGCTTCAAGAAAACCTTCGGCCTCGCCCCCAAGGCCTACCTCCTGCAGTACCGGATGCGCCACGCCGCCCACCTATTGGCCAACCGCAACCTCACCATCTCCGAGATCGCCACCCAGGTCGGCTACGACGATCTCTTCCACTTCTCCAAGACCTTCAAGAAACACTTCGGCACCAGCCCCCGCAACGCGCCGATGAGACAGCCGGGAGGGGGCAGGCGGAGTTCCTGATTTTGGGATTGGCTCAATCGGTCCTGCTTTTTGGGGCTGCCGCCCCTGGCCCCGGTTCGGAAGGGGAGGACGCCGAGTCTGAGTCATTTCTACCATGCGGACGCGAGGGGCGCGGGAGAGCGGTCTCGTGGGTTTCAGGTGGCAGGTATCGTCAGCAGATCGAACGCGTTGAGCATGGGGGCGGGGCCGGGATGCACGGGGTACCCTTGTACGACGCAAAGGGGCTGCGCCCCCTTGGATTGCCTCCCGGCAATGCCAGTTAGTTTCCCCTGGGAACTACGTGCGCTAGCGCGCAGGCATTCTGGCTCGGACTCGATCTGTAACGTCGATGGGAGCTGAGTCTTGAGCTTGCTTAAGCCCCATCCCGCCGCAATGTCAGCAGGATCACCTCCGCCGGGGCATTCACCCGAAGGGGGAACCAATTTCCGGTGCCGTTCGAGACCACCAGGCAGCTCGCTCCCTTTCGGTAAAGGCCTGAGGCATAACGGTAAAGGCGAGCGCCGAAGCCGATCTCGCGGGTCAGGTTCAGTTGTCCGCCGTGGGTGTGGCCGGCCAGGGTCAGGGGGACTCCGGCGGCGGCGGTCGCCTCGAAGGCGGCGGGGTGATGGGCCAGGACGATCGGGAAAGCCCCCGGCTCCCGTCCGTTCAAGAGCTCCCGCAATACCGCCGACTCGGTGCCGGCGGCGTTCCTCGCCTTGGTATGCCCCTCCCCCCAGCGCAGGCCGATGATCTGGAGCGCCTGCCCGCCGGACGAGATCGTCGCCGCCTCGTTGACCAATAGCCGGAGCCCCGAGGCCTTGGCCCGGAACTCGAAGGCAGCGCGATCCTCGATCAGGTCATGATTCCCTTCGCAGACGAAGAGGCCATGGCGGGTTTTCATCCCGTGCAGGACGGCGAGCGCCCGGGGAAGATCGTCGAGCGACATATTGATGAGATCGCCGGTGACGAGGACCAGATCGGGTTCGAGGCGGTTGACCTCGGTGGTGATCCGCTCCAGGACGGGGCCGGTGGTCAGCTTGCCGACGTGGATGTCGCTGACATGGGCGATGGTCACTCCGTCGAAGGCGGCGGGAAGATCGGCGAAGGCCAGCTCCATCCGGGCGATCCGGAAGCGCCCCAATTGCCAGAGCGAAATCAACGTCCCCAGCACCGCCAGCTCCGGCCCGAGAAAGACCAGCCCCAGCGCCGCCCCGTGCCAACCCGAGGCTTCCGCCGGCACCAGGAACCCGGGGATGAACGCATGGATCAAGGCCCAGAACGCCGCCAGCACCGCCATCGGCAGCGAGAGAAGCATGTTCCAGATCATCACGAAACTCAGGAATGGCCGCCCCATGCCGCTCCCCGGCTGCCCGCCCGTCGCCCGCCCGCCGATCAGGAAGACCACTCCGAACATCTGCAGCACCACGAAAACCCCCAGCCCCCAATGCCATGCCCCGCCCGCTTCCAGCGCGGAAAGCGCCAGATTCAGGCAGAACCAACAGAGAAGGTTGCAACCGACGATGACGCTTAACATCACCGCGAGAAAGGGACGCATAAAGGAGTGGGGGAAGTGGGTGAAGGAGTCGGACTGAAAACGTTATTCGGCGGCGGGAGGCGGGGGAATTTGCCCCTCCACCCGGGCCTCGAGCGTGCCGTCCGCGAGGCGGATCGCCACCTTCTCGCCCGGCTTCACCGCCGCCGCGCGGCGGACCGGCTTCCCCTTCCCGTCGAGGACCAGCGCGTAGCCCCGCGCCAGCGTCGCCTCGGGGCCGAGCGCCCGGAGCCGGGCCTCCCAATGGCCGATCTCCTCCCGGCGGCGGGCCACCGCCTGCCGCAGGTCGACCGCGTTCCAGCGGGCGCCGATCCCCTCCAGCTCCCGCCGCCGCTGCGCCACCGAGCGGCGGAGCCCCTTGCCCAATTCCTCCGCCAGATCGTCGACCCGCTGGCCGAGCCGGGCCACCGCGCGGCGGGGTTCGCGGAAAATCGGGTTCGCCTGCAGCGAGCGCCACCGTTCCCGGTCCCAGGCGATCCGCTGCCGCACCGCCCGCTCCAGCCGCGCTCCCTGCTGCCCCACCTCCGCCCGCCAATCAGCCCAATCGCGGCTCAGCAGCTCGGCGGCGGCGCTCGGCGTGGGGGCACGCAGATCGGCGACGAAATCGGCGATGGTGAAATCGGTCTCATGGCCGACCGCCGAGATCGTCGGCAGCGACGAGGCCGCCAACGCCCGCGCCACCACCTCTTCGTTGAAGGCCCAGAGATCCTCCAGGCTGCCGCCGCCCCGGGCGACCACCATGAGATCGACCCTTCCCTCCTCCGAAAAAGCCGCCACCGCCTCGGCGATCTCCTCCGCCGCGCCGACTCCCTGGACGCGGACCCCCCGCACGAAAATCCGGATGCCGGGAGCGCGCCGCTGGAGAATCCGGCAAAAATCCTGGATCACCGCCCCCTGCAGCGAGGTGACGATACCGACCCGCTCGGGAAAAACCGGCAGTTCCCGCTTCCGCTCCGCCTCGAAAAGCCCCTCGGCCAGGAGCTTCCGCTTCAACGCCTCGAACCGCTCCTGCAGCGTCCCCGCCCCCTCGGCCCGGACCTCGGAGACCTGGATCTGGTATTGGCCGCGCGCCTCGTAGACCGTGATCCGGCCCCGCAGCCGGACCGCCTGCCCGTCGCGCAAGGGGACGGGCAGCTTGGCCGCATCGCTCCGGAACATCACCGCGTTGAGCACCCCCTCCTCGTCCTTCAGCGTGAAATAGAGATGGCCGGAGCCGGGGTTGCGAAAATTGGAAATCTCCCCCCGCACCCAGACCTCGCCGAGCTGCCCCTCCAGAATCGAGCGGATCCGCCGGGTGAGCTGCCCCACCGTCAGCGCCGCGAGTTCGCCGCCGCCCCGTTCGGCAGGAGGCTTCGGCGGCTCGGGAACGGACCAGAGATCGAGGGTGCCGTCGCTCACGCGCCTGGGCTGATCGGCACGATTTGCGCCAGCTGGGCGAGGATCGCCGGATAGAGCCGGTGCTCGGCTTCCTGGATGCGGGCGTGGAGACTCTCCGGCGTATCCTTGGCCAGGACCGGCACCCGCTCCTGGCCGAGGATTTCGCCGCCGTCGACCGCCTCGTTCACCCGGTGGACCGTGCAGCCGGTCTCGGCCACCCGGGCGTCGAGCGCCTGGGTCCAGGCGTGGAGGCCCTTGAAAGCGGGGAGGAGGGAGGGGTGGATGTTGACGATCCGGTTGGGGAACGCCTTCAGGAGCGGCGCCTTCACCACCCGCATGTACCCCGCCAACACCACCAGATCGACCCGGTGGCGCTGGAGGAGCGAGACCAAGCCCTCCTCGATCGCCGGCTCCAGCCGGGTCTTGAAGGCGCTGGGCGGCAGGATCGCCGTCGGCAGGCCGAACTCGCGGGCCCGCTCGATGATCGGCGCGTGCGCGTGGTCGCTCACCACCACCACCACCTCGGCGGGGAGCTTCCCGTCGAGGATCGCCTGCTGGATCGCGATAAAATTACTCCCCCTGCCGGAACCGAGAACGCCGAGTTTCATAAATATCAGTCTTTCTTCCAGGGATCGAACAGCTTCACCTCGATGAAATCGGCAGTGTTGCGGGTGACGAGCGTCAAATTCCAATGCAGCGCGGTGGCCTCGATCATGCTGTCGAGCACGGCGAGCCGCCGCCCCTTCCGTTGCGAGCCGCCGGTCAGGATCGCCCAGCGGCGGGCCACCTGCAGATCGAAGGCCAGCACCCGCTCCTCCACTACTCCCAGGAAATCGCGAAAGATCTCCTCCAGCCGGTGCTTTTTCCGCCCCGCGGGCAGGAGCGCGATGCCCCGCTCGATCTCGCCGAGAGTGACCGCGCTCAGGAAACAAGCCCCTTCATTCCGCCGCAGCCATTCCAGTACCGAAGGCTCTGGAGCGGCCTTCATCACCTCGGAAACGGCATTGGTATCGAGGAGGTAGCTCACAGAGCCACATCCCGCATCGGCTCGTCCGCGCGCTCCAACTCGAGCCCTTGAAAGAGCCGCAAGGCATCGGTGAGACTGCCGCGCGCCCCCGGCCGAAGCGGCCGGAGCAGAATCTCCCCGGAGGCCGAGGAAAGCACCAGAAAATCGTCCCCCGAGCGCAACCCCAGCTTCAGACGGATGTCGCGCGGGATCACAACCTGGCCTTTGGCGGAAAGGGTGGTGGTCATAAAGTAAGATAATCCTACCAGGAGAGCGCTGTCAATCCGGCAGGGCGCTCAGCAACCCTTCCCGCCGATCCGCTGCAGCGTCCCGGTGGTCGATTTCCCCGGCACCAGCGGCAGGACCTCGATCTCCGCGCCGACGGCCCGGAGAACCTCCCGTTCGCCGGGATCGAATTGCTCGACGGTGTAGTCGCCCCCCTTCACGTAGAGATGGGGGCGGACCGCCTGGAGGAAGCGGTTGGCGCGGACCTCGGGGAAGATCGTCACCAGATCGACGACCCGGAGCGCCGCCAGGATCTCGGCCCGGTCGTCCTCGCCGTTCACGGGGCGGGTCGACCCCTTCAGCGCGGTCACCGAGGCGTCGCCGTTCAACCCCACCCAGAGGAGATCGCCCCGCGCCCGCGCCTCGGTCAGGTAGCGGAGATGGCCGACGTGGAGGAGATCGAAGCACCCGTTGGTGGCCACGATACGGAGGCCCGGATGGCCCGCCTCCAGCTCGGCGCGGAGCGCGGGCGCACCGGCCAGGGGGACGACGAGACCGGTGGGGAGATCCATGCCCTAGTTGGATAACGTTTCCGCCTCCGATTTGCAATCGCGATGCAAATTGTGCTCGCGTCGAGAGGGAGATCGATTAAATTCAATAGATGCAATCACGCCCGCGCCCCCACGCCTCGATCCGCGTCTCCAATCACGCTTTTACCCTGATTGAACTCCTGGTGGTGATTTCCATTATCGCCCTGTTGGCGGGATTGGCCCTTCCCGCCCTCAGCAACGCGATCAACAGCGCCAAGAAGGCCAAGGCCAACTCGATGATCAACCAGCTCAAGGTGGCGATCACGGCGTTCAATACAGAGTATGGGACCTGGCCCGGGGATAATCCGGGCACCGCCCCCGCGCAAATCCAGAATATCACCCTCTATCCGGTCCTGGTCGGGGCATCGGCGAATGCCACCAGCGAAGCCGCAGGAAACACCCGCGACATCCCCTTCATGGAATTCGCCACCGCCGATCTGGACAGCTCGACCGCCCCGACCCAGTTCGTCGATCCCTGGTGGAAGACGTCGAAAGACAAGACGGACCAGAATTACTGGATCGTCCTCGATTACGCCTATGCCAACGTGCTGACGGTTCCCGATGTCACCCAAACCACGGGCAACACCGCGGTCATGACCGGGAGCGCCCAGATCAACGCGGGAGTCGCCATCGGTGACCCCGGCCCGCCGCTCTCCGGGAACGTCGTCAACACCGGCGGCAATGGCAATCCCTCCAAGATGCTGCACAGCTGGTAAGACGATGTCCCTTTCCCCGTTCCCTCCGCGCCGCGGCCCCATCCGCAGCTTCACCCTGATCGAGCTCCTGGTCGTCATGGCCGTGATCGCCATCCTCTCCGCCATCACCCTGGGAGCGATGCAGTATGCCCAGACCAGCGCCGGGCGGAGCCGCGCCACCTCCGAGATCGCCGCCTTCGAAGCGGGGCTGGAGCGCTACAAGATCGACAACGGGGTCTATCCGGCGACGACCAATGCGATCAGCCAGGTCGGCACCAACTACGACATGGTCCCGACCGATTCTACCTACATCACCAACGCGGCCATCCTCTACCAGGCGCTCTCCGGCAAAGCCAACTACACGGAGCTCGCCACCAACCCCGTCTACATGGAGTTCAAGGCAAACCAGGTGAATACCAATACTCCCAGCTCCACCTACGCCAAGGATCCGTTCGGGTATGCCTACGGCTACGTTTGCGACCCCGCCGGGTCCGGCACCACCAACGTCCTCTTCAACGTCGGCTTCTTCGATATCTGGAGCACCTCCGGGCAGGCCGGCACGGGCAAAGAGACCAATATAGGGCTGTGGACCTCTAATTGGGGTACTCACTAGTTCGTTCAGTTTGGATTGTCTATCGGTCCCGCTTTTGGGGCTGCGCCCCTGGCCCTTGCTTCGGAGGGGAGTGTCGCCGAGTCCGAGTCTATTCTACCATGCGGACGCGAGGAGCGCGGGAGAGCGGGCTCGTCGATTTCAGGTGGTGGTTATCCCGAGAAGATCTGGCGTAGTAAGCTTGGGCGGGCCGGGATGCACGGGGGGCAGCTTGTACGATGTAAAGGGGTTCCCCCCAGAGTCGATCTGCAACCTCGATGGGAGCGGAGTCTTGAGCTTGCTTGAACTGGAAAGGCTCTGGCTCGGTCCCATCCGCGCCCCGGCAGCTACCGCACCAGCCAATCGAGCACGCCCTTCTGGACGTGGAGCCGGTTCTCGGCTTGGTCGAAGATGTCCTGGGCGTGGGCCTCGAGGACTTCCTCGGTAATCTCCTTCCCCCGGTAAGCGGGGAGGCAATGGAGGACGAGCGCGCCGGGCTTGGCCTCGGCTAGGAGCGCCTTATTGATCTGATAGGGCTCCATGTCCTTGAGCCGCTGGGCCGATTCGGCCTCCTTCCCCATCGAGATCCAGACATCGGTGTAGAGGAGATCGGCGCCCCGGGCCGCCTCGGCGGGAGAGGCGGTGTGGACGACGTTCCCGTGGGTCACCGGGCACTCGTAGCCGGCGGGGGCGGCAAAGACGATCTGGAAGCCGAAGGTCCGCGCCGCGTAGGCCCAGGAGCGCCCCATGTTGCAGGCCGCGTCGCCGATGAAGGCGACCCGCTTGCCCGCGATCGGGCCGCGCTTTTCCTCGAAGGTGAAGATATCGGTCAACACCTGGCAGGGATGCTCCTCGTCGGTGAGGGCGTTGACCGTCGGGATGGCGCCGAAGCGGGCGAACTCGTCGACATCGGCCTGGGCGAAGGTCCGGATCACCGCCCCGTGGACCATCCGGCCGAGGACGCGGGCGGTATCCTTGATCGGCTCGCCCCGCCCGAGCTGGATATCGGCGGAGGAGAGGAAGAGCGATTCGCCGCCCATCTCGCGGATGCCGACCTCGAAGGAAACCCGGGTCCGGGTCGACGACTTGCTGAAGAGCAGCGCCCAGGTCTGTCCCGCCAGCGGACGCCCGGCGGCGGCGGTGCCGCGCTCCGCCTTATAACGGGCCGACCGGGTGAAGATGTCCCGCGCCGCCGCGAGCGGAAAGCCGTCGAGTCCTAGGAGATGTTTGCAAGCCATGGCGGGAAGCAGGTGAAGTATTGCGAAAGCTATCTGCGGAATTCGGTGCCGATTCCGGCAACGGTGAAGATTTCGAGCAGCAGGGCGTGGGGAATCCGCCCGTCGAGGAAATGGACCTGCTCGACGCCGTTCTCCAGCGCCTCGATGGCCGAATCGACCTTCGGCAGCATCCCGCCGCTGAGGACTCCCTCCTGCTTGAGCCGGGCCACGTCCCAGGGGGTCAGCGTCGGGATGGTCGAGGCGGGATCGTTGGCGTCGCGGAGCACCCCGTTGACATCGGTGAGATAGATCAGCTTGCGGGCGCCCAGCCCCTTGGCCACGTCGCTGGCGGCGAGATCGGCGTTGATGTTGTAGACCTCCCCGTCCATGCCGAGAGCCAGCGGGGAGATCACCGGGACGGTCTCCTGGGCGATCAATTCCTGGATCGGGGTGAGGATCAACTCGGTGATATCGCCGACGAAGCCGAGGTCGACCGGCTCCCCGGTGGCGAAGCGGCGGTGCTCCATCTTGCGGGCGCGGAGCACCTCCTTGCCGGAGACCGCCTGGGCCTTGCCGCCCAGCTGGCGGAGCTTCGCGACGATGCCGGGAGCGATCTCCCCCGCCAGCGTCCGGTCGATCAAATCGATCTGGGTGGCGTCGGTGACGCGGAGGCCGTCGATGAACTCGGCGACGACCCCCGCCTCCTTCATCGCCTTGGTGATGGCCTTGCCGCCGCCGTGGACCAGCACCGGATTGATGCCGACCGCCTCCAGCAGGACCACGTCGCGGAGCACCTGGTCGACCAGGTCCTGGTTCTCCATCGCGGAACCGCCGTACTTGATGACGAAGGTCGAGCCCCGGAAATTCTGCAGGTAGGGAAGGGCCTCGATGAAGACGGCGGCTTGATCGGCGGGAGTCATGGCGGAAACGGTAACGAACGAAGGTTACAAACGGGTGAAACGGATGAAGAATCGTTTAAAACGGCAGGAGACGAAAAAAGAGCACCGGCGGCGTCACTCGCCCTTGTTCAGGGTGACGTACTCCTCGGTGAGATCGGTGGTCAGGAAGGTGTACTCGCCCGCGCCGAGATGGAGATGGATCGTGATGATGAAGCTCCGCTTGGCGACGATCTTGCGGACGCGGGCCTCGGAGGCCTTCCCCCGCTGGCCGTTCACCACCGCCTGCAGGCCGTTGTAGAAGATCTCGACCATCTCCTCGCGGATCTTGGCCTTGGAGTAGCCGAGGGCGTCCATGAGCCGGCCCCAGTTGGGGTCCTCGCCGCACCAGGAGCACTTCACCAGGGTCGACTTGCCCACCGCCAGGGCGGCCAGCCGGGCGTCCTTTTGGGTGGCCGCGCCCTTCACCACGATCTCGACCACCTTGGTGATCCCCTCCCCGTCCTCGACGATCAGCCGGGAGAGGTGGCGCATCACCTGCCGGAGCGCCTGGAGGAAGAGGGGGAACTGGGCGTGCTTGCGGGTGAGCGGCTGGTTCTTGGCGGCGCCGTTGGCCAGGACGATGACGGTGTCGTTGGTCGAGGTATCGCCGTCGACCGAGATGCTGTTGAACGACTGCTCCACGCACTCGTCGACGCAGGCGCGGAGCGTCGCCCGGTCGATGCGGGCGTCGGTGGTGACGAAGGCGAGCATCGTCGCCATGTCGGGATGGATCATCCCGGCTCCCTTGGCGATGCCGCCGAGGGTGACGGGCACCCCGTCGATCTCGATGCGGACGGCGTAGTGCTTGGCGAAGGTATCGGAGGTCATCATCGCCTCGGCGGCGACGACGCCGGCGGAGGGATCGAGCGCGGCGGCGGCCACCTTGATGCCCCGGCGGATCACCGGCATCGGCAGGGGAATGCCGATCCGGCCCGTCGAGCAGACCAGCACTTCCTTGGCCTTGCAGCCGAGTTCCCTGGCCGCAACCTCGGTCATCTCCTTGGCATCGCGCAGGCCGGCGACGCCGGTGCAGGCGTTGGCGTTGCCCGAGTTGGCGACGATGGCCCGGACCTTGCCGGTGCGGGCGTGTTCGCGCGAGACCTTGACCGGCGCGGCCTGGACCTGGTTCACCGTGAAGACGGCGGCGACCTCGGCGGGCGTGTCGGAGGTGATCAGCGCCATGTCCTTCCCCTTGGTCTTCTTGATCCCGGCGGCGATCCCGGCGGCGCGGAAGCCCTGGGCCGAAGTGACGCTGCCGTTCTTGAGGACCGTGATCGGAGAATGGGAAGGAGTCGACATGGGAGGAAAGGGAAAGGGTGAGGGACGGGTTGAAAAGAGGCTGATGTGAAGCTAGGAGCGGGCCAAGAAAGGGCCAAAGGAGCGCTAAAGCAACCCCTCGTCCTCGGGATAACCGAGGCGGAGATTGATCGCCTGGATCGCCTGCCCGGCGGTCCCCTTGACCAGGTTATCGATGGCGGAAATCAGGATGAGCCGTCCCGTCCGCGGATCGAGGCGGAGGGCCACCTCGGCGAAATTGGTCCGCCCGACGTTCTTCACCTCCGGCAAGGTCGCCTGATCGAGGACCCGGACGAAAGGCTTGTCCCGGTAAAAGGCCTCGTAGGCGGCCTGGGCTACGGCGGGAGTCAGGCTCGGGTCGGCCAGCCGTGCCGTGATGGTGGTGAGAATGCCCCGGTTGATCGGGACGAGATGGGGGACGAAACTGACCTGGACCGGCTTCCCCGCCAGCAGCGCGATCTCCTGCTCGATCTCGCTCAGGTGCCGGTGCTTCGGCAGGCTGTAGGCCCGCAGGCTCTCGCCGATCTCGCCGAAGAGGAGCGGGATCTCCGCCTTCTTCCCCGCCCCGGTGACGCCGCTCAGCGAGGTGATGGCGATGGTCTCGAGATCGAGCCATCCGGCCTTCAAGGCAGGCGCCAGCGCCAGCAGGATGCTGGTCGGGTAGCAACCGGGCGAGGCCAGCAGATCGCTCTTCTTGATCGCCTCGGCGTGGAG
>FSXI01000305.1_pt1 | contig 13977 bp, 14 predicted proteins | sample 1638251 | NCBI WGS metagenome assembly FSXI01 (sample SAMEA3914788, study PRJEB12502) | metagenome | biome: forest; material: soil | place: Canada | collected 2011-07-03 | depth 0.1 m | reverse complement strand
TTCACCAACACGCGCCCGTCGCGAGCCAGGAAGAACTCGACCGCGAGGAGCCCGATCAATCCGATCTTCTCCGCGATCTCGACCGCCACCCGCTTTGCCTCCGTCTCCGCCTCGGCGGGAAGACCGGAAGGAACGATCGAGAGATCGAGGATATGATGCCGGTGATCGTTCCGCGCCGCCGGAAAGGTCCGCACCTCGCCGTCCCCTCCCCGCGCCACGATCACCGAGAGCTCGGCCTCGCACTCGATCCAGGCCTCGACGATCCCCGCGCCCGCGCCGTGTTTTTCCCAGATCGCGGCGAGATCGTCGCCTTCGCGGATCGCCTGCTGCCCCTTGCCGTCATAGCCGAAATCGACCGTCTTCAACACCGAGGGCCGTCCGATCACCGCCACCGCCGTCGCGAACTCCTCCCGGTTATGAACGATGCGGTGCGGCACCACCGGAAACCCGTACAGCGAAAGGAACTCCTTCTCCCGGCGGCGGCTCTGCGCGATGAAGAGAACGTCCCGTCCGGGCCGCAGCGGCACCAGCGGCGTCAATAGATCGAGCGCGGCGGCGGGAATATTCTCGAACTCGTACGTGATGACATCGACGCCACGGGCGAACTCGACCAGCGCCATCTCATCCTCGTAGGGCCGGTTCACCTCCAGGTCGGAGATCTGCCCCGTCGGGCTGTCCGGCGCGGGCTCATAGGCATGGACCCGGTAGCCGAGCTTCCGCGCGCTCAGCGCGAACATCCGGCCCAGTTGCCCGCCGCCCAGAATGCCGAGGGTCGCCCCGGGGAGAATCGCTTTCACAATCGGACGAGCCTAAAGCTTCTGTTTCAGCACCGTCTCCGTCTGGGTGCGGCGGAACGAGGCCCATTTCTTGGCCAGCTTCGGATCGTTCAGCGCCAGGATCGAGACCGCCAGCAGCGCCGCATTCTTCGCCCCCGGCTCCCCGATGGCGAGCGAGCCGACCGGGATGCCGTACGGCATCTGCGCGATCGAGAGGAGGGAATCGAGACCCTTGAGCGCCCGGCTTTCGACCGGCACGCCCAGGACCGGCAGCGTGGTGAAGGCGGCGGCCATGCCGGGAAGATGGGCGGCGCCGCCCGCGCCGGCGATGATGATCTGGAGGCCGCGTCCGGCGGCGGAGACGGCGTAATCCCGCAGCTTGTGCGGGGTGCGGTGGGCGGAGACCACCGACTTTTCGAACGTCACCCCGAATTGCTCGAGGACATCCGCAGCGGCGCGCATCGTCGCCCAATCCGACTGGCTTCCCATGATGATGCCGACCCGGAGATTGGATTTGCTTCCCAATTTTACCATGGGCCGATCATCTCCAAGTAGTGCGAGAAGTCGAGAGAAACGAAGGCGAAGGGATCCAAGGGGGAATGGCCCCCTTGCATCGACATAGGCGCGCGCCGCTGCGGACTTGTTCCTGCGAGGAAAAAACCTCGAAAAAGGAGCCTTGGATAACCTTGCGGTTATTCCAAAGCTTACTTCTTCTTGGCTTTCTTGGCGGGGGCCTTCTTCGCGGGAGCGGCTTTCTTGACGGGTTTTTTAGCTGCCATGGTAATCACCTCCTTTTGTCGTAAGCGCAATCACTCCTTCCTCGGGAATCGGAAGCAGCCTCAAGGCCGCCTCCTGCGATGCGTTGGATCTTACGAAAGCGATGAGAGCGGAACTCGCGAGGGCGAGGAGCGAGACGATGACGGAGGCCAGGATCGAGATCATCGGCGGAGTCATCATAGTGGCGCTCATGGTTTGCCCGGGTGTGAGTTTACGGTTTTCTCGGCGGTTGCTGGCGTTTGCCCTGCCGTTGGGAAAGCAGTTCCCGGACCTCTTCGAAAATCTTCTGCACCGGCCAGAGCCGCCCCATCCCCTCGTAGCCGCAGGCGAGCAATCCCTTGTCGGGCCCGATCCAGCGGATGCCGCGGCCGGTGAGCAGCTTCACATTCTCTCGCACCGCCGGATGGTCCCACATCTTGCCGTTCATGGCCGGGGCCATCACCACCGGGGCGGGCGTCGCCAGCAGCGTCGCCGTGAGCAGATCACCCGCCAGGCCGTGCGCGTGCGCGCCGATCACATTGGCCGTCGCGGGCGCCACCAGGACGAGATCAGCGTCATCCCCCAGCGCGATATGAGTCGGCCGTCCGCTGACCGGCTCGACGCCGTCCTCCTGGTAAACCGGCCGGTGGGAAAGCGTCTCCAGCGTCAGCGCCGTGATGAAGCGCGCCCCCTCGCGGGTCAGGATGACATCGACCTCGACTCCGTCCTTGGCCAGCAGGCTCGTGAGGTCGGCGGCCCGGTAAGCGGATATCGATCCGCTCACGCCGAGGACAACACGATGGGGGTCTGCGGGTCTCAATCGAGGTTCTTAGGTCTCATGCAGCGTCAACCGGCTGCTGAGGTAGCGTTCGGCACGCATGATGGCGCGGAATTTGATCAAATCCTCTTCCATCGAACTGCTTAAAATCGTGTACTTGAACTCGCGCCAGCGGCTCATCTCGCCCCGGCTGTTATGGAGGCGGCGCTGGATCTCGACCTCGCTCTCGGTCCCCCGCTTGCGCAGACGGCGCTCCAGCTCCTCGTGGGTCGGCGGCATGATGAAGACGTCGACCAGCGATTCGCGCAACTCCGCGTCGACGTTGCCGCGGATCGAGGAGGCGCCCTGCGCGTCGATGTCGAGGAGGACGTCGGTCCCCTCCGCCAGCGCGTTGATCACCGTCCGCTTGAGCGTGCCGTAATAATTGCCGTGGACCTCGGCGTATTCGAGGAACTCGTTGTTCTTCGCCTTGGCCTCGAACTCGGCACGGGCCAGGAAATGGTAATCCTCCCCCTCGATCTCGCCCGGACGGGGCGCGCGGGTGGTGCAGGAGACCGAGTAGATGAAATGGCTGTCGTGCCGGAGATTGTTGCAGAGCGTGCTCTTGCCGGTGCCGGAGGGAGCGGAGACGACGAAGAGGATTCCGTGGCGCCGGAAGATGTTTTGGCGTTCCTCGTTCGGCAGGCTCTGCATGGTGTGCGTCGTCGGAGGGACCGTCGGGTTTTTCTCGCCTTGCGCATGCTGCGCGATCACCGGAGTGCCCATCACGATTATTCGAAATTCTGTATCTGTTCCCGGATTTTTTCAAGCGCGCTCTTCAGCGCGACCACCTGATGCGCGATCTCCACGTCGTTAGCCTTCGATCCGATCGTGTTGATTTCGCGGTTCAATTCCTGCGTGAGAAAATCGAGCGAGCGTCCCGCCGCCTCGTCGCCCTCCAGGAGTTTTTTGAACTGCGCGAAATGGCTGCCGAGCCGCGCCAGCTCTTCGCTGACATCCGATCGGTCGGCGAAGATCGCCACCTCCTTGAGCAGCCGTTCGTCGTCGAGAGGGAGATCGATTCCCGCCCCGGCGATGCGCGCCCGCAACTGCTCGCGATGATGCTCCGCCACCGCCGGCGCGCGGCGTGAAATTTTTTTCACCCCGCCCTCCATTTCGCGCAACTGTTTCAAAAGATCGGCCGCGAGATGGCGCCCTTCCGCCAGCCGCATCTTCAAAAAGGGAGCCAGCGCCTTCTTCACCGCCTCGAGCAAAACCGGCGTCCACGCCTCCGCGTCCTCCGTCACTCCGCCCTCGCGCAACACTCCCGGCCCGCGCAAGACCAGCTCGAGCGTCACCGGCTCGGCGATCTTCAGCTTCCGCCGGAGCGCTTCCAGCTCCCCGTGATAACGGGCCGCCGTCGCCGGATCGATGGAGGCTCCGCCTTTCTCACGTCCGCCTTCCTGGATCGCGATCGAGAGCATCACCCGCCCGCGCGAGAGCTGCGGGGTGAGGAAATCGCGGAGCGCCCCCTCGCACGCCGCCAGCGGGCGGGGCAGGTTGCAGACGATCTCGAGCTGCTTGCGGTTGACCGAATGGAGTTCGGCGACCACCTGGCGTCCCTGGAAAACGCTCTCCCCCCGCCCGTGCCCGGTCATGCTCTTCATGGCGAAGAAATCGAAATGCCCAAGTGTCCCGGCCAAGGCCTAAACCGCCCCGCTCAATCCCAGCAGCACTGCCGCCTGGGAGACATCCTTGTCGCCCCGTCCCGAAAGATTGACGATGACGATCTTCTCGCGGTCGAGCTTCGGCGCGACCTTGCGCACATGGGCGACGGCGTGGGACGACTCCAGCGCCGGAATGATCCCCTCGGTCTCCGCCAGGAAGCGGAACGCCGCCAGCGCCTCGTCGTCGGTGGCGAAGTCGTACTCGACCCGCTTGCGGTCGCGCAGGAAGGCATGCTCCGGCCCCACCGCCGCGTAATCGAGCCCCGCCGAGACCGAGTGGGTCAGCTCGATCTGCCCGTCCTCGTTCTGGAGCACATAGGTCTGGGTCCCCTGCAGCACGCCGAGCGTCCCGCCCTGGAAGCGCGCCGCATGCCGTCCCGGCTTGATCCCCTCCCCGCCCGCCTCGACGCCGACCATCCGCACCGCCGCATCGTGGAGGAACGGATAGAAAAACCCGATCGCATTGCTCCCGCCGCCGACGCAGGCCACCAGGAGATCGGGCAACCGCCCGGTCTTCTCGAGGATCTGCCGCCGCGTCTCGTCGCCGATCACCCGCTGGAAATCGCGGACGATCATCGGATAGGGATGGGAACCGAGCGCCGAGCCGAGGATATAGTGGGTCGAGCGGATATTCGTCACCCAGTCGCGCATCGCCTCGTTGACCGCCTCCTTGAGGGTCTTCTGCCCGGCGTGGACCGGCACCACCGTCGCGCCCAGGCAGCGCATCCGGATCACGTTGAGCGCCTGCCGCTCCATGTCGACCGCGCCCATGTAGATCACGCACTCCAGGCCGAAGCGGGCGCAAACCGTCGCCGTGGCCACCCCGTGCTGGCCCGCGCCGGTCTCGGCGATGATCCGCTTCTTCCCCATCCGCCGCGCCAGGAGGATCTGGCCGAGCGCGTTGTTGATCTTGTGCGCCCCGGTGTGGAGGAGATCCTCCCGCTTGATGTAAATCTTGGCCCCGCCCAGCCGTTCCGTCATCCGCTCCGCGAAATAGAGCGGGGAAGGCCGTCCCACGTAATCCTTGAGCAGCCCGTCGAGTTCGGCCCGGAAGGCCGGATCGGCCTTGGCCGCCTCGTATTCCCGCGCCAGTTCCTGCAGCGGCGTCATCAGGGTCTCCGGCACGAACATCCCGCCGAATTCCCCGAAATGCCCGGTGGCATCGGGTCCGGATTGAAGGGAGGAGGTGGTGGTGGCCGCGGCGGGAGTCGGCAGCGGGCTCAGGTCGGTCGGCAGAGTCGGCATTGGGCGATAAAGTCTCGGATTTTCTGGTGGTCCTTGCGTCCCGGCGCCGCTTCGACGCCGCTCGACACATCGACCCCATAAGGTTGCACCCGAGCCACCGCTTCCGCAACATTATCCACCGTCAACCCGCCCGAAAGAATCAGCGGTCTGGCGGTCAACGCCCGGAACGCGGCCACCAGATCCCAGTCGAAGGTCTTGCCCGATCCGCCGTAATCCGCCGTCGGCGTATCGAGGAGGAATGCCTCCGTGCGATAGGCCGCCAGCGCCGCCGCGTCCCCCTTCCACGGCAACCGCAACGCCTTCACCACCCGCCGGGGCCGCAGCTCCTCGACGAACGCCGCCGTCTCCTCCCCGTGCAATTGCCAGGTCGTGATCGCGGCGTGCCGCTCCAGCTCCGCGATCGTCTCCCGCGTCGGATTGACCAGCACCGCCGCCGTGGCCACGAAGGGCGGGAGCGTGGCCACGATCGCGCCGATCCGCGCCGCCGTCACATGGCGGGGACTTTTCTCGTAATGGACGAAGCCGAGCGCATCGGCCCCCGCCCGCCAGGCGGCCTCCGCGTCGGCCTCGTTGGTGATCCCGCAAATCTTGATCTTCATCGCATCGTCTCAAGCCCCGAGCATGGCCACCGCCCACATCCGCCCGGTCTTCCCCTTCTCCATCCGGTACGAATAATAGCGCTCGGGATGTTCCGCCGTATTCAGCCCGGAGTCATGGAACTTCCCCACCCCCGCCCGCTCCGCCTGCCGCCCGATCTCGGCGGCGAAATCGATTTCATAGTGGGGAGGCCGGATGCACGGCCCGAGAAAACCGACCAGATCGGCGGGACGGCATCCGCACTTCGCCTGCAGCGCCGCCACCGTCGCTGTGACGATGTCGAGCTGGGTCCCCTTCTTTCCCGAATGGACCACCGCCAACGCCCGCCGCACCGGATCGAAAAAATAGATGGGGCCGCAATCGGCGGCGCGGATCGCCAGCGCCACCCCCGGCGTCATCGTAATCAGGGCATCGACTCCTGCAATGGTTGCCCCCGCATCGTCCGCCCCGACCAACGCCACCCCATTCCCATGCGGCTGCACTGCCTCGACGATGGCATGCTCCCCCCAACCTAATTGCCGGATCGATCCATGGAGCGTCCCCGCCAAGGCCTCATCGAGGAGCGGGCTGCGGAGCGAAAAGGCATGACGGAGCCCGGGAGCGAAGGCATCGAGTTCCGCAAAGGTCTCCCAGCGCAACATGGTTTCTCCTCGGGTTAATGGGGAAGAAAGAACGGCTGTTCTCCCTTCCTGCCTTACGGCGAGCCTCTCCTAGGCTAGGCCGTCAATCCGTTCAACCGTGCGTAACGCTCGGTGATCGTCCGATAGATGCGGACCCAGGCCCGCATATCGTCTTCATTCAGATCCTTGGCGATCTCGAGGATCTGGATGACGATGTTCGCCTTGATCTTCTCGACCAGCTCGCGGCCCTTCTCGGTGATCTTGACCAACACCTGTCGCCGGTCGGTCGGGTTGCCGAAGCGCTCCACCAAACCGCCCGTCACCAGGCGGTCGACCAAGCCCGTCGTCGCGGGCGAGGTGTGCTCCATCAATTCCGCCAGCCGCGACATGGTGATGCCGGTGCTCTGGTTGAGAAAGCTCAGGAGAGTGTATTGGGGAATCGAAATATTGCCGCGGCTCACCTGGGTGGAGAGCTCGACCAGGAACGAGCGCTGGATCTGCGTGGCCACTTCGGCGAGTTCATGCGCGAGTTCGACGACCTTCGTGCTGGAACCGATGATATTCGAATCTGTTTGATTACCGCTCATGAATAATTAGGAGCTTACTTGATTCGGACTGAAATTCAATACTTTCCGCCACAATATTCGCTGAAGCGCAATAGTTTCGATCATTTAAGTCATAAAGTCCTTATAACAAGAAGCGTAAGAATCCCGCTTTTCCAGGGAAAAAGAAGTAAAATCAGAGGCAACCCCCTGATCTTAAAGCTCATTACTGATCGAGCAGACTGCCGCCGAGCGTGGGGGGAGCGGCCACCGTCAACGTCACCGGCGTCTCATTCCCGGCATGACGGACCACGAAGACATAGGGCTTCTGCGTCCCGATCTTCGCGTTCGTATGTACATCGTCGTAAATTTTTTGGAAGGTCGCCAGCGATCCCTGCAGCGGCGTCCCGTCGAATTGATCGATGCGATCCCCGGGCGCAAAGCCCGCCCCTTCGGACGAACTTCCCTTCACCAAGGCCAGCACCGTCACCACCCCATTCCTCTCCGCCGGCACCAACCCCTCGACGAAGTTGATCGGCTCGTCGACGATGTCGGTCCCGCCCGGCGTCTTGTAGACCAGGCGGAGATCGTTGCTGTTGATCATGTCCAACGCGGCGGCGAAGGCGGCAATCGTCGACCAGACCGTCGTCCGCGTCGTCCTGAGGAGGGCCAGCATCTCGCCCGAGACATAGACCCCTCCCCCGTCGGACGTCGATCCGCCTTGGCGGCTGTACGCTGCCTGATGGGGGCCGGTCACCAGCTTGGTGTCCTTGTCGTTGGAGATAAGCGGACGTACATAGAGCATCCGCACAATCGTCCCGGCGGGCACCACCGTCGTCGGGTTGAGCAGAAAGGGAAGCGTCACCGTCACCCCCTGATCCGTATCGGTGATCGGCAATCCCTCCAGCAGCGGTGGATTCATCATCAAGGGCCCGTCTTCCTCTCCCGCCCAGCCGGAAGAGAGCGGAAAAATCATTCCCAGCACGATCAACAACAACCACCGGCCCAACGGCTTCGGCAATGAATTCGGAAAAAGTCCCACCCCTCCTCTTTAAAGAAAATCCCAAATCGGGTCAATCGCCGTCGCCATCTCCCTACTTTTACAGTTGCCCAAACCTCCTCCTTTCGCTTGCTTAACGAAAGGCCCAGCGGCTTAGGGATTCCAAAATGCCAGAACTTCGCAGAGACCCGCTCGTCGGGCGATGGGTCGTCTTTTCGCCGGAACGAAAACAGCGCCCCCAGGATTTTAAATCCTCGGGCATTTTGCCTGGACCGATCGAGTCCTTCCTCTGGGGCAACGAGCACCTCACCCCGCCCGAGGTCTACTCCGCCCGCGTTCCCGGCACTCCCGCCAACAGCCCCGGCTGGCAGGTCCGCGTGGTGCCCAATCGCTTCCCCGCCCTCCGCATCGAGGGCGATCTCGATCCCGAAGGCGCCGGCCTCTACGACCGGATGAACGGCATCGGCGCCCACGAGGTCGTCATCGAGACCCCCGACCCCGCCGTCGCCCTGGAGGACCAGCCGCTCGAGGGGGTCGCCGAAGTCCTCCGCGCCTACCGCAGCCGGATCAACGACCTCAGCCGCGACAGCCGCTTCCGTTCCGTCCTCATCTTCAAGAACGTCGGCCAGCTGGCCGGCGCCACCCTCCGCCACGCCCACTCCCAGATCGTCGCCCTTCCCGTCGTCCCCAAGGTCCTCGACGACCGCCTCACCGCCGCCCGCGCCTATTACAAGGAAAAGGAGCGCAGCCTCTTCGAAGACATCCTCCGCGCCGAGCAGAAGGAAGGGACCCGCCTGGTCTACGAGAACGCCGGCTTCGCCGCCTTCTGCCCCTACGCCAGCCGCTTCCCTTTTGAATTGCTCATCGTGCCGAAGCGGCAGAATCCCCACTTCCAGCAGAGCAGCGACCACGAGCTCGCCCTCGCCGCCGACACCCTCAAGCAGACCCTCCAGCGCCTCTCCAAAGGCCTGCGCCATCCCGATTACAATCTCATCCTCCACACCGCCCCGCTGGGCAAGCCTCGCGATAATGGGGATTCGTCCGATCACGCCTTCCGCTGGCACATCGAGATCCTGCCCCGTCTGAGCGGCATCGCCGGCTTCGAGTTCGGCACCGGCTTCTTCATCAACAGCACCCTGCCGGAGGAGGCCGCGCAATTCCTCCGCTCCGTCCGGCTGAAGCCCCAGGCCTGAACCAGAGACCTACCATGAACGTAGTCATCCTCTGGCACATGCATCAGCCCTACTACGTCAATCCGGCGACCCGTACCGCCATGATGCCGTGGGTCCGGCTCCACGCGGTCAAGGGCTACCTCGACATGATCGACCTCCTCGACGCCGTCCCCGAGGTCACCGTCAATTTCAACTTCACCCCCGTCCTGGTGAAGCAGATCGAGGAATTCGTCGGCCGCACCGTCACCGACCTCTGGGAGGAATGGAGCCGCAAGCCCGCCGCCGAGCTCGATGACGAGGAAAAGCGCCGCCTGCTGGAGAACTTCTTCAAGATCAACTGGGACAACCTCATCCTCCCCTTCCCCCGCTACCGCGAGCTGCTGGAGAAGCGGGGCCGCAACTGGAACTCCCAGACCGTCGACGCTGTCCTCGAATCCTACACCGACGCCGACTTCCGCGACCTCCAGACCTGGTACAACCTCGCCTGGTGCGGCTTCTCCGCCGAACGCCGCTTCCCCATCCTCACCGAGCTGAAGAAACAGGGCCGCGACTTCACCGAGGAACAGAAGAACCGGGTCCTCGACATCCACCAGGAGATCCTCGCCCTCATCCTTCCTCTCTATCGGAAAGCCTCCGAGAGCGGCCGCGCCGAGATCACCACCACCCCCTTCTTCCACCCGATCCTCCCGCTGGTTTACGACACCAACCTCGCGCGGCGCTGCATGCCCCATACGACGTTGCCGCCCCAGTTCAGCGCGCCGGAGGACGCCGCCGCCCAGCTCCGCCTCTCCCAGGAACTCCACACCCGCGTTTTCGGCAAGGCCGCCCGCGGCCTCTGGCCCTCCGAGGGCTCGATCGCGCCCGAGCTCATTCCCCTCCTCCAGGCCGCCGGGATCGAATACTTCTGCACCGACGAGGGCAACCTCTTCCACAGCCTCGAGCACGATCCCAACTGGCGTGGCCGCCGGGTCGATCACCTCGAACTCTTCCAGGGCTGGCGCGTCACCCACGAAGGGGCCAGGGTCAACGCCCTTTTCCGCGAGCGTCCCCTCTCCGATTTCATCGGCTTCAACGCCTCCAAGGGCGGCGCCGTCCAGGCCTCCGATTACCTCCTCCACCATCTCGACCATCTCGCCTCGATCCGCACCGCCCCCCACCACGCCGTCCTCCTCGCCCTCGACGGCGAGAACGCCTGGGAATCGTTCCCCGACGGCGGCGAGAAATTCCTCACCCTCTTTTATCAAGGGATCGTCGCCAATCCGAAGCTCTGCTCCCGCCGCCTCGGCGATTACTTCGACGAGCAGCCCCCGCAGGTCGAGATCTCCCGCCTCCACACCGGCTCGTGGATCAACAGCGATTTCGACATCTGGATCGGCGACCCCGAGGAGAACAAGGGTTGGGATTGGCTCGGCCGCACCCGTGACTTCCTCGTCCAGGCCACCCGCAAGGAAACCCATCCTCCCGAGAAAATCGCCGCCGCCTGGTGGGAAATCTACGCCGCCGAGGGGAGCGATTGGTTCTGGTGGTACGGCCCCGACTTCACCACCGATTGCGATTTCCTCTTCGACGATCTGTTCCGCACCCACCTCAAGAACGTCTACCACCTCCTCGGCTTCGAGCCGCCCGCCTACCTCGACATCCCCATTTGCCTCCCCACCGGCCAGATCACCTATTCCCTCCCCCGCCAGACCCTCCAGCCCCCTGTCACCGGCACCCTGGAGACCTTCTTCGATTGGGTCGGCGCCGGCGTCCTCGATCTCGCCCGCCAGCAGACTGCCATGTTCCAGGCCGACCGGATCGGCCAGATGCTCTACTACGGCTTCGACGACCGCCACTTCTATCTCCGCCTCGATCTTCTCGCCCGCCCCCAGGGGGTCGAAATCCACTTCCTCCAGCCCGGCGATGTCCGCATCACCGCCCTCTTTGCCGAGACCGGCTGGAAAGTCTCCATCGAGGAGAGCCGCGACCATGTCACCTTCACCCCCGTCGAGCCTGCCTCCGGCCTTGCCATCGCCCAGTGGGACGAGTTCTTCACCGCCGCGATCCCGCGCGATATCCTCAAGTGGAAAACCGGCGCCCCCGTTTCCTTCTACGTCAACATCCTCGAAGGGGAAATGGTCCGGGAACGCTACCCCGAGCGCGGCCTGATCGAATTCCCCGCCCCCAGCGCCGATTTCGCCGCCAGCCAGTGGTTCGTCTGAATCGATCCCGCCCGCCCGCCTAAAAAGCATCCAAGATGCCCCCCAATCACATGCCGATGAAGAAGGTCAAACTCCTCTGGACCGTCCACTTCCACCAGCCGCCCGGTAACTTCGGGGAAGTCTTCGAGCAATACGCCGCCCGCGTCTGCCGCCCCTTCCTCTCCACCCTGCAGAAGTATCCGACCGTCAAGGCCTCCCTCCACTTCTCCGGCATCCTCCTCGATTACCTCAAGAACCATCAGGAAGACCTCATCGAGAAAATCCAGGATCTGGTCACCCGCGAGCAGATCGAGCTCCTCGGCGGCGGCTTCTACGAGCCGATCCTCAGCATGATCCCGCGCGAGGACGCCGAGCTCCAGCTGCGCAAGACCATCGATTGGATCCAGGAAGAATTCGATACCGTTCCCCAGGGCGCCTGGCTCCCCGAGTCGGTCTGGGAACCCCATTTCGTCGAGCTCCTCCACCGCGCCGGCTATGCCTACACCCTGGTGGAGGATTCCCTCTTCGAGGCGATGGGGTGGAAGCGGGCCCAGCTCTTCCGCACCTTCCGCGCCGAATACCTCAACCGCCAGATCCTCCTCTTCCCCATCCACCGGCTCTGGTCCCGCCAGCTCCCCCTGGAAGGATTGAAGGAAGTGAAGGCCGCCTTCACCCAGCTCAGCCACCGCCCCGAGGACCAGATCGTCACCCTCGGCCAGAACGGCGACAACTACGGCCTCGTCCCCGAGGTCCACGCCGCGCTCTACGAACAGGGCGGCCTCCAGCAGTGGTTCGAGCTCCTCACCGCCGAACAGCGCTGGATCGAGACCGCCCGCCTCGGCGACGTCAAGCCCCCCCGCTCCCCCTGCGTCACCCTCCCCAGCGGCGCCTCGGAAAGCCTCGAATCGTGCACCCTCGCCGTCGCCGCCCAGCGCGAATACCAGGGCGCCCGCGCCGAGCTCGCCAAGCGCTACGACAACGACCGCTTCATCGGCTTCTTCCGCGGCGGCACCTGGCTCGGCTTCCTCGGCAAATACGCCGAGGCCAAGCTCATGCACGCCAAGCTCCTCTGGCTCCGCGAGCAGATCCTCCAGCTCCCCCTCGGCCTGCCCCGCGAGGAAGCCCTCGAGGCGATCCTCGCCGCCGAGGAACACTCCGCCTTCTGGCACGCCCGCAACGGCGGTGTCTATGCCAACTACCTGAGGGACGAGGTCTACCAAAAGCTCAACCTCGCCGAGCAGAACCTCCACTCCCGCGACCGGGACGAAGCCCCCAAGGTCTTCCAGACCGACACGGACGGCGACGGCCACGACGAGGTGCTCCTCCGTGCCGACCTCTCCAGCATCCTCGTCGTCCCCGAATACGGCGGCAGCCTCTGCGAGTACTCCTTCTGGCCGACCTACTACAACCTCGCCAACACCTTCCGCCGCCGCGCCGAGGCCTACCACGATCCCGCCGCCCCTCCCCTCACCGACTGGTACGAGCGCCGGATGTTCCAGGACCACTTCGTCCCGCCGAACACCCTCCCCGCCGCCTTCCAGAAGAACAGCTTCGTCGAATACGGCGATTTCATCGATCAGGCCTACGAGATCGTCCGCACCGCCAGCAGCCGGGAAGCCTCCACCCTCGTTCTCGAGCGCGAGGGCGGCCTCTACGTCAGCGGCGAGCGCCGCCCCCTCCTCTGCCGCAAGGTCTTCCAGATGGAGCACCCCAGCCGCCTCACCGTCGAATACACCCTGACCAACCGGAGTCTCATCCCCACCGACGTCCGCTTCGTCTGCGAGGTCAACTACACCTGCCTCTCCGGCGACGCCCCCGACCGCCTCTTCCGCTACGGCGACACCAAGGCCCGCTGCGGGGACGAGTTCAACGCCGGCAAAGTGGCCCAATGGACCATCGAGGACGGCAGCCGCAACCTCAGCTGGCGCTGGCGCATCGAATCCGAAACCCCGCCCGAGGTCTGGCACCACCCCGTCCACACCGTCACCCTCAACCAGGGCAAGCCCGAGTCGAACTACCAGGGGTCGGCCCTGCAGATCGGCTGGCCGCTCCAGCTCAAGGCCGGGGCCTCCGTCCAATTCCGCATCGTCTGCGAGGCCAATAAATTACGTGATTGAAGGCACCCGCGAATGATGTAACTTATCCGAACCGATTTATGAAAAAAGCCTACATCCTGCTAGCCCTTCCGGCCCTCCTGCTCGCCGCCTGCGCGTCCGACGACAAGTCGAACGTCCAGTACCAGGACCTCGGATCCGGGTCGACTGCCGCCACCACCCAGCCCCAGCCCGCCAACGCCGCCGCCCAGGGCACCACCACCGACCAGACCACCACGACGACCACCACCACCGCCGGTCCCGGCGCGCCCCCCCCGAGCAACAGCGCCAACACCACCTACAAGCCGTGGAACCCGAACACCCCGGCGACCACCGCCAGCACCGCCCCCGCCACCAACTACCCCCTCGGCATCCCCGTTCCTGGCAAGAAGGGCTTCGTCCGCAGCCCCTACGCCGAACACGCCGGCCTCGTCGACGTCCAGGGCTTCCCCTCCGGCACCCAGGTCAAGTGCCCCTACACCGGCAAGATCTTCATCGTCCCCTAAGCGGCG
>FSXI01000264.1_pt1 | contig 13987 bp, 12 predicted proteins | sample 1638251 | NCBI WGS metagenome assembly FSXI01 (sample SAMEA3914788, study PRJEB12502) | metagenome | biome: forest; material: soil | place: Canada | collected 2011-07-03 | depth 0.1 m | reverse complement strand
GGGACGACGTGCTGGTAGGGGGAATAGGCGCGGAGGGCCTTGTAGTCGTCGGGGTTGGCGGGATCGCCGTATTCCTCGATCCAGGTGCGGCCGCTGCCGAACTCGGTGTAATGGATCATATCGAGCAGCGGGACGGCGCAGATCACCGCCTTGAAGAGATCGGGACGCTGGGTGAGGGCGACGCCGACCAGGAGGCCGCCGTTCGAGCCGCCGAGGATGCCGAGGTGCTCGGCCGAGGTGTACTTCTCCTGGATGAGATATTCGGCGGCGGCCTCGAAATCATCGAAGACGTTCTGCTTGTTGTGGAGCATCCCGGCCCGATGCCACTCCTCGCCGTATTCCCCTCCCCCGCGCAGGTTGGGCTCGGCGTAGGCGCCGCCCGCCTCCAGCCAGGCGTAGAGGCTGGCCGAGAAGGAGGGCTCCATGTTGACGGAGAAACCGCCGTAGCCGGTGAGGAGGGTGGGGGTGGTGCCGTCGCGGGGAGCGTCTTTCCTGCGGACGATGAACATGGGGATGCGGGTGCCGTCCTTGGAAGTATAGAAAACCTGGGTGACCGCGTAGGGCGTCGGATCGACCGGAACATGGACCTCGTCCCAGAGCGACGACGCTCCGGTGGCCACGGAAAGGCGGAAGATCTGCAGCGGCACCGTGAAGGAGGTGAAGGCGTAGAAGGCCTCATCGTCGGCGGCATGGCCGGAGAGTCCCCCGGTGCTGCCGATGCCGGGCAAGGGGATCGGCTGGGGACGGGTTCCGTCGAGATCGCGGAGTTCAAGATAGTTGCTGGCGTCGCGGGTGTAGGTCACGGCCAGCCGTCCGCCGACGATCTGGGAGGCCTTGATCACGGCCTCCGACTGGGGAACGATCAGCGCCCAGTTCTTGCGCTCGGGAGCGGCGGCGGAGGCCCGGTAGAGCGCGCCGCGGGGGGCGCCGTCGGCGGTCTGGATGTAGAATTGATCGCGCCAGGCCACGACCTGGGTCTCCCCCTGCAGGCCGAGGGCGAAGGTCTTCCAGGCCGGATCGGCGCTCTGCAGGTCGCGGTAGTAGACATCGGTCGCCGTCCAGCCGTGGTTGATATAGACGAAGAGCCAGCGGCCTTCCTCGGCCAGGGAGGCGGAGATGAAGGTCTTGGCGTCGCCGGTGGCGGGATGGATCCGGGCGTCCTGCGCCGGGTCGTCGCCCAGGCGGTGGAAGCGGATCTCGGCCAAGCCCGGGCGGGTGGCGGGATCGAGATTCGGGCCGGTCGGCAGCCAGGTGTAGTAGAAGCCGTCGCCGGAGGGAGTCCAGGAGGGCGAGGCGTATTTCGCGCCGGGAATGACGTCGCGCCCGCTCGGCTGACCGGTGGCGGCATCGAGGACGTGGAGGACGGCCTCATCCGAGTTGTTGCTCCGCAGCGTGTAGGCGACGTGGCGGCCCTGATAATCGGGCACCCAGACGCCGAGGGAAGTGCTGCCGTCGGCGCTGAGTTTGGCCGGATCGAGCAGGACCCGCTCGGGACCGCTGCCGCCGTTGTCGCGGCAGACCTCGACGTATTTCTCGGCCTGGGCCTCCTTGCGGGAGTAGAAGATTCGATCGCCGTCCTTTTCCGGAACGCCGATGGCGGGGATGTAGAGGAGATCGCCGATCCGCTTTTCCAGCGCGGCGCGGGCGGGCAGCCCGTGGAGATAGCCGCGGGCCAGGGTATCCTCGGTTTTCATCCAGGCCTGGACCCGGGGATTCTTGGCGTCTTCCAGCCAGCGGTAGGGATCGGTCAGGGTCTCGCCGAAATGGACCTCGGAGACCGGCTCGCGGGGGGTGGGAGGATATTTCACCGAAAAAGATCGATGACACCCGGCGAGCAAAACAAAAGCGAAAAAACAGGCGAGACCCGGCGCGAGAAAACGTGGCGACACCCTTCCTTATTAGAGCAACCCGAGGCTCACCGCAAGTGCCCGGGCCCCTCCCCGGCGTCGCTACCGGCCATTTGCGATTATTTGCGATCGTGGAGCAGGTGCCAGGAGGTCCAAAAATTGAAGGCCGCCGAAAGCATGAGAAGAAAACCGGCGCTGATGATCACCGCCGAGCTGGAGAGAAGCGCCGATAAAATATCGCTGTTGGCGGCCGGGGAGGCATTCCCCGGCATACCGATGTGCTCATGGTAGGAGGCGGCGATGCCTCCCGACGAAAGGATCAGCCCGCAGATCAAGGCGGTGAAATTCAGGGAAAAGGCAAGACGGCTCCAGGGGTTTTTCATAAAGCGATGGCAGGGGTTCACCCAAGATCGTCCATTTCCGGCTTCTCTCAAGTGACATTTCCAAGGTCGGCTGGCCAGCCCGAGAGTTGCCTTTGCATTCGGGACCGGGACCGGTAATCTGGCCGGGATTTTCCCCCCATGAAAAAAGCGCTTATCCTGCTGGCGGCTCTTTCCCTTCCCTCCTTCGGCCTCTCGCTCCGCGCCGATCCGGCTCCGGCCGACCGAACCGAAACCGGGAACCTCGTCACCGAGGGAATTCCGCCGGTGCCGCAGGCCGTGAGCGACCGGTTGCTGCAATATCTCAATACCCGCTCCGCCGCCCTGCAGGGCTGGGACCCGGTCGGCGGCGGGGTCTATATCACCACCCGGTTCGCGGAGACGGCGCAGGTCCACCTGGTGGCCAAGGCGGGCGGGGACCGGCGGCAGCTCACCTTCTTCACCGAGCCGGTGAACGAGGCGGCGCCCCGTCCGGGAGCGGGGAATGTCCCCGGCTTCCTCTACACCAAGGACGCGGGCGGCGGGGAGTTCTACCAGATCTTCTTCTACAACGCCCAGACCGGCGCCTCGACCCTCCTCACCGACGGGAAATCGCGCAACGGCGCGCCGCGCTGGTCGCACAAGGGAGACCAATTCGCCTATTACAGCCTGCAACGCAACGGGAAGGATTGGGACGTCTACCTGGGCACCCCGGACAAGCCGAACGGGCGTCCGCTCCTGGCCAACGCGGGCACCTGGGTGCCGATCGATTGGTCGCCGGACGACCGCAAGCTGCTGGTGATGCATGAAATCTCCGCCGCCGAATCGGAGCTCTTCATCCTCGACGTCGGCTCGCGGAAACTGACGCCGATCCATCCGACCGACGCGAAGATCGGCTACGGCGCCGCCTGCTGGTCGCCCGATGGACGGGGCGTCTACCTCACCTCGGACGAAGGTTCGGAATTCCACCAGCTCCGCTATTACGACGCCTCGCGGGAGACGCTGAAGCCGCTGACCGCCGACCTCCCCTGGGATGTCGAGGACGTGGAGGTGACGCCGCCCGGCACGGCCAGCCCCCGCCTCGCCTTCACCACCAACGAGGGGGGCATCCGCAAGCTCTACCTCCTCGACCCCGGCACCCAGACCTACGAGCCGATCCCCGACCTCCCGGTGGGCCAGATCGGCGGCCTCGTCTTCAATCCCGATGGGAGCAAGCTCGGCCTGACCATCGATACCCCGCAGAATCCCGCCGACGTCTACGTCCTCTCCCTGGCCGACAACTCGCTGGAGCGCTGGACCCAGAGCGAGGTGGGCGGGCTCAACACTTCGACCTTCGTCACCCCGACCCTGATCTCCTACCCGACCTTCGATCAGGTCAACGGGCAGCCGCGCCAGATTCCGGCCTTCTATTACCAGCCCGCCGCCCCGGCGGCCCCTCCCGGCGGGAAAGCCCCCGCCCCGACTCCCGCGCCGGTCCTGATCTACATCCACGGCGGGCCGGAGGACCAGTTCGCGCCGACCTTTTCCTCGATGATCCCCTTCTTCGTCAACGAGCTCGGCATCGCGGTGATCGCGCCGAACGTGCGGGGATCGACCGGCTACGGCAAGACCTACATGGGCCTCGACGACCAGCAGAAGCGGGAGGACTCGGTCCAGGACATCGGCAAGCTCCTCGACTGGATCGCCCAGCAGCCCGCGCTCGACGCCAAGCGGGTGGTGGTCTTCGGCGGTTCCTACGGCGGCTACATGACGCTGACCTCGCTGGTCCATTTCGGCGACCGGCTCAAGGGAGGGATCGACGTCTGCGGGTTCAGCGATTTCGTCAGTTTCCTGGAGCACACCGAGGACTACCGGCGCGACCTCCGCCGCGTCGAATACGGCGACGAGCGCGACCCGAAGATGCGGCAATTCCTGACCGACATCTCGCCATTGACCCACGCCGACAAGATCATCGACCCCCTCTTCATCGTGCAGGGAGCCAACGACCCCCGCGTCCCCGCCTCGGAGGCCGAGCAGATCCTCGACGCCATCCACAAGAACCAGGGAACGGCCTGGTACCTCCTGGCCAAGGACGAAGGGCACGGCTTCCGCAAGAAGGCGAACCGCGATTACCTGAACGAGGCGATCGTGCTGTTCCTGCAGCAGTATCTGTTGAAATAGAGCTCGCACCGACAAGGCAACGACCTCTTGAGTTTACTTTATGAAGAGGGAAAAGGTGGACGGCTCCTTTTTATCTGACAAAACGGCAGGCAACGCCCATCCTTTTCATAATGAGTTTCACGGAAGTTCTCAACGAATTGCCTGCGTTAACCGTTGAGCAGCGCCAGATTCTTGTGAGCCGGGTCCTCGAGTTGGACGACCTGCCGCTCGATGCCCAAGACGAAGCCCTCGTTGTGGAGCGTCTCGCCGCCCACCGCTTGAATCCTGATTCGGCCGTGCCTCTGGCCGATCTCAAGGATCGCCTCCAGAATCGTCCCCAAAAATGAATTGGCGGGTGGTGGTCCGTCCTGAAGTGGAAAAGGACATGAACGCTGCCGCCAATTGGCATGACTCGGAGCAACCCGGTCTGGGAAGCGAATTCCTCGCTGAAATCGTCGGGGTTTTGGAGAGTCTGGAGAAAAATCCGCTTCTTCAGCGCGACGGCACCCGCTCAAGGATATCCGCTGGCTTTATCCCAAGCGATTCCCCTATCGCATCGTCTACGAGCTGCTCGAGGCGGACCGGATGGCGGTGGTTGCCGCCGTGCTCCATGCCGCCCGGCACGAGCGTCATTGGCGGCGACGCATCTAAACAGTTTCTAAGAAGGCGCTCTTAAGCGACAGCCGCGACCCGGGCCTCGCGCCGCCGCTGTTCCATCAGCTCGGCGATGCTGGTCGAGCTGACCCCGCATCCCGCCGCCGCGACGGCGTTGCGCACCCGCTCCTCGTGCATGATGAAGCGGTCGCGCTTGTAGAGGAGGTAATCGCCCCGGTGGTCGGCGGGGGTGAGGTTGATGGTGGCGAGGTTGGCCCCGGCCTTCATGGCGCGGACGTAGCCGTCGCTGCCGACCAGATTCATGGCGCTGACGGCGGGGATGATGTGGTGGGGATTGCGCACGCGCAGCTGGGCGAGGCAATCGAGGGTGATTTCGAGATCGCCCGGAACGGCTCCGGCGAAGGGGGTCTGCTCCCCGGAGATGAAGGGGCTGACGCTCGATCCGGCCAGGGGGAGGGCGGAGAGGAGATCGATGGTCTCCTCGATGTGGTCCCGGGTCTGCCCGGGGAGGCCGACGATGAAGCCGGAGGAGACCGCCCAGCCGGTGGCGGCGAGATGGCGGATGGCGGCCAGCCGTTTCTCGAAGGTGCCGGGAGCCTGGCAGGCGCGGTAGTGCTCGGCGTTGCCGGTCTCCATCTTGATGATGTAGTAGGAGGCGCCCGCCTCGCGCAGCTCGTCGTAGAGCCGGGGCTCATGGGTGCCCAGGCAGACGCTGATGCCGAGGTTGGTCTCCTTGCGGATCACCTCGATCAAGGGGAGGACGACCTCGCGGATGCCGACGGTATCCTCGCCGGTCTGGATATTGAGATCGGTGACCATGCCGGGGATACCGTGCCGGACCAGCTCGACCAGCGGTTCGAGCTCGAGGCGGAAGCGGTTCAACGCGTGGTTGTCCCGGCGCATGCCGCAGTAATTGCAGTTCTGCCGGCAGAAATTGGAGACCTCGATGACGCCCCGGACGAAGACCTTCCGGCCGAAGACCTGATCCCGGAGCGCCCCCGCTTGTTCGCGCAGGCTGTCCCGGATGCTGGCGGGAGGAAGGGAGCTCATGGTCGGTTGCGCCGCAAACATCGTGCCAGAGTCCGGGTTTGTCAATGGTTCAGGAATTGCGCCGGCGCGGGCGCAGGCGCAGGCAGCGCCGCGCGCGGGCTCCACCAGCGGCGCTGCCGCCAGGTCACGGGCCAGGGAAGCCAGCAGGAGACCCAGACCGCGACGCGGAGCAGGCTCCACGCCTCGACCAGCGGGAGATCGCGCAGGCGGAGGCGGCAGCCCGCCTCGCGGCAGAGGCTCTCGGCGAAGAAGACCTCCGCCTGGATCATGGAAAAGAGGCCGGCCCAGGCGAAGATATTACCCGGCTGCAGCGCGACTGCCGCCAGCCAGCCGAGGACGGGCAGGATGAGGATCTGCGCCGCGAAGCCGCCCGGGCGGCACCAGCAGACGGTCTTTTGCCAACGGAGATAATGCTGCCAGGCCTCCGCCCAACCGGCGACATCGGGGCTGGAGACGAGGGTGGCCCGCCCGATGCGGACCGGGCGCAACATCTGCCCGAGCACGAAGTCGTCGGCCAGCGATCCCTCCAGCCGGTCCCAATCGGCCTCGCGATAAAAATCCTCGCGGCGGAAGAGCATCCCCGCGCCCAGGCCGAAATCGACCCCGCCCCGCCCCAGCTCGCGCAGCAGGAGGACGCCGGGATGGAACTCGACGTTGACGAAGAGGGCGTCGAAGAGCGCGGGCATCGCGGGAATCGAGCGGACGACGTAGGGAAAGGTGACCATGCGGATCCCCTCCCGCCGCGCCTGATCGAGCTCGAGCCGGGCGCGGCTGAGGAAATCGGGGGGCGCCACGATGTCGGCGTCGCTCCAGAACCAGAGGTCGCCCCGGGCCTCGGGAGCGAGAATCCGCTGCCAGGCGATCTTCGGATTGGCGGTCCCGAGGCCCGCGCCGCTTTCCCCGGGGCGGATCACGATCCGCAGCCGCGCCGAGGGATGGGCCAGCCGCATGGCTTCGACGAAAGGATCGACCGCCGTGCGGTCGGCCTCGTGCACGCCCAGGAGCAGCTCGCTCTGGTCATCGAGCTGGGAGATGAAGGAGGCCAGCGCCTCCGCCTCGATGCCCAATCCCTTGGCGCCGAGCGGCGGAAGCGGCTTGAAGATCGTGAGGAAGAGCGGCTGGGAGGAGGCGGGATCGGGGGAAGGCGCCGCAACCGGACGCAGGCGCCCCCGGCTGCCGTCACGGCTGGCGGCGGCCAGACGCCAGGCGGTCAGCCACCACGCCAGGCCGACCACCGACCAAGCCACCGGCGCCTCCTTGGCGATCAAAAGCCAATCCAATTCAGCCCCCTATCCGATATGGGTCTGCGCCGAACGCGAACCCGCATAGGTCTCGGCCAAGGCGGGCTGAGCCTGAAGATCGTCGGCCAGCCCGGGCCGGGGCGCCCGTCCGCCTTCCCGTCCGCCCTCTCGCCTTCCGTTACGCGACCAGTCGATCGCTTCGCGGATGCTGGCGCGGATCGGGCGGGTCGGATTCCATCCCAGCTCCTCGCGGGCCTTGGCGTTGCTGAAGAACTGGATGCGGGCCGATTGCAGCGCCGATTCCAGGCAGATGCGGGCGGGACGATCTCCGGAATGGAGGAAATCGAGCGCCTCTCCGCCGCAACCGGCCAGGCAAACCGCCCAGAAGGGAAGCGCCGTGCGGGGAGCGGGCAGGCCGGTCTCCTCCGAGAGGATGTCGAGGAAGTGCTTCAGCCAGAGATTGTGATGGCCCAGGAGATAGCGTTCGCCGATCCGACCCTTGCGGGCGACCCGCTGGAGGCCCTGGCTCAGCTCATCGACCGCGACGAAGTTGAGACCGGTCCGGCAATAGAAGGGAAAGCGCCTCGCCAGGAAGTCGCTGACGATCTGCCCGGTCGGCGTCGGCAGCTCGTCCTCGGCCCCGATCGGGCAGGTGGGGCTGGCGACGACGACGGGGAATCCGCGCCGGGCCCATTCGAGAACCTTCATCTCCGCATGCCACTTGGAACCCTTGTAGGAAGAAAACGGCGGCGGGGTGGAGGGGAAATCGTCCTCGGTCAGGAGGGGACGGAAGGGGGTGCTCCGCGAGGAACGGCCGCAGGGGGCCTTCAAGAGGCCGCCGGAGCTGAGATAGACCATCCGGGAGACGCCCGCCGCCGAGGCGGCCTGGAGGAGGCTCTCGGTCCCGGTCACGTTGGTCTCCCAGAGCTCCCGGCGATGGCGGAGGCCGAAGCGGTAGATACCGCCGATGTGGTAGATCAGCTCGATCCCCCGGCAGGCCTCGCGCAGGGAGCCCGGATCGCAGAGGTCCCCTACCGCCACCTCGGCGGCTCCCCCGAAGAGCGATTCGGCCTTCCGCTCGTTCCGGGCCAGGATGCGGACGTCATGGCCGGAACCGATCAGGTCGCGGACCAGCTGTCTGCCGATAAATCCGGTCGCTCCGGTAACGAGTATTTGCGAGGACATAAAAAGAGAGGCACTCTACTGCGGCATAATATGGCACAGGAGATCGTTTTCGTCGCGGACGACTTTGGGATGGGGACGCAAATCAATCATGCCATCGTAGCTTGTCATACTTTTGGATCTTTGCACGCGGCAGCATTGATGACAGGACAAATCGCCAGCGGCGAGGCTGTTTCTTTGGCCCGGGCCACCCCCTCCCTCCAGATCGGCTGGCATCTCCACCTCAATGACTCGCAGCCCGTCACCACCGAACGGTGGCCCTGGGGCGCCTCGCCGGCCCGGGCGGGGTGGAGCATCGGCCTCTTCCGGAGCGCCCGGGAACTGGCCCGGCGGGAGATCGTCCGCCAGTGGGAGCTCTTCCAGGCCACGGGGTTGGAATGCCGGTTCGTCAATTGCCACCACCATCTCCACGCCCATCCCTTCGTCTACCGGACGCTGCGGGAGGTGCTCGGGCCGAGGTTCGGCGGATGGATCCGCCTGGGCCGCCTCCGTCCCTTTGGAACCGATGCCGCTTTCCGTCTCGGCGGGGCGGCAGCCGAAGTTTTCCAGCGGCGGCGGCGAAAGTTGTCACCCTGGCGTCCCACCGATACGCTCTGGGGCGTCGACCGGATCTTTCGCATGAACGCCGCCGAAGTCGGCGCGGTCCTGCCGACCCTGGGAGACGGCTTCCATGAATTCCTTTTCCATCCCCGCCAACTCGACCACCCCGATCCCGACACCCAATGCCTGCACGAATTAAAGCCCAAGCCTTTCTCCCCCTCCTCCTGACCCTGGCCGCTCTCGTCGGCTGCGCCCACCTGCCGCCCCAGGAGAGCGCCGAGCGGCCCTTCCGCTTCGAGACCGACCGCTTCGCCTTCGCCAACGAGACGGTCTGGAACTACGTCGGCGGCGAGATCCGGCCCGAATCGGAACGGGCCGATGCGGGCAAGCCGCGCTATTCCCGGCATTGCTTCGTGGTGGCGCGGGGCGCGGTCCAGTTCTGGAAGTTCGCCCGCTTCGAGCCCAATGAAAAGCCGCTGCCGCCCGACCAATTGGCCGAACGGATCCGCCAGGTGGCCGCCCATGCCGTCTGGAAGGATCCGCTGCCGGAAGACCAGCGGGTCGTCTTTCCCGGTTATCCCAATGTGCGGGCCTTGAGCGGGGCCAATGCCAGTGTCTTCGAGGCGAATCTCGGCGCGGGCTGGCCGATCTACTTCCGGCCCGGGAATTACCCGATGATCTTTCCGACCCCGAGCGGATCGGAAGCCGATTATAATCAGGAAATCCTCCTCGACCTGGCCGAGGGCTACCCGACGATCCTCTGGCTCTACAACTTCCCCAGCCTCAACATGAACCATGCGGTGGTGGTCTATGCCGGGGGCCGGAAAGGCGACCATTATGTCTATCGGGTCTACGACCCCAATTACTCGGAGATGCCGAAGGAGCTGACCTACGATCCGGCCAAGCGGCAATTTTCCTACCAGCCGACCTTCTACTTCAAGGGGGGGACGGTGACCGCGCGCCCGCTCTATCGCAGCCCGTTGCAATAAGCCATTAGCTATGGCGATCAGCGATCCCATGCCCTCCTCTTCCCGGCGCAACGTGGTGGTGACCGGTCTCGGCGCGGTGACTCCGCTCGGGGGCGATGCCGCCTCCTCCTGGCAGGCGCTGGCGGCGGGACGCGACGCGGAACGGCCCATTCCCTCGGAGCTCTTTTCGACCGAGGGCTACCGGGCCCAAAAGGCGGCCTGGGCCGAGCTGCCGGAAATGCCGGAAATGGCGGCGAAGCAATTGGGACGGCTCTCCCGCGCCTCGCGGCTGGCGATCCCGGCGGCGCGGGAGGCCCTGGCCTCGGCGGGGTTGCTCGATGAAGAGGGACGGAGCACCCGGCCGATTCTGCCGCTCTCCCTGAGCACGACCGGCGGAGGGATGGGCTTCGGGGAGGAGTTCCTGCGTGCGGTCCTGGCGGGCAAGCGGCGCGGATTGCTCGGCAGGGTGGCCCGCTATCAGCCGCAGCAGCAGGTGCTCGATCTCCAGACGGCCCTCGGCGTCTCCGGTCCCTCCATGATCGTGGCAAATGCCTGCGCCAGCGGGGCGAACGCGCTGGGACACGCCGCCGATCTGGTGGCGGAAGGGGTGGCCGATTGCGTGCTGGCGGGTGGCTTCGAGGCGTTGACCGAGCTGATCTTCGCGGGCTTCGATTGCCTGCAGGCGACGACGATGGAGAAGTGCCGCCCCTTCGACCTGAATCGTTCCGGGCTCTTGGTCGGCGAAGGAGCGGCTTTCCTGGTCCTCGAATCGGAGGAACATGCGCAACGGCGCGGCGCCCCGGTGCTCTGCCGGGTGGCGGGCTACGCCCATACCACCGATTTCTTCCACCTCACCCAGCCCCAGCCGGAGGGAACGGCCCTCCTTGAGGTGATGCGGAGAGCGGCGGCGCGGGCGGGCCTGGCCCCCGGGGAAATCGGCTACGTCAACGCCCACGGGACGGCCACCCCGATCAACGACGGCCCGGAGGCGAACGCCTACCGCCTCTTCTTCGGCGGCGATCTCTCCGCCACTCAGGTCAGGATCAGCTCGAGCAAGGCGGCGATCGGCCACACCCTCGGCGCGGCGGGGGCGGTCGAGGCCTTCTTCGCGATCATGGCCTTGCGGACCAACCGGCTGCCGCCCCAGCTCAATTTGGAAAATCCGATCCCGGAGATCGCGGCGGTGTTGGCCCGGGAAGCGGAGCCTCCTCGCCGCTTGGAGCACGTGCTGAGCGTCAACCTCGGCTTCGGCGGATCGAATGCCGCCCTCCTCTTTTCCCGATCATGAGTTCCCATCCTTATCGGCAACAACTCGATCTCGCGGTGATCGGGACCGGAGCGGTGAGTCCGGCGGGAGTGGGCGTCGCCGCGCTGAAGAATGCACCCCAGCCGGTGGAAACGCCGTTTCTCGACGGCTCGGGCAAGACCTGGCCGGTCTTGAAAGTCGATTTGAAAGACGCCGCCTTCGCCCGCTGGCAGAAGGAGGCGCGGCTGCGGCGGTCGAGCCCGATCAGCCTCTTCCTGATCGAGGCGGCGGAGCAGGCCCTGGCCGGAGCCGGTCTCTCCGGCGAGGAACGGAAGCGGACCGGCGTCGTCGCCGCCTTTTCGACCGGGAGCCTGGTCTACAGCCGCCGTTTTTTCGAGGCGATCCTCCGCCAGGGACGGAAGGCGGCGAGTCCGGCACTCTTTCCCGAGACCGTCTTCAATTCTCCCCTCAGCCATGTGGCGGCGACCCTCGGCCTGGGAGGGGCCGCCTATGCGTTGGTCGGGGATGAAACCGCCTGGATCGCCGCCCTGAAAACCGCCTGGCTCTGGCTCCGGCAGGGGGAGGCCGACCAAGTCCTGGTGCTGGGCGCGGAAGAATTCGACGCCGTCATCCTCGATACCTATCGAGCCGCCGGTTGGTTGGGGAAGAAGAGCTCGCTCCGTCCCTCGGAAGGAGCGGGAGCGGTGCTGGTGCGCGCAGCCCGTGCGGGCGAGGGCGCGGTGATCGCCGCCGGGACCGATGGGCAGGTCTATCGCAATCGCCACCAGTTGGAAACCGCTGGGAAACAAATGCTGGCCGATCAAGCCGAAGGCGCTCTCCTCTTCCAAACCGCGACCCGGCAGGGCATGAAAAAAATCGAGGAGGCTCTCGCGCCCCGCTTTCGCACGATCGACCAGGATGTCCCCTACCTCGGCGAGGCCTTCGCCGCCTCGGCTTCGTGGCAGACCTTGCGGGCGCTGGCTCTGGGGAAAACGGACGGCCCGCTCCTCGTGCCGGTCTGGGGATCGAATCATCAGATCGGATTGCTGGAATTAAAATGAGCCGGAGTTGCGGAAAGGCTCTTCCGGGGTAAGGTTCGCCATGGCCGACGTAAGTCTCGATGATCTCAAGCAATTGCTGGTCGAAAACTGCATGTTGAAAGTCTCCCCCGAGGAGATCAACGAGGACGCCCCGCTCTTCGGCCCCGGCAGTCTCGGCCTCGATTCGATCGACGCGCTCCAGCTCACCGTCGCCATCGAGCGGAGCTACGGCATCGCCATCAAGGACCCCGCCACGGCGCGGCAGGTCCTGCAAAGTCTCGGCAGCCTCCGCCACTGGCTGAGCCGCGAGTTGGCCCAAACGACCTAATCTTTCCGACCCGCCTCATGATCTACGACGTGGCGGTGATCGGCGGCGGGCCGGGAGGGAGCACCGCCGGGGCCCTCGCGGCGCGGCGCGGCCAGAAGGTGCTGATCCTGGAACGGGAGAAATTCCCCCGCTTCCACGTCGGCGAATCGCTGATCCCCTTCGGCAACGAAGTGCTGGCCGCCTCCGGCGCCTGGCCGAAGGTCGCGCAGGCCGGCTTCATCGTGAAGCCGGGCGCCGACTTCACCCTCGGCAATTCCCGGGGAATGCTCCGTCTCTGGTTTTCCCAGAGCCTTTCTCCCCGCTTTCCCACCACCTTCCAGGTCGAGCGCTCGAAGTTCGACCAGCTACTTCTCCGGCATGCCGCCGATTCGGGCTGCGAGGTGCGCGAGGAGGCCAAGGTGGAACAGGTCGAAGTCGGGGAAGGCGGGGCCCCGCATCGGCTGACCTATCGCCACGAGGGGGAAAGCCGAACCGTCGAGGCCCGCTGGATCGTCGACGCCAGCGGGCGGGACGCCTTCCTGGGCCGCCAGCTCCGGTTGCCCAAGACCGACCTGGGAATGGCCAAGCGGTTCGCCACCTTCGCCCATTTCCATGGAGTGCTCCGCAACGAAGGGGCCGCCGGCGGCAACATCACCATCGTCCGGCTGCAGGAGGCCTGGTTCTGGTTCATCCCGCTCGACGGCGAAAAGACTTCCGTCGGGCTGGTGCAGCGGCTCGACGCCTTCAAGGCCTCCGGCTTGACGCCCCAGCAATCGTTCGAGCAGGCGGTGGCGGGCAGCACCGAACTCCGCTACCGGCTGAACAAATCGGAACGGGTGAGCGAGTTCTACACCGCCGGCGATTACACCTACCGTCATCAGGTGATGGCGGGGGAGCGGTGGCTGCTGGTGGGAGATGCCGCCGGGTTCATCGATCCGATCTTCTCCTCCGGCGTGATGATCGCGCTGCGGACCGCCCGGCTGGCCGACGCCGCCATCGAGCGGGCCGACGCGGCAGGCCGTCCCCTCTCCTCCCACGACCGGAGCCGCTATCTGCAGGAGGTGCGGAAGATGACCAATCTCTTCCTGAAACTGATCCGGGCCTATTACGACAACCATTCGTTCGAACTCTTCCTGAACTCGACCCGCTGGCTCAATCTGACGGCGGCGGTCAATTCGCTCGTTTCCGGAAATACCCGCTTCAATTTCAGCCTCTGGTGGCGGGTCCAGCTCTTCTTCATCCTGTGCCGCCTGCAGAAGCGTTTCAAGATCGCCCCCCGCCTCGATTTTTCGGATCGCCCGGCTCCGTCCCGTCCCTAGGATTATCGTTCTAATCCTTTTCCTTTCGTGGCTTCCTCCCGTTTCGCGATTCGCTATCTCCTCATTCCCCTCACGGCGGCGGCCGGCCTCTGGAGCGTGGCCACGCTCCGCTTCCAGACCGAGCTGCTGCCGCT
>FSXI01000113.1_pt1 | contig 14053 bp, 10 predicted proteins | sample 1638251 | NCBI WGS metagenome assembly FSXI01 (sample SAMEA3914788, study PRJEB12502) | metagenome | biome: forest; material: soil | place: Canada | collected 2011-07-03 | depth 0.1 m | reverse complement strand
GATCTTTTCGCGGGGGGCGGAGAGGGTGCCGGTGATGACGAAGGTCTTGCCCGCCAGCGGGCCGCCCTCGACGGCCTTGGGGGCGGTGAGCCGGAGGCCGTGTTCTTCGAAGAGGCGGAGCCGCGCCTGACTGGCCGGGTCGTGGAAGAAGGCGTGGACGCTCTCGGCGATCTTGCCGCCGATGTTGGGGACCGATTCGAGTTCCTCGGCCGTGGCCTGGCCGAGCGCTTCCAGGGAACCGAAATGGGAGGCCAATTCCTGTCCGGCGGTGACGCCGACGTGGATGATGCCGAGGCCGAAGAGGAAGCGGCCCAGGGTCCGTTCCTTGCTGGCGGCGATCCCGGCCAGGACGTTCTGCGCCGATTTCTCGGCCATCCGGTCGAGGCCGCTGAGCTGCTCGAAGGTGAGGGCGTAGAGATCGGCGGGATCGCGGACCAGCTTCAGGTCGACGAGCTGGCCGACCAGCGACTCGCCGAGATCGTTGATGTCCATGGCGTTTCGCTGGGCGTAGTGGAGGACGCGGCGCTTGAGCTGGTCGGGGCACTCGGGATTGGGGCAGCGGATGAAGATGCCGTCCTGGACCAGGGCGGTCTGACAGCTGGGGCACTCGGTGGGAGGGACGATGGCCTGCTCCTCGCCGCTGCGGGTGGAGAGATCGACCTCGATGACGGCGGGGATGACCTCTCCCGCCTTTTCGATCAGGACGTGGTCGCCGAGGCGGATGTCCTTGCGCTTCACTTCCTCGAAGTTGTGGAGGGTGGCGCGGGCGACGGTCGAGCCGGAGAGGAGGACGGGGGCGAGCTCGGCGACGGGGGTGATCGCGCCGGTGCGGCCGACCTGGAAGGTGACGGCATTGAGCCGGGTGCGGGCGCGCTCGGCGCTGTATTTGTAGGCCATCGCCCAGCGGGGGGACTTCGAGGTGAGGCCGAGGCGGTCGCGCAGCGGCCATTCGTTGAGCTTGATGACGGCGCCGTCGGTGTCGTAGGGGAACTTCGAGCGTGCGGCGTCGAGGTCGTGGATGGCGGCGAGGAGCTCGTCGGCGTTGGCGGCCAGGCGGTGCCACTCGGGGACGGGCAGGCCGAGGTGTTTGAGGAGATCGAGCCAGCCGGACTGATCGCGGCATTCGAGGCCCACGCATTCGCCGGGACTGTAGAGGACGATGGAGAGGGGGCGGCGGGCGACGAGCTTCGAATCGAGCTGCTTGAGGGAACCGGCGGCGGCGTTGCGGGGATTGGCGAAGAGGGGCTCGCCCGCTTCGGCGCGCTGTTGGTTGAGCTGGGCGAAGGCGTGGCTGGGGAAGTAGACCTCGCCGCGGACTTCGAGGAGTTCGGGCGCGCTGGCGCCGTGGAGGGTGAGCGGAAGGTTGCGGAGGGTGCGGAGGTTTTGGGTGATGTCGTCGCCGACCTTGCCGTCGCCCCGGGTGGCGCCGAGGACGAAGCGGCCCCGCTCGTAGCGGAGGCTGACGGCGACGCCGTCGATCTTCGGCTCGACGACGAAGCCGTGGGGGGTGCCGAGGAGGTTCTTGGCGACCCGCTCGGCGAATTCGCGGACTTCCTCCTCGGAATAAGTATTGTCGAGGCTGAGCATCGGCTGGGCGTGGCGGACGGAGGAGAACTCGGCCAGGGGCGCTCCGCCGACCCGCTGGCTGGGGGAATCGGGGGTGACGAGTTCGGGATGGGCGGCCTCCAGCTCGACGAGTTCCTGCATCAGGGCGTCGTAGTCGCGGTCGGAGGCGAGGGGGGCGGCTTCCTGGTAATAGGCGCGGTCGAGGGCCGAAATCCGTTCGGCGAGCTGGCGATGGCGTTGGGAGGCCTCTTTTTTCATCTAACGGAGGTGGGGAGGTGTTTTGCGGTTGCCTTCGTCCGGGGGTGGAGAATACTGAAATTTCTCGCATGAAAAGCAACGGATTTTACACATTGGGCATCGAAGGCGGCGGAACCAAAACCACCTGGGCGTTGATCGACGCCGCCGGAAAGGTCGTCCGCGAGGGGAAGACGACGGCGGGGAATATCTCCCACCTCGACGACCAGGAGCTCGCGGCGATGCTGGGCTCGATCCACGCGGAGGCGGGGCCGGAGGTCGGCGCGGTCGGCGGGGCCTTCGCCGGTTGCCACCTGGAGCCGGAGCGGAAGCGGGTGGAGGCGGTGCTGCGGCGGCTCTGGCCGGAGCTGGGGCAGGTGCGGATCGGCGAGGATACGATGTCGGCCTTCGCCGGGGCGCACGGGACGGGCGACGGATTGATCGTGATCGCCGGGACCGGCTCGAACGTGCAGGGGCACAAGGACGGGCGCTGGGAGAAGGCGGGCGGCTGGGGTTCCCTCTTCGGCGATCCGGGCAGCGCCTATGATATTTCGCGATCGGCGATGGTGGCGGCCTATCTCCATTTCGACAAGACGCAGGAGGTGACGGCGCTGGGGCAGGGCTTCCTCCGCCGGACCGGCCAGAACACGATGGCCGAGATGGTCCAGCCGCTCCTGGAATGCGGCACGAACAAGACCGAGGTGGCGGCCTTCTGCCCGGTGGTGTTGGCAGCGGCCAAGGCCGGGGACAAGCTGGCCAAGGGGGTGATCGCGGAACGGGCCGGGGTGTTGGCCGACCGCGTCCTCTACGTCACCAAGCGGCTGGGGTTGAAGAAGCCGAATATCGGGCTGGTCGGCGGCCTCTTCGAGAAGGAGCCCGCCTATTTCCGCCTCTTCGAGCGGCTGGTGCGGGCGCGGGTGGCGGCGGGGAAGATCTTCGTCAGCCGGACGCCGGGGGCGATCGGGGCGGCGCGGATGGTCCATGGCGGGCCGATCGTGGAAAAGCTGGCGTTGCCCAAGGCCCAGGCTCCGGCGCCGAAGGTTTCCTATGCCTCGGCGACGACGGAGGAGCGGAATCCCCGCTCGCGGCATCTCGACAAGAAGAGCGTGGCCGAGTTGGTCGATCTTTTCGTCGACGAGGAGGCGGAGGTGCGCAAGGCGCTGCGGGCGGCGCGGCCCCAGCTGGTGACGGCGGCGACGGCGGTGGCGAAGGCGCTCAAGGGCGGACGCCGTCTTTTCTACGCCGGGGCGGGGACCAGCGGGCGGCTCGGCGTCCTCGACGCCAGCGAGATGCCGCCGACCTTCGGGGTCTCTCCGGAGCTGGTGCAGGGGATCATCGCGGGCGGCAGCGAGGCGCTGGTCCGCAGCCAGGAAGGGGCGGAGGATAACGCGGCGGCGGGCGCGGCCTCGGTGGCCGACCGCGGGGCGGGCAAGGGCGATGTCTTCATCGGCATCACCGCCAGCGGCACGGCGCCCTTTGTGCGCGGGGCGCTGGAGGAGGCGCGCAAGCGCGGGGCGGCGCCTTTTCTTCTTACCTGCAATCCCCATCATCCGCCGGTGAAGGGGGTGAAATCGATCGTCCTGGCGACGGGGCCGGAGCTGATCACGGGCTCGACCCGGCTGAAGGCGGGGACGGCGACGAAGCTGGCGCTGAATCTCCTCAGCTCGATCGGCATGATCCGGAGCGGACGGGTGAAGGACAATCTGATGATCAACGTCCAGGCGACCAACGCGAAGCTGCGCGACCGGGCCAAGCGGTTGGTGATGACGCTGGCCGAGGTGGGCGAGGCTGAGGCGGTGAAGCGGTTGGAGAAGAGCGGCTGGGACGTGGCGCGGGCGGTGGGGAAGTGACCGGCCTCAGTCGAGCTCGCCCTCGTCTTCCTTGACGCGGGCGGCGACCGCGCCGTCGCTGGGATCGGCGGCAGCGGCGGGAGTCGCACCGCTGCCCAGGTGGCGGGCGACGAAGCGGGAGAGGGAGGGGCCGATCAGGAGGACGATCATGAAGCGGACGGTCTGCAGGGCGATGACGAAGGGGACGTCGACCTTGCTGGAGGCGGCGATGATCGCCGCCGAGTCCATCCCGCCGGGACTGGTGGCGAGGTAGGCGGTGAGGGGGTCGATGCCGACGGCCTTCACCAGGACGAGGGCCAAGCCGCCGCAGAGGAGCATGAGGACGAGGATGGAGAGGACGATCTGGGGGAGGATGCGGAGGGCGTGCAGGAGGATCTCCCGGGTGAACCCCATGCCGATGCTCCAGCCGAGGAAGGTGTAGCTGGCCGCCAGCAGCCAGTAGGGGAGCTCGATCTCGATCCAGCCGGCGCCGTGCAGGATCGCTCCCGCGAACATCGGCACCAGCAGGGCTCCCGCCGGAATCCGCGAGAGGAGGCCGAGGATGCCCCCCACCACGCCGAGGGCGACGGTCTCGCCGAGCGGCAGGGCATGGAGGGGAGGGAACCAGAGGGGATGGGGGGCCGAGGCCCCATGGGCGTGAAGGACGAAGCGGGCGATGAGGGAGGCCGCGCAGACGACGAGGATGACGCGGAGATATTGCATGAAGGCGACGAGGCGGGCGTCGGCCCCGAAGGCCTTCGCCATCAGCATCATCACGGAGGCGGCGCCGGGGGAGAGGCCCCAGATGGCGGTGGTGCCGGGGAGGATGCCGAGCCGGCCCAACCCCCACCCCAGCAGGCTGCTGGCGACGACGACGGAGAGGACGACGGCGAGGAAGAGGGGCCAGTCCTTCATAAAGGTCCCGACGATGACCGGCGTGATGACGCGGGCGATCATGCAGCCGAGCACCGCCTGAGCTCCGTAATGGAGGAAGCGGGGGACGTGGAGGGCGCCGCCGTTGGTTCCCACCACGATCGCCGCGATCATCGCGCCGAGCAGCAGGGCGGCGGGCAGGCCCGTCAGCTCGAGCAGGCCGGTGAGGAGGGCGGAGGCGGCCAGGAGGACGCCCCACTGGGCGGGGCGCGGCAATCCCTCGAGGAGGGGGGTCTTTAGTTGAGGGTCGGCTCGCATAACGAAATGGATAGTTGAGGATAAGCTCAACTAAGTCAAGGGCTGGGAATGACGGAAAGGAGGCTCGGGTTGGGGACGCGGGGGCGGCAGGCCTTGGAAGCGCTACTCGTCCTCGAATTCCTCGGGGAGGGCCTGGGAGAGGTCTTCCTCGTTGGGGACGTCGAGGTTCGCCTCGATGGGGCGGTTTTCCAGGCGCTCGAAGAAGGCGGCGACGACGTCGGCCAGCTTTTGGCCGATGCCGGGGACGGCGGCGATCTCGGAGACGGGGGCCTTTTTCAGCCGGTCGATCGAGCCGAAGGCGACCAGCAGGGCCTTCTTGCGGCTGGCGCTGATGCCGGGGCAATCGTCGAGCAGGCTCTCGGTCATGCGGCGCTTGAGGAGGAGCTGGTGGTAGCCGTTGGCGAAGCGGTGGGCCTCGTCGCGGATGCGCTGGAGGAGGCGGAGGGCGCCGGTCGATTTGTCGAGGAGCAGCGGCTCGGAGATGCCGGGGCGGAAGATCTCCTCGTTCTCCTTGGCCAGGCCGATCAGGGGGATGTTCTTGAGGCCGAGCATCTGCAGCTCGGTCCAGGCGGAGCTGACCTGGCCCTTGCCGCCGTCGACGATGATCAGGTTCGGCTTGCGGATGTTCTCCCGCAGGACGCGCCCGTAGCGGCGGCGGATGACCTCGGCCATGCTGGCGAAGTCGTCCTGCCCCTCGAAGCTCATGATCCGGTAGCGGCGGTAGAGGGAGCGGTCGGGCTTGCCCTCGCGGAAGCAGACCATCGAGGCGACCTTGTGGGTGGTGGAGATGTTGGAGATGTCGAAGCACTCCATCAGATGGGGCGGCTCGGCCAGCTCGAGGACGGTGCCGAGCGCGGTCATGTCCTCGACGGGGCGGACGGTGGAGGTGTCGAAGGGGCGGATGAAGCGCTTCATCGGCTTGGTGGTGGTGCGGAGGTCGTCGACCAGGTCGCGCAGCTGGGCCGCCTTCTCGAAGTCCATCCGCTCGGCGGCCTGGCGCATCTGTTCCTCGATCTTGGAGAGCATCTCGGACGATTGGCCCTCGAGGAAGTCGCAGGCCTGGTGGACGAGGGCGAGGTAGCCGGCGCGGGTGATCTTGTTGACGCAGGGGGCGGAGCAGTTGCGGATGATGTGGTCGAGGCAATGGCGGTAATCGGCCTCGCCGGGGACGGCGGGGGAGCAGGTGCGGAGCTTGAAGTTGCGCTTGATCAGGTTGAGCGAGGTGCGGAGCGAGCCGGAATGGGCGAAGGGGCCGAAGTAGCGGCAGCCGTCCCCGTCCTTGCGGGCGCGGGTGAGCTGGAAGCGGGGGAAGGGGTCGCCCAGGTTGATCTTCACCAGGAGGAAGCGCTTGTCGTCGCGGAAGCTGACGTTGTAGCGGGGGCGGTATTCCTTGATCAGCTTGCCCTCCAGCAGGAGGGCTTCCGGCTCCGATTTGACGACGTGGAATTCGAGATCGCAGATGGCGTCGACCAGGGCGCGGGTCTTGCGGTCGGCGAGCTGGCGGCGGGAGGGGTGGAAGTATTGGCCGACCCGCTTGAAGAGGTCGCGGGCCTTGCCGACGTAGATCACCCGGTTGAGCCGGTCCTTGAAGAGGTAGACGCCGGGCCGGTGGGGCAGCTCGCGGACCTTGGTTTCGAGGGGAGGGGCCTCAGGCATGGGAAACTTTGCAACCGAAGCGGAGAGGGATCACCTCTTAATTTAGGCTCAAACCGCTCCGAAAGAAAGCCCTCATTGTCGATCTCCTTCCCGGTGGGCAAGGGATGGGGGGAGGGACCCCACGCGCCGGCCCTGTCCCGGGCCGGCGACGCTGTCAACGCGGCATCAATGCCTTCTAGGCCCGCCGTGGCCCGCATGCCCTCCGGCGAAGCGGCGTCCGAAATGCCCGTGATAGTGCCCGGCGTGATCGGGCACGAAGTAGTCGTTGCCCCCGCCGAACAGCCCGCTGCCGATGCCCGCGCCCAGCCCTTGGGCGAAGCCCCCCAGCACCTGGCCGAAGAACGCCGTCACTCCGCCGCCGCTATGCCGCTCCTGGCCGGCCTCCGCGTCGGCCTGCTCCTGCTGGTTGATCCGCTTCGCCAGCTCGGCCATCGCCTTTTGCTGCTGGCCGTCGATCGAGGCGATCTCGGCCTCGGTGCGGATGCGGTAGAACTGCTGGCTTTCGTTGGGCGAGAGCCGACTTTCGAGCAGGCGATTGAAGAGGGCCGGCTCCGGCCCGCTGAAGACCCAGCCCTGATCGGTCTTGCGGACCTCGCGGATTTTCCAGATGAAGGTGACCGACTCCCCTTCGTTCACCAGCAGGATCTTGTCGTCCAGATTGTAGCCCAGGCCGGGAGGGAGATCGGCGGCGTAGGTCAGCGAGGCGGCCAGACCCTGGTCGTCCGCGGGGACATCGGTGATCGGCGCCACTTCCAGCGCGTAGAGCGGGGAATCGACCCGCAGCGCCACCCGGTAGCTGGCGGTGACGCTATCGGCCATCTTCTCGATCCCGACCAGCTGGAGCTTCTTGATCGAGACCCATTCCGGCAATTGCTCCTTCAAGGTGGCGATCGCGCCGGCCTCGGGCGGGGCGGAGAAGAAACGGTCGAAGAAGGCGAGCGAGGGGTTGGCCCGTTCGGCCATCCGGTCGTAGAAATCGAGGCCGAGCGGCTGCTGGCCTTCCTGCGGGGGCGCCTCGGTGCCGTATTTCTTCACCACCGCGTCGGAGACCCATTGGTTCATCTCCTTCCAGGCGGCGAAGTCCTGGTCCCCCATGACCGATTCGTCGATCTTATAGGAAGAAGAACCGGCGGCCAGCCAGGCCAATCCGGCGAGGCCGAGGACCACGACCGCCGCGACGGCGAGAAAAACGGGTCGGCGAAAGAAATCGGACGACGGTTTGGGAGACTGTGTTTTGGGGGCGGAACTGCCCTCCGACACCGGCTGCAATTGACTTCCGGATTCGCTCATAAACCCCACCCCTTCCTTTAAGCTTTTTTCGAATCCCCCCCTCGATTCAGGCGCCAAACGCGAATCGGGTTGGACTCGAATTGCAGCCGATCATACAGATCCGACCCGATGCGGCAATTGCCTTTTGGGTTTGCAAATCCCTCCGGCGGGATTCTGGCCTATCGTCTCGCCAAGCCCTCTTCCGCGATACGATGCTTCAATGGGCGAAGGAGGCCTTCGGCGAGGAGGATGGCCCAGAAGAAGGCAACCAAGGCGGAAGCCACCTTTTCTCCGATCTTGGCAGGTTCACAGTTGAGAAACCCCATCGTCACAACCACTCCCAGAACAAAGGCCAAAACCGACGTGCCGTAAATCGCCACGATCCAATGGGAAAGGAACCGCTCGAGCTTCGCATGGGGAATGGCCAGGGCTGCCTGCCCTCGGGACGAGAGCGCAGCCCGCAGCAACTTCACCGTGCCGCCGAGTCCATAGGCCCCGATCAAGACCCCGATGGGAGCAAACCATACCATCGCGGTTTCGCCCGTGTGGAGGAGGCTGTCCAAGTGGCCGCCATTGTACAGGAAAGCCAAAACCACCCAGAAGAGATAGATTCCCGAGCCAAAAAGAGTCTTAAAAAGGCGCACGATAATTCCCCCGATATTGCGATGAACCGAGCCCGGTCTCCCACCGAGCAACGCTATTATGCTTGGCAGGAATGGAAGGGTACCTCAAGGACTATAAGCGGGCAACCGACCCTGCTGGAGCGGGCGAAACCCCGGCAGACCCTGTCAGGGCCTCTTTTGCTTTGCCAAGGAATTGCTCCGTGTCTTTATTTGCACCCATGCGCTTTTCAGGGTGATGGCTGAAATTCCAACCATTCGTCTCCAGCGGGGACTGCTGACTCCATTCGAGTCGACCGACGCGCCTCTGGTCGAAAAGTATGCGGGCGATCCCGAGGTGGCCGCGATGACGAAGAACATTCCGCATCCTTATCCCTCGGGAGGGAGCGTGGGATGGATCGAATCCCATGCGGCGCTGTTTCTGGCCGGGACGAATGTGGTCTTCGCCATCCGGAAGCCGGATGGGAGTTTGATCGGCTGCATCAATATCCGAACCGTGGCGGAACATCGCCGGGGCGACCTGGGCTATTGGATCGGAAAGCCGTTTTGGAATCAGGGGCACGCCACGGAGGCCGTCCAAGCCGTCCTCGCCCATGCCTTTAAAGCCTTGGGGCTGAATAAAGTGTACGCCCAGCACTTGGCCTTCAATCCTGCTTCAGGGCGCGTCATGCAGAAAAACGGAATGGTGCGCGAGGGCATGCAGCGGGAGCATTACTTCAAAGGGGGAAAGTTCGTCGATGTGGTCGAGTATTCGATCCTGAAATCCGAATACGACCGAAGGCGGGCCTGCCCGGACCGCTAATCGAATCCCTCGATGGGAGGGCGCATTCGCGCGAATAGTTCCATCGCCTCGTATTCGACCATGCCCAGCGCGTTGAAGGTATTCGCCGCCGCCCGGGTTCTCTCTTCGGCGCGTTGCCAGAACTGGCGTCCGTCGTCGCCCAGGAACATGGCTTGATCCTTCTGGGTCTCATGTTGAAAGATGGCCCGGCGTTTGTGGAGAACCTCGCCGGGGCTGATTGGCACGGCCATCTCCACCTCGTGAATTTCCCATTCCTTCCAGGCGCCGCGATAGAGCCACACGGTGCAGTCCTTCAGCCACCCGGCCCCATGGAGCCGGCGCAAGACATCCTCGATCGCATGAAGGCAGAGCCGATGGGTCCCATGCGGGTCATTCAGGTCGCCTGCGGCATAAATCTGATGGGGACGGACCGTTTCCAGCAATGCGCGAACGCATTCAATATCGTTGGTGGAAAGAGGAGAACGACGGCCATGGCCTGCGTCATAGAAAGGCATGTCCAAAAAATGGAGCCGTTCCTCGGGAATGCCGCAGACATTTGCGGCTTGGATCGCTTCCAGGCGGCGGATGAATCCTTTGAAAGGCCGGATTTCACGGGAAGAAAGTTCCGGTGGCTTCCGATCGCCCCGCGAGCGGGCCAGGTTCTCGCCGAAGAGACAGAATTTTTGCAGGGTGCGGTCGGAAACGGCATTGCTGCCGGAGACCTGGTAGGCGACGTGCACCTCATGGCGCTGCTGTGCCAGCCGGATCAGGGTGCCACCCATCGAGATGACATCGTCGTCAGGATGCGGAGAGAAGACGAGAATGCGACGCGGGCCCGACTCATGAGGCCTCCCGGCGGGCCAGCCGGTGATGGTTGCCTGGAGCGCTCGAAATACCTTGAGATTGATGTCATAGGCTGACCCATGGATCCCGAGCAGTTCCTGGAGCCCCTGTTCGTTGTAATCGAAATCGGTCAGCTTGAGCAACGGCTTGCCGGTCACTTCCGCCAGCCAGGTCACGGCGCGCCGCACCATGGCGTCATTCCACGCCAGTCCTAGATCGGCCAGGGGGCCCGTCAACCAGGGTCTCCGGATGCGGGTGAGGTGAGCCGCCGCTTCGGGATCGAGGATGACAAGCGCATTCTCGTGCTGTTGGAGGAAGGAGGCGGGAACATCGGAGTGGGGCTCGCCCTCGAAGGCGTGGCGCACGATCTCCGCCTTGTGCTCCCCGAAAGCGAGGAGGATGACGCGACGCGCGTCGAGAATCGTCGCGATTCCCATGGTGAGCGCTTGGACCGGGACCTCCTCGGGATTGGGGAAATAAGACGCATTGTCCTGCCGCGTCAGGTGATCGAGGGTGATGATGCGGGTGCGGCTGCGCAAGGTGGAGGCCGGCTCATTGAACCCGATGTGTCCGGTGCGCCCGATGCCGAGGATTTGAATATCGAGGCCGCCGGCGTCACGAATCGCCTGCTCGTAGGCTTGGCATGACTCGGCCACTTTCTCGCGGGCTGCCATCCCGTCGGGGAGGTGGATGTTTTCCGGCCGGATATCGATATGGGCAAAGAGCTGTTCCCGCATGAAGCTGTGGTAACTCTCGGGCGCCCCGGGGCCCAGGCCGTAGTATTCATCGAGGTTGAACGTCACCACGTTCCGAAAGCTCAGAGCCTCCTCGCGGTGAAGCCGGACCAGCTCCCGATAAATGCCCACCGGCGTCGATCCGGTGGCAAGTCCCAAAACGGCGGGACATCCGGCGATCTGCTTCTCACGGATCAGGGTGGCGATCTCCCGGGCCACCCTGTATTCCGCTGCGACGGCATCGCGCTCCACCCGGATGGGGAGCCTTTCGAAGCGGTTGTTCGGGATCTCTGGAGACGCTGCGGAAGAAGGAGGTGAAACGGGAAGGGGAAGGGCGGTATCCATGGGCTTGGGCGCGGCGAGGAACTTTCATTCCTCGAGTTTGAAGATGGCCTCCATGGCGCGGCTGGTATTGGCGATCAGAACTTCGGGGCAATGCTTGTAGAAAGGAATCGGAGGGATCATCTCCGCCGCCACCCAGCCATCATAACCAGTGGCGCGGATCGCCCGCATTACCGCCGGCCAGTTCACATCCCCGGAGAGGAGATCGCAGAATCCGTCGGCGGTGCCGACGTTGCGGCGGTAGTCTTTGAAATGGATGCGGCGGATGCGGCGGTCCAGGATGGCGATCCAGTCTTCCGGGTAACCGGTTGCCAAGGCGTTTCCGACATCGAAATAAGCTCCCACCCGTTCATGTTGGAATGAATCGATAAAGGCCCGCATCTCCAGCGGGCTGAGGAGGAATTTGTTCCAGACGTTCTCCACGCCGATATGGACGCCGAGCTTTTCCGCCAGCGGCAATGCGCCCAGGATCAACTGGCGCGCCTGCCGCCAGGCCTGTTCGTAGGGCACTTGTTCGCAGCCCGGAATGAAATCGACCCCGACGGAGGCCGGGACCACCAGAACGGTGTCGATACCCAGCTCGTGGGCGCATTCCAGCTGGCGTTCCAGGATATGAGCCGCCTTCCTCCGCTGGACGGGGTCTGCGCTGGCGGCATTCGCCCCCCAGTAGAGGCCGGTCACCAGACCGCTCAATTCCACGCCTTCGGTGTCGGCCAGAATGCGTACGGCCCGCAGATCGGCGGGAGTGCTTTCCAGGGTGACGGGGCCATCGTCGCTCAGATCGATTTCGAATCCGGAAAATCCCGCCGTGCGGGCAAGACGCATTTTTTCCCGAAGGGTGCGGTGGCCGGAAAAAGACCAGGTACTGATTGATTTTTGCATGATGGAAATTCCTTAGAGGGCGATGGTTCGTCCCGTTTCGGCCGACTTCAATTCGGCCAGCACGGTGCGGACGGAGCGTGCCGCTTGGTCGCCGGTGGCGATCCGAGGCATTTCTCCTCTCCGCAAACAGGCGATGAAATAGGCCAATTCGTTGTAATAACCTCCCAGGGAGGAAATATTCCCGGCGCCGCCTATCGATGATCCGGCTTTGGGCGCGAGGAAGGGCAGGGGGGCCGGCGGATGATCGCCAATCGTGGCCCGCAGGGTGGGAGTGGCGTTGGAGTCGTATTCCACCGCTCCGTTCTCGAAGACTGCCTGAAACGCCATCTGGAATCCCCAACCTCCCGGGTAATTCCATCCCCCCTCCGCATGCACGGCAATCCCGTCGAAATGGTAGTGGGTGAAGACGTGGGACCAGCCGGTCGCCTCCTTGGTTCCGAACGTGGTCACGAAGTGAGGGTTGCCGAGCAGATGGTGAACGAAGTCGGTATCGTGGATATGGAGATCGAGCAGGGCACCCAGTGAGCGCTTTGGATCCATCAGCCAATTTCCCGCGCTGGCGGTGGGGCGTCCCGAACGCCGTGTCAGATTCAGGCTGAGGAGTCGGCCGGCGCGATTCGCGCGCACGAATTCGACCAAGGCTTGGTACTCGGGCCAGAAACGGATGCATTGTCCCACTTGAAGGGAGACTCCTTTCAGCGTGGCCGCCGCGGCGATCTCGTCGGCGTCTTTAACGGTCAGGGCGAGAGGCTTTTCACAAAAGACGGCTTTTCCCGCGGCGATCGCCTCAAGCGCCGCCGCCGGATGCAGGTCGGTCGGAAGGCAGATGTCCACCATATCGGCGGGAACGGATCGCAAGGCTTCCGCCAAGGTGGCATGGGTCGGGACGGCCAGATGGAGTTTCGCCGCCTGCTGGCGCGCCCGAGCGAGATCGAAATCGACAATCGCAACGATCCTTGCGCCCGGGATGAGGGCGTAGGATTGCGCATGCATTCCCCCCATGAACCCGAGACCGACGAGAATAATGCGGATTTCCATACGATTGAGCATGGAGATCCCGGCAAAAAAGCCTATGGCGCCGCCGATTTAGGTTTTTGCATTTCCGATGAACTGATATTTTGATCGGAGTGCCGTCTTCTCCCGAATATCGCGAGACTCTCGCCCGGCTTCGACGGCTGCGCCTGCCACGGGATTACTTTTCCGAGGCGCGCAGCGGTCCCGACCTGTGGCCGGAGAGGATTCTCTGTTTCACCAGAAAGGGGCGCTCCGAGATCGAGGTCGAGCCGCTGGCGCGCCACCATCACCATCGCTACGTCTTGATCGTTCCTTGGATCGGAAAGGGGGACATTCACGTGGAGGAGAAGCGCTTTCTCCTCTTTCCCGGGCACGCCCTGCTGATCCTCCCCTTTCAATTCCACTACCGGCTATGCATTCAAAGCGATCCGATTCTTTGGCAGTTCATTACCTTTGAGTTGCGTTCTCCGGCTCCTTTCGAGCCGATGCGTTCCGATCCGCTCCGACGATTGGAAGCCGGCACCTCTGCCGCCCTTTCCTCCTTCGTTCGATCATGGACCGATACCGTGCCGCGCGAGGGGGAGCCGGCGTCTTGGCTCAGTCTTGTTCTGAGCAGGCTGCGGCAGGCGCCGCTATCGGTTCGGAGCGGCGGCGGAACCCGGGCGCCCGTCGTCTCGAGGGTTTCCCTGGTTGCGCGCATCAATCGGGAATTCCTGCCTCGGGTTCAGGAGATTTCCGGGCTCAAGGACTTGGCGAGGCGGATGGGAATATCGGAAAGCCATCTGCGCGCCTCCTTCCGACAGGAAACGGGGATTAGCCTCGGCCGGCATGTGCGGCGGCTCCGTCTGCAAAAAGCAATGGGATTGCTGGCTCAATCGGAACTCTCCATCACGCAGATTGCCGAGCGATGCGGCTTCGACACGGTCTTCACCTTTAGCCGTTCCTTCAGCCACTTTGCAGGCGTTTCCGCCAGGGAGTATCGAAAGCGCTATCTTCGATAGCCCCTCCGGCGCGGTCCACCGGAATTCGTGAACAGGCCCTAGCGCAGCACGATGGCCAGCTTCTGCCCGGCGCTGAGAAGTAGCTCGGGAG
>FSXI01000203.1_pt1 | contig 14180 bp, 13 predicted proteins | sample 1638251 | NCBI WGS metagenome assembly FSXI01 (sample SAMEA3914788, study PRJEB12502) | metagenome | biome: forest; material: soil | place: Canada | collected 2011-07-03 | depth 0.1 m | reverse complement strand
GAGCCGCCGGAAGAAACCTCGCCGGTTTACGGCTCAGGGATCCAATTCGGAAGAGTGGGCAGACCGGGGCTCGAACCCGGAACCAAGTGCTTAAAAGGCACCTGCTCTACCATTGAGCTATCTGCCCTAACTGTTAATTTACAGCGACTTGCAGAACTACCGACTTGACCTTTCTACCCCAGTTTTCTACCCTTAAGGCATGAAGATGAGCCTCTTGGGGGAGAACCCCTGGGAAAAGACCAAAGTCCCTTGCCTGTATCGCAATAAACACAGCGGCAGATATTACGGTCGCTTCAAGATTCGGGGCAAGCACAAATGGGTGTCACTCGACACCGATGTCTTCTCGGTCGCCAAGCTTCGAATCGGAGACGAGGCCGCTACCATCGACCGCCAGCGCGTCGCCACGATCAACGTCACGTCCGGCAAGGCGACCATGGGCGAACTGATCGAAATCCATCAGACCCGCATCGAAGCGAATCCCGATTACCGCCCCAACACGATCCATGCCCATCAGGTGTCGATCAAGAAGCTGCGGAAGACCTGGACCGGCATCGAAGACCTTCAGCCCCGACAGATCACCCCGCGAGCCATTTGGGATTGGGCGACGAAGTTCAAGAATGGCAATGCCAGCTATGTCCCTCCCGGCGCTAAGAAGGCCCTCAAGGGTAATTCCCCCGCGTCGGTCAACCGCGCCATCGACACCTTACGCCGTGTCCTCGACATCGCCGTCGAACGCGGCCAAATCCACGCCAACCCCGCCTTGGTGAAGCCGCCGACCGGACGCCTCAAGAAAAAGATCGTTCCGAAAAAGCTGGTCCTCCCGAACCGGAAGGACATCGCTCGCCTCCTCGCCGCGATGGAGGCGATTCCCGGCTGGGGTCGCGAGAGTGCCGACCTTTTCCGTTTCATGATGTATTCCGGAGCGCGCATCGGGGAGGTTCCTGAAACGACTTGGAAGGATGTCCATTGGGAACGGAAGACGCTTCACCTTCCCGGCTACAAAACCGAAACTTCGGATCGCTTCATTCCCCTATTCGCCGATCTGGAAGCTTTTCTTAAGCGGTTGATCAAACGCCGGAAGGAGGTGGCAAAGACTCGGGCCGACAAGGATACGTTCCTTAAGCCGACCGATTCGATCCTCCGCATTCGGGAATGCCAAAGGACTATCGATGCTGCGTGCCGCGCCACCAAAGTTCAGCGGATCACCCATCACGATGTCCGGCATCTCTTTGCCACCATTGTCATCGAGTCCGGGGTCGATCTTCCGACCCTCTCCCGCTGGCTCGGCCACAATGACGGCGGTGTTCTCGCCGCGAAGACTTATGGCCACCTTCGCCCAGAACACAGCCAACAAAGCGCAAAGAAAGTCCGATTCTGAGGTCTTCGGATCAACGGAAGCGGTATCAGCATATTGAAAATTGGAGCCAATCCAAGCCCCTCAGTCGCAGAGCGGCGGCTTGTCTTGAACTTTAAAAACCGCGAGCCTTATCAGCGATGGAAGAGGTGATTCTGCCGAAGGATGTTTTCGAGAGCAACCTCGTCGATTTGTTGGCCCTGCTCGGCGAAGCCCGGCAACATTCCCGCGTTCTCTTCGACTTCCACCGCGTCGGCTATTATATCCCCGCCGCTATCGTCAGCGTCGTCGCCACCGTCAACCATATCCGTGAGCATGGCGAGTGTGCTTTCACGAACCATGAAATCTGTACGGCCTTCCGTTACTTCCAGCGGATGGATCTTTTCTCTCACGTTGGCCTGAACCTACCCGAAGATTTCCACCGAAACCCCAACTCGTCTGATTTTATTCCCGTGAAGAAAGTCGATCCTGCCGCCAACGATGTTGCCCAATTGGCGACTCTATTGGGCGAATGCATCGATCCCACAAACGGCCCTGCCAAACAGGCGGTTGAGTATTCTGCGAGCGAAAACATTCTGAACTGTCGCCAACATTCCAGAGCCATCGGCTACGTCTCAGCCCAGTACGCTCCGAAACGAGACTACGCCCGGATCGGCATCGCCGATTGCGGGAGGGGAATTCTCGAAAGCTTCCGAGCCAACCAATCTGGTTTCTATCGGGAGGGAATGACCGATACCGAAGCGCTTGAACTTGCCATCCAACCCAATGTTTCCAGCACCACCCACCTGCCGCACATGTACGGTAAGTCGCCCAACCGGGGGGTTGGCCTGAGCATGATGCGCGATCTTGTACGGCAAACCATGGGCTATATGGTGCTCGTGTCGGGAACGGGCTGGTGGATGCAGGACGGCACGAAACCGGCAAGGAGCGGTCGCCTTCCCAGGGGCCACTCCTTCCAGGGAGTCGTGTGTTCCATATGTTTCCAACGAAATGAAATCGTCGATTTCAACGCCATGCTCGAAGAAGCCCGCCAAGTCTTGGGCTTGCAAGGGAGCGATCCTGACGGTAGCCTATTTGTATGAATCATGAGTTCTCCATGAAGGAACTCTTTGGAACGTTCCTGGCCGACGGCGATCTTGCCAACGCTTTCCGCTTTAACGAGGTCGAATCCAAGATGGGAATCCATGCCCTCGTCATCTTCAATTTCGAGGGTGTGAGCAATATGTCGGAATCCTTCGCCAACGCTCTCTTTAGCGGCTTGGCCGAAGATCACCCGAACGATCTCGGCGAAAAGGTCCGCTTCAAGAATTGTTCTCCGCTCATTCGTGGTTTTGTCATCTCGGCCCTCTCGCAGGGAACCGAGAGAGGGAAGCGCTTGGTTCGAGGCTAAGCGCCCACAAGCCACGTTCTCCAACCCCTCTCTCTTTCTCTGGCCCGCGCGGCCAAGAGCGCATCCTTAAGTTCCCAACGCCCGCCCGGCCGACCTCTCCTTAACGATGGGGAGGACGGGCGGGCGTTCTGATTTAAAATGGGGCAAGCAATCCCCGTGACACTCGCCCCGAGCGGCGCGGGGATTGCGGCGGGGCAGGACAGAGGCTTACGATTCCGGCTTCTCATCCTCGGGGAAAACCCCTGCGTCCCGCAGAATCTGCTCAAGGGGCGTTTGCCACTCCTCCTTCAACGCATAGCGGATCAGCGTGTCCAGGAGGGGACCGCTGCGCGACCGGAACATCCCCTCCTGCATTTTCAACACCATCGCCCCGAGGGCATCCTTCGGCTTCGCCCGGAGATGGGCTTTCGATACCGTCCAGAAATCGACCACGATGGGAGGAGGAACCCATGCCTTCTTAGGATCGTCCATCGCGGCGAGACAATCCCGCAGGCAGGCCACGACCAAGGCATTGGGCTTGATCTGTAGCCATGCCGCCTTCTCACGGATGCGCTTGGGCAGGCTGATCATTCCCTCGCTGATCTTGAGTTGCAGATGCTTCGGCGGCGGCTGCTTCTTCGTCTGTTCATGAAACTCGGCCAGCCGTTTTGCCGCCTCCTCGGCCCGTTCCGCTTGATACTTTTTTTCCAATGGCCGCAAGAGGTCGTCCGATGGTTTTGGCGTAGGGGGAAAAAGCTCCTCCTCCCGGCCCATGGCATAAAAATATCTTTCCACGAAATCAAGTGGCCGGAAGGGGCTATGGGGCCGGTCCATCCATTGAATGCACTGAAAAGTGCAGTCCTGCGCAATAGAGCTGGGATAGGGCCATTTCAGCACCGCGCATTTTTCCAGGATTGGCACCGTCAATTCCGGCGGTGTCTTCACGCTGATCTGCATGGGAAGAGTGTAGGAGAGTAGGTCTGGCTTGACAAGAGTAACTAAATTAGCCACTATAGCCACTCTGGAATCTTATGAACCCAGAATCGCCTAAAAATCCGCAGTCCACTGCCGGGACGAGCGCTCCCGCTGAAACGCTCACTTATTCCGTTGCCGAGGCCGCTCAAGCCTTGGGCGTCTCTCCGGCGACGATCTATCGACTGGTCTGCCGTCGCATCCTCAAACCGATCCCCGGCCTACGCCACAAGCGGATCGCCAAGAAGCAGATTCACGCTCTGGCGCAGGGAGGCACTCCTTGACCGGGAGAAGACGATGCCTCCTTCCGGCGGAAAACCGTTTCAAAGCAAGCTGATCCCATTTGCCGAAGAAATCCGGGCATGGCGGCGGCAGCGAAAAAGCTACATCGAGATTGCCCGTCTTCTGAGGGAGCGGGGCATCAACGCCTCTCCCTCGACTGTCTTCGCCTTCGTCAAAGTCCGCTCCAAGCGGCGGCATCTCGTCACGATGCTGGATTTCTCTTCTAAGTCCGCACGGTCCACGTCGAGCGACGGAGCCATTGAAGCTCTCAAGCGGAAGCCATCACCCATTCCCATCAAATCTGTTTTTGACTTCGACGAAACCAAACCCCTGACCTTCAAGCCCAAATGAAAAAGAACGTTTTCACCACAGGCGGCAAAGGAGGCCCCGGCAAAACCACCTTCATAAGCGGACTGGCCGAATGGTACCAGTATCATGACATCCCCTGCGTCCGGCTCGACCTCGACACCGAGAACAAGGTCAAAGGAAGCTTCAGCCATTTCTTCCCTGACGCCGCGAAGATCGACATTCAGACCCGCGCAGGGCTCGACGCCTTCATCGACCACGCCGAAGGGGACGCCCCCATCCTCCTTTCCGATATGGGGGCTGGGAGCGGCAAGATCGCTTTCCAGTGGTTCGATACCATGTACGAAAGCGTCTCGGAGCTGATGTCGTTTACCGCCGTGGGCGTCATCACCAGCGACCCGGCGACGGTAGAGAGCGTCTTGACCTGGGCTGCCCGGCTCCAGGACCGGGTTTCTTATGTTGTCGTCCTCAACAAGCAGGAGGACGACGCGGCCACTTTTTCCTATTGGGAGGACACCACCGAAGCGCGAAACTTCCGCAAAGCATTCCGACCCCATGTCTTGACGATGGATTCGCGCCTTCCGGCCCTCCAGCACGGCTTGCGGAATCATGGCGTCACCTTGGGGGCTGTGGCCGACAGGAAGGTCGCGCTGCCCGATCTATCGAAGGCGAGCCATGTCATCCGCGCTCAGGCGGTCCGCCGCCAGCTTTTCGCGGAACTGGACCGCTGCAAGGAGGCGTTCCTGCCGTGAACAAGCCTTCGCGGGATATGTGGGACGAATTGTCGGATGCGGTACCGGAACTTCACCGGGAACTCTATTGGCGGACCATCGTTCGCTTGCGGAAACTTCCTCCCGACGACGAGGTCGTCCTCCTGACCCAGGCCTTGGGCATCCTAACCCGCCTGACGGTAGATGTACCGAAACTGCTCGCCGCTGAGCGGGAAGGTTGGGCGAGGCAGATGGCGCAAACCGAAAAAGAGTTGGATCAGGCGGTCCGGGACGCTTCCGCGAAGATCGTCACAGCGAGCAATGCCGTTGACCGCGCTGCCGCCATTATGCTCAAAACCGCTTCCATGGTGGAGGCCAGTGCAACCACTGTCCGCGACGGCCTGCGCATGGCGCCGTCCCACATCAGCTCCATGGCAATCGCGGATGCGGTGGCCCGCGAGCTGGAAACCCGGCTGGTCAAGCCCGCCGCCAAGACAGTCGAAACCATGGTCGTTACGGTCGAGAAACTGCCCGGCTTCATCCAGCGGGCCGAGAAGACGATGCAGTTTCTAAAGGATTTCAACATCACTTGGCATTATGTGACGGCGCTCATTTTTGGAATCACCTTGGCAATTCTCTTGCCGCTCCTCTTCAAGGGATGCGCTCCCTGAAGGCCAATCTTCCCAGCTCGAATGAGCCCGAACGAAGCCCGAACAAGATTCGCGCTCCATTCGAGCTTTGCGGCGACTGCCGCCTCCCTCCTAAGCCATGCTTAGGGCATTGTGTGCTGACTACTCTGGATGATGAGGAGAGGCGGATGCCTCGGTGATGCATGAGGCCGTTATGGTGACGCTGGACCCTCAGACTAATATGGCGGTTGCGGAACAGTACTTTCAGGAGCACTTCCTGATCGACGATTACCATAGCGAAAAGGAGAGCATTGTCGGGGAATGGATCGGCCAGGGAGTCGAACGGCTGGGATTGGATGGGCCGGTACAGAAAGACGATTACCGGGCACTTTTGCACGGCGATCTGGCCCGGTTCGGGCAAAAGAACCGGCCCCGGAAAAGCGAGGTCATCTATTACGACCTGTGTTTCAGTATGCCAAAATCGATCAGCCTCGTGGCGATGCAGGACGAGCGGGTTAAGGCCCTATTCTTGAACTCGGTGAAGGCCCACTTCCCCCGCGTGGAAAAGTGGGCGCAGGTACGCGACCGGCGTGGGGAGAAGTGGAATACGGAAGCGAGCCGGGCCACCGGCAACTTGGTCGGGGCGCTCTTTCTCCACGAATCGAGCCGAGCCCTCGATCCCGATCTCCATGTCCATGTCGTCATCCCCAACCTGACCTATGACGCAGAGCGCCGCCAATGGCTCGCCCTGAAGCCGCTGCCCCTATTCCAGCGGAAGAAGCTTTCCGATGCGGCGGTTCTCAACGACATGGCGCGGGGATTGCAAAAAATGGGCTATGAGATCGAAGCGAGCCCGGAGAGTTTTGAGATCAAGGGATTCCAGCGGGCCACGATTGAAAAGTTTTCTCTGCGCTCGGAAGCGATCGATAAGAAGATCGCCGAATGGGAGGCCGATCCCCGCGAGCTGCGGCGGGTGGCGGGAATTTATGGATATGGAGGAAAGGCTCTCACCGAAACGGAGAAGCGGCAGCTCGCCGCTCTGGAAACCCGTCCGCGCAAGGTGGTCGCAGCCCGCGCCGATCTCGCGGCAGCAATGAGGGAGAGGTTTTCGCCGGAGGAGAGGGCGTTCTTCGATGGGCTAATCGAAAAGGCCAAACAGGCGAACACCTCGTTCTGGCGGCCCTCGCTTTCCGCTCGGGAAGCGATGGATCATGCCGTTGCCCATCATTTCGAGCGGGCGTCCGTTGCCACTGAATCCGAATTGCTGCGGGAAAGCCTCCTCCACGGCTTGGGCCAGGTCACATACGCCGAGGTGGAGCGGCAGCTTCAGCGGGAGGAATTCATCCGTCAGGGGGATTATCTCACCACGCAGGAAGTCCTGCGGGAAGAGGCCGAAATGGTCGCTTTCGTTCGGGAAGGACGCGGCACCTGTCCGCCGTTGGGCCGCCGGGATTACGTTCCGGCGAATAAAAAACTTTCCCCAGAGCAAATTGCCGCCGTCCGGCATGTCCTCGGTTCCTATGACCGGGTAGTCGGGATCCGGGGCGCGGCGGGAACGGGAAAGACGTGGATGATGAAAGAGGCGGTGCGGGGCATCGAAGAAGGAGGCCGGAAGGTTTTCACGTTTGCTCCCTCGGCCAGCGCCTCACGCGGGGTCTTGCGCGAGGAGGGATTCAAAGAGGCCGATACCCTGGCACGGCTGTTGATCGATCCCGCCCTTCAGGAACGAGTGAAGGAACAGGTGATTTGGGTTGATGAGGCGGGGTTGGTATCGGCCAAGCAAGTGCGGGCGCTGTTCGACCTGGCCGGGCGGCAGGAGGCCCGCGTCATCCTCTCCGGCGATGTGCGCCAGCACCAGGCGGTCGAGCGGGGAGACGCCCTCCGTGTTCTCGAAACCCACGCCGGAATGAAATCGGCCGAGTTGACGACGATCCAACGGCAGCAGAACGCAGCGTACAAGGAGGTCATCCAATCGCTCGATGCGAGGGACATCGACGACGCCTTCCAAAAGCTCAATGCCATGGGAGCGATCCGGGAAGCCGATGGAGAGGAGCGATACCACCAGTTGGCCGACGATTATGTGGAATGTCGCCAGCGAAAGCAGTCGGTCCTGGTCGTTTCCCCGACCCATGCGGAGGGGAATCGGATGACGGAGGAAATTCGTACCCGGCTCAAGGAGGCGAAGTTGCTGAAGCCGGTAGGAAGGGAAATGCTCTCCCTGGTCAATCTGAACTGGACCGAGGCGCAGCGCCGAGAGGCGAAACGATACCGGCCCGGCCAGATCGTCCAATTTTTCCAGAACGCATCCGGTTTCCGCAAATCGGAACGGCTCATCATCCTTGAAGGAGCGGGGGACGCCGCGTTAATAGTTCGCGCTGCTTCTGGGGAAGTCCGCCGGTTCGATCTTTCCCATGCGGGCCGTTTTCAGGTCTTCGAGCCGCGCTCCCTCGAAATCGCCAAGGGGGAGGCGATCCGCGTTTCCCAAAACGGACTGACCCTCGACGGGAAGCACCGACTGCAAAATGGGGAAATCCGGCGGGTGAAGGGGTTTACCCGTGCGGGCGACCTCCGGCTCGACAACGGTTGGGTGATCGCCCGCGATTTTGGACATCTCCATCACGGCTACGCCGTCACCTCCCATGCCTCCCAGGGGAAGAGCGTCGATCAAGTCTTGGTGGCGGTGAATGCCGTCTCGGCATTGGCGGCAGGATCGATGGAGCAAATGTACGTCTCCCTCTCGCGGGGACGCCATGGGGTGAGGCTCTATACGGACAACAAAGAGGCGGTTCTTGAAGTAGCCAAGGTTAGCGCGGCCCGTCCCTCGGCGCATGACTTGGCGAACCAGGAAGCCATTGCCAAAGCCTCGCGGAGCCGGATCGCCCGCGCCATGCGGGAACAGATGCGCTTTATCGCTCGTCGTACGCTCGATGAGCGTCGCCGCGCCGAAGCGGCTCGGACGGCACAGACGGAGGGGATGCGGGTGAAACCAGACACCCGCGTCAAACCTATCTTCACCCAACGGATCGCGCCCATTAAACACAGCCGGGGAGCCCACTTGTAATGCTCAAGACGTTCGCCCCCTCCGCCGCGTCGTCGCCGCTTCCCTATGGGGAAGGAAATGCATCGCCGTTTTCCTCTTCGATTTCGCTCGATCTTCGATTCCGCAATGGGAACCGGCATGGATTCATGTACGCATATCTCTTCGATGTGGCCTACGACGCTTCGGAATTGATTCGACTGACATTTGGGGGAACCCAAGTGGAGATCCGGGGACGGAATCTTTCCGATCTTTATGAAAAGTTGCTCGTCCATGGGGTCGGATATACCCAGGAAAGCTCCCAGGCCCCTCCGCTGGAAATCGATACTAGACCCCATATTGAAACCATCTCCATTCTCAAAATCGAGGAATAGCCCGGAATCCTTCAGGCAATGATTTTTCCGGGGTAGCCAGCCCCGTTGAGGCTCTCAAGCAAAGCATCGGTCGAAATGTCGGAGGTCTTCCATTCCACGACGACCTCGGCTTTTTCAAGGTCGACCGTGGCGGAGCCAGCAGATGCACCGCCAGACCCCTACACGGCCTCTATGTTAGGCGGCCACCTGGGCCACGGCCTGCTGGCCCACGATGCCGAGGTGTCGTAGGATGCCATGCTTCAGGTTCTCGACGTGGTGGAGCGAGTTGTCGATCTTGGCCTGCACCAGCACGCCGATGACGTAGTTGCAGAGTTCCTCGGCCAGCGCCGCCGTGTCGTCGACTTCGACGAGGCCTGCGCGGCTCAGATCCTGTACCAGTCTTTCAAAGTACCGATGGTCGTCCTTCATCATCGCCTCGATCCTCTGCCGGATTTTCTCGTTCTGCGTGCTGACCTCGCTTCCGATGGAAGCGAAGGGGCAGCCCACGACCTTGCCGAAGGTCTCGAACTTGTACTTTTGGTCGGCGAGGACGGCCCGCGCGTAGTTCTCGATCCGCTGCAAGGGCGGCACCGCAGACGAAAAGATGTGGTCGAGGAGTGGGCGCCGGGTCTTCCAGCGTTCTTCCAGTGCCGCGATGGTCAGGTCGGCCTTGGAGGGGAACGCGAAGTAAAAGCTGCCCTTCGCGACGCCTGCCCGCTTGCAGATGTCGTCCACGCCGACCGCCATGTAGCTGTTTTCCCACATCAGGTCCATCGCGACCGACATGAGCCTGCCCTTTGTCGCAGAAATATGTTTCATAATTTCGAGGGTGAGTTGTTCTGATTGTTTTCGTTTACATCGCAGAGACGGAGCGGCTCTTAAGGAATCCGGTTCCCCAATGCGCCATGGCGTCGATGACCGGCTTCAACGTGATTCCGGCCTTGGAGATGGCGTATTCGACCTTGGGCGGCACCTCCGGGAACACCGTCCGCTCGATCAAGCCGTCTTTCTCCAGCTCGCGGAGCTGGGTTGTCAGCATCCGCTGGGTGGCGGACGGCATGAGCCTCCGCAGCTCGCCGAACCGGCGCGTTCCCGCGAAGAGAAGGAAGAGGATTTCGCCCTTCCACTTGCCGCCGATGATCTCGGTACACATCTCGACCGGACATCCCGGTCCATCATAGGTCTTGTGTCGCATGGTCGTTCTCCGGTTCACTTTTGGGTCGTCGCATTGGCGTCGGGCGCCGCGCTGTCCTGAGCGGCGGGACTGCTCTGCGGGGTCCATCCGCCGCCAAATGCGCGGAATACGCCCACTGCCGCCCTCGCGGCGTCAGCACGGCTCGCGTCGAGATCGTCCTGGGCGGCGAGGAGCTGCCGGTCGGCGTCCAAGACGTCGGTCAGGGTGATCGATCCGGCTTTGTAGGCTTCCTGTGCCAAGTCGCGGGACTTCACCAACGCATCGACCTCGCCCTGGACTTCGACCACATGGGCCTGGGTCTGTGCGAGACCCGCCAGGGCGTCTTCGACATCCTCGGCGGCCCGCAGGACCGTCTGGCGATAGACCGCCAGCGCCTCGGCGTTCGCGCCCTTGGCCTGGGCGACCTCGGCGTCGATCTTGCCGAAGTCGAAGATACGCCATTTAACGGCACCTTCCCCGATTGCCCCCAGGGCGTTCGCGGTGAAGAGGTGGCCGTCGCTCAGGCTATCCAACCCCAAGAGGCCCGAGAGAGACACCTTGGGGTAATAGCTGGCGATGTTCTGCCCGATTTCCTCGTTCGAGGCGGCGAGGCGGCGCTCAGCGGCGATCACGTCGGGACGGCGACGCAGCACGTCGACCGGCGTCTCCTTGCCGGGGATCGCCGGGATCGAGGGCACGTCGGAGGTGTCCGCGAGCTGGCGGGCGAACGTCCCCGGCTGGACGCCCATGAGGACGTCCAAGCGGTTCAGTTGCTGCTCCAGGCCGAACCGGAGGGTCGGCACGCTTGCTTGGGCGTTCTTTAACAGCGCCGTGGCCTGGGCGATCTCTCGATCTGTCGCGGCACCTGCGTCATGGCGCTTTTGGATCAAGTCGACGAGGTTCGCGTCGGTCGAGACCTGTTTCTCGGCAACGTCGATCCGAGCCTGATAGCCCCGGATCTGGAAGTAGGCGTCGGCGGTATCGGCGGTGACGGTCACTCGCGTTCCGGCATTATCCGCCTCCGCTGCCGCCAGCTCGTCCTTCGCAGCGGCGACGCCCCGGCGCAGGCCGCCGAAGATGTCGAGTTCCCAGCTCGCCGACGGGCCGATGGTCGACTCATGCGCGTCGCGCTGGAAGCCGGGCGCGCCCTTGGAGACGGAACTGAACGGGCTGTAGAGGCTGTTATGCTCGTATGCCTCCGAGGCGTTCATGTCGACCGTCGGCAACAGGGCCGCCTTCGCCCCGCTGGTTGCGGCCCGCGCTTGGCTGACCCGGGCGAATGAAGCGGCGAGGTCGAGATTCTGGCTCAGCGCCTGCTGAACCACCGTCACGAGCTGCGGATCGTTGAAGCCGGTCCACCACGTTTCCAGCGAGGGGGCATTCTGGCTCGTCGCGTCCGAGGCGTCTGTTTGGTTGTGGAACGGGGCAAGCTGGTCGTCGGGAGCCTTGTAGTTGGGGCCGACGGCGCAGCCTGCGAGGGTGAGGCCGAGCAGGGCGCAGCCTGCGGTCATCTTGATCAGGGTCTTCAGTTTCTGGTTCATAGTTAGCTCCAAGTGGGGGTTATGCGGTTAGCTCTGCTTCTTGATTTTCCGAACGATGGTGTAGAAGGCTGGGGTGAACAGGAGGCCGAACGCGGTCACGCCGATCATCCCGAAGAACACGGTGGTTCCGAGCGACTGGCGCATTTCCGATCCCGCGCCGCTGGCGATCACCAGGGGCGCCACGCCCGCGATGAAGGCGAAGGACGTCATGAGGATCGGGCGGAGGCGGGTCCGGGCGGAATGCACCGCCGCGTCCCCAGCTTCGTCGCCGTCGTGGTCCTGCCGCTGCTTGGCGAACTCCACGATCAGGATCGCGTTCTTCGCGGCCAAGCCGACCAGCACCACGAAGCCGATCTGAGCCAGGATGTCGATGGGCATGGTGCGGATGTTGAGGCCGGTCGTCGCCGCCAGGAGGCACATCGGCAAGATCAGCACGATGGCGAGCGGCGTCCTCCAGCTCTCGTATTGCGCGGCCAGGACCAGGAAGACGAACAGACCGGCAGCCGCAAAGATCAAGATCGTCGGGGTGCCCTGCTGCTCCTGCTGGTGGGACAGCTCGGTCCACTCGAAGCCGATGCCGGGGGGCAGCACCTCCTTGGCAAGCTCGGCCATCCGCTTCATCGCCGTGCCGGAGGCGACGCCGGGGGCTGCCGCGCCCATCACCTCGGCGGCGGGGAACAGGTTGTAGCGCGGTTGGCGATAAGGGGTGGTTTCGTCCCGGAAAGTCGCCACCGAGCCGATCGGCACCATTTCGCCCGAGGCGTTCCGCACCTTCAACCGGGCGATGTCGTCCGTCGTCTCGCGGAAGTCCTGATCGCCCTGGGCGATCACCTGATAGGTGCGGCCCATGTAGTTGAAGTCGTTCACATACTGCGAGCCGAGGTAGAGCTGCAAGGTCGAGAACACGTCGGTCGGAGTCAGGCCAACCTTCTCCGCCTTCAGGCGGTCGATGTCGGCGAAGACGGACGGGGCGCCCGCGTTGTAGAGGGTGAACACCCCGCCGAAGGCCTTGTCCTTGTTGGCTGCCGCGACCAGGGCATTCGCCGCATCGGCGAGCGCCTTGGCGCCGAGGCCGCCGCGATCTTCCAGCATGAGCTTGAACCCGCCAGCGGCGCCGAGGCCCTGGACCGCGGGCGGCTGAACCACGATGACGTAGGCGTCCTGGATGCCCGCGAGGCGCTGGGTAACGATCTTCACCATCTTCGCGGCATTGATGCCGGGCATATGCATCCCATAGAGCGAGGGCAGCGAGATGAAGACGGTGCCGACGTTGGGGGAGACCGTCGACGTGGTGACGTCGAAGCCGGCAGTGGGCGAGGTGTGGAGGACGCCCGGGATCGTCAGGACGATGTCGTTGATCTCGCGGACGACCTTGTCGGTGCGATCCAGGCTCGAACCGGGAGGCAGGAAGCAGATGATGGCGAGGTAGCCGATGTCCTGCTGCGGGATGAAGCCGGTGGTCATCCGGGAGAACTGGAAGCCGGTCAGGCCGATCAGCCCAAAGTAGCCCAGGAGAATGATGGCGGTGGCGCGGACCAGGCGGCTCGTCACTTTGCCGTAGCCGTTGGACAACCATTCGAAGGCGCGGTTGAAGCGGTCGAAGAACGGCTGGAGGAGCCGATGCAGGCCGTGCGGCTTGGCCTCTCCCTCGGCGGTGTGGTGGGGCTTGAGGATCACCGCGCAGAGCGCCGGGCTCAACGTCAGGGAGACGAAGCAGGAGATGATCGTGGAGGCGGCGATGGTGATGGCGAACTGCTTGAAGAACAGTCCGGTGATGCCAGACATGAAGGCCGTGGGGATGAAGACGGCGCAGAGCGTCAGGGCGATGGCGAGGAGCGCCGTGGAGACCTCCTTCATCGTGTGGTGCGCCGCGTCCTTCGGCGACATTCCCGCCGCCATGTTCCGCTCCACGTTCTCGACCACGACAATCGCGTCGTCCACGACGATGCCGACCGCCAGCACCAGCCCGAAGAGCGACAGGTTGTTGATCGAGGCGCCGCAGAGGGCAAGGATCGTGAAGGTGCCGATGAGCGAAACCGGGATGGCGATGACCGGGATGATCGTCGCACGCCAGCTCTGGAGGAACACATAGACCACGGCGACCACCAGCAGAATCGCGATGAAGATGGTGGTGACGACCTCGTCAATCGAGTAGGTGACGAAGGTGGTCGGGTCGTAGATGTTGATGTAGTCGATGCCGGGAGGGAACGTCTTCTTCAGCTCGGCCATCTTGGCCCAAACCGCGTGTTCCACCTCGACCACGTTCGCGCCGGGGGTGGCGATCACCCACCAGGGGGCGGAGATGTGCTTGTCGGCGTAGGCAATCGAGCCGTAGTCCATCGACCCTAACTCGACCCGGCCAATGTCGCGGACGCGGGTCACGCGGCCCTGGTCGTCCGACTTGATGATGATGTCGGCGAACTCCTCGGGAGTGGTGAGGCGGCCTAGGGCCT
>FSXI01000348.1_pt1 | contig 14395 bp, 12 predicted proteins | sample 1638251 | NCBI WGS metagenome assembly FSXI01 (sample SAMEA3914788, study PRJEB12502) | metagenome | biome: forest; material: soil | place: Canada | collected 2011-07-03 | depth 0.1 m | reverse complement strand
GCCGAACACGCCGGCCTCGTCGACGTCCAGGGCTTCCCCTCCGGCACCCAGGTCAAGTGCCCCTACACCGGCAAGATCTTCATCGTCCCCTAAGCGGCGACGACAAAACAAAAAAAGCGGCGGAGCAATCCGCCGCCTTTTTTGTGCCCATACGGATTCTCGCTGGGCACGGATCGATACTACCACGCGGACGCGAGAAGAGCGGGAGAGCGGGCTCCTCGGTTTCAGGTGGCAGGAGCGGGGAGCAGATCAAGCGCGCTGAAGTATGGGCAAGCCGGGATGCAAGGGGGCAGCTTTGAACGACGCAAGGGGGGCCATGCGCCAATAAGCATCCTGAATTTAGTGGATTTTCGCTGTTTCTCTCTGTTACTCAAGCTTGTTCAGAACCTAATCTTGCTTAATTTAACCGACACTTCTCTGGCAATTTCTCTGGCAGTTGCCAGAGGACGGAATCAAAACATGGGCTCCTCCGAGGGATGCTCGCCGGTCCCGCAAGAGGATTGCTCCGGGTGGCGCCCTTTCCTCGGCATCTCCCGGTGAGGTAACCTTGGCCGAAAGCACTCTGGCTCGAATCAAAGTTCCCCGCAAAGGGCCAGTCCCTCCCAAAGGCAAGCCGTAGCGGGTAATCGCCGACTGGACCTACGACAGCAGCAAACTGCGTCGCACTCTCTTCCGGAGGCGCATTGAATTGGTCTGCTCGCATCGATGCGGTAGAAAAGACCTCCGGAACAAGATGGCCGGGCCTTATGCCGCTATCGCAAATGCTGGAAGATTGAGAGCACGTTCGTTCGGCTCCAGAATTTCCGCAGCCTCTTGGTCCGTCAGGATCGCAAAGCCTCATTTATACCAACTCACCCTGAGTACGCCTGAATAGGCTGTACAAAATAAGGCAAGAGAGTAGGCCTGAGGGGATGGCAGCGAGACTGAAACTGGCAGGGCATCTGAGCGCGGGGGAATTGAGGGAGCGGTACGAACAGTGCAAGGATGCGGTGGAAAAAACCCATTGGCTCTTCATACGGCGGGTTGCGGCGGAGGGAGGGAAGAGCAGCGCGCGACGGATCGCGCAGCAAATGGGGATAGAAGAGAGCTGGGCGCGACGCTTGATCAAGCGTTACAACGAACTTGGGGCGGAGGGTTTGATGGATCGGCGCAAGCGAAACAGATCCCAAGGTGTTTTGGACGCCGCAGCGAAAGAAGCGCTTCTTGACGCTCTGAGTAAAGAGCCTTCCGACGGAGGGCTATGGAACGCGCCGAAAGTGGCGGCGTGGGTCGAAGGACATCTTGGCCGGCGGGTCACCGACATGAGTGCCTGGCGGTGGCTGCGGAAGATGGGATGGAGCGCAAAGGCACCGCGTCCGAGCCACGAAAAATCGGCGAGTCCCGAAGAACGGCAGGCATATAAAAAAAGGTCGGCGAAGAGCTTGCGCGGCTTGTCGCGGAAAACCCCGGCAAAGAAGTAGAGTTTTGGGCCGAGGACGAGGCGCGGTTGGGGCTGCAACCCATCGTGAGAAGGGTCTGGGCTCCGAAAGGGGAACGGCCTCGGGCCGTTCATCGACGTGCCTACAAGTGGGTCCACGTCTTCCACTTCGTGCGACCCTCGACCGGGGTGGGGCATTGGTTGATCCTGCCCACGGTGAACGTGGAGGTGATGAACTTAGCCTTGGAGAGTTGGATGAGGGAGGTCGATCCAGAGGGAAAAAAGATATACCTGCTTCTTGTGGACGGGGCCGGGTGGCACACTTCGCCCAATCTGGTCATCCCGCCCAACGTCCGGCTTCATCCATTGCCGTCCTACACGCCGGAACTCCAGCCAGTTGAATCGACATGGCCGTTACTGCGGGAAGCCGTCGCCAATCGTCTCTTCAAACGCATCGACGCAATGACCCGAAAACTCATCGCTCGATGCCGCCACCTCATCGATCACCCCAACGAGGTCAAAGCTCGTACCGCTTGGAACTGGATACTCCAAGCAGAAAATAAGGCTTACTCAGGGTGAGTTGGTATTATCGGGGCTTCTTCCACCTCGCCTGTACCCGCATCTCGCTCCGTCACTTGTGAAACCACTTCTAAGAAACTGTTTGGGATCTTTTGATAAGCAAGACGAGGAAGGCAAGGTGGATGAGTTGGAGGCTGGTGTTGAGGAGGCGCTTGGAATTTTTCAAGAGGCGTCTGGATTTTTCAAGCCAGGCAAAGGACCGTTCCACGACCAAGCGCTTTGGGATCACGGCGAAGGTGTGCAATTCATTGCGCTTGGCCACCTGCACGGTTGCACCCAGTTTCTTTTGGACGGCTTTGGCAAAGGGTTTCCCCGTGTAGCCGCCATCAACCAATACGCCTTGGACTGCCTGAAGATTGCCTTTGCAACGATCCATCGCCTCCAGTGCTCCTTTGCGGTCGCCAATGTTGGCCGTGGTGACCGCGATCGCGTGGGGCAGCCCTTCTTACGGATGTCGCTTCCTCTTCATCCACATCTTCTTACGCAAGACGAATGATTATGTGCAGTTTCTAAGGCAAAACGAGAAAATCGTGGCTTTCCGTAAAGTTCGAATCATTGCCTTCCTGTTGTGTAAATCTGAGAACTCTACTTTCCCACTCAGAGGAAATGTTCCGAATTGTCGAAAGAGTAACTTTTGGAGTGAGCTTTTTCCAATGATGGAAAAAAGCTGTAGTCGCTAAAACTTATTCTTCTCCGTCACACCCGGGAAGGCATCGCTGCGGAAGGGGCCGGCGGGGAAACCGGCCCCGTTGTAGAGATTGCAGAGGGGGTTGTTCGCCCAGGCGTAGCGGACGGCGACGGGCTGCGGCACGTCCTTGGCGCGGACGACGACGGTGTCTCCGTCGATCGTCGCCTGGGCCCAGAACCACTTGTGGTCCTCGCCGCAGACGGCGAAGCCCTCGAGCTGGCTCTGAGGAACATTGCGGACGAGGGGCTTTCGGATGTCGGGAGCCAGAGACTTCGGGGCGTAGTCGGCGGGAATGGGCTTGGCCACGAGGCCGCCGTCGGCCCCGCCAACGTGGGTGAACCGGACGCGGACGGCATCCCCCTCCACCGTCATCGACTCGTAGACCGGCCCGGAGAAGGGAATGGCGTTGCCGTAGGTGTTTGCCAGGGCGAGGACGGCGAGGCGCGAGGCCGGGGTTTCCTTGTCGCGGGGGTGGACGTCGTCCTCGTCGCCACAGTCGATGAGGACGGCCATGCCGGTGTTCGGCAGGGAAAGGGTCTTCGTCTGCGCCTCGCGCAGTTCGGCCCAGTCGCTACCGCCTGGGACAGTGGCGCGGGTCGTGTAATTGGCGAGCTGGCAGAAGTAGAAGGGAAAATCGCCCTCCCCCCACTGCGCACGCCAATCGGTGATCATCAGGGGGAAGGAAGTCCGGTATTGGAAGGCGCGGCCCGCGTTCGTCTCTCCCTGATACCAGATCGCGCCCCGGATAGCGTAGGGGACCAGCGGGGCAATCATCCCGTTGTAGAGGCGGGAGGCGACATCCGACTCGCGCGGGGACTTCGGCAGCCACGGAGGGAAGGCCGCCTTCGCCTCGGGGGAAAGGGGCGGGAGCTCCTTCTCGACCTTCGCCTGCCATTCGCCGGCCAGATCGACGTTCCCCCAGCGGATGAAATTGGGCAGCGCAGCGCCGCCCACCGGGGCGGCGATGCGGACGGCGAAGACGCCCTCGCCCGGCTGGAGCTTCACCTGCGCGTCGATGTCGTCATGACGGTTCCCGGTAACGCCGCCGTCGGTCGGCTTTGTCCCGGCAAGGCGCTCGCCGTTCCAGTAGAAGGTCTCGCAGCCGGGAATCGGGCCGCAGTCGACGGCGGCGCGGGCGGTAACATCGGCGGCGCCGAGGGTGACCGTCCGACGCAGCCAGATTGCCCCCGCGTCGGGCAGCCCGGCGGCGGCGAGGGTGCCGGGCAACTTCACGGGCTCCCATCCCGTCTCGGGCGTCGCCGTCACGGCGGTCCCGGCGTAGGGGGAGACGTCGTCGGGCGGGAGCAAGGCCCGGTCGTTCTGCTGTTCCCACGCTTCGAAAGCCTCCTCGTAGGCTTTCGCCTGGGCAGGGAAGCCCTGGAACGTCACGACGCTCTTGTCGGCGCCCTCCTTCAAATCGGGGACGGTGTCGAGGGCCTCCCTGCGGGTCCACCCCTCGACGGGAGTGCCACCCCAGTAGGAACCGATGAGACCGACTGGCTGGCCCAGCTTGGCCTGGATCTCGCGCCCGAAGAGGAGGGCGACGGCGGAGAAGCCGTTCCAACCACCGATCTTTACCGCGTTCTCGGGCGTGCAGACGACCCACTGGCCCTCGAGGTTCTTCGGCACGATGCCGGATTGGGGCTCTGCGGAGAGGCGCTTGGGGACGAGGAAGAGGTGGAGGGAGGGAAGGTCGAGCTGCGGGAGGATTTCGAGCGCGCGCATCTCGTTGCCGATGCCGAATTCCATGTTCGACTGGCCCGATGCGAGCCACACCTCGCCGACGAGGATGTCGGTGGCGACAATGGCTTTCGAACCCGCCGCACCCTGGATCGTCAGCTCGAAGGGGCCAGCCTCCTCCGTCGAGAGGTCGAGGACGGCGCGCCAGGCACCGTTCGCATCGGCGGTCGCCATGGCGCTGGTTCCCGCAATGGAGACAGTGACGACCTCGCCCGGTGCGGCCATGCCCCAGACGGGAACCTTCGCCGCCTTCTGAAGGACGGCGTGATCGCCGAAGAGTGGGGAAACGGTGACCTCCGCGCGGAGGACCAATGGGAGAGCCAAGACGGCCTGCAGAAAGAGTCTCTTCAGAGATAAAAGGATGTCCATTTAAACCAAGCTTTATTGCAAAAATGATCTGGGAGAGGCGGCGTCACTTCGACGTTCGTCGCTCGCTGCCGGGCGAGATCCTCCAGTTCGTTCATATTGCCTTCCTCGTGCTGCTCCTTAAAAGATCGTGAACGGTTTCTAAACAATCCGCTTCGCGGCGGACTGCCACAGATCCTGGTCGAAGTCGCCGTTGGACTTCCGGTAATTCGCCCTGCCGGGATTCTCGAAGAAACAGGCCCGATTCATTGCCGCGTGGAAGAGGATTTTCCGGCCCGCTTCTTCGCGGATCTGAGACTGGGAGCGGGCGATAAGGGTGTGCGAACCGGTATTCAGATAGAGGAAGGTTTCGGCCCCCATCGGCTCGACCACCTCGACCGTCGCCTCAAAGCAATGATCCGGGCTCACCGATGAAGCCAGCGCCCTCTCCCCTAGATCCTCCGGACGGATGCCGAAGAGGACTGGCTTACCCGCATGTCCCGCCAGCTTCCGGGCTTGTTCCTCGCTGACGGCGAGGCGGGCCGGAGCCCCGTTCCCCGCCCCGGTGGCAAGCGTCTCGACAAAGAAGAGGCGTCCCGAGCTTTCCACGATGCTCCCCTCCATGAAATTCATGGGCGGGCTGCCGATGAACCCTGCAACGAAGGCGTTCGCCGGATTGTTGTAGATCTCCAGCGGCTCCGCCACCTGCTGGATGCGGCCGTCCTTCATGAGGACAATCCGATCGCCCATCGTCATCGCCTCGACCTGGTCGTGGGTGACATAGATCATGGTGGTCGCGAGGCGGCGGTGGAGCTTCGATATCTCGGTTCGCATCTGGACTCGCATTTTGGCGTCGAGATTGGAAAGCGGCTCGTCGAAGAGGAAAGCCTGGGGCTTGCGCACGATGGCGCGCCCCACCGCCACTCTCTGCCGTTGGCCCCCCGAGAGGGCCTTGGGCTTCCGTTCCAACATCTCGTCGGAGAGGCCGAGGATGGCCGCCGCGTCCCGGACGCGGGCGTCGATTTCGGCCTTGGGATATTTCCGCAGTTCCAGGCCGAAGGCCATGTTGCGCCGCACCGTCATGTGCGGATAGAGCGCGTAGTTCTGGAAGACCATCGCGATGTCGCGGTCCTTAGGCGGGACGTCGTTGATCTTGCGTCCGTCGATGTAGATGCTCCCCCTGGAGATTTCCTCCAGTCCCGCCATCATCCGCAGGGTGGTTGATTTGCCGCAGCCGGAGGGGCCGACCAGGACGACGAATTCCCGATCTTCGATCGTTAGGTTGATGTCCTCTACCGCGACCACTTCCCGCCCCTTGTCTCCGGAGTACGTCTTATAGACGCCTTCAAGCACTACTTTTGCCATTTGATTCCTTTTGTTGCCCCTAAAAAGGGGGGAGTCGTTTATGTATTTCCTTAAAAAAGGAAAGCGGCATCAAAGCAGAACCAGCGATGATTGCAACAAAGCGCCGGAGTGTTTTTGATATTCAACGCGATAGAGGCAGCAATACTGATAGAATCGGTCAAAGAGTTCTCCGGAAAACTAGAGGGTCTTTGCTCTCATTGACTGGACACAGCGGGCAAGGGACGGCACTGGATCTTCAGCCTCCGCCTCATATTCGATGACCGCCATGCCATCAAAACCCCCGTCCTTCAGCGCCGAGATGAATGCAGGCAGATCGAGGGTGCCCTCGCCGACCACGACATCCCTCCATTGGCCGTTCGGCTCGAAGACGAAATCTTTGAAGTGGACGCCATAGATGTGTCCCGCGTATTTTTTGGCCCATTCGACCGGATTGCCCATCTTCGGCCCGATCTGCATGGCCCAGGCGGTATCGATGCAAAGCCCGATTTCCGGCCCGCCCAATGACAGGAGATAATTAATGACGTCGGGCTGGCCGCCAAACTGGTACCCGCCATGGCAATGGATGCCGACGCGGATGCCGTATTCCCGCGACCAGGCCCGGACCTTCGGAATGGCCCGCTGGAATGTATCGATTCGGAAGTGGGCGGAGATATGCTTGGCGCCAGCCTTGGCCGCGCAATCGAACCAGTTCCTTTCGTCTTCATTCCCCTCGAACGTCTCGACGCCGATCGAAACAATGGAGACACCGGCATTCCGGTAGACGGCGGCGACATCGCTGAAAGCGGCAACCGCCTTGAAATCGGCATGAACCCCGCATAGCTCAATGCTATCAAGACCGATCTCCAAGACCTTTTTGGCCACTTCGACGTTATTTTTAAAGTGACGAAAACAGTAGCTCTGGACTCCGAAGGGAATAGGTCGGCTCATAAAGGAATTAAAATAATTGTTCTGAAATGATGCGAATTGGAATTTTAATCATCTAAATCCGACTTCCAATTACTTACTATTGTCTAAAACTATTATCTGTTGATGAAACCATCAGCCCCGCCTTTTCCCTGGCCCGATTACAACCAACTGAGTCTGCTCGGCGTCACCCATTACCATCAACAGAGAGAAATCGACCCCATTCCCGTCACCTTGCCGGACTATCACGAGCGGGTTGAGCTCGTGACGGGAGGCCGGGGATGGATTCAGGAAGACGAGCGATGGCGTGAAGTGACCCCTGGTGATCTGATCTGGAACAAGCCGCAAGATGACACCATTGGAAGAAGCGATTGGAAAAATCCTTATCGCTGCCTGGCCGTCACACTTAAGACCTCCAAGAAAAAAGGTCTTGGAATCCCGCGATTCTCCCGATGTTCTGAGCATGAGGAACGGAATTCGTTCGTTGCCGAGACGGTGAAATGCTTTTTCACGCCGGAATTTGACCGCCGGGTCCTCCTTCGATACACCGTGGAGAGGCTTTTGTTTTGGGTCCATTGTTCACGCCATTTTCAGGAGCAGCAACAACTACCGGAAGAAATCCGGACAGTTCTGTCGTGGATCGATCAACATTATTCCCACTCCTGTCCGATCGAATCGATGGCGGCCCGAGTGGGATGGTCGGCCTCCCACCTCCATCGGGTCTTCCGCATCCATCTGGGCAAAACCCCGCACAAGATGCTCATGAGCCGCCGCATACGGATGGCTCAGGAACAGCTAGCCTCCACGCGCTATCCCATCAAGCGAGTGGCTGTCGAATGTGGCTTTGCCGACGCCTCGGCCTTGATCCACGCGTTCCGGGCCAGCCAAGGCATTACCCCTACAGCCTATCGCAAGCGGCACATCGGATCTCTCGCCTAGGCAGGCGAATTCAGTATATGCTTTATTTTGTAAAGACCCTCTACATCGAACCGGACAGCCCTTGGCAGCACGGACGCGTGGAAAGCTTCCATGGATCGCTCTTAGTTCCAGTCGCCCATGGTTATATGCTCTTTTTTCGATGATTGACCCTTATGCATAATGGAGAATGTCCTCGCGTCATGGGGCGGCCCCGTTATGTCCCGGAGGCGAGCGATTTTTCCGCTGATTGCCAGCACATGGATTGCGCCGGGGATTCTCATTGTGGGCGGGCTGGCCGGCGTGCCCGTCGGAGGAACACCCTGTTGCTGGGCCGATCGACCGATCGAATTACCCCGATTTTCCGTCGGGGAATCACAGGAGCCATGTCGGTAAGCTCGGCCAAAAATCGTAAGGTTAAGCCATTAATTTCAATTGTGACTATGACGGGACGGGGTGAAAATTTTCCAAACATGTTTTCTTCCCTCAATGCAACTTCACACTCCATCCCTTCCTCCAATTGCGCCGAGAAGTACATCCTCGATCCGGAAGAGCAGCGCGCCCCGTCCGACTCTCTTATCCGGCTCGCTCCTGGGCAAAGCTTGACGATCCCTCCGCGGACCATCCACCAATTTTGGGGAGAGGAGGGAAGCTGCTGGACGGTGAGTGGCGAGGTTTCAAGCGTCTGCGACGATTGGCAGGACAATTATTTCCTTGAGGAAATGAACCGCTTTCCAGAAATCATCGAGGATGAATCGAGGCGTGACGGAGCCGGTTATATAGGCTGCATTGGGATATCATTCTTGCCGAAGAATCCCGATGAGGCGGCGCTGCGCGAGGTCTTGGAGCTGGCGTGAAGGTGGCTATTCTCCTCCCGCTTCTCCTTGCCATGGTGGCGCGTGCTGCCGAGGTCCATCCGGCAGCTTCTGACGAGCCGCTGCTGAACCCGGGCAAGGGTTGGGTTGCGTATGGATTCCCGCAGGACCATCCCGACGCGGTGGTCGGCCTCTGTACCACCGGCTACCTCCGCTATGAGTGGGGGCGGCTCAATCCGGCTGACGGCGTCTATGATTGGGCTCCGGTCGATGACGCGATTGCGGCATGGAAGGCGCGGGGGAAGAAATTCGCCTTCGGTGTGGAGGCGCTAGACTCCCACACGAAACTGGAGGGGGGAAGCTCTGTACCTCGCTGGGTCATCGATGCCGGTGCCAAGGGCCAGACTGTGAGTATCTCCCCCGTGAACGAGTACGCGGGGACACCGGGGCCAAAGTGGGTTCCTGACTTCGCTGATCCAGTGTATCGCGCCGAGATGGCGAAGTTCGTCGCCGCGCTTGCCGCCCGCTACGACGGGAATCCTGACGTGGCGTTCATCGACATCCGCGATTACGGGAACTGGGGGGAGGGCCACATGTGGCCCTTCTCCCAAGAGGGGATTCCGCCCGAGTCGCTCCAGGGGCTCGTCGCCCTTTACCGGGACGCGTTCCACGCCACCCAGTTGCTCCTGCCGTGGGGGAAGCCCGCCTATGATTCGGTCTACGCGTGGGCGGTCGGCCAAGGCATCGGGATGCGCCGGGACGGGATCTGCGGCAATAGCGACGGGAGCGAGACGGCTCGCTCCCTGGACCGCGCCCCCGCGGCCTTCGAGTTCTACGGCTCATACACCTGGCTTAAGGAAAAGGGGTGGTGGGACGGCCGGCAGGACGACGCTGGCAGGGGCTATCGTCTGGAGGAATGCGTCGAGCGGGGGCGGCCTAGCTGGATCGGGATGAGTCTCTGGGGCGACGCGAAGAATCTCCTGGCCGCCGAGCGGCCGCTGGTCGAGCGGATGGCGAACCGGATGGGCTACCATTTTCGGGTGGAGCGAGCGGCATGGCCTGATTCCTGGAAGCCGTCCGAGACGGCGTTGGTGGAGCTTGACTGGCTCAATGACGGCGTGGCGCCGATCTACCTGCCGTGCCGAGTCGCCTTCGCGCTTCTCGACGACAGCGGCCAGGCCACCCAGGTCGCCGTCCCGGAGGGGAGCGCCCCCGGATCCTGGGTCCCCGGTACCGTTCGGACCGAGACGTACCGCCTTGCCTTCCCCGCCGCGCCCGCCGGACAGTACCGGCTCGCGGTCGGAATCGTCCCGCCGGATGGAACAGTGCCTCTCATCCGCCTTGGCCTCCGCGACGCGACCCCCGCTGGCTGGTGCCCTCTCGGCACGGCCTCAATCTGCCCCTGATCGATTTTTATGGGAACCCTACTGTTCATCGATGACTGGAACCTATGCGTGATGGAGAATGTCCGTCGCGTCATGGGCCGACCGCAATATGTGCCGGAAGCGACGCTAGTCGATCCGCTGACAGAGGGGACATGGAATTTTCCCTTCGTCTGGCGGGACGAGACGACGGGGCGCTGGCGGGCGATTTACGGCGCGGCGATCCCCGACGGCCCGCGCCATCCGGGCAATTTCATGCCCCGCTCCCAAGGCCTGATGCTGGCCGAGAGCGACGATGGTATCCACTGGGAGCGGCCCGACGTCTCGGCCCGCGTGGCGAAGACGTTCGTCCAGCACGCGCCAAACCAAGTCTTCGGGACAACCGGCCATATCGACGGGGCCCCGATTTTCCTGGATCCGGTCGACCCCGACCCGTCCCGGCGCTTCAAGTACCTTTTCGCCAAAGACGGGAAGCAGGGCTTCGCCGCCAGCCCCGACGCGGTTTCGTGGCGCGTCGTGTCCGAGTCGGTCTTCGGGGATTACTGCCTCGATAGCCCGATCACCGCGTTCTATAACCATCATCGGGGCACCCACTGCATCTCGCGCCGCCCCCATAACGGCGACCGCCGAGTGGCCCTCTTTGAGACCAAGGACTGGAAGACGATCCTGAACCACGAGGTGGTGATCCATCCCGACCCTGAGGATGACCTCCTCATCCAGTTCTACGGGATGCCGGTCTACCGTTACGAGCATCTCTATATCGGCCTCCTCTGGCGGCTGCACTGCCATCCCGTCCGCGGGGTCCACAAGGGCTACGGCGGCGGCATCGACTGCGCTCTGGCCTACAGCCTGGACGGCTGGCATTTCAATCGCGCCACTCACGGCGCGTTTATCGAGCGGAACCCGCGCGGCGAGCACGGCGGCGGCTGCCTCTACACTGGCGCGATGGTCGTCGCTGACGGGAAAGAGATCCGTTTCTACTCCGGCGGTTCGAAAACGGAGCACTTCATCGACCAGGATCTGGACGACGCGGCATTGACGCTGCACACCCTGCGCCTGGACGGGTTCTTTCACCTGGAGAGCCGGGTGAGGGGGCGGGTGATGACGCGGCTGCTGATCTTTTCCGGCGGCGACCTGCGTCTCAACGTGCGGGCGCCCTACGGGCGCGTCCGTGTCCAATTCCGAGACGAGAACGAGGTCCCGCTGCCCGGATATACGCTCGACGAATGCGTGCCGTTCAAAGGGGATGAGCTCTACTGGCGTCCCGAGTGGACTTCGGGTGCGTCCATAGCCGCCCTGGCTGACAAGGGGAAGGTCCTCCTGGAGATCGAGCTGGAGGACGCCGAGCTCTACGCGGTGCGGGGCGACTTCCAAATGAACTTCGGTTGGGGTCGCGAGAACGCGCCGATCCAGTACCGCGTCTAGGTCGCGAGCCAATGAAAAGCGTTTTCCTGATCGTCGCCGCCGTTCTCGCGGCGGCGGTCGCCCTCATGCAGTGGACCGCCGCGCCGCCCCCTGACCCGGCGGCGGTCCGGCTGGTCTGGGCGACCGATGACAATCCGTTGCGCCAGGAACAGATGGCCGCCTTCCGCGCCTGGTACCAGCAGAAATACGGCGTCCCGATCGACATCGTGATCGACCCAGCGAATAACGATGCCTCGAAGATCATTGTCCAGTCGGTCGTGGGCGCTGGCCCTGACCTTTTCGACTACTCCGGGCCGATCGGCCTGCGGAGCTTCGTGGAGAGCGGCGTCATTCTCGACGTAACCGATGCGGCCCATGCGGAAAATTTCGGTCCGGATCGCTTCTGGCCGGTTCTGGAGAGCAGTATCGCCTTCCGCGGCCGCCAATACGGCGTCCCGGACAACGTCTCATGCCCCCTCATCCTGGCTGACGCCGACCTGCTGGAGAGCAAGGGGCTGCAGCCCCCCGCCCCGGGCTGGACTTGGCGCGATCTGGTCTCCCTCGGCCAGGCGCTTTCTCAGGACGACGCCCAGGGGCGCCGCGTCCGCTACGGGTTGATCGGGATCGACTGGGCCGATCTGATCCTGCAGAACGGCGGCGCATTCTTCAACCCTTCAGAAACTCGTTGCGTCCTGAATTCCCCCGAATCGGTCGAGGCGCTCCAGTTCTATGCCGACCTACGCAACAAGTACCATATCGTCCCATCCGGCGCCGAGCTGGCCAGCATGGCGGAGCAGGGGGGATATGGCAACGAAGGCAATTTCAACCTTTTCGCGGGTGGTCGGGGGGCAATGATCTCATTTGGCCGCTATGGCTACATCATGATCCGGAATCTCAACGCGGAGCGCTTGGCCGCCGGGAAGCGGCCCTTGCGGGTCGTGCCGCTTCCCCCCTTGGGCGAGAAGCGGACGGTTGTCACTGCCACAGGCCGCTGCACCGGCGTGAACCGGAAGAGCCAGCACCGCGCCGAGGCGGTGCGTTTCCTCGAATTTCTTGCCAGCCGAGAGTTCAACGATCTCATTAACCGCCGCGCCGACAGCCTCAACGCCATGCCGGAGTACGACGCGAACGGAATCTCGGGCAGCGGCTCCGCCGAGCCGGGTTGCGACGATGCCGTTTGGACCCAGGCGATGGCGAACGCCGTCCCCCAGGCATGCAGCCCGTTCCTCAACGGAGCGGTCCAGCGACGCATTCTCCTGGAGGAGATCGACCGCCTCGTCAACGGCGTCCAGACCCCGGCAGAAGCGGCGGCGCGGATGGAAGCGCGCCTCAACCGCGCGATCGCCGAGTACCTGAAGCCCCGCCCCGACCTTCGCCGGGAATGGGAGCGGCTGGATGCCGTCCCTTCCGCCACCCCATGAAACGATACCTCGCCCCCCTGGGCTTCCTCGCCCCCAATCTCGCGGGCTTCCTTCTCTTCACGCTGGGGCCGGTGCTCTTCTCCCTAGGCGCGGCGTTCACCGACTGGGATCTGACGCGGCACAACGATCTCTCCCACCAGCCGGTGATGTGGATCGGCCTGGACAACTTCCGCGAGCTCCTTTGGGGAGAGGAATCGGAGAAGTTCTGGCGCTGCTTCTATAATACCGCCTATCTCATGCTCGGCATCCCTGTCTCCATCGCGGGCAGTGTGGCCCTGGCGCTCTGCCTGCATGAGAAAGTACGGTTCCGCACCTTCTTCCGCACCGTTTATTACCTGCCCACGATCACCTCGGGCGTGGCGCTGCTGCTCCTGTGGAAGGCGCTCCTGCGGCCCGAGGGGGGCCTAATCAATGAGATCCTAGGGTTCCTGGGCCTGGGCCAGCCCGACTGGCTCAGCAGCGTCGCATGGGCCAAGCCTGCGCTCATGCTCATCGGGCTGTGGACCGGGATCGGTGGCAGCAACATGATCCTCTACCTCGCAGGACTCTCCAATATCCCCGGTGAGCTCTACGAGGCGGCCCATATTGACGGCGCCTCGGCTTGGCAGCGCTTCCGCCACATCGTCTGGCCTCAGCTCGCGCCGACCACCTTCTTCATCACCATCATGTCGGTCATCGGCGGGCTGCAGGGCGGTTTCGAGCAGGCCCGCGTCCTGACGATGGGCGGTCCCGCGGGCAGCACCACTACCTTGAGCTACTACATCTATCAAAAGGGATTCGAGGAATTCCAGCTCGGCTTCGCCAGCGCGGTTTCCTGGATTCTCTTCCTCATCGTCATGGCATTCACCGCGCTCAACTGGAAATATGGCAATCGAGGGGACGAGTCGTGAAGGAGCGCCTCCATCCCGTCGCCCAGGCTAGTCTCTACGCCGTCCTCCTTCTCGTCGGGGCGACGATGATCATGCCGTTCATCTGGCAGTTCCTGACCAGTTTTAAGCCGCTGGGAGAGGTTGAGGGAGCTGGCTTCTGGCCTCATGTCTGGCTGCCGGGGAACTATCACCGCGTCTTCGAGCAGGTGCGCTACGGCCGCTATTACGCCAACAGCCTGCTCGTGGCCGCCTCGGTCACGCTCCTTCAGGTGACGACCAGCGCGATGGCGGCCTACGCCTTCTCCCGGCTCCGTTGGAAGGGGCGGGATACGGTCTTTCTCGCCTACCTGGGTACGATGATGATCCCCGGCGTGGTGACGATGATCCCGAACTTCGCCCTGATGTGGAAGCTGCACCTCTACAACACTTACGCGGGGCTGATCTTGCCGAGCGCGTTCAGCGCCTTCGGCATGTGCGTCCTAACGATTGATGGGGCCAGCGGGCGGCCTAAAAGGGGTAACACTCGAATGAAAGAAAGAGAGTGTTACGATG
>FSXI01000269.1_pt1 | contig 14422 bp, 9 predicted proteins | sample 1638251 | NCBI WGS metagenome assembly FSXI01 (sample SAMEA3914788, study PRJEB12502) | metagenome | biome: forest; material: soil | place: Canada | collected 2011-07-03 | depth 0.1 m | reverse complement strand
TTTCCCGCCGCCTTCCTCGCCGGTTGGAAATACGAGACTGAGGGGGGGCGCGGGCAGGTCATTGCCCTCGGCCTTCGCCAGATCGAGGAGGGACGGACCGATCTCTCCGTCCTCAACGGACCGGGCTACGGCCCCGGCTACGGGCTGCTCCGCTCCGATGGAAGGGTGGAAGAGGCCGTCGACAGCACCGCCCTGGCGACGGCGCTGGCGGCGGCGTTGGAGCGCCGGGGCGGCTGACAGATCTGGACGTTCAGAGGTCGTGGACCACTCGGGTCCCCGCGATCCGGTCGTGGAGCGCCTGCCGCCGGTGGTTGCCGAGGATCATGAAGCCGCCCAGCCCGAGCGCCGTCAGCGAGACCAGCTTGGCCACGAAGCGGGGGAGCGTCCGCAGGAAGGAGGGGCGCCGTCCCGAGGGACCGATCACCTTCAGGCCGAGGAGCCGCTTTCCCGGCGTCCCCTGCCAGGGACTCGCCTCCGCCAGGGCGTGATAGAGCCAGGGGAAGACGGCGAGCGCCAGCACCAGGCCCCACGGCACCTCGATCTTCCCGTCCGGCGCGCGGAAGAGCGCCAGGGGATCGTGCGAGGGGGCGATCAGGACCGCGTCGAGGGCGAAGGCGAGCATCGCCAGGATCATTCCGTCGATCACCAGGGCGACCATCCGGATCAGCAGGCCCGCGTAGCGGCGCGATTCCCGGATGCCGGAGCGCTTCTTCCCGCGGGCGAGTTGGGTGCGGGAACTCTCCTGCGAGCGGACCGCCGGGGGTGGCCGATAGCGCTCGGCGGAACGGCGCATGCCGGGAACCCGGCCCAGCGGCTTCCAATCCGGGCCCGGGGCGATCCAGGCGAGGTCGTTGAGGCGGAGGGTTCCATCGCCGAGCAGGAGATGGACCTCTTCGATCGAATAAAGCCCCAGGTCCTTGCCGTTTCGATGAATCTGGATCTGGTCCTGCATTGCTGGGGAAAACATCAAAAATGGCGGAGTGGACGAGGCGAGGTGAGGCCGCTTTTTTAGCGGAAGAAGGAACGCCGGGAAAAAGCGCCGCGGGAGCTGCTTATTCGGAAGCGGAGCCGGACTGCGAGATGCCCTCGCCGACCAAGTTGACCAAGCCCTCGATCAAAGAAGGAGGAGGATAGCTCCCATGGGAGATCGCCGTCTTCAGCCGTTGGATGGTCTGCTCGTTGAGCGGCGGGAGGACGCGGGCCTGGGCGACGTATTGGGCGGTTTGGGCGCCCTTCGAGGAGATCGTCACGCTGTCGCTGGCGGCCTGTGCGGTCCCCGCCGAGAGGCTGGCGGCCGATGAATCGGTCGCCGATGCCGCACCGGCGCGGGAGGCCGAATAGATCCCCGTCAGCGGATCGGTTACGACGTTCTGTGTGGCGCTTCCTACGTTCACGCAGCCACTATAAACCTCCCCCGCCGATTTTTCAAGAACCGGTTGCGGTCCGAAAGTACTTTAACCGGCTCATTTGCCGGGCGGCTGCCCCGGGATCGGGGCGAAGGACTCCCCTCCGGTGTCGGCAGGGGGAGCGGACGGCGCGACCGGCTCGGCCTTTTCGGCCTTCTTGGAAGCGGCGAAGGCCTCGGCGATCAGGCGGGCGGTGTAGTAGCCGGTGAAGTGGAGGAACTCGTAGCGGTTGCTGAGGATCGAGAGGCTCTTGTCGGGCGAGTCGGTCGGCTGGACCGATTGGATGTAGTAACGGCGGGCCGAGGTCGCCACCAGCTTGTTCCGGCTGTCGTAATCGCAATGCATCTTGAAGGAGGGCTGGCGGCTGGCCACGTCCTCGATCACCACGTCGGCGGAGATGCGGATCGGCGAATAGATCTGCTCGTCGCCGAGCGAGACCTGGAGGATGCCGTCGGCGCCCAGCTCGCGGGCGCGGAGCAGCGCCGCCTCCTCGCTGATCCCCAGGTTCGGATCGGTCGAGGCCACCCCGTCGTAGCCGACCAGCATCCAGAGGTTCCGCGCCTGCAGCTCGGCCCAGAATTCCCGTTCGAACTCGGCCCGGGCGTCGTCGTGGACCTGGCCGGAGACGGGGAGGACGAGGATCTTGTGCGGCCAGACTTCCGGCTGCCGGATCGCCACCGGCTCGTAATTGCCGCCCAGCGGCTGGTCGAAGATGAGATGGGTCTCGTCGACGGCGATGCAGCCTCCCAGCAGGAGGGCGCAGGCCAGCAGGGGGACCTGGAGATACCGGGCCTTCGGCAGGAAACCGCGATTGGGCTGATGGGCCTGCTTAGGCTTCAATGAGGATTTTTTGGATGATTGCATTGGATTCGGCGTGGAGCTGGAGGTGCTCTATGATAGGTCGGCTTAAGACCTGTCCTTGTTTAACCAATAACATCCCTGTTTTCGTGTAAATCGAGGAGCTCAACTTCATCCCCTCGGTCAGTTCACTGACAAGCACTTGTCGGACCGTCGGCATGGTCCCTTTGGAAAGAGCGCGGTCGAGGGCGTGGAGGACATCGGCCTCGTGGAGCCGTCCCGCCCCCGCCATCAGACGGGGCAGGACCGGCTCGGTGCCGTTGCCGGTGCCGTTTCCCTCCGCCCCCTCGTCGTAGCAATCGGCCACGCTGAGGATACGGGCCAGGTGGGAGATCCGGTCGCCCGCCAATTGGCCGGGGTAACCGGAGCCGTCGAAATATTCATGGTGCTGGCGGATCGCCTCGGTGACGTCGTAGGGGAGGAATTTGACCAGCTGGGCCGAGAGATTGGGGTGATGCTCGATCTGTTCCAGCTCGTCGGGGGTGAGCGGGCCGGTCTGCCGCTGGTGGCTCCGCAGCCGGGGATCGCTGCCCAGCAGGCCGACGTCGTGGAAGAGGGCGGCGAGGTCGAGCTTTTCGAGCGTCTCGGCGGGAAGATTCATCTCCTGGCCGATGGCGGTGGCCAGGACCGAGACCCGGTGGCCATGGCTGTAGAGCAGCGGATCGACCCCCTGCAGGAAGCCGAGCGCCACGTCGATCCAGGGTTGGGCCTTGGCGCGCCACTCGGCGGTCTCGGCTCCCGGGCCGTCCTGGGCCTCGCTGGCCCGGACGCGGCGGGAAAGCTCGGCGTTGGCCCGGCGCAGCTCCTCGTTCTGGAGGGCGAGCTGGGAATGGAGCCGGGAATTCTCCACCGCCAGCTGGTGCCGGTCGAAGGCCTGGGAGACCGTGGCCAGCAGGTCCTCGACCGCGAAGGGCTTGAGCAGGAAGCGGTAGATCTCGCCCGAGTTGATCGCCTCCAGGGCCAGCACCTTGTCGTAGAGGCCGGTCATGAGGATGCGGACCAGGTTGGGCTGCTGGTCGCGCAGGTCGTGGAGGAGCTGGACGCCGAGGCCGTCGGGCAGGAGGTGATCGCAGAGGATCACGCCGAATTCGGGATTCTTGGCCAGGGCCTCCTCGGCTCCGGCCACGGTGGTGGCGAGGGTCGGGGTGATTCCCTTCGAGGTCAGCACCGATTCGATGAACTTGAGGATCGCCGTATCGTCGTCGACGACCAGGATCTGCAGGGGGGCGCGCCGGGGGGATGGTTGGCCAGGACCCGAACCCGGTTCGGTGTTCGGCGTATGGGGCGTAAAGGAGGCCAGCGACATCGGTCTCCTAGGAATAGCCGATCCTCCATTTTCTTTCAAATATTTCCGGTGGAACCACCTGCGACTCCAAATAATCGGAGGGAATGAGACGGTCGACAACGCTGCGCGAAGGGTGCGCGGGTCTCTTGCCCGGCTGCCCTCCAAAATTGCGTCGATCCGGGCCCCTCTAAAATAGCCGCGTTTCCCCCGCCAATCCGGCACAGAAAATGATTGCCTGCCCCCTGCAATTCATGAGCAAGCGGAGCAATATCGGCAACGGCTGGGTTGAGGGGAAGAAAAGCCTCCGATTCCCGCAACGGCATCCTTGATAAATCCGGACGATTCTTTTAATTTGAAACCCCTTCTTCCATTCATCGCATGTCATTGAATCAGTCCATTATCGATCGGCTCGGAAACTACGGCGGCCAAGGCCTCTACGACCCCGAACAGGAGCACGACTCCTGCGGTGTCGGCTTCGTCGCCAGCATCAAGGGGGAGCGGTCCGAAAAGATCCTCCGCTCCGCGATCGAATGCGTCAGCGCCCTCTCCCACCGCGGCGCGATGGACGCCGACGCCAAGACCGGCGACGGCGCGGGCGTCCTCACCCAGATCCCCTACGATCTCTTCCGTCCCGAGGTCGAGAAGCTCGGCCACAAGCTCTTCAACGACGCCGACCTCGGCGTCGGCTTCCTCTACCTGCCGAAGGACAACGCCTACGAGCAGGCCTTCTGCCGCAAGGTCGTCGAGGAGGTCCTGGCCAAGCGGAAGCTCTTCCTCTTCGGCTGGCGCAAGGTGCCGGTCCGGATGAACGTACTGGGGGACAAGGCCCTTTCCACCTGCCCCGAGATGGAGCAGGTCCTCATCGGCAAGCCCGAGGACACCATCGTCAAGTCGGACGACTACGAGAAGCTCCTCTACCTCTGCCGTTCCGAGATCGAGTACAAGATCTCCAAGGCCGGGATCAAGAACTTCTACGTCGCCTCCTTCTCCAGCCGGACCATCGTCTATAAGGGGCTTTTGGTCTCCCCGCAGCTGGACAAGTTCTACCTCGACCTGCGCAACCCGAAGTACAAGACCGCCATCGCCGTCTACCACCAGCGCTACAGCACCAATACCTTCCCCACCTGGCCGCTGGCCCAGCCCGTCCGCTTCCTCGGCCATAACGGCGAGATCAACACCGTCAACGGCAACCGCGTCTGGGTCAAGGCCCGCGAGGCCCAGATGACCTGGCCCTTCTGGGGCGAGGACGTCGAGTTCCTCCGCCCCGTCATCCAGCCGGGCGGCAGCGATTCGAGCAGCCTCGACAACACCCTCGAGCTCCTCTGCATGTCGGGTCGCGACCTCCTCCACAGTATCATGATGCTCGTCCCCGCCGCCTGGCAGGCCGATAGCAAGATCACCCCGGAGAAGAAGGCCTTCTACCAATACCACTCCTGCATCATGGAGCCATGGGATGGTCCCGCCGCCCTGGTGGTCAGCGACGGCAAGACCGTCGCCGCCTGTCTCGACCGCAACGGCCTCCGCCCCTCCCGCTACAAGGTGACCAGCGACGGCATCATCGCCCTCGGCTCCGAGGTCGGCCTCACCGCCATGGATGAGAAGACCGTGGTCGAGAAGGGCCGCCTCGCCCCCGGCGAGATCATCGCCATCGATACCGTCGCCCAGAAATTCTGGCACAGCGACGAGATCAAGGAGCACTACGCCACCCGCCAGCCCTACGGCGAATGGCTGGCCCAGAATCTCAAGGAGCTCAAGACCCCCGCCACCCTGGCCGACGATCCCGCCGTCGCGGGCACCGCTCTCCTGCCCCAGCAGCTCGCCTTCGGCTACAACGAGGAGGAGATCAAGCTGATCCTCAAGCCGATGGCCGAGACCGGCGAGGAAGGCATCGGCTCGATGGGCGACGACGCGCCGCTCGCCGTCCTCTCGCTCAAGCCCCGGCTCCTCTACACCTACTTCAAGCAGCTTTTCGCCCAGGTCACCAATCCTCCGATCGATCCGATCCGCGAAAAGCTGGTCATGTCGGTCGACATGTACCTGGGACGGAGCGGCAATCTCCTCTCGGAGACTCCCCAGCACGCCGATCTCCTCCATCTCAAGAGCCCGATCCTCTCCAACGCCGAGCTGGAAGAGCTGCGCACCCGTCCCGAGCCGAGCCTGGTCTCGCGGACCCTCTCCGTCCTCTTCCCCGTCGACGCGGGCGATCCGGAAGGCGCCTTCGCCAACCGCATCCACAGCCTCCGCCTCGAGGCCGAGAAGGCCGCCGACGAGGGCGTCACCCTCCTCGTCCTCAGTGACCGGGGCGTCTCGCCCAGCCGGGCGGCGCTGCCGATGCTGCTGGCGGTCGGCGCGGTCCATCATCACCTCCTCCGGGTCGGCAAGCGGACCCTCCTCTCGCTCCTGGTCGAGACCGGCGAGGCGCGCGACGTCCATCACGCCGCCTGCCTCTTCGGCTTCGGCGCCTCGGCGATCAATCCCTATCTCGCCTCGGCCACCTACGCCGAGCTCGCCAAGAAGAGCCCCGCCGAGCTCAAGGTCACCGATCCCGCCGTTCTTTGGAAGAACTACCGGAGCGCCATCGAGAAGGGGCTGCTCAAGATCATGTCGAAGATGGGCATCTCCACCCTGGAGAGCTACCACGGCGCGCAGGTCTTCGAGGCGATCGGTGTCGGCCGCCTGGTCGTCAGCGAGCACTTCACCGGCGTCTCCTCCCGCGTCGGCGGCGTCGGCCTGAAGGAAATCGCCGCCGAGACCCTCGCCCGCCACCAGCAGGCCTTCATCCTCGAAGGTTCGCCCGGCGAGAAAAATACTCCCAAGCTCCTCGATGCCGGTTACTACCGCTACCGCCGGGACGGCGAGCTCCACGTCGTCACCCCCACCGTGCTGCAGGCGCTCCACACCTTCACCGGCATCAAGGGCCAGGACAAGGCCGCCAAGGTCGAGGACTACCAGAAGTACGTCCAGGCCGTGCTCGAAAACCAGCCCTTCGACCTCCGCCACTGCCTCACCATCAAGCCGGGCAATCCGATTCCCATCGAGGAAGTCGAGCCGCTCGAGGAGATCCGCAAGCGGTTCACCACCGCCGGCATGTCGCTCGGCGCCCTCTCCCCCGAGGCTCACGAGACTTTGGCCATCGCCATGAACCGGATCGGCGGCAAGTCGAACTCCGGCGAGGGCGGCGAGGACCGCTCCCGCTTCGGCACGATGGAGAACGGCGATTCGAAAAACAGCGCCATCAAGCAGGTCGCCTCCGGCCGCTTCGGCCTCACCGCCGAATATCTGGCCAGTGCCACCGAGATCGAGATCAAGATGGCCCAGGGCTCCAAGCCCGGCGAGGGCGGCCAGCTCCCCGGCCACAAGGTCTCGGCGTTGATCGCCAAGCTCCGCCACAGCACCCCCGGCGTGATGCTGATCTCGCCCCCGCCCCATCACGATATCTACAGCATCGAGGATCTGGCCCAGCTGATCTACGACCTCAAGCAGGTCAATCCCCGCGCCCGCATCTGCGTCAAGCTGGTCGCCGAATCGGGCGTCGGCACCATCGCGGCGGGCGTGGCCAAGGCCCACGCCGATATCATCTTGATCAGCGGCCATGACGGCGGCACCGGCGCCTCCCCGTTCTCCTCGATCAAGAACGCGGGCGCGCCCTGGGAGCTCGGCGTCGCCGAGGCCCAGCAGGTCCTCCTCTTCAACGGCCTGCGCAACCGCGTCACCCTCCGCACCGACGGCGGCATGCGGACCGGCTTCGACATCGTCGTCGCCGCGCTGCTCGGCGCCGAGGAGTTCAACTTCGGCACCATCGCCCTGATTGCGGCGGGCTGCGTCTACGTCCGGCAGTGCCATCTCAACACCTGCCCGGTCGGCATCGCCACCCAGGACGAGCGGCTCCGCGCCAAGTACAAAGGAACGCCCGAGAACATCATCACCTTCTTCAACGGCGTCGCCCAGGAAGTCCGCGAGATCATGGCGAGGATGGGCGTCCGCACCATCAACGAGCTGATCGGCCGCCCCGAGTGGCTCGAGCAGCGCGTCGTGCCGAACCATCCCAAGGCCAACACCCTCGACCTCCGCCCCCTCCTCGCCGTCCCCGAGATCGACGAGACCGTCGTCCGCTACCGGACCTGGGAGACCAACAACAAGCTCGAGGACGGCCGCCCGCTCGACGACAAGATCCTTCAGGACGCCAAGAGCGCCCTGCAGACGCGCCGTCCCGTCGCCCTCAAGTACCCGGTCAAGAACGTCAACCGGAGCGTCGGCACGGCCCTCTCGGGAGAGGTCGCCTACCGCGCCGGCGACGAGTCGCTCCCGGAGAACACCATCCAGATCACCCTCAACGGCAGCGCGGGGCAGAGCCTCGGCGCCTTCCTGGTGAAGGGGGTCCGCATTATCCTCAACGGTGAGGCCAACGACTACGTCGGCAAGGGCATGTCGGGCGGCGAGATCATCCTCTCCCCGCTCCCCTCCGCCACCTTCAAGGCCGAGAACAACTCAATCTGCGGCAACACCAACCTCTACGGGGCCACCGGCGGCCAGTTCTTCGCCCGGGGCCGTGCCGGAGAACGGTTCGCCGTCCGCAACAGCGGCGCCACCGCCGTCGTCGAGGGGATCGGCGACCACGGCTGCGAATACATGACCAACGGCACCGTCGTCGTCCTCGGCATCACCGGGAAGAACTTCGGCGCGGGCATGTCGGGCGGCCTCGCCTATGTCCTCGACGAGGCGGGCACCTTCGAGAAGACCTACAATCCGGCGATGGTCGGTCTGGAACGGTTGAAGGACGAAGCCGAGATCGAAAAGCTCAAGGGCCTCATCCGGCGCCACCTCGAATTCACCGGCAGTCTCCGCGCCAAGGAAATCACCGGCGATTGGGCCCGCTTCCAGCCCCTCTTCTGGAAGGTCGTGCCCCATCCGCCGGTTGCTCCCTCCGCTCCTCCCAGCTCGGGCGGCGGCAGCCAGGGCTCTCCGGCCCCGGGCACGCCTGCTCCTGTCTCTTCCGCGAAGAGCGAAACAGCGCCGGCAGCCGAGAACGGCACCAACGGTTCTGGCTCCTCCTCGCGTGCTGTCGAGTCGGGAACCGGTGTTCCTGTGGAAATCAAGGCCTAGGCCGATCCAGTCCAACTCAGCCCCTCCAACGTGAGCACCGCGATCTCCCCGGTCCAGGTCGGGACCCAGTTGGCCCTCTTCCTGGCCAACCGTCCCGGCGCGCTCGGCGAGGTCTGCGAGGTCATCGCCAAAGCCGGGGTCAACATCCACGCGATGACCACCTCGGACACCGTCGACCACGTCGTCATCCGCGTCATCGTCGACAAGCCCCGCGCTGCCCTCCGCGCCCTGGAGGCCCACGGCACCCTCGTCGTCGAGAGCGAGGTCATTCTCCTCGAGGGGAACAACCGGACCGGCAGCCTCTGCGAGATCGCCCGCATCCTCTCCGCCGCCAAGGTAAATATCGAATACGCCTACTGCGCCACGCCCCCCTCCTCGAAGCGCGGCCTCTTGGTGCTCCGCCCCTCCCACGTAGGCAAAGCCCTCAAGGCGCTGAACGGGATGAAGGCGTAGCGGGAGGCGAGTCGCTGCCCGGCGCCGTGTCCCCTTCGATCGCCGTTCAGGCGTGATCGTTCCGCGCCGGTCCCTTCCCGATCTCCATCTTGTAGATCCAGACCGGATAATCGACCGCCTGCTTCCCGTCGTTGAAGCCGGGGGTCAGATTCTGCTGCGTCGCCGGAATCCAGAGGAACCCCTTGCGGTCGATCCACATCGCATCGGACCAGATCAGCCGGGGATCGGCGATCAAGACCGTCACCCTCTTCTCCGGCGTGATCTTGAGGATGCGGCGGCGATTGGGATCGCTCAGATAGAGGTTTCCCGCCTCGTCGATCGCCGTCCCGCCCGAGGTCGGCGTGTCGAGCCACGCCTCCACATGGCTCGACACCTCTGCCGGGGAAGCCTCGGCATCGTCGAGCCAGCGTGTCCCGATCCGCGCCAGCGGCCCGGAACAAGGCTGGTAGTAAAGCCAGCGCCCGTCGGGCGAGACCTCGATCTGGTCGGCCTGGGCGCGCAGTTCCTTCCCCGTCTCCGTTCGTAGCACTTTGCCATCGGCCCGCATCGGACGCAGATCGGTCGCCGAAGGATCGCCGTCGAGCACCCGCCGCACCGTCCCCGTCCGCCGATCGAGTACCACCAGCCCCGCCTCCCCCGCATCGGTGAGATAGGCCCGGTCTCCGTTGAAGCGGATATCATCGATATAACTCTTCTCCTTCAGCGCCGCCCCCAGCGGATAGACCCGGTCGATCGCGTTCCGGGCCAGATCGATCCGGAAAATCCGCGCCCCGCCCGGCACCGCCGCTTTGCCGATTCCCGCCGCTCCCGCATCGACCACCCAGAGCCGCCCATCGGGCCCGATGCGGAGCGCGTTCACGTGAACGAAGAGCCCGTCCGGATCGTGTCGGGGATTGGGTCGGTTCCATTCCCCGTCGGGGTAGGGCTTGGCGTTGCCGGTGGAATCGAGCTCCGCCAATTGCACTCCCGGCCCGTCGGCTGAGGGAAAGCCGACGAAGACGCGCCCATCGGTGGTCGTGGCCACCGCGTTCCACACCCGGTCCGAATGGAACATCGGAATCAGCCGTCCGTCTTCCCGCGTGGGGAGTTCCGCCGCTCCGCTCCCATTCCCACTGAAAGCTGTCAGCCAGACTGCCAGCGCCAGTCCCCACCCGCATCGCTTCAAATGGATCGTCTTCATCCCCTACGATCCGCCACGCTCTCCGTCTGTCAAATCCCGCCGGCTCGCCGGTGCAAAGCGTCAACCCGGGATTCTAAGACGGGCTCTTCTCCGCGGCGATCTCCACCGATTCCTGCCGCGAGCGCGGCAGGCAATCGGGATGATTTTGCGCCAGATAGGTGATCAGCTTCTCGCGGATCGCGCATTGCAGGTCGAAGCAGGCGCCGCTGTTCGGGGCGCTGGCGATGATCCGCAGCTCCATGGTGTTGCTGTCGGCGTCGGTCACCTGGAAGGCGTAGGTCTGTTTGTCCCATTGCGGAACGGTCTCGATCCACCGCTTCATCTCCTCCCGCGCCGCCGCCAGCGGCAGCGAGAAATCGACCCGCAGCTTCACCGTGGTGATCAACGTCGTCGAGGCCCGGGTCCAGTTCTGGAACGGCTTCTGGATGAAATAGGTGATCGGCAGCACCAGCCGCCGGAGGTCCCAGATGCGGATCACCACGTAGGTCAGGGTGATTTCCTCGACGGCCCCGCTCTCCCCCTCGACGATCACCCAATCGCCGATCCGGATCGGCTGGCTCAGCGCGATCTGCAGCCCGGCGAAGAGGGTGCCGAGGGTCTGCTGCGCGGCGATGCCGAGGATGATCCCGGCGATCCCCGCCGAGGCCAGCATCGACTTGCCGAAGGCCTGGACCTCCTTGAACTGGAGGAGGATCAGCGCCGCCGCGAAGAGGACGTTCACCACCACCGCGAATTTGCGAAGGATGCCGACCCGGGTCTGGATGCCGCGGGCGGCGAAGTTCTCCGTCTTGTTCGGGTCGAGGCTGCCCAGGATCGCCTGCTCCACGATGACGATCCCGTTCTGGATGATCCAGGAGAAGCCGAGGATGAAGCCGACGCCGAGCAGCTGGTCGAGCACCTGGGCGACCCGCGCCGGGAGCGGCAGGAGCTGGAGCAGCATCAGCAGGCCGAAGAGGGGGATGAGGGTGCGGAGCGCCAGCGCGATCAGCGGGTAGAGCCGGTTGTCGAAGCGGACCGGCCCCGGCGTCCGCGCGATGGCGGCGGAGGCGCCCATCCGCAGCTCCACCACCGTGACCATCCGGTAGAGGAATCCGAAGAAGGCGATGAGGAGGCCGAGATGCCAGAAATAGACCGTCAGGGCCGCCGAGACCGCCTCCTCCCATTCCGGATGAACGAAATGGAGAATGTGGGGGAGCGCGAAGTAGGCGAAATAATACCAGGCCGCGAACTGGAGCGGCGGCGCCGCCGCGTTGAGGAAGCCCTTCCATCCCGTCGCCTCGCGGCTGCTGAGAGGATTGCGGCGGGAATGCCGGTGCAGCGTCCAGAGCAGGAGCGAGGCCAGCGCCGTTCCCGCCAGCAGCCAGGAAGCGGTGGCGAATTCGGCGCTTTGCCACCAGGGGTTCGTCTCAGTCATCGGTTATTTCCCTCGTTCAGTTGTGCTTTCGAAAACCGGAGGCAACTTACGTCATGTCTTCCGAACTGCAAAGCAACGAATCCCCGGTGGCGCATCGCTCCGGGCCTCCCTCCCGCCTGAAGATTTCCGACGCCGAGTTCCGCAGCGAGACCATCTACTTCATCGTCCTCGACCGCTTCCACAACGGCAACCTCGACAACAACGGCGTCGATCCCGACCTCAACGACCCGACCCACCGGGACTGGAACAAATACTGGGGCGGCGATCTCCAGGGAGTGGTCGACAAGCTCGATTACCTCCAGGAAACCGGTGTCACCGCCCTCTGGCTGACGCCCCTCTTCGAGCAGATCGAGGGGCTCTTCGCCGGCTATGCCCCCATCCACGGCTATTGGACCAAGGATTTCAAGCGGATCAACGCCCGCTGGGTCAACGATCCCTCCGAGGTCCGCCTCTTCCAGCATCCCCACACCATCTTCGACGAGCTGGTCGAGCAGCTCCATCGGCGGGGGATGAAGCTGATCCTCGACATCGTCTGCAACCACAGCAATCCCGAGACCCAGGACGGCAAGGGAAGGCTCTACGACGACGGCGTCCTCGTCGCCGACTTCAACGACGACCACCACCATTGGTACCACCACTACGGCCCGGTCACCAACTGGCAGGACGATTGGCAGGTGCAGAACTGCGAGCTCTGCGGCCTGGCTACCTTCAACGAGAACAACGTTGCCTACCGCCGCTACATCACCGAGGCGATCAAGTGCTGGCTCGACAAGGGGGTCGACGCCCTTCGCATCGACACCGTCAAGCACATGCCGCTCTGGTTCTGGCAGGAGGTCACCTCCGACTGGCAGTTCCACAAGCCCGATCTCTTCATCTTCGGCGAATGGTTCGAGAGCCACCCCGAGATCCCCCAATCGGTCGAGTTCACCAACAAGGCGGGGATGACCACGCTCGACTTCGGCCTTTGCCTCTCGATCCGCGACGCGCTGGCCAAGGACAATCCCGCCGGCTTCGCCCTGGTCCAGGCGATCTTCAAGCAGAGCTCGAAATATCGCGCCGCCAACGAGATGGTCACCTTCATCGAGAACCACGACATGCCCCGCTTCCAGTCGCTGGGCGCCTCGGACGCCATCCACCGGCTGGCCCACGTCCTCATCATGACTTGCCGGGGCATCCCCTGCATCTACTACGGCGCCGAGCAATACCTCCACGACGACACCAACGGCGGCCAGGATCCCTACAACCGGCCGATGCTGGAACGGTGGGGTCCGACCGAGCTCCGCCGCGTCCTCAAGATCCTCGGCGCCGAACGGAAGAAGAATCCGGCGATCCAATGGGGCGCGCAGCGGGAGCGCTATCTGGCCCGCGATCTCTTCGCCTACACCCGGACCTACCGCGACTCGCGCTGCTTCGTCCTCCTGAACAAGGGCGAGGCGGCCACGCTCTCCCGGATCGAGTGCGACATGCGGGACGGCGTCCACCACTGCCTCCTCACCGGCCGGGAATTCACCGTCACCGATGGATGCCTCAACCAGGTGGAGGTCGCCTCCCAGGAGGCAATCGTCCTCAGCCACATCGGCGAGATCGTCAAGGGGAAGGTCGTGATCCACGTCCAGCTCAACGGCGTCTCCACCCAACCCGGCGAATGGGTGGCGGTGATCGGCAATTGCCCGGAATTGGGGAACTGGGATCTGGCCCATGCCTACCCGCTCGATTACGTCAACGAAAACACCTGGTTCGGGCAGATCCCCTTCAACGAGACGGCGGGCGAATCGATCGCCTACAAGTTCGTCCGCTTCCCCGCCGATCGCAATGCCCCGCCTTATCGCGAGAACCAGACCACCCGGCGCAGGCCGCTGCCGGAATCGGGCATCACCAAATGGCGGGACATCTGGGAGGAGTAAGGACGGAGGCGCCAGCCGGAGCTGGATCGTTAGGACGGGAGATCGCTAGATCGCGCCCAGCAGCTTCTCGTGGATTCCGCCGAAGCCGCCGTTGCTGAAGATCACCACCACGTCGGTCTCCTTCAGCAGCGGGACCAGCGTCGCCACAATGGTATCGGCGTTCTGGGAGTAGTGGGCGGGAATTCCCCGGGCGTTGAGATCGGCGACGACTTTCTCGGGATTGAGCCGCTGGTCGGCGGGGATCTGCTCGAGCGCGGCCACCTGGGCGACGAAGACCCCGTCGGCCTCCCCGAGCGCGGCGGGCAGGCTCTCCTGGAAGACGGCGCGGCGGGTGGTGTTGCTGCGGGGCTCGAAGACCGCCCAGAGGCGGCGTCCCGCATAGCGGTGGCGCAGCCCGCGCAGGGTCTCGCCGATGGCGGTGGGATGGTGGCCGAAGTCGTCGATCACGGTGACGCCTTTCCTCTCCCCGCGCACCTCCTGGCGGCGGCGGATGCCCTGGAAGAGGGCCAATCCCTCCGCGATCGTCTCCAGCGGAATCTGGTAGAAATGGGCCGCCGCCACCGCCATGGCGGCATTGCGGACGTTGAACTCGCCGACCAGCGGCACGGTGAAGCGGTGCTTGAAGAGGGTGAACTCGCTCCGGTCGGGATGGTAGGAGACCTCCTCGATCTTCGCCCCGGCATTGGGGCTGAAGCCGACCTCGAGGATCGGCGCGGGACTCTCCTCGATCACGGCGCGGGCGTTGGCGTCGTCGGCGTTGACCAGGATGATTCCGTTGCGCGGGATGATCCGGACCAGCCGCTTGAAGGAGAGCTGGAT
>FSXI01000095.1_pt1 | contig 14737 bp, 18 predicted proteins | sample 1638251 | NCBI WGS metagenome assembly FSXI01 (sample SAMEA3914788, study PRJEB12502) | metagenome | biome: forest; material: soil | place: Canada | collected 2011-07-03 | depth 0.1 m | reverse complement strand
GAGGTGGTCGGGCGTCAGGTTGGTGAAGACGCCGACGGCGAATTCGATCCCCTCGACCCGGCCCTGGTCGAGGGCGTGGGAGGAGACCTCCATGACGACACCGACACAGCCCGAGGCCTTGATCTTGGCCAGGAGTTCCTGGAGATCGGAGCCCTCCGGGGTGGTCCGGGAGGCGGGGAGGACGGTCGAGCCCGCTTCGTGGCGGATGGTGCCGAGGAGGCCGATGGGGCGGCCCGGCTCGCTCAGGAGGTGCTTGATGGCGAAGGCGGTGGTGGTCTTGCCGTTGGTCCCGGTGATGCCGACCGGCGCGAGCGAACGGGCGGGATAGCCGTGGAAGGCCCCGGCCATGCGGGCGAGGGCGCGGCGGGCGTCGGGGACGCGGATGAAGGTGGCCGAATCGGGACGGTCGGATTGGGCCTGCTCGAGGACGACGCCGGAGGCGCCCCGGCGGCAGACCTCGGAGATGAAGCGGTGGCCGTCCGAGGCGGCGCCCTTCCAGGCGAAGAAGAGATCGCCCTGGCCGACCTGCCGGGAATCGTAGCGGAGCGCCGCGACCTCGCGGTCGGGGGTCCCCTCGACGGAGCACTCGGGGAGGGCGGGGAGGAGTTCGCGCAGGTTCATGGGGTTACAGGGCGGCGGCGGGTGCGGCGGGGGTGCCCGGCACGGCGAGCTTCACCGCTTGGGCGGGGAGGCTGGTGGGGACCATGTTGAGGACCTCGGTGAGCTGCTTGCCCATCTCGGAGAAGGCGGGGGCGGCGACCTCGGCGCCGAAGTGCTTGCCCTGGGGCTCGTCGACCATCACCAGGAGGACGAACTGGGGGTCCTCCTCGGGGACGTAGCCGATGAAGGAGGCGACGTATTTGCCCGAGTCGTAGGTACCGTCGACGAATTTCTGGGCGGTGCCGGTCTTGCCCGCGGCGGTGAAGCCGGGAATGTCGACGGCGGCGGAGGCAGTCCCCTCGGTGACGACGTCGCCGAGGGCCTTGGAGACCTGCAGGGCGGCGTCCTGGGTGATGACCTGGCGGACGACCTGGGGCTCGAAATATTTGATCGCCTTGCCCTGCGGATCGGTGATCTGGGTGACGACGCGGGGCTTGATCAGGAAGCCCCGGTTGGCGATGACCGACATCGCCGTGGCCATCTGCATGGGGGTGGCGGAGACTTCCTGGCCCATGGGGACGCGGGTGGCGGAGAGCTTCGACCAGCGGGAGAGCGGGCGGAGGACGCCGGTGGCCTCGCCCTGGTGGGGAAGGAGGCCGGTGGGGACGCCGAAGCCGAAGCGGGTGGCGTAGTCGTAGAGGCGGTCGTCGCCCAGCTCGAGGCCGAGCTTGGCGAAGCCGATGTTGCTGGAGAAGGCGAAGACCTTCTCGACGTCGAGGAGGCCGAGCGGCTCGGCGTCGTGGAGCCAGGTATCGGCGTAGAAGAACTTCCCGTTCTCGCAGAAGATGGGGGTGTCGAGAGTGGAGAGGTGCTCGTTGAGGACGGCGGAAAGAGTGACGATCTTGAAGGTGGAGCCGGGTTCGAAGGTGTCGGTCAGGCAATGGTTGCGGAAGTCTTGAAGGGGAACCCCCTTCCGGTCGTTGGGATCGAAGGTGGGACGGTTGGCCATGCCGAGGATCTCCCCGGTCTTGGGCCGCATGGCGATGGCGTAGCAGCCGGCGGGATGGTATTGCCGGACGATCTTGTCGAGGCCCTGCTCGAGGATGTGCTGGACGGAGAGATCGACGGTGAGGACGACGTTGTAGCCGTCGACCGGCTGCTGGTCGCGGCCCCGGTAGCCGGCGATCTCGCGGCCGCGCACGTCCTTCTCGATCCACTGCTCGCCGGGGATGCCGCGCAGGGCGGGATCGAAGGCGCCCTCGACGCCGGAGACGCCCTTGCCCTGGGCGTCGAGGAAGCCGATCAGGTGGCTGGCGTCGGAACCCTCCGGATAGGTGCGGACGTAGCGGTCCTCGATGGTGAGGAAGGGCTGGGGCTTGAGCTTCGCCTTGGTCCAGGTGGAGATGTGGTCGGCCTCGAAGTCCTTCAACTCGGCGACCTGGTCCTCGGTGACGTTCTGGGCCAGGAGCTGGTAGCGGTTGTTCGGGTTGAAAATCTTCAGCAGCGATCCGGCGGGGGCGCCGACGATCTGCTCGATCTGGGGGAGAGTGACGGCGGGCTCGAGGAGGTTCTTGCCGTCGACGCGGATGTCGTGGAGGACCTGGCTCTGGGCGAGGATCTGGCCGTTGACATCGACGATGTCGCCGCGCCGCGCGGGCAGCTCGATGCGGATGCAATGCTGCTCGATGGCGAGGCGCTTGTACATCTCGTGGTCGACCAGCTGGAGCTGGACCAGCCGGTAGGAGATGATGGTGAACCCGAAGCTGATGCAGACCACCGTCCAGAGCGCCCGCTGGCGGAGGCTCATGGCGTGACTCCGGCGGCCCCGTTGGTGTTGCGGGCGATGGCGGTCTTCTCCATCCCGGCGCGGCTCCCTTCCATCGGGATGATCTGGAGCTCGCTGATCTGGACCATGCCGCTGCCGAGGCTGTTCAGCCGGGCCTGCAGCTCGCCGAAGGAGCTGAGCTGGGCGATGTTGCACTTCAGCTGGAGATTGCGCTTCTTCCAGGCGTTGAGCTCGTCTTCCTGGGTCTGGACCTCGGAGGCAAGGCGGAGGACCTGGTTCTTCTTGGCGACATAGCCGGCGCCGAGGATCGAGAAAGTCATCAGGACGCCGACCCATTTCAGGACCGCCGCCCAGTGGAGGGAGTGGGTGTTCTTGGCGCGATTGCGGCTCATGAGAGGTTTCCTCCCATGGCGGTCAAATAGAGGCGGCCGCTGGGAGAATTCGGAGCAAGATTGTTCCGGTTTTTCTCCATGTGAATGACGGGCAGGTCGCCGATCCGGACCATGCCGCTGCCGAGGCCGTTCAGGCGGGCCTGGAGGGCGCCGAGCGAACCGAGCTGGGAGAGATCGGAGCGGACCGCGAGATTGCGCTGCTTCCAGGCATTCAACTCGACTTGCTGCGAGCGGACCTCGGAAGCGAGCCGGAGCACCTGGTTCTTTTGCGCCACGTAGCCCGCGCCGAGAATCGAACAGGCGATCACGACCGCCATCCACTTGAGCACGGCGGGGCCATGGAGGGAGTGGCTGTTCTTGAGGCGATTGCCGCTCATGGGAGGTCCTCTCGTTTCCAGGCCACGCGGAGACGGGCGCTGCGGGCGCGGGGGTTGGCGGCGAGTTCGGCCTCGCCGGGGAGGGAGCGCTCGACGCGGGAGAAGAGGTAATCGGGATTGGCCTGGGCGGGGGCGAAATCGGGGGTTTCCAGGTAGGGGCGGGAGCGGTCCTTGAAGAACGACTTCACCTTGCGGTCCTCGCCGGAATGGAAGCTGATCACGGCGAGCGCGCCGCCGGGAGCGAGCAGGGCGGTGGCGGCGGGGAGGACCTCGTCGAGAGCCTCGCGCTCGCCGTTGACGGCCATGCGGAGGGCCTGGAAGACCTGGGTGGCGGGATGGATCTTCTTGCCCTTGCGATGGGGGACGGCCTCGGCGACGACCCCGGCCAGATCGGTGGTGGTCTCGATGGGACGCTCGGTGCGGCGGCGGACGAGGGCGCGGGCGATGCGGCGGCTGTCGCGCTCCTCGGCCAGCTGGTAGAAGCAGTTGGCGAGATCCTCCTCGCCCCAGCGGTTGACGATGAGGGCGGCGGTCAGCTCCTGGCGGCGGTCCATCCGCATGTCGAGCGGGGCCTCGTACCGGAAGCTGAAGCCGCGCGCGGCGTCGTCGAACTGCGGCGAGGAGACGCCGAGGTCGAGGAGGATGCCGTCGACCCGGTCCCAGCCGAGCTCGGCGCAACGGGGCGCAATCTCGCGGAAATCACTTTGCACCAGTTTCATCTGTTGGGGGAATTGCGCCTGGAGGGAGGCCGCCGCCGCCAGGGCTTCGGCGTCGCGATCCATGGCCAGCACCTGGCAGCCCCGTTCCAGCAGCATCCGGGCGTGCCCACCACGGCCGAACGTCCCGTCCACCCACCGCTGGCCCGGCTGCGGGGCGGTCCGCTCCAGAAAGGCCTCCAGAAGTACGGGGTGATGAATGGGAACGGTCATGCGAGGAGGCGGGGGAAGCGTGGAAGAAATTCATGGCGGAACCCTGGGACCGGGAGGCAGCCGTCAGATACCGAGGCTCTCGGCAGCTTCCTCCAACGTGGTGGCCTGCGCTTCGAGCTTGCGCAGGGTCGCGGGGTTGTAGATGGCGAAATGGTCGAGCGCGCCGACGAGGGCGGCTTCCTTCTTGATGCCGGCCTGCTTGCGGAACCGCTCCTTGACGATGATGCGGCCCTGCTGGTCGAGGGTGGCGGCCTGGGCGATCCGGGCGAGGGCCTCGACGCGGAGGCGCTGGGGGTCCTGGAGCTTGAGGGACTGGACCTCGACCTGGAGGCGGCTGAGCCACGATTCGGGGTAGACCTTGATGCATTCCTCGCGCGACGGGAAAATGAAGAGCCGAGCCTCGTAGGGCGCGCCGCGCCATTCCGACGGGATGGTCAGCCGCCCCTTCTCGTCGAAGGCGTGCTCGAACGTATCGGTGTAGCTGGCGCGCAGTTCAGGTTGCATCGGGGCTTTGCGAGGAGTTATCGAGCTGAAAAGGGCAATGAAACGGCAAACTACTTGGTGGTTTTTGCGTTCCTATCTGCTCCTTACTCAGCTTTTTCTCCCCACTTCGCCCCACTTTTAACCACCTCCTCCCCTAAAGGTCAAGCGGTTTACGTCAGAAATGTTTCCAGATGAGAAGGTTGTCAGCCGATTTTTTACGTAAAAATAATTAAAAAACTAACTCCAAAATCATTATTGCGATTATCGACCTTAAAGGATATTATCCCTTACAGTCAGGAGTGGTTCGGTAAAACTTCAGGAGGACTCAATTGATGGAGATCACCCACGAATCGGAATCCGCAGCCGTCATCGAAGCGGGCGATGAGGCGAAAATCGTCCACGAGGTCGCCGAGAAGAAACAGCTGGAGCGGGAACTCCATTGGACGCTCTCTTTCCTCGAGGCCCTGGCCGATTCCCACATCGACGGGGTGTTGGTGGTCGACCTGCAGGGACGGCGGCTGCTGCAGAACCGGCTGATGTCGACGCTCTGGTCGATCCCCGACTTCATCGCCGAAGATCCCGATTACCAGAAGCAACTCCAATACGTGACTACCCGGACGAGGAATCCGCAGCAGTTCATCGAGAAGGTGACTTATCTCTACGCCCACCCGGAGGAATCGAGCCGGGACGAGATCGAGCTGACCGACGGCACGGTGCTCGACCGCACCTCCCGCCCCGTGATCGGGCGGGACGGCACCTGCTTCGGCCGGGCCTGGACCTTCCGCGACATCACCTACCGCAAGGCGGCCCTCGATCAGCTCGACGAGCAGGCGGCGGTATTCGGAGCGCGGCTGCGCGCGCTCGGGGCGATTCTGGAGCGGGAAGGATCGGATGCCGACGGGCGTTAGGCGGCGGGCGCCAAGGCGCCAAGGCGCTAATCGCGCTCGCCGAGCAATTCGGGAAAGGCCTCCACCCAGGCCTTCGGGACGGCCTGGGGGCGGCCGCTGGCGAGGTTGACGGTGACCATGGTCTGGCGGCAGGCGGCGAGCTTGACCCCATCGACGGTGCGGAAGATTTCGAAGAAGAGGTGGAAGCGGATTTTCTCCAGCTTGGTCAACCGTCCCTCGATCCGCAGGGTGTCGCCGAGCTTGGCGGGCTTGAGGTAATCGATCTCGGTCCGCGCGACCACGGGGGCGATGCCGCTTGCGCCCATCTCGGCGACGGTCCAACCGAGCTTCTCGGCCAGATCGGTGCGGGCGACCTCGACCATCCGCAGGTAGGCGACGTTATGAACCACGCCACCCGCGTCGGTGTCGAAGTAGTAGACCTTGATCTCGGTGGTGTGGGAGGAAGAGATGGCCATGGCGGGAATCGCTACGGATGCCGTCCGGGCGGCTAGGAGGCGATTTCCTTTTCCAGGGCCGAGGTGATGACGCGGAGGACCTTGATGCGGGCGAACCATTTGTGGTTGGCCTCCACGAGGTGCCAGGGGGCGTGGCGCTGGTGGGTCTTGGCGAACATGTCGTCGGCGCACTTGAGGTACTCGTCCCACTTGCGCCGGTTGCGCCAATCCTCGTCGTTCATCTTCCAGCACTTGCTGGGATCGCCCTCCCGCTTCTTGAAGCGGGTGAGCTGCTCGTCCTTGCTGATGGAGAGGTAGAACTTGAGGATGATGGCGCCGCCGTCGGCCAGGGTCTGCTCGAATTCGTTGATCTCGCGGTAGGCCCGCTTCCACTCGGCCTCGGTGGCGAATTTCTCGATCCGTTCGACCAGGACGCGGCCATACCAGGAGCGGTCGAAGATGGCGATTTCGCCGTGGCCGGGGATCTTGTTCCAGAAGCGCCAGAGGTAGTGGTGGCGGTATTCCTCGGTGGTCGGCTTGACCACGGAGTAGACCCGGAGGGAGCGGGGGTCGAGATTCTCGGTGGCGCGCTTGATCGCCCCCCCCTTCCCCGCCGCGTCGGGCCCCTCGAAGACGATGATGAGGGAGCGCTTGGTGCTGTGGAATTGGGCCTGCTGGTGCAAGAGCTTCAACTGCAGCTTCTTGAGAGTTTCGTTGTAGTCGCTCTTGCTATCGACGGTCTTGTCGAGGTCGAGGTCGCGCAATCTCAGCATCTCTTGCGGATAGCAGTTGCCGGGGCAGGCACAAGCCTCGAATCGCCCCGGAACCGAATCGTCACAAATTGGAGTTGGCTTTTTGGCCCAAGGGGAGGCAAAACCTTGGAACCTTATGAATCCTCCCGCAGACATCGCCTTGATCGGTCTGGCCGTCATGGGCCAAAACCTCGTCCTCAACATGAACGATCACGGCTACACGGTGGCCGTCTTCAACCGGACGACGGCAAAGGTCGACGAATTCCTGGCCAACGAGGCCAAGGGCACCAAGGTGATCGGCGCCCACTCCATCGAGGAGCTGGTCAAGCTGCTCAAGCGTCCCCGCCGGATCATGCTGATGGTGAAGGCCGGCGCGCCGGTCGACGAGTTCATCGAGCATCTCCTCCCCTATCTGGAGAAGGGCGACATCATCATCGACGGCGGCAATTCCCACTTCCCCGATTCCGACCGCCGGACCAAGTATCTCGAGGAAAAGGGCCTCTATTTCATCGGCACCGGCGTCTCCGGCGGCGAGGAGGGCGCGCGCAACGGCCCCTCGATCATGCCTGGCGGCTCGAAGGCAGCCTGGCCCGCCGTGAAGGAAATCTTCCAGGCGATCAGCGCCAAGGTCGACGACGGCACCCCCTGCTGCGACTGGGTCGGCGAGGGCGGCGCGGGCCATTACGTGAAGATGGTCCACAACGGCATCGAGTACGGCGACATGCAGCTGATCTCCGAGGCCTATCAGCTCCTGCGCGACGGCCTGGGCGTCGAGGCGGACGAGTTCCAGAAGATCTTCACAGACTGGAACAAGACCGAGCTCGATTCCTACCTGATCGAGATCACCAGCGAGATCTTCAAGCACAAGGACACCGACGGGAAGCCGCTGGTCGACAAGATCCTCGACGCGGCGGGCCAGAAGGGAACCGGCAAGTGGACGGTGATCTCGGCGTTCGACACCGGCACGCCGGTGACGCTGATCGCGGAAGCGGTCTTCGCCCGCACCCTCTCCTCCTTCAAGGAGGCCCGCGTGGCGGCCTCGAAGGTGCTGACCGGCCCCGAGGACAAGTTCACCGGCGACCGCAAGGCCTTCATCGAGGACGTCCGCCTGGCGCTCTACGCCTCGAAGATCGTCTCCTACGCCCAGGGCTATCTCCTGCTCCGCGCCGCGGCCAAGGACAACAACTGGCACCTCAATTACGGCGGCATCGCCCTGATGTGGCGCGGCGGCTGCATCATCCGCAGCCGGTTCCTCGGCAACATCAAGGCGGCCTTCGACAAGAATCCCGAGCTCGGCAATCTCCTCCTCGACGGTTTCTTCAAGGGCGAGATCGACAAGGCGCAGGCCTCCTGGCGGCGGACGGTGGCGCAGGGCGCGCTGCTCGGCATCCCCACCCCGACGTTCTCAACGGCGCTGGCGTTCTACGACGGCATCCGCACCGCGAACCTCCCGGCCAACCTGCTCCAGGCGCAGCGCGATTTCTTCGGCGCCCACACCTACGAGCGGATCGACAAGCCCCGCGGCGAGTTCTTCCACACCAACTGGACCGGCAAGGGCGGCACGGTCTCCTCGACGACCTATAACGCCTAAACCGCACGTCTAACCTGCGCCCAACACGGCCCCACGCGAACCCGAACGAAAAGAGCTGACGATCATGAGCACGAACCCCGCCTCCGACTTCACCTCCCAGGCCACGAAGGTGCCGCCCAGCGCGGCGGTCATCTTCGGGGCGACCGGCGATCTGACCCATCGGAAGATCGTCCCGGCCTTCTACCATCTGCAGAAGAACGGGCATCTTCCCGAGGGCTTCGCCATCATCGGGTTCGCGCGGCGGCCGAAGACGGACGAGGAGTTCCGCAAGGATCTCAAGGAGGCGCTCGACAAGTTCGCCCACACCAAGCCGGTCGACAACGCCGTCTGGGAGAAGCTGGCCCAGCACATCTATTATCAGCAGGGCGACCTGCCGAATCCCGAGGATTACCAGAAGCTGGCCGCCCGGCTGAAGTCGCTCCCCGAGGCCTCGGTCTACCAGGATAACTTCCTCTTCTATCTGGCGACCGCCCCGAATTTCTTCGGCGTGGTGGCGCAGAACCTGGCCGACGCGGGTCTGAGCCAGCAGCCCGGGGCGAAGCACCTGCGGCGCCTGATCGTCGAGAAGCCCTTCGGCACCGACTTAGGCAGCGCGCAGACCCTGAACAAGGAGCTGCAGCACGCCTTCCCCGAGAAATCGATCTTCCGCATCGATCACTACCTCGGCAAGGAGACGGTGCAGAATCTCCTCTACTTCCGCTTCGGCAACTCGATCTACGAGCCGCTCTGGAACCGGAACTACATCGACCACGTCCAGATCACCGTGGCGGAGACCGTCAGCGTCGAGGGACGCGGCGGCTACTACGACGAGGCGGGCGCGGCCCGGGACATGGTGCAGAACCACATGATGCAGCTCTTCTCGCTCCTGGCGATGGAGCCGCCCGGCTTCCTCGACGCCGAATCGATCCGCGACGAGAAGGTGAAGGTGCTCCGCTCGGTCCCCTCCGCCACCGCGGAGTACGCGCTGCGCAACTCGATCCGCGCCCAATACGGCGGCGGCAACCTGAACGGACGGCAGATCCCGGCCTACCGCCAGGAAGACCGGGTGAAGCCCGATTCCCTCACCGAGACCTACGTGGCCCTCAAGCTGGAGGTCGATAACTGGCGTTGGGCGGGCGTCCCCTTCTACCTGCGGACCGGCAAGGCGCTGGCCAAGCAGTACAGCGAGATCACCATCGTCTTCCTGCGGCCCCCGCGCGGCCTCTTCGCCTCGACCGATTCCCGCATCCATCGCAACCGGCTCCGCATCCGCATCCAGCCGAACGAGGGCATCCATCTCCACTTCAACACCAAGACGCCCAACAAGGCGACCCTGCAGGACGTGGGCATGGACTTCCTCTATCGGAAGGACGCGACCCACTACTTCCCCGAGGCCTACGAGCGGCTGATCTGCGACGCGCTCCTGGGCGAGTCGACGCTCTTCACCCGCAGCGACGAGGTCGAGCAGGCTTGGCGCATCCTCGATTCCTTCCGCGCCGGCTGGGAATCGAGCCCCGAAGATTACCTGCCGCTCTACGCGCCGGGCTCGATGGGTCCCGTCGACGCCGACGAGCTGCTGCGCCGGGATGGCCGGGGCTGGGCCTCTCCGCTCAACGATTGAGATGGGGCGCCTCCGCTTCGTTCCCCCTGTCCGGACCGCGCTGGCGGGCGTTCTTTGCGCCTGGGGCGGGATCGCAGCGCTGTCTGCCCAGACTTCCCCCGCGCCCACGCCTGCCGCCGCTCCGGCGGCGGGCGCGGACGCAAGTACGGCTCCCGACGAGAGCCACGATTCCCCCTTCGTCATCGCCTACCGGAAGGCGCTGATCGCCTTCAAACTGAAAACCTACGATCAGGCCGATGCCGCGATCGACCAGGCGATCAAGATCGATCCCCAGGATGCCCGCGGCCCCATCCTCAAGGGCCGGATCGCCGCCGCCCTGGAGAAGCCGGAGGCGGCCGAAACCCTCATCAAGCAGGGCCTCGCCCTCGACCCCGCCTCGACCATCGGCCATCGCGCCCTGGGAGATCTTCATTTCCACCAGCGCCATTACGACGCCGCCCGGGTCGCCTATCTCGACGCCCAGCGCTATGGCGATGCCGATCCCGACCTGAATCTGCTGGTCTTCTATTGCGATATCGGCTCGAAGGAGCTGGGGGAGGCGCAGAAGATCTTCGTGACCTTCAATTCCTTCGACGAGAAGTATCCCCACTACTACTTCGCCAAGGCCGCGCTGGCCCGGGCCGAGGGGAACGATCCCGCCGCCCGCAAGGATCTCCAGGACGCCACCGTCCTCTACGGCAACGAGCTCTTCGCCCGTTATGCCGCCGACTATTTCTTCTTGTTTGCCAGCAAGCCCTAAATCGGGCATCGTCCTTCACTCAGTCTTAACGGCGGGGTAGCCAAGTGGTAAGGCCGGGCTCTGCAAAAGCCCCATGCACCGGTTCGATTCCGGTCCCCGCCTTTCCTTTTCTTATGCAACGACTTGCGTAAGATCGTTTTTGAATCCATAACGGATTTACATAACGAATACGCCTTAATTCACCGTCGTTTATCGTCGGTCATTTCAGGCTTCTCCCCTGCCCTTTCCACCCCAGGCGCCTGCCGTACGTCTGGGGCCTATCCACGCGGCACAACCATAGAAAAGCCATGTCCAAAGCAAAAAAACAGAAAACCAAGACCATCACCGTCGCCCTGCCCGAGAAACTTCACACTCGCCTAGGGCTGGTGTGCGGGTTTGAAAACCTCGATCCAGAGGAATACATCATCGCCGCTATCGAAGGATGGGTGACGGGCTCCGAGGAAGATTGCGCCGTCAATCTCAAAACTGGCGAAGCCCAAAGCATCTGCACCATGGAGGAGCGCGTGGTGGAAGCCATCCGTGGGCAGGGGCATAGGCTTGATCCTGGAGTATGCAAAGTCATACGGAATGAATTGAAAGTTCGCGGATTTATCTCTCTCGCCGCCCACGCCAAGCGGCTTGGCCTCGTTGAGGCGGTTGCGGCCTAAGCATTCAGCCAAAATCAACCAAACGAAAAAACCATGAAGACCGAAACCGTCAAAATCAAAATCACTGTCAAGGGCCAGGGCTATGAAGAGGAAGACATCGCCACGCTTACCCGCACCCAAGTCCGGGCGTTCAAGAAATACTGCGAACGCAAAAAGCTTCGGACTAATAAGGCGATCCAAGCCTTGATCATGGAGAGCCGAATCGCCGTAAATGAAACGGTCGATTTACCGCCCAAGCTTGTGGAGGCGGGGGAGCGACTTGCCAAGAAGAGAGGCGTCACCTTCAACGAACTCGTCGAGGAAACGCTGGAAGAGGCTCTTGCGGAGGTCGCATGATTTCTGCCTCTACCCAAGACACCGGGCCCGTTTGGATCGGCGCCGTCCGCGCCGCCCAAATCCTGGGCGTGAATCGCAAGACCGTGCTCAACATGGCCAAGGCCGACCGCCTGCCTGGCTCGCGCTTTCGTAAGGCCCGGAATTGGCGGTTCAAGGCGGACGAGATTCGGCGGATAGCGGATGAGGGGCGGAATGGGGCGGAGCGAAGGTGGTGACATGAGCCTACGCCGCACACGCCGAGCCCCGGAGGATCGCAAGCAGCGCTTCAACCTGTCGCTCACCCGCAGCGTCCATGATGCCGCCGACCGGGCAGCCTTCATGCAGGGAAAGGCCTTCTCCCGCGTCGTGGAGGGCCTGCTAATCCGTTGGCTCGATGAAGGGGCGACTGTGCCGTTGCCGACCGTCGAGGATGAGGTCAGGCCCACCGCAGCGGCAATCTATCGGGCGATGTCGCGGAGGAGCTGAAGCTGCCCGCTAAAAGAGCCCCGCTCGGCTTCGGCTGGGCGGGGCTTTTGTTTTCAGCAATGCCAGCCGTTTCGGATTGAAATAAGGATGCCCGAGCGAGACGATGGCGGAATGATTAATCAAGGGGAATATCAGTCACCAATACTGTGTAGGGTTTATCGAATCTTTGCCGCACTCGCTTTACTAGGTGCGGTTGTTTCAGCGATTGCTGCAACCGCCGGGGCAATATCAGATGGACTTTCAGGAGCAATACCGGGTCTCGGTGCGTTGGGACTATCCGTGGGTTCAGCTATTGTATTGCTCGGCATTGGCGAAGTGGTCGATTTGATCGGTAGGACCGCGCACCATACGGGACAGACGGCTCTTGAATTGAAGGAGATTGCTCGCCGATCTTTTGGGCAGGCCGCATCAAGCCCTGGAGAAAAGCGGTCAGGCAGCGAGGAAATCCTCGCGGCCATTCATGTTGATCTTAAAGGGCTGCGTGGTCAGGTTGATAACATCGAGGCGGGTCCGCTCGCACAATTGGCGTGGCTGGCACATATCGCTCAGAAGCCGTCGCCGTAAAGGAGCGAGACTTCTACGATCCTCCCGCCTCATAGGCTCATGAGGCGCAGCCCAAGGTTTGACCGACTTTTATCTCCTCAACGCTGACTTCAATTCGCGCCACCCCGCCCTTCTCCGCGTAAAACTTGGCAATCCGCCCGTCGCAAATCTGTGCATCATCGATCCAGAACCCGGCGGCGGATAGGGCGTCCTGGGTGCCCTTGACGAGGTTATCCCGGTCGGGCCGCTTCGCCATGGGGATTAGCCCCTCCGGATCAGCCTTCCGGTTCAGGGAGGCAGGGCGGGGCAGCACGAAAGCCATATCGACCCGCAGCGGGCCAACCAGGGGGACCGGCGGCACATGCTGGCGCACAAAGAGGGCGATGTCGGCATGGTACTTCTTCGCCTTCGAGTTGAGGAAGAAACGTGGCCTACCGCCCACGATCACCAGGCGCTTGCCGCTGGTCTGGAGCGACTGCGGCGAGATCGGGAGGGTGAAGGAAATCACGAAGTGGGTTTGTGCGTAAAGATGAAGTTGCTCATCCCATGGCCATCAATTTTCTATTAAGGGTCTGCATCTCCGATTTAAGCTCCTTCACTTCCAGCAGGAGAGAGGCCCGTTGCTGCTTGGCGGCGTCGGCGGCGCTGGATACGCCCGCCCCGGCCGCATTAGTCGCTCCCTTGAATCCGAGGCCTTGTAGCTTTCCTTCGCTCAGGAAAAGACTGTGGGTCACGGGCGCGTGGCGTTGGCGCCACTCCGCCTCCGTCAAATGGAGCTTCGAAGGCTCGTTCAGCTTCTTCTCATCGTCCGAGATTTGCTTGGCGAGATTTCTGGCTTGATCTAGATCATCTTTAGTTTGCTTCGCCCTACCCTCGGCGACCTCCTTGTCGATTCGTTCTCGGGCTTTTGCCGTCTCTTCATCGGTCTTGATCTTCTGCTCTGCAGCCTCGGAATTTGCGTCCAGTTCTTTGCCGATGGCCTCGATGGCCTTTGTCTCGTTGTCTCGACGTATTTTTTCTGCCTCGTTGGCAGCCTTTAATTGCTCATCGACGTATTTCTTTTCAAGCTCCTCGATGGCCTTGCTCTCCAGTTCGTAAGTCTTCGCAATCACCTCAGGGGCGTCTCCCTCTGTGCGCATCCTCTTCCGCCCTTTGCTGAAATCATCGTGAACCTTGGCAACTTCCGCCTGATGCTTTTCCTCCGGGGTTCCATATTTCTCAGCCTCTTCCTGTTCCAGGGCGTGAAGCTTGTTCGCCTGGATCGCAGCATCGACTTTAGCGAGCGCCTCGTTGGTCTGCTTTTCCGCAGCATTTCCGTCTATGTCTAGGAGTTTAGTGAACCAGCTTCTCTCCTCGTACTTCTTCGACATGTCTTCGAGCTGCTTGTCGATTTTGTCGAGGGCCTCGGCGGATGCGCTCGACAGGTTGGTGGCATCGAACTCCTTGATCGTCTTGTTGAACTCTTCCTGCCGTTCCCTGGCCGCTTGGATGGCTTCGGAAATCTTTTGGAAGACTTCGACCGCGACCGTGAAAACAAGCATCAATGGGAGCGCGAGCTTGAAACTTTCGCCAAGGCGAAGAACCGCCGAAGATGCCAAGTCCATTCCAGATCCCGCCCTGCCGGCATCCTTGAAGAGACCTTCGAGCTGGCCGTGGACTCTGTTTTCTCCCTTCAACCCCTCGACGCCAAACTTTTCGGCAATGGTTTTCCCGGCCTTCTCGGCGCGTTTTTCAGCACCTTCGAAAACCTCGTTGGCCTGGGACTGATCGCCGCCAATTACGACTTTCACATTCTGGTCGCTCATAAATCAAAATGGTCGCTGGGGAGAATGAAGGAGATCAAGGGGACAGTCAGTTCACCTTGAGCGCAACCCAGTTGTAAGTGCTGTTGTCGGTCGAGAGGCCCGTCACTGTGGCGGAGCCAGCGCTAACCTTGATGCTCGGCAATGCGGTGCCAGGCGTACCGCTCACCGTCTTGATGGTGGGGACGATGACCGTGTTGACGTCGATGGCCGTGCTGGTGATCGTCGCCGCGCCGGAGGAGAGGGTGACGGTTCCGGCCAGGGCATTGGTTCCGGATTTGATCCTGACGGTGCTTCCGACGTTCAGGACGGCGAGATCGCCGCCATAGAGCTGATACATGTCGGTGGTCACT
>FSXI01000069.1_pt1 | contig 14983 bp, 7 predicted proteins | sample 1638251 | NCBI WGS metagenome assembly FSXI01 (sample SAMEA3914788, study PRJEB12502) | metagenome | biome: forest; material: soil | place: Canada | collected 2011-07-03 | depth 0.1 m | reverse complement strand
GCCTTGCCTCCGCCGCGCACCAGCACGGGAATCCGGCCGGAGATCTCGACCACCTTGTGATAGAGGCTGACGTCGTTGGTCGGGTCGGCCTTGATGATGTCGGCCCCCAGCTCGACGGCTTGGCGGACCAGAGGAAGGATCTTGCGGAGATCGCCATCGACCATGTACCCGCCGGCCTTCGCGTTCGACTGGAAGACAAGGGGCTCGATCATGAGGGGCATTCCGTAGCGGTCGCAGTCCGGCTTGATCCGCAGGATGTTTTGGATGCACTGGTCGGTCACTTCCGGCTGGTCGGGGATGCGGAAGAGATTCACCACCACGCAGGTCGCGTCGAGGCGGAGCGCCTGCTCGACCGGGTTCTCGATCATCCGGCTGAAGAGGGCGCGGGGCAACTCCTGGCCGTAGACGTTGGCCACATCGGTGCGGAGGACGAGGGAGGGCTTATGGCGGCCCGGGAAGGACTGGAGGACGGGAGCCTGGCCGATGGTGAGCTGGATCGCGTCGGGAGCGGCCTCGACCAGCGTGGCCACGGCCTTGCCGATGTCTTCGATCCCGGAGAGGAAGCCGTATTCGTTGAAGAAGCCGTGGTCGATGGCGACGTCGAAGCAGCGGTTCGATTTCGGATTGAAAAGGCGGTTGAGACGGGCGGTTTTCATTATGATTGAATAAGATTATTTAATATCATTATGATCATTTGCTGTCAATATGCTAATCCCGCATGACGTGCGCTTGGGCTCTGCCCCAGCTAATGAATTCCGGATGTGTCCCGGGATTGGCCTCATGGGCGTGCTTTATATAAAACAAAGGGGGGATTGCCGCGATCCCCTTGTGCAATGATGCTGGCAAAAGATATGAGTTTCCGGACTTTTCTGAAGGCGGGCGCGGTGAAGTGCCTGCTGCTTGCGCTCGGCCTTTTGGCTTTTCAAGCCGCGCTGGGGGACGAGGCGGGGCAAGCCGATTTTTCGGACACCAAGCTCTCCAGCGGCGACAAGGGGATCTCCTGGGTCAAGCGCGCCGACAAGCTGGTGGCCTCGGTGGGACAGGGCGGAGCGGCTTCGCTCGGTCAGGGCGCGCCGCCGACTCTCGACGTCGATGCCACCGCCGCCAATTTTCCGACGCCGGGAAAGTCGGGGGTGACGATTCGCTTCTATTCCCAGGGGACCAAACAGGATTACTCCGAAAAGAAAGTGACCGTCCAGGTCGATGTCGCGGCGGATCGTCCCGCCGAGGGGCTCTTGTTCGTCGAAGGGCAGGTCGATGGGAAGCATTTCTGGAAGGCGCTCAACGTCAAGCTGCCCGCCGGTCCGGCGGCTCCCTATCTCTTCTCGGTGCGGATTCCGCCCAAGGAGGAAAATCTGCAGCTCCGTTTCGATTGCCTGACGCCTGCGGTCTATCGTTTTTCCGGCTTTTCCCTCCGCGAGTCCGAGGAGGTCGCGGTCGATCCCGATCGGAACTGGATCACCAACGGCGGGGCCGAAATGGGCTGGTACGGCACCAGCCAGACCTCGATCGAATACAAGGGGATCGGCGGCAAGATCCTTTTCGGCGGAAACGGCGGTCCCCATGGCGCGATCGCCACCCAATACGGAGGATGGGTTCTCGACGATGCGGTGTTCCATGGCGGCAAGCGGTCGTTCCGCAGCGTGGTTCCCGCCGGCGCGGTCCCCGGCTCGCTCACGTTCAATCCCGTCCCCTATGTGCCGGGAAAGCCCGCCTCCTTCTCGGTCTGGCTCAAGGCCGAGAAGCCGAACACCGCGGGAGACCTCTCCCTCTTCCTGGCGTCGGGCATCGCCTATGCGAAAACGGTCGTCGTCGGTACCGAATGGCGGAAGTACGATCTCACGATCCCCTCCTGGGGCGGGCCGGTGGAGGGAGGGATGAAAGTGGGCGACGTCGTGACCGGCTACGGCTGCGTTTTCGAGAAGACCACTCCCCGCATCCAGTTCTCCGGCACGGTCTGGGCCGATGACGCGGCCTATTCGGTGGCACCCACCTCCGATTTCAAGGACGATTCGACCCTTTGGCTGAGAGGCCATCTCGACAAGGCGGCCCAATATTATCGCACCGACGAGAAGATCACCGCCACCGTCGAGGTGGAAAACGCCACCGATCAGCCCGAGACGGTCGACCTCTCCGGCCAGACCCTCGATTTCTACGGCCAGGCCGCCGAGCGGAAATCCCTCGGGACCGTCGAGCTGGCGCCCCATGCGGCCCAGACCGTCGAGATCCCCGTCGATACCTCCCTGCTGGGACCGGTGAATTTCGTGGTCGAGGCCCAGGACCGTGCGGCGGGAAAAGCCTATGATTTCTCCTTCTACCTGGTGCGGATCACGCCGCCCGGTGCGATGGTCCCCCGGCTGGGATTCGATCTCCGCACCCAGCAGAACATGGCGGAGCTCGTCCCGTTCCTGAACGACTTCCGTATCGGCACGGTGCGGCTCTGGAGCGATTACGACAAATCGACCGACAGCTTCAACGGCGTCCAGAACGTCCCCGTCCTGAAAAAGGCCGGCGTCTGGATCCTCTTCAACGTCGGCTTCAATTTCAACCTCGCCTTCGTCCCCCGTGACTTCTCCTCCTGGCAGGCGGTGCTCAAGAAGTCGTTCGCTCCCGTCAGCGGCATGATCGATTGCTACGAGATCATGAACGAGCCGAACATCTGGAGCGGGCGCGGCCAGAATCCCGACCCCAACGCCTATGAGGAGATGGATGCGCAGAGCTATGTCCGCACCCTCAAAGCGGCTGTCGAGGCGATCCGGGAGGTCGATCCGCACGCCCAGTTCGGCGGCCCCACCTCCTGCCATACCGATGTCGGATTCACCGACAACGCCCTGCTCAACGGGGCCGCGCCGCTGCTCGACATCATCACGGAGCACCCCTACCGGGAAACTCCCGAGCTTCCCGATTACGAAACCGATCTGATCAACCTGAAGCAGGTCATCCGGAAGGATTGCGGCAGGGACGTCCCGATGATGGGCTCCGAGGGCGGGTTCAACAATATGTCGATGGCGGTGGACAACCGCATCGACGACACCATGCGGGACTCCGTCGCCCTCAGCATCCGGAACATGCTGATCGGCTTTGCCAACGGCAGCCAGCGCTATGTCGATTTCCAGGCCTCCCTCTGGCCGGCGGGGACCGCCTGGCACGTGTTTTACGCCGGCAGCGGCGACAACCAATGCAGCCCCGTGCCGAATCCCGTCCTCTGCGCGATGCGCACCCTGGCCGATCATGTCGGGATGGCCCCTCCGCTCGGCCGGATCAAGCTGGGAGCCGATTATCGTTGCTACGTCTTCGATCGCGGAGACGCTCGCGTCGTCTGTCTCTGGAAATGGCACGGCGATCCCGCCACGCTCAACCTGAAGAGCATCGATCCGGCGGCCCGGACCTTCGACGTCGTGGGCAACGAGGTGACTTCCGGGACCCTCCGGCTCGACAAGTATCCCGTCTACCTGGAAACCAGCCTCGGCCTCGATCAATTGCAGAAGAACCTCGATCAGGTCGATCTGAACCAAGGCAGCCAGCCTTTCGCCACCTCGGTCGGAGTGTCCAACGAGCGGCAGTTTTCCGTCGGCGTCCTCAACCGGGTCAATACCCCGCTGAGCGGCCAGGTCGATCTCCTTTCGCCGGAGGGAGCGCCGATTCAATCCCATTCCTTCGACAACCTCGCTCCCGAGGAAATGGCGCATCTCACCTTCGATGCTCCGCAGCCGATCAGCACCGTTCCCCAGGTCGTCAAGATTCGCACCGCGACCAGGAATCCGGCGGTGACCCAGACCGATGATCTGAAGCTCCGCGCCATGCTCTGTCCCCGGACCGACAAGCCGCTGCAGATCGACGGCGACCTGAGCGATTGGCCGGCGCAAAAGCCGGTGGTGCTGACCGACGCCAACGCGGTGATGCTCGATCCCAAGCTTTGGACCGAGGGAGACAAACAGATCAAGGCCGAGATCAGGACCGCCTGGGACGACGACTATCTCTATGTCGCCGTGACGGTCGACAAGCCGGTCTATTTCCCCAACGCCCCCTCGGTGGCCTCGCTCTACCTCGCCGATTCCCTCCAGATCGCCTTCGATCCGCTGAAGAAGGCGTTGGAAGACGCGGGCGGTTATGACGACAGCGATTTCGAGTATGCGCTCGGCGTCTACCAGAACGTGGAAAGCGTCTACCGGATCCACGCCTCCAGCGCGGTCTATGACAGCCTGCAGAAGAATCTCGGCCAGTTGAACCAGGACGAGGTCAAGCTGGCGGTCAAATCGCAGGGGGGGAAGACCGTTTACGAGATGGCTTTTTCCCGCGTCTCGATCAGTCCCTTCCGGCTCGCGGAGGGCGCCTCCATGCGGTGGGACGTGATCGCCAATTTGAACAACGGCGCCGGCCGGATGGGCTGGCTCGAATTGACTCCCGGCATCGGCAAAGCGAAGAATCCGGGGACGTTCATGGATATCTTCCTGGTGAAATAAGGCGGCTGCTCCGATTGGGCGCGGCAATCGGGGAAACTTTGCCCCCGTGGGATGGTCACACCTTCTCGGTCTGTCCTGATTTTTCGGAGCGGGCCATCGCGGTGACGACCTTGATGCCGGCGACGATTTCCTGGGGCGTGGCGGTCCGGCCGAGCTTGGCGCCCAGGATGGCCTGATGGAAGGCCTTCCATTGGTAGATGCCGCTGAGTCCGTCCGCCTTGATTTTGCGGCGCACCAGCGGCTTCCCGTTGCGCTGGGTGATCAAGGTCATGGCGGCGTCATCCTCGGTTCCGGGCAGGCGGGGAAAGGGGCCGACATTGCGATAGATCGTGCCGCGCTCGAAGTTCAGGGTGAGGCTGTTGCGATAGGACTGGGTATCGTCGATGCAGAAAGAGCTGAAGATGGTGACCAAGCCGCCGTTCTTGAAGCGGATTCCCACCTGGGCGTTGTCGGGCGTCGGGCGTCCGGTGAAGAGGCGGGAATGAAAGACGTGGACTTCCGCAGGCGTTCCGAAGAAACCGATCAGATCGTTGATCAGGTAGATGCCGAGGCGGAAAACCGGAGCCACCGGACAACGTTTCGGGTCGTCATACCAGCTTCCGTCGGCCTTCTCGTGCTTGCGGGCCCAGGCATCGGCCCGGCAGGCGATGGGGCGCCCCAAGTCGAACTCCTGGCGCCATTGGGCGATCTGCGCGAGATCGAGGGAGGGAAGGGGGGACGGGGAATTGAGGTGGATGATCCGTTTGCGCCGCCGGGCCTCCAGCAGCACCTCGTGGGCGAGCTCGGGATCGAGCTCGAAAGGCTTGGTGGTCATGACGTCCTTTCCGGCCCGGATGATCCGTTGCAGCAACTTGGCCCGTCCATTGGGGCCGGTGAAGAGGCCGATCGCGGGAATTGCCCGGTCCTGCAGGAGGAGATCGAGATCGGAATAGGCCTTGCATCCGAGGCTGCGGGCGACGCTCTCGGCTTTGGCCTGATCCATGTCGCAGACGGCGGCGACGCGGAAATACTTTCCTTCGGGGCCCTGGAGCAGCTTTTCAATGATGCAGGAACCAAAATTAAGCCCGACGATGGCGATGGGAATTCTTTTCATGGACGTGAAATAAATGAAGGGGAATGAACCAAAATGATTGACCTAACGTTAGGTCATGCTATTTCGTAAATGAACTTTATGTCAATTGGAATTACCGGGAGTATCCTCTTGAACACGCCGTCCTTCCTTTTACATAGTCCTGACCACCAGCGCTCCATGACGGCAGATAGTCGAGCCGGCATCGGCTATCCACGCGCCGCCGCCTTCACTCTTATCGAGTTATTGGTGGTGATCGCCATTATGGCGCTGATGACGGCTCTGGCGGTGCCGCTCTTCAATACGATCGCCGGGAGCCAGGGACTGGATGCGGCAACGGGAGAGCTGGAGCATCTTTTGGAGCAGGCCCGCAGTTACGCGATGGGAAAGAACACCTACGTCTATGTCGGGATCGAGGAGATCGACGCCGCCCAGCAGGGGCCGGGCCCGTCCCAGACGGCCACCGCCGGGGTGGGGCGGCTGGTGGTCGGCATCGTTTCATCCCAGGACGGCAGTTCCGGCTACGATTCCAATGCTTCCGGTAATCCGATCTGGAGCAATTACAATGACGGAGCCGACCTCTCCGCCGTCAGCAGGGTGCAGACCTTCTCCAACGTCCATTTGGCCGACTTGAGCTCGTCGATGAACGGGGGGATGCAGCGCCCGTCGGTCACCGTCGGTTACAATCTCGGCAACAACTCCTGCCAGAGCGTCACTCCGGTCGCCTGGCCGCCGGGACGGAGCCTGAACTCCGGCCAATACAACTTCACCAAGGTCATCCAGTTCGATCCGCAAGGCTCCGCCCGCGTCATCGTGGCCGGCAATGGCTCGGCCCTGCCGCAATGGATCGAGATCGGACTGCAGCCGACCCATGGCAATGCGCTTCCCGCTTCGCTGACGCAAGGCAATCAGGCGGCGCTGCAAATCAACGGGGTGAACGGGGCCGTGCGCATCTATCGTCCATGAAGACCGCCAGAGGTTCCACGGGGGGATTCTCCCTGATCGAGGTGGTCATGGCCCTGGGATTGCTCGGGTTCTGCATCGTCTCGCTGCTGGGCCTCTTTTCCGTCGGCCTGCAGAGCAATACGGCCAGTTCGGCGGAGACCGTCGTCGCCAGCCTCCTCACGGCCATCTCCAGCGATCTGGCCGCGACTCCCACCACCTCTCCGCCCACGGCGCAGACCTCTCCCCAATTCAAGATCCCCGTGCCGACGAGCGGCACGGTGACGAACACGCTTTTCTTCAGCTCGAACGGCGCGTTGAGCGGCGCCATCAATGCGGACGCCAGTCCCTCCGACAATCCCCAATACCGGGCGACGATTGCGATCATCCCGCCGTCGGGGGCGGGAGCGCGCGGCACCACCCTGGTGCGGATCTTCGTTACCTGGCCCGCCCTGGCCGATCCGACCGCCTCCTCTCCCCCCACGCATTACACCGGCTCGGTCGAGACCATGGCCGCCTTCCTCAGGAACTAGATGAAGCGGAGAAGCGGCGCCCCGGGCAGCGGGGGATTGACTCCCATCCATGCCAGCCAGTTTCCCCTCGATGGGTATCGCGCTATCGCGCGGGCATTCACCCTGGTGGAAATGCTGGTCGCGGTGACGGTGCTGACGATCTTGATCCTGATCACGACCGAGATCGTCGCCAACACCAGCCGGATGATCTCCAGCAGCAACAAGATGCAGAGCGCCGACGAGCAGGCGCGGATGACCTTCGACCGCCTCTCGACCGATATCGCCAACTTGGTGCGGCGGCCCGATCTCGACGCGATTTTCCCCAAGCAGACGGGGAACGACCAGCTCTTCTTCTACAGCGAGGCGCCCGCCTATTTCGATACCTCCAATAGCAGCCTCTTTCCCGGTTCCAATAATCCCGACCCCAAGAACCCCCTTTCCCTGATCGGTTACCGCATCAATTCCTCCTATCAGCTCGAGCGGCTCGGCCTGGGGTTGACCTGGGACGGGACGACCCCGCCGGGCTCGGTGGTTTTCCTGAGCTACCTCAACGGGCTGATCGATCCCAAGAGCACCCTGCCGGGGGCCTATCCCGAGGAAATCGGAAGCGCCCCCTCCTACAACGGTTCCGATACGACCTATTGGCAGGCGATGGCGGCGCAGGTCTTCCGCCTGGAAATCTGCTTTCTGCTCAACGACGGCACTCTTTCGACCATCCCGATGGTCGATCCCAATCCGAACAACTCGAATACGAATCTCCCGTCCGACAATATCGCGGCGGCGGGCCCGCCCTCGGTCTCGACCGATTCCAGCGCCGGTTACTCGACCGGCTCGCGCTGGTTCGATACCGTGGCTTCGCGCGGTTACATCTGCCTCAATAATTCGCTGGGGGCGGCGGTCTGGCAGCCGCTGGGAGCCCGGGACGTCCGCGCCATCGTGGTGGCGATCGCCGTTCTCGACGAGACCAGCCAGAAGATCGTGACCTCTTCGCAGATCGCGAGCCTGGCCGGCAAGTTGCCGGACGAGGCCGCCACCGATCTGACTTCCACTCCGCCGGTCCTCATGCTGCAAAAATGGCAGGCTCTGCTGCAATCGCCCTCCTTCGCCACCGCCGCCGGGATCCCGGCGCAGGCGGCCTCCTTCGTCCGGGTCTACCAGCGCTATTTTTATTTCAACGCCCCTTGAGCCATGCCCCATCCCTCTTCCTTTCCCGCCAGATCCAAAAGGGCCTCCCGGTCCGGCGTCGCCCTGGTGATCGCCCTCGGCATGGTCGTCCTGATCACCGGCCTGGTCCTGGCCTTCCTTTCCAGCGCCTCGCTGGAGCGGCAGCTTTCGAGCAACAGCACCACGCAGGCGCGGGTCGATATCCTCGCCAAGGGCGCGCTGGCGACGACGGTGGGCGATCTGCTGCAGGAAGTCGTGGCGGGCTCGACAACGACGAACCTGGCCGTCGGGACGACGAATGTGACGCTCTACCTTCCCACCACCAACGCGACCATCGTGCCCGCCAGGATCGGCAGCGATGCCTCCCTGCCCAACCTGGTGAAGCGCAGCGCGAGCGGCCAGGCGTTCTATTCCGGGACCGGCTTCGCCACCGCCGGCGCGGCCCGCGCCGCAGACTCCTCGACGACCAACCTTTCGCTCAACGACCGCTCCGTCCCGGTGGCCCGCTGGAACAAGGCCCTCCTCCTGCCCAAGAGCAACACCTCCCAGTCCTCCGACCTGACGCCGGTGGGCACCTTCGTCGCGCCCGATTGGATCTACCTGGCGCGCGACGGCTCGAATCCCACCGCCGTCTCCACCAACATCGTCGGCCGCTATGCCTACGCGATCTATGACGAGGGGGGGCTGCTCGACGCCAACCTAGCCGGTTACCCCTCGACGTCGTCGCCGGGATTGGCGGCCCACAAGCTGGGTGCCGGGACCGCCGACCTGACCCAGATCGGGCTGACCACGGCGGAATCCGACGCCCTGGTCGGCTGGCGCAACTACGCCTCGGCCCAGGCGGGGGGAAGCTTTCCCTCCTACACCTTCAGCGCGCAGGGGACCAATTACTTCAACGCCCTGGCGGGGAACGCGACCGGCTTCCTTTCCGTCGGCTCCGCCCTCTTCAACGGGCAATCCGACCGGATGATGGGCAGCCGCCAGCAGCTGATCCAGTTCCTGCAACAGGGCGTGGCCACCAGCGACACCGAGCGGGCCAACGTCCAGAACGCCCTGCAATACCTCGGCACCTTCAGCCGCGACATCAACCAACCCTCCTTCATTCCCAATCCCAACCGGCCCGCCGTGGTCGGCCCCTACAAGTCCGCCACCGACGGCGCGACCTTTGCGGCCACCGCCGGGGGAAACAGCGCCTACGGGCTCGACAAGCCCGCCGATCCCTCCCAGGCCATCAATCCCCCTTTCCTCAACCTGCGGGCCACCGCCGTCTTCACCCGCAGCGACGGCAGCAAATCGGTGATCGGCGAGCCGCTGGTCAAGAAGCGCTTTTCCCTGAATCGCCTGGCCTGGATCACCTACGCGGGGCCGATCACGTCCGACGGCATCAACTTCAACTCCGCCCTCCCGGCCAACTACGTCACCACCCTGGAACAGACCTACGGCCTCAGCCAGGCGCTGCTGCTGCAGGGCACTCCGGCCAACATCCAGGCCTATTTCGGCCTGACCTGGAACACGGCGGCCACCACCTCGACGGGGGGGACGGCCCCGGCCTGGGTCTACGGCCATTCCACGCCTCAGGCCACGCTCAATACCCTGGCCCAGGTTCAATCCTTGGCGCCGGGCCGGGAGCCCGATTTCTTCGAGCTGCTCAAGGCGGGAATGGTGGTCGGCTCCCTCGCCAAGGGAGCGGCCAGCGACCACAACATCGGTTATAATAGCGCGGAAACCCCCCCGGTCGACGTCGATGCCTATGAATATAATTACGATACCAACGTCGATTATCAGATCATCCAGATCGGGGCCAACATCATCAATGAATGCGCCATGGATTCCTATCCGAGGCATATCGTCTTCAACAGTATCGATTTCTATGGCGTCGTGAACCTGCCTTACCTCTACCGGGCGCGGGTCATCGGAGTTCCGCTCAGCCTCACCGCCAAGGTCACGGCGGGTGGAAGCGGACGGGGGGTGATGCTCCTGTTGCCGGAGGTGTGGGATCCCTATGATCCCAGTTCGCCGCAGGGGAGTCCGGGCCCCACCAAGTTCCGCTTCATTCTCACCGGCAGCCCTTTGACGGGATATGTGACCGCGGCCGAGGCCACCTGCCGGGGTTATGCGAACAGTGGGAACGGCACTGCGGAATTAACCGGCACACCCTTCATATCGACCGCCAGCGGCTCGAACGCCGCGGGTACGGCCGATCAGGCCCAGCTCGATACCTATCCGTTCACGAGCCAGAAGACAGGATCGACGGAGCTCGATTTCGGGATCGCCGGGAGCGGTTTGGCGGCCTACCAGCAGCCGGTTTTCCTGGGGAATGTCAGTACCGCCGCCGGGTCGGCCCAGGCGAATTCGATCAATCTCACGGTTCCCACCACCAACACCCTGCGGAGTTCGCCGCTGACCAGCGGCTTCGTCAACTCATCGGGGTGGGTCATCGACATGTTCTCCAAGCTCAGCTACTGCGGCGTCCTGCTGGGGGACTTTCCGCTTTCATGGACTTTCCAGCTTCCGACATCGGCTGGATCGTTCATTCAAAATTCCCCGTACCCCATGCCCCTTTTGACGCCTTCTTCAACCCCTGCGGTTGCCAATAGCATCTTCAATCCGGGTACGGCGGACGGATGCCGGTTGCTGGGATCCGCTGCCAACGCGTCCGTGCCCAACCAGGTTCATTATCTCCTGCAATACCAGGACGCGAGCGCGATCTGGAGGACCTATCAGGACGACTACTCGGTGATTCCCGGGACGGCGGCCGGCGGGATCATCAGCGTGGCGACAGGGGACGGGCAGGCTCCCGCCTTGGGAAGCCAGACGGATATCTCACAGGCCTCCACTGTCACCGCGACCAAAGCCACCAGCAACGATGGCGAATGGATGTGCTGGATCGATCCCCGGACCTCCCGCTTCGGGGCGATCGACACTCAGTTCTTCCGCTCCACTTATACCAGTCCCAACGCCATGAATTATTTCGGCATCACCACGCGTCCGACCGCCGATTATGGCCAAGGCATGGGCTATTACACCCCGGGCAGCGGGGTGGGGTCGACCGGCCCCTTCTACAGCACGCAAGCCAGCCAGGTGGGATGGTATCCCGGAAATTGGAACACCCGGTCGGGATCGACGGCCACCATCTTCGTCCCCGGCTACTACGCCGAAAACACCACCGCCGTCCGGCCAGCCCCGTTCAGCAACGCCAATTTCTTCACCGATCCCGACGGCGTGGCGCGGCGCGGGATGGGGGCGTACGTCTCCCCCACCGCCACCACCACGCCCGGCATGCCGCTGGCGACGCTGGCGGGAACCCAGGGACCCAGCCGCCCCTTCCTGCTGCACCGGCCTTTCCGTTCCGTGGCCGAGCTCGGCTACGTCTTCTCGGGGACTCCCTGGCGGAACCTCGATTTCTTCACGCCGGAGAGCGGGGCCGCTCCGCTGCTCGACTTGTTTTGCATCAGCGACACCAACGATCCGAACGGCCTCACCGAGGGCAAGGTCGATCTGAACACGCGCCAGCCGCTCGTCCTCCAGGCGCTCCTTTCCGGAAGCGGCGGCCAGGGGGCGGCCTACAAGGACGAGGTGAACGCCGCCACGTCCGGAGGATCTTCCTCCCTCAGCTCCAGCGAGGTCGCGGCGATCGCCCAGGCCTTGGTGGCGCGCACCACCTCGACCGCGGCATCCACCGTCCTCGGCCAGGGGCCGCTTTCCAACCTGAGCGAATTGGTCGGGAAATATAATTCCACCGTCCTCATCTCCGGGGCCACCGCGCCCCATAATATCGACGGAAGCCAGTCCTACGTCGGATTCAGCTCCGATCTCACCACGATTTTCAATTCTTCGGGCACTTCCGCCGACACCACCACCACTCCCTACGTCCAGCGTTTCAAGGAGGCGGCGATCCGTCCCCTGGCCGCCTCCGGCCAGACCCGGGTCTGGAACCTGATGATCGATCTGGTGGCGCAGACCGGACGCTATCAGCCGAATGAAACCCTCCTGGACCGCTTCAATGTCGACGGGGAGCGCCGTTACTGGCTCCACGTGGCCATCGACCGGTACACCGGCCAGATCCTCGACGAGCAACTCGAACCGGTCCAGGAGTGACCGGCCCCCTTTCCCCATCAACATGAAAGACAACACCCCCATGCTGCTTCCCCCTCGATCCCTTCCCCCCCTGCGGCCTCTGGCCGTGGCCGCCTGCGCGCTGCTGGCGGCGTTTCCCGCCGCGCGGGCCGACGTGACTCTGCCCGCCCTCTTCTCCGACCACGCCGTCCTGCAACGTTCGGCCAAGACCCCGGTCTGGGGCACCGCCGCGCCCGGCGAAGCGGTCGCCCTCACGCTCGGCGACATCCACGCCTCGGCCACCGCCGGGGCCGACGGGAAGTGGCGCGCCGACCTCGATCTCTCCAAGGCCGGCGACGGTCCCTTCACGCTGGGAGTGGCGGGAAAGAACCAGCTCCAGGTCCAGGACGTGGTGGTCGGCGAGGTCTGGCTCGCCTCGGGCCAGTCGAACATGGAATTTCCCCTCCAGCGGGGAACCAACTCCGCCGCCGAGATCGCCCAGTCGGCCGATCCGGAGTTGCGCCAATTTTACATCGGGCGGACCGCTCCGGACGCGCCCATCGCCTCGTGCAAGGGAAAGTGGACCGTGGCCGGTCCGGCGACCTCGGGCAGTTTCACCGCCGTCGGTTACTATTTCGGCAAGGAACTGCGCCGTACGCTGAAGGTCCCCGTCGGCCTGATCAACAGCTCGTGGGGCGGGACGCCGGTCGAGGCGTGGACCAGCGCGGAGGCCCTCGCCACCGTCCCGGCCCTGGGCGACAAGGCGACTCAGCTCGCCGCCGCCTTCCACGCCTATCCGGCGGCGCAGGCGGACTTCGTCACCGCCCTGCACGCCTGGCAGGATAAGTTCCAGCGGCAGATCCCTGCCCCGCCCGCCGACAATGCGCCGCAGACCGCCCCCGATGCCACGGGCGATTGGAAGCCGGTCTCCGTCCCGGGGAAGCTGGCCGCCGCCGGGTTGCCCGATGCGGGCGTGGTCTGGCTGCGCCGCACCGTGACCCTCACTCCCGCCGACCTCGCGTTCAGCTTCGCGATCGAGGTGCCGGGGGTGGCTGGGACCGAGACCGTCTATTGGAACGGCAAGCGGATCGGAGGCGGAACCCCCGAGGTCCCCCCGCCGGACAACCACCGCTATTACGTGCCACTGACCGGAATGAAGGAAGGGGATAACGTGGTCGCCATCCGCCTCGCCAATCCGGCGGGAGGACTGGCGATCGGCGTCCCCCATCTGGGGAACCCCGGCGCGACCGTCCTCTCCGACGGCTGGACCGCACAGGTCGAGACGGCGCTGCCGCCCCTGGCCGATTCAACGGATCCCGTTCCCAAGGGACCGCCGCAGCCCACCACTCCGTCCAACCTCGGCTCCACGCTCTATAACGGGATGATCGCCCCGTTGATGCCCTACGCCATCGCGGGGGCGATCTGGTACCAGGGAGAGAACAACGCCGGGCGCGCCTTCCAATACCGGACCGCGTTCCCCCTCATGATCCAGGATTGGCGGCAGCATTGGGGATGGGACTTCCCCTTCTACTTCTGTCAGCTCCCCAACTTCCAGGCCAAAGCGTCCCAGCCGGGCGAAAGCGGCTGGGCCGAGCTGCGCGAGTCCCAGACGAAGGCCCTCTCCCTGCCCAACACCGGCTTCGCCGTGCTGATCGACGTGGGGGAGGAAGCCGACATCCATCCCAAGGATAAGACCGTGCCGGGAGAGCGGCTCGCCCGGGCCGTCCTGGCCCAGACCTACCACCAGCCGGTGGTCGGGGTCGGCCCGATCTTCCAAGCGGCGGTCGTCGAGGGAGACAAGATCCGAGTCTCCTTCGCGGACGGAAACGGCAAGCTGGTCGCGCAGCCGCTGCCCGCCGACTACGCGCCCAGCTCGCTCCTGCCCCGGCGGGTGCCGCTGGTCCGCAACGTCCCCGACAGCGAGCTGGAAGGATTCGCGGTCTGCGGCGCCGACCACAAATGGGTCTGGGCCGACGCCCGCATCGACGGCGCCACGGTGGTGGTCCGGTCTCCCCAGGTGCCCCAACCGGTCGCGGTGCGCTACGCCTGGGCCAACAACCCCACCTGCAACCTCTACAGCGACGCGGGCCTCCCGGCGGCGCCGTTCCGCAGCGACGACTTCCCCCTCTTCACCGAGAAGGCAACCTGGTAACCGCTCCGACTATGAAACAACCCCTGATTCTCCTCGATCCCTATCCGCGCCCGGTCAACCTCATCTTCGACGCGGCGACCAAACAGCGGCTGGAAAGCCTGGGCCGGGTCATCTGGCACGACGGCTCGCCAGCGGCCGACGCCCACATCGACCAATACCTGCCCGAGGCCACCGCCCTGATCGGCCAGTCGGCGTTGCCGAAGGAACGGCTGGATCGGGCCCCGCATCTCAAGGCCGTCTTCAACGTCGAGAGCAACTTCCTGCCGAACGTCGATTACATGGAGTGCCATCGGCGCGGGATCTACGTCCTTTCCACCGCGCCCGTCTTCGCCAAGGCGGTGGCCGAAATGGCGTTAGGGATGGCGCTCTCCCTGGCCCGGCGCATCCACCAAGCCGACGCGGCGATCCGCTCCGGCACGGAGACCCTCTACGGAGAGGGCGACAACCACGACTCGATCCTCCTCTCCGACCGGACCGTGGCCCTGGTGGGATGCGGCAACGTGGGCCGGGCCCTCCTGCCCCTGCTGCGGCCCTTCGCGCGGGAGATCCTGGTTTACGATCCATGGATCCATCCCAGCATCCTGCGGGAGCTGGGTGTGACCCCGGCCACGCTCGACGAGTGCTT
>FSXI01000327.1_pt1 | contig 14986 bp, 10 predicted proteins | sample 1638251 | NCBI WGS metagenome assembly FSXI01 (sample SAMEA3914788, study PRJEB12502) | metagenome | biome: forest; material: soil | place: Canada | collected 2011-07-03 | depth 0.1 m | reverse complement strand
GCTCAAGACATAGCTCCCATCGAGGTTACAGATCGAGTCAGAGCCGGGGTCCAAGGGGCGCAGCCCCTTTGCGTCGTACAAGGGTACCCCGTGCATCCCGGCCCGCCCCCATGGTCAGCGCGTTCGATCTGCCTGTGATCCACGCCACCTGAAACCCAAGAGCCCGCTCTCCCGCGCTCCTCGCGTCCGCGTGGTATCACCCCCTCGGACTTGGCAACATTCCCTTCCTAAGAGGGGGCGAGGGGCGCCAGCCCCAAATAGAAACCACCTCGCGAGCTTATCCAACCAGAAAACTCTCTAGACCGGCCAAGCCGCTCAAGAATAAATCAGCCGCGCCCCCAACGAGTGGATCAGCTCGGCCAGGCCGGGAAGGAAGGAATTCTTCAAGAAAAAGGAGACGAACTCGAATTCCGCCGCCCGCGCGCGGTCCTCGGGCGTGTCCAAGCCGGTGATGATCGCCACCGGGAGGGTCTCCAGTTGGGGCTTGGAGCGGATCCATTCCAGCACCTCGAAGCCGTGGCGGCGCGGCGTCTGCAGGTCGAGGATCACCAGCGAAGGGAGCTCGACGGTTCCCGCCAGGGCGGCGGAAAGATAGTCGATGGCCCGTTGGCCGTTGCGGGCCCGTTCGATCGGATTTTCAAACCCCTCACGATGCAACGCGCTTTCCAGCAAAAGCATGTCGGCGTCATCGTCTTCCGAAATCAAGATCAAGAAGTTGTTATTGGACACAATGCGCTTTAGGTAACAGATCTGCGCAATTAAGGGAAGTATTTTTACCCATGATAGCGGAAAATGTCGGGGAGGCGGGATCGATTGGTCATGTCCTTTTGGGGCTGCCGCCCCTAGCCCCTGCCCGGACGCGGGGGCGCGGGGGAGCGGGCTCCTGGGTTTCAGGCGGCGCGTATCACCAGCAGATCGAACGCGTTATTACGGGCGGGCCGGGATGCAAGGGGGAAGTTGGTCGACTGGACGGCCAGGGTACATTCGTTCCCCCAAAAGGACGCAACCCATCAACCCAAATCCTTGATCTCGAACCCCTCCCCGCTCCCACCACCCCCTACAAACAGGGGATTTTTCGCCCCACCCCCCTACTAATAGCGTAATTTCCTTGTTTCCCTTCCCGCCCGGTGAGTAATCTTACCCCCCATGTATCTCAAGGCGCTCAACGTTATCGGGTTCAAATCTTTCGCCGACAAGACCCAGCTCCAATTCCACCCGGGCGTCACCGCCATCGTCGGGCCGAACGGCTGCGGCAAGAGCAACGTCCTCGACTCGATCCGCTGGGTCCTGGGCGAGCAATCGGCCAAGGCCCTCCGCGGCGGCCAGATGCAGGACGTCATCTTCAACGGCTCCGACACCCGCAAGCCGCTCGGCATGGCCGAGGTCTCGCTGACCTTCGGCGATTGCGAGGGCGAGCTCGGCACCGAGTATAACGAAGTCACCATCACCCGCCGCCTCTTCCGCGACGGCGCCAGCGAATACGAGATCAACAAGAGCGCCTGCCGCCTCCGCGACATCCACCAGCTCTTCATGGACACCGGCGTCGGCCGCACCGCCTACTCGATCATGGAACAGGGTAAGATCGACCAGATCCTCTCCGCCCGCCCGGAGGACCGCCGCGCCGTCTTCGAGGAAGCCGGCGGCATCACCAAATACAAGAGCCAGAAGAAGGAGGCGATGCGCAAGCTGGAGCAGACCGACGCCAACCTCCTCCGCCTCGAGGACATCATCCGCGAGGTCCGCCGCCAGATCAATTCCCTCCAGCGCCAGGCCAGCAAGGCCAAGCGCTACCAGGATCTCTTCGCCGAGCTGAAGGACCTCGAGCTCCGGCTTGCCCGCCACCAATACGCCCTTCTCGCCGCCGAGATCGCCTCCCTCGCCGACCAGTCTTCGGGCTCCCGCGAGGCCCATCAACAGCTCACCCTGGCCATCGAGGCCGAGGACCAGGCGATGGGCATCCTCCGCTCCGAGCTGGAGAAGATGGAGGGCGACGCCGCCCAGGTCCGCGAGGCCCTCGGGACCGCCCGGATGGCCGCCGAACGGGCCGCCCAGCGGGAGAAGACCAACGCCGCCCGCGTCGAGGAATTCAGCCAGCTGCGGGAGAATTGCCGGATCGAGATCGCCGGAACCGAGGAGAAGATCCGCATTCAGGACGAACAGCTTCACGCCTTGGGAGGCCAGGCCGCCGCCCAGGCCGCCGCCCGCAGCGCCGCCGCCGAGGCCTACCACACCAAGGACGCCGCCGCCCGCGAAGTGGCCGAGCAGGTCTCCGAGAAGGAGGTCGCCCGCGCCGAGCGGAACCACGAATTGCTCCGGCTGCATAACTCGCTCTCCAATTTCCGCAACCAGCTGATCGCCCTCGAGGCCCAGCAGAAGAACCTGATGGTCCGGGGCGAATCGCTCCGCGCCGAGCAGGGTGCCCTCACCCAGCGCCGCGAGGAGGCCGAGGCCACCCGCATCGCCCAGGAGGGCGAGCTCGCCGCCGCCCTCGAGGCCTTCGAGGTCGCCCGCGCCGAGGTCTCGGGCCGCCACGAGGCGGTCCGCGAGCGCCAGCAGCTCGTCTCCGAGCGGCAGCGCGCCGTCTCCGAGCGGCAGCAGGCCGTCCACGCCGCCAACGACGGCCTCCGCGAGGCCGAGCGGGCCCACCGCGACGTGGCCACCGCCCACGGGCGGCTCGTCGCCAAGCTCGACGCCCTCAAGCACCTCGAGACCAGCCACGCCGGCTCTCCTCCCGCCACCCAGCACCTCCTGGCCTGCAGCGCCAAGGGAGAGATCGCCGCCCGCATCCAGGGGACCCTCTCCGACCACTTCCAGGTCACCTCCGGCTACGAGGAGGCCATCGCCCTCCTTCTGGGCGAGGCGATCAACGCCTTGGTGGTCGACGACCGCGCCGGAGCCGAGGAGCTCCTCGCCAAAGCGCTGGCCGGCAACAACCCGGGCCGCGTCTTCCTGGCCCCGCTCTCGCTGGCCCGCCCCTCCGGCAGCGCGACGCACCGCGAGACCGGCGCCGCTCGCTTCATCCAGGCCCACGCTGGCTCGGATGCCGCCGCCCGCCTGCTCGAATCGCTTCTTTCCGAGACCCACATCGTCGACGATCTCACCGCCGCCTGGGAACTGAAATCCCTCCAGCCCCAGGCCGTCATCGCGGTCCGCGACGGCTCGGGCACCCTCCTCAGCCGCGCCGGGTTGCTGCAGGCGGGCAAGGCCTCCGAGACCGCCGCCGGCCTCGCCGTCTTCACCCGCCGCAACGAGCAGCGCGAACTGGAGGAGGAGATCGCCTCCGCCCTCGCCGCCGTCGAGCAGGGCGCGGCCCGCGTCGCCGAGGCCGCCGAAGCGGTGCAATCGGCTCAATCCCTCCATGCGGAATCCCATTCCGCCGTCCAGGAGGCCCAGGGCTGGGTGCAGGAAGCGCAGTCCCTCGTCCAGGAAGCCCAATCGTCCGCCAAGGACGCCGAGATCGCCGCCGCCACCCTCCGCCACACCCAGCAGAGCCTGGCCCAATCGGTCGCCGAGATCGACCGCAACCACGAGCGGCTCTCCCAGGAAGTCGCCCGCACCACCGCCCAGGTCGAGGCCGACGGGGAACGCCGCCAGAATATCGAGAACCAGCTCGGCGAGAGCGAAAGCCAAGTCGCCACCCTGCAGGAAGCGCTCACCCTGCTGCAGGACGAGATCCGCTCGCTCGAGCAGGAGGAAGCCTCACTCCGTCAGACCCTGGTCGAGAGCCAGATCGAACTGGCCAGCCTCACCCACCGCCTCCAGTCGACCGAGCAGCAGCAGCAATCGGTGCAGACCCGGCTGGGCGAACTCCGCGAATTGACCGCCACCCGCTCCCGCGAGGCGGAGGACTACGCCACCCGCATCGCCACCGCCGAGGCCGAGATCGATCACGCCAAGATCGAGCAGGAGACCGCCGCCGTCGAAGCCAACCAGCGCGAGGGCGAGCTCCAGGCCATCCTCGTCGCCAAGTCGGAACAGCAGGAACGGATCTCCGTCCGCGAGGAAGGGCTCCGCATCGAGCGCCGCAAGCTCAACGAGGCCCAGGCGATCCAATCGGCGGCCGAGATCAAGCTGACCCAGCGCCGCCTCACCCTCGAACACCTCGTCGAGCGGGTTCAACAAGCCTACCAGCTGGTCCTGGCCGAACTGCCCCCGCTCACCGAAGAGGAAATCGCCGCCCAGGGCGCGGGCGATTGGTCGACCATCGAAGCCGACGTCCGCGAGAAGCGGGAACGGCTCGACGGGATGGGCCCGGTCAACATCGAGGCGATCGCCGAGTTCGAGGAGCTCCAGCAGCGCCTCACCTTCCTCGAAGGCCAGGAGACCGACCTCCGCAACGGCAAGGAGCAGCTCCTCCAGGCGATCCAGGAGATCAACCAGACCACCGAGAAGATGTTCGCCGAGACCTTCGAGCAGGTGAAGATCAACTTCCAGCAGATCTTCGGCGAGCTCTTCGGCGGCGGCAAGGCGACCCTGGTCCTGAGCGACGACAAGGACCCGCTCGAATCGGGCATCGAGATCGTCGCCAAGCCTCCCGGCAAGCAGCCGCAGAGCATCACCCTCCTCTCCGGCGGGGAGAAGACGATGACGGCGGTCGCCCTCCTCTTCTCGATCTACATGGTGAAGCCGAGCCCCTTCTGCGTCCTCGACGAGATGGACGCGCCGCTCGACGAATCGAACATCAACCGCTTCATCAAGATGGTGCAGCGCTTCACCGAGCACTCCCAGTTCGTCGTCATCACCCACAACAAGCGGACCATCAGCATGGCCGACGCCATCTTCGGCGTCACCATGCAGGAACGCGGCGTCTCCCGCCTGATGTCGGTCAAGCTGACTCCCGACGGCGAGCCCGTCCCCGCCCCGGCGGCTCCTAAGGCCGAAGCCAAGGCGGAGTCCGCCCCCGAAGCCCGCGCCATCGAGCCCGGCACCGCCCCCACGGAACCGGAGGAACCGGCACTCTCCTCGAACTGACCGAGCCCTGTCGGCACATCTCCCATGACCGATCAAGCCGACGCCGAGGCCTTCGCCGCCGAATGGATCGCGGCCTGGAACGCGCACGACCTGCCGCGCATCCTCAGCCATTACCGGGACGACTTCGAGATGCGTTCCCCCAACATCCGCGAACACGGGGGCGTGCCCTCGGGCCTCTTGGAGGGGAAGGCGGCGGTCGGCGCCTATTGGCGGACCGCCTTGGAACGAAATCCGGGCCTCCACTTCGAGCTGGAGGCGGTCCTCACCGGGGCGGACGGGCTGGTGATCCTCTACCGCACCGGCCTCCGCCGCGCCGCCGACGTCCTCGAATTTGACGAGGACGGTCAGATCGTCCGGGCAGCCGCCTATTATTTGAAATCGGTCCAGAGCGCGCCGATCACGCCTGCCCTCTGAGTGGAAATCCCGGTAGCCGCACCGGAATTCCCCTGATTGACCGCTCCCCGGCGATGCCGTACAAACCCCGCATGCCTTCCGCTCTCCGCCCCGTTTCGGTCGGCCTGCTCCTCCTCTTCCTCCTCGCCGTCCCGGCGCGGCTCCGGGCCGACGCCTCGGTCCAATTGGGCATCGACGTGGTCGCCGCCGACCACTTCGCCCTCTTCCAGGGCAAGCGGATCGGCCTGGTGACGAACCAGACCGGCGTCGACGGCTCCGGCGAGCGGACCCGCGAGCTGCTCCGCAACGCGCCCGGCGTCCATCTGGTGAAGCTCTTCAGCCCCGAGCACGGCATCGACGGCAAGATCCTGGCCGGCGAGTACGTCCGCTCCCAGCACGATTCGGTCACCGACCTCGAGGTCTATTCCCTCTACGAGGACACCCGCAAGCCGACCCCCGACATGCTGCGCGGCCTCGACATGCTGGTCTTCGACATGCAGGACATCGGCGTCCGCAGCTACACCTATATCAGCACGATGGTGAAGTGCATGGAGGCGGCGGGGGAGGACCACGTCGAGTTCGTCGTCCTCGACCGGCCCAATCCGCTGGGCGGATTGCGGGTGGAAGGCCCCGGGGTCGAGCCGCGCTGGATCTCCTTCGTCGGCCAGGTGCCGGTCCCCTACGTCCACGGGCTGACCGTCGGCGAGCTGGCCCGGATGGTCAACGACCTCGGCTGGAACGGCGCGAAGTGCAAGCTGACCATCGTCCCGATGCGGGGCTGGACCCGCAACATGACCTGGGGCGACACCGGCCTGCGCTGGGTCCAGACCTCGCCCAACATCCCCTACGCCACCTCCCCGCTCTATTACGTCGCCACCGGCCTGGCGGGCAGCCTCTCCGGCCTGAACATCGGCATCGGCACCGACGCGCCGTTCCAGCTGGTGGCCGCGCCGGGCTTCCCCGCCCAGGCCTTCGCCGCGCGGCTCCAGCAGATCCCGATGCAGGGGGTGACCGCCTCCCCCTTCTACGACCCGACGATCGGCTGGCAGGGCGTCCATCTGAAGATCGACCCGCAGACGCCGTGCAACCTGTGCGCGCTCGCCGTCTACATCCTGGCGACGACCGAGCGGTGCGCCCATCTCTTCGACCACTCCTCCTCCAACGCCATCGATCTCTTCTACAAGGTCTACGGCAGCACCTCGATCCGCGGCCAGCTCGAGGACGACCGCTCGGTCGATTCGATCGTGGCGAGCTGGGAGCCGGGGATCGAGCGGTTCAAGGAGACCCGCGCCCGCTACCTCCTCTATTGAGAACGAATGCTCCATGAAATCGGTCCTGGTCATTCCCGATAAATTCAAGGGCTCGCTGACGGCGGACCAGGCGGCCCGCGCCATCGCGGCGGGCCTGCGGGAACGGAAGGGCGCCTTCAAGATCACCCTTCTTCCGCTCTCCGACGGCGGCGAGGGCTTCGTCGAAATCCTCGCCCGCGCCGAGGGCGGCAAGCTCCATTTCCGCAGCACCGTCGATCCGCTGGGGCGCCCGCGCCGCGCCGCCTTCGCCGCGCTCCCCGACGGGACGGCGGTGATCGGCCTGACCGAGGCCTCCGGGCTCGATTACGTTCCCGCCGCGCGGCGCGATCCCGGCACCGCCTCCAATCTCGGCACCGGCCGGCTGCTGGCGGCGGCGGTGCGGGCCGGCTTCCGGCGGATCGTGATCGGCCTGGGCGGCAGCGCCACCAACGACGGGGGCATCGGGCTGGCCGCCCCGCTCGGCTTCCGTTTCCTCGACGCGCGCGGACGCTCCATCCCGCTCAACGGCGAGGGGCTGGCCCGGCTCGACCGGATCGTCCCGCCCCCGCGCCTGCCGCGCCTCGACATCGTCGTCGCCTGCGACGTCGACCATCCCCTCTATGGGCCGGAAGGCGCGGCCCGCCAATTCGCCGCCCAGAAAGGGGCGACTCCGGAGCAGATCGTTCGCCTCGACGCCAATCTCCGCCGCCTCGCCGCCGTGGTCCGCCGTTCCCTCGGCAAGAGCCCCCACCTCCGCGCCGGCGCGGGGGCGGCCGGCGGCTGCGGCTACGGGCTGATGGCCTTCTTCGGGGCGCGCCGCGTCGCCGGATTCGACTACTTCGCCCGCGCCGTCTCCCTGCGGAAACGGATCGCGGAGCACGACCTGGTCGTCACCGGCGAAGGCTGCTTCGACCGGACCTCGCTGGGCGGCAAGGGGCCGTGGGCGGTCGGCTCCCTGGCCCGCCGCGCCGGCAAGGAAGCGTGGCTGGTCTGCGGCAAATACGCGCTGACCGAGCGGGAAAGCGCCCGCTCCCCCTTCTCCCGAACCGCCGAGCTCCTCTCCATCGCCCCCTCGCCCGAGGCGGCGCGGCGCGAGGCGGCCCGCTACGTGCGGGAAGGGGTGGCGCGGCTGGCGCGGGCATAGCCGCTCCCCGCTACCGGACCATAAAATATCTTTGCGCCCGGGCGGGAGAACGCGAAGCTCGGCGTCAGATGAAGAGCGGGAAGTTCCTCGAACGGCTGGCCTGGGCCCCTTTTCTCTTCCTCGTCCTCCTCGCCGGCTACGGCGCCACCAACCTGATGGTCTGGGACGACTGGATCCACATCAAGTGGGCGATCGTTCTCATCGAGAGCGGCCATTGGGAACCGGGCCTCTTCTTTTCCCGCCACTTCTCCAGCATCCCCGCCCTGCCCCGGGCGCTCTATTGGATCTGCGTCCGCTTCTTCCATGCCGATATCCGCTTCCTGGTGGCCTGCAATCTCCTCTGCATCGGCGGCACCCAGCTCCTGCTGGGAGCGGCCCTCCGCCGCCGGATGGAGCCGGGATGGGGCCGGGGCCTGGCGCTCTGCTTCCTGGGAACGATCGTCGCCTCCCCCTCCCAATGGTTTTTGATCGCCACCGGCTGGGGATTCATGTGGCTGATCATGCCGCTCCTCCTGGGCGCGGCGCTCTGGGTCCATGACCGCCAGGTCTCCTTCGGCGCGGCCTTCGCGGCCTATTTCACCCTCGCGCTGCTCGGCTCGCTGACCCTGGGACACGGGCTGATCTTCTGGCTCGTCCTGCCCGGCCTGCTGATCGCCCAATTCGGGATCGGAACGGCGGGACGGCGATGGGGGGCGATCGCCCTCTGGGCCGCGGGCGCCGGCCTCCTCTTTTACGGCCACCTCCATCACCCCCATTACGATATTTCCGCCCAGACCGCCGGAGGGGACGCCAATCCGGTCCAGGCCCTCCATCATCCCTCCGTGCTGATCCGCTTCCTTCTCGGATTGATGGGAGGCTTCGCGGGACAACTGGGGGTGCGGCCGGGAGGCGCGGCGGTCTTCGGCCTCCTGCTGGAAACGGCCTACGCAACCGGAGTCGTGCTTTATCTCCGCCAGTACCGGCGGACCTCCACAGGGGAACGGTTGCTTCCCTGGCTGCTGATCGGCGGGTTCCATCTCCTGGCCTGCGGCTTGATCGCCTCGGGCCGGAGCGGCGCCTTCGACCTGTCGCGGAGCCTCTCGATGCATTATGTGGCCTTGAGCCTCTACCTGCTCCTGGCGGTCGGCCTGCTGGCGTTCCAGATCCCAGGAGGCGGCGCGGCGCGGGGCTTCCTGATCGCCGTCGCCGCGCTCGGCGCCCTCTTGAACCTGGCAGCGCTCCCGGTCGGAGCCGTCCATTTCATCGGCCAGGCGGGATTCCGCCAATTGGCGCGGAGCCAGCTGGCGTTGATGGAGGTGATCCCGATCGAGCCGGGATTCAGCGATACCCTGACCCCGGAAAACCTCCCGCTCTACGAGCGTTATCACGCCGTAACCGTGTTTTCCAAGGATCAACTCGCGGCGCTCTTCGCCTCCCGCGACCAACTGGCGGCGGCAGGACGGTGGAGCGGCGATTTCTCCCGGCGCGGGGAGGCGGGCTCTTCCGTCCTCCATCTTGCCGGGACCGTGCGGGGACCGATCTTCGGCCCCCGGCCCGACGCGGCGGTGGTCCGCGTCCGCGCCGCCGACGGGACGGTCTCCTACGGCTGCTTCCGGCTCCTCCCCTCGGCGGGAAAAACGCTCCGCGCCCATGACGGGAAGCTCGTCAGCGACTGGAGCGGAGAGATGGCCGTGTCCCCGGGAGCGCAAATCGACGCCTCCGCGTTGGTCATCGATCGCGCGGCGCTGCTGCCGCTGCGCGCGGACCAGTGAGCCGCTGCATCCGTCGGTTGAGGCCCCGGGCAGAGGGCACTCCCGATTAGATCGTGATTATTCGGCGGCCCGCTGCTAAAGCTCCCTCCGCCTCCATGATGTCCCTCATTCTCTTTCTGGACCGGCATCTTTGGCTCTATCGGTTGCTGTGCGGGGTCCTGCTGGCGATGACGGGATGGCTGGCGGTCCGACCATTGCTTCGCTCGGACCGGCCCGCTCTCCGGGGATGGGGACGGCCTCTCTTCTTCCTGCTGGCCCTGGTCGCCACGCTCTTCGCGCTCCGTTATCCGATTTTTTTCTATCCGACCTACCTGGAAATGGACGAGGCGCAGATGCTCTCGCAAGCGATCACCTTCCACGTCCATCCCATTCCCTGGCACGACGTCGATACCGGCACCGGCGGCCCCCTCGACAGCCAGGCCCTGCTCTGGTGCGTCCCGTTCGGCGTCGCTCCCACCTATGTCACCACCCGGATCTTCGGGCTGCTCTGCGTGGCGGGAATGTTCGTCTTCCTCCACCTCACCGGGCGAAGGCTGGCCGGAGAGGGCCTTTCCCGGTTGGCGCTCCTTCCGACTTTTCTCTTTTTCGGGTTCACCTCGATGTTCGATTGGGTCCATTACAGCAGCGAACATCTCTCGCTCCTTCTTTTGGCCGCCAGCCTCTACCTGCTGACCGGCCTCTGGCGACGGCCCGATTCGCGGATCTCCGCCTTCGCGCTGGGAGTTCTCCTGGGCCTGTTGCCCTTTGCCAAACTGCAGAGCGTCCTGCCCGGCGCCTTCCTCGGCCTGACGGGAATCGCCATCCTGGCGACGAGAAAGCGGCGGGAACCCTGGCTCCGTTCGGGCCCTCCCCGCCTTCTTGCGTTGATCGCCGGAGCATTGCTTCCCGCCGTCGTACTCCTCTCCATCGTGGCCCATGCGGGAGCCCTCGGCGATTTCTGGAAATCGTATATCGCGATGGGCGGCAGCTACGTGCAGGGAACCCTCGCCGAAAGCCACGATCCCCGTTGGTTCGGCCTGCTCGCGCGGGCCCGGCTGGTGGTGAGCCTCATCTTCGATCCCCGGCTGGAAAGCGCCTTCCCCGTCTATCTGACCGCCGTGCTCGCGGGCTGGGCCGTGGTCCGGCTTCTCCCCTCCCTCCGTCATTCGAAGGCGCTGGTCCGCAATCTGGTCTGGGTCGGGCTCTTCACGGGAGTGCTGGCCGCGACGGTGGTTTTCCCGGTCCGGAAATATTCCCACTATGTCCTCTACATGATGGTGGCGCTCCCTCTGCTGCTGGCGGTGGTCCTGCGGATGATCCGGCGGAAACTCGCCGCCTGGCGGCCGGCGGAACTCCGGCGGGAGCTGGGTTGGCTGTGGCTTTTGACCGCGGGCGTGACGGCGGTCCTGCTGGCGACGTGGAAGCATTGGCCCCCGCCTTATGCGGGAACAAACCCTCTCTTCGTGGCCACACCGGGACCGGTCCCCTCCATCGTTTTCCCCCTGATCGGCCTCCTCGTCCTACTGCTCCTCGATCAACGGCTGCTGGCCGGAGACGGAAAGAAAAGGATTGGCATTGCCGGCCCTCCGGCGGCTTTCCGAGCAATGGCGCTCCTAACCTATCTGATCCCCTTTTTCCTGATTTCGGCGCTGGCGCTGGCCTCTTATCCCAACCCCTATTCCGGAAAGATCCGCTCCTTCGTCGAGCAGCCTCCTTCCGCCATCGATCAGGCCATCCTTCGCCTCCGTCCGCCGGGAGGAGAGGTGGTGGTGTGGGGAAACCAGCCCGACTATCTGGCGGAGACGGGGAGCGTCTGCGGCTCGCGGACCTGCGCCGCCGGCTACGTCATCCTCGATTCCCCCATGCAGCCCTATTACCGGAGGCTCTTCCTGGAGGACATGCGGGCCAATCGCCCGGCACTTTTCATCGAGGCGGTCTCCCCGCACAATTTTTTCTGCCATGATCCCCTCCATGAGGGCATCACTATCTTTCCCGAGTTGTCCGCCTTGATCGCCAGCGACTATCGCCTGGCCCGGACCATCGATGGAGTCCGCTTTTTCGTCCGGGCCGATCTGCCGCCTCCCGCCGTCGCGCCCGACGAAGCGGCGGATGCGGAAAAAAGGTGAACTGCCCGGGGCCCCTTGATAGGGTGCCCCGGTCCGCCCGAGGAAATACGCACCATGGCTTTGAAATGTCTCATCACCGGCTCCTCGGGGCTGATCGGGTCGGAGGTGGCGCTCTACTTCTCGGCGCGGGGCCATGAGATCGTCGGCATCGACAACAACCAGCGGGCGGTCTTCTTCGGCCCGCAGGGCGACACCCGCTGGAACCAGGCGCGGCTGGGGCGGTTGATCCCCGGCTTCGTCCACCGGGAGCTCGACATCCGCGACCGCGCCGGCGTCCTGGCCTTGATCGAGGAGATCCGGCCCGACGTCATCATCCACACGGCGGCCCAGCCCTCCCACGACCGGGCGGCGGCGATTCCCTTCGACGACTTCGACACCAACGCGGTGGGAACGCTCAACCTGCTGGAGGCGGCCCGCCGCCATTGCCCGGAATCCCCCTTCGTCCACATGTCGACCAACAAGGTCTACGGCGACGCGCCCAACCGGATCGCGCTCAAGGAGCTGGAGACCCGCTGGGACTATGACGATCCCGCCTACGCCCACGGCATCGCCGAGACCTTCTCGATCGACCAGTCGAAGCACTCCCTCTTCGGCGCCTCCAAGGTCGCCGCCGACGTGATGGTGCAGGAATACGGCCGCTACTTCGGAATGCCGACCTGCTGCCTGCGGGGCGGCTGCCTCACCGGGCCGAACCACACCGGCGTCGAGCTGCACGGCTTCCTCAGCTACCTGGTGAAGTGCAACCTGGAGGAGCGCGAGTACAAGGTCTTCGGCTATCGGGGCAAGCAGGTGCGGGACAACATCCACTCCGAGGACGTCGCCCATTTCATGTACCAATTCGCCCGGGCGCCCCGGGTGGCGGAGGTCTACAACCTCGGCGGCGGCAAGGAGAACTCGTGCTCGATCCTGGAAGCCTTCCGAATCGCCGAATCGTTCTCCGGCAAGGCACAGAAATTCACCTACCTCGACGAGAACCGGATCGGCGACCACATCTGCTACTACAGCGACCTGCGCAAGATGAAGGATCACTATCCCGGCTGGGAGATCACCAAATCCCTCCGGCAAACCGTCGGCGAAATCGTCGAAGCCTGGCGACGCCGCCTTTAGGAACCTCCCGACGATGAAACTGCTGATCACCGGCATTTGCGGTTTCGTCGGGAGCACGCTCGCCCTGGCCCTGCGGGAGAGCCAGCCGGATTGGGAAATCGGCGGGATCGACAGCCTGGTCCGGCGGGGCAGCCAGCTCAACGTCGAACGGCTGAGGGCGCGGGGCATCGAGGTCCGGCACGGCGACCTGCGCAACCGGGGCGATCTCCAAGGGCTGCCCGCCGCCGACTGGATCATCGATTGCGCGGCCAACCCGAGCGTGCTGGCGGGAATCGACGGCAAGAGCAGCAGCCGCCAGCTCGTCGAGCACAACCTGATCGGCACCATCGAGCTCCTCGAGCTGGCCAAGCAATGGAACGCCGGCTTCATCATGCTCAGCACCAGCCGGGTCTACTCGATCGCCACCCTGGCCGGGCTGCCCATGCTCCCGGCGGGCGGTCGCGCGGAAGCCTTCACCCTCGATCCGGCGGGAGCCCTGCCGCCCGGAGTCGGCCCGGCGGGAGTGACCGAGGCTTTCTCGACCTCCGCCCCGATCTCGCTCTACGGCAGCAGCAAGCTCGCCTCCGAGGCCCTGGCGCTCGAATACGGATCGGCCTTCGGATTTCCGGTCTATGTGAACCGTTGCGGCGTGCTGGCGGGAGCCGGGCAGTTCGGCAAGATCGACCAGGGGATCTTTTCCTATTGGCTGCATGCCTACGCCGCACGGCGGAAATTGAAATACATCGGGTTCGCGGGAACGGGGCGGCAGGTGCGCGATTGCCTCCACGCCGCCGACCTCGCCCCGCTCCTGCTCAAGCAGATCGCCGCCGGACGGCGGGAGAACCGCCTGTACAATGTCAGCGGCGGAGCGGAACAGAGCCTCTCGCTGGCGCAATTGACGGCCTGGTGCGAAGAGCGCTTCGGAAAGCATGAAATCGAGCGGGACCCCGCGCCGCGCCCCTTCGATATTCCCTGGCTGATCCTCGATTCGGCCCGCGCCCGGGCGGAATGGGATTGGCAGCCGCAAATCCCGATGGAACGGATTCTTACCGAGATCGCCGACCATGCGGAGAGCCATCCCGGGTGGCTGCAACTGTGCGAGGACTAACATGACTGAAAATATCGACGCCATCCCCGAAGCGCCCAGGGAATTGAAACTGCTGAGCGTCGTGCTGCCCGCGCGCGACGAGGAGGGATGCATCTGCTCCACCGTCGAACATCTCCACCTGGAACTGCGGCTCCACCAGATCGCCCACGAAATCATCGTAGTCGACGACGGCAGCAAAGACCGGACCTGGCAATTGCTCAACGATCTGAAGGAGCATGTGCCGGAACTCCGGCCCGTGCGCAACCGGGGGGCGCACGGCTTCGGGCGGGCCATCTCCTACGGGCTCGACCGGATGCGGGGAGACGCCGTGGTCATCATGATGGCCGACGAATCGGACGACTGCCGCGACGTGGTGCGCTATTGGAACATCCTGAAGCAGGGCTACGATTGCGTCTTCGGAAGCCGCTTCATGAAGGGCGGCGGCATCATCGATTACCCGGTGGTGAAGCTCTGGCTGAACCGGATGGCGAATCTCTTCATCCGCCTGATGTTCCGGACCAAGCTCAACGACACCACCAACGCCTTCAAGGCCTATCGGCGCGAAGTCGTCCTCGGCTGCAAGCCGCTGATCGCCCCCCACTTCAACCTCACCGTCGAACTGCCGCTCAAGGCGATGGTCCGCGGCTACTCTTGGACGGTGATTCCGATCACCTGGCGCAATCGGCGGACCGGCGAGGCGAAATTGAAGATCAAGGAAATGGGCAGCCGCTATCTTTTCATCTGCCTGTATATCTGGTTGGAAAAATATTTCAGTCGTGGTGATTATTTAAAGCAAGGAATAAAATTTCCTCTTCCTGGCGATCCTTCCAAGAGTGAGACCGATTCCGGGGCTTCTGAGCAAAATTAGAGCGTCTTCTGGTTATGTAAGCTCGGGAGGTGGTTTCTATTGAGGCTGGCGCCCATGCCCCCGCCTGGGAGGAGAGTGTGCCGCCCAGTCTGAGTGAATGATACCACGAGGACGCGAGAAGCGCGGGAGAGCGGACTCATCGGTTTCAGGGGATGGTTATCCCGAGAAGATCTGGCGCATTGAGGCTTGGGCAGACCGGGATGCACGGGGTACCCTTGTACGACGCAAAGGGGCTGCGCCCCCTTGGATTGCCTCCCGGCAATGCCAGATAGTTGCCCCTGGAAACGATGTG
>FSXI01000130.1_pt1 | contig 15081 bp, 16 predicted proteins | sample 1638251 | NCBI WGS metagenome assembly FSXI01 (sample SAMEA3914788, study PRJEB12502) | metagenome | biome: forest; material: soil | place: Canada | collected 2011-07-03 | depth 0.1 m | reverse complement strand
GCGCGCTCCAGGTCGATCTCCAGGCTCTTGAGGACGCGGGCGGCGACGCCCTCCCCCTCGCGGAGCAGGCCGAGGAGGATGTGCTCGGTGCCGACGTAGCTATGGTTGAGCGCCTTCGCCTCCTTGCCCGCCAGCGCCAGGACCTTCTTCACCCGGGGGGTGTAGGGGATGTTGCCGGAAACCTTCGATTCCGGGCCGGTGCCGACCTGTTTCTCGACTTCCATGCGGACGGTCTCGAGGTCGACTCCCATCTTCTGGAGGACATTGACGGCGACGCCCTGCCCCAGCTTGATGAGGCCGAGGAGGAGATGCTCGGTGCCCACGTAATTGTGGTTGAACCGGTCGGCCTCCTTGCGGGCCAGGGAGAGGACTTGCTGCGCGCGGGGGGTGAAGTTATTCATGATTGGCTAGGATTGGCTCTCGGGGTTGGAAAGGGGGGTGCCCAGGCGGCGGCAGTCGGGCACGGGGAAGCCGCGCAGGTGCTCGCGGAGGAGATCGGCGCGGAGGCCGTCCCGCTCCTCGGTGGTGAGCTTGCGGTCGTAATCCATCTGGAGATGGGCCGGCTGGGTCCGGATGAAGCATTCGTCGATCTCGACCCGGCAGGCGTCGGGGAACATCCCCAGATCGACGCCGAGCCGCAGGAGGGAAAGCATGTTGAGGGCCTCCTTCGACGACATCGAATAGGAGTTGCAGACGATGCCGTAGGCGCGTCCCACCTGGTCGGCGACCACCCGGCCTTTTTCCTGGACCAGGGTGAGCCGGGCGTTCTCCTCGTGATCGATGATCTGGGTGATCACCTTCTGGAGGCGCTCGATGATGGTCTGCTCGCTCTCGCCCAGCGTCATCTGGTTGGAGACCTGGAAGAGATTGCCGAGGGCCTCGGTCCCCTCGCCGTAGAGGCCGCGCACCGCCAGGCCGATCCGGTTGACCGCCTTGATGATCTGGCCGATCTGCTCCTTCAGCACCAGCGCGGGAAGGTGCATCATCACCGAGGCCCGCATGCCGGTGCCGACGTTGGTCGGGCAGGCGGTGAGGTAGCCGATCTGGGGGGAGAAGGCGAAGTCGAGCTTGGAATCGAGCTCGCTGTCGATCTTGTCGGCGAGTTTCCAGAGGGTCTTGAGCTGGAGCCCGGCCTTGAAGGTCTGCAGGCGGAGGTGATCCTCCTCGTTGATCATGAAGCTGAGGGTGCGGGGCTTGTTGACGATCAGGCCGCTGCCGGCGTTCTTGGCGGCGTGCTCGCGGCTGATGAGGTGCTGCTCGACGAGGACCTGCTTCTCCAGCGGGGTGAAGTGGTCCATCGAGTCGCTGATCACCGCCGCGCCCATCTCGGGCAACGAGAGGACGGCGGGCTGGATATTGCCCAGGATGCGCTCGCGCTCGGCCTTCTTGGCCCAGCCGGGAAAGGGATGGTGATTCAGATTGCGTGCCAGCCGCACCCGGGTGCAGATGACGATTCGATTACTGCCGTTATCGCCGCGCAACCACTCACTACTCGATTTGAGTAAGTTGGCTATTTTCACTACTTATAACCTTAGGACTTTTGCCCGTGAATGCAATAGCCCTTTCCGCGTTTCCGGGGGGTGAAAGTTCGCTTAGGGGGCTGTAGGTAATGGAGACTATTGGGAGAGGGCGTTCGATTGGATTGGCTCGGTCGGGGGTGCTTTTTGGGGCTGCGCCCCTTGCCCCGGCTCGGACGCAGGGGCGCGGGAGAGTGGCTGCTGGGTTTCAGGTGGCACGTATCCTGAGCAGATCTAGCGTGTTGAGTATAGGCGGCCCGGGATGCAAGGGGGACTTGGTGAGGCCGCTTCCAAGGGGGCTGTCGCCCCCCTGGACCCCTGATGGCGGACGAAGCGTCCGCAAGGTACGGATGCGCGCACGCTTCGCGGAAGCAGTCTCCTTTTTAAGCGGCGTGGGCGTAGCGACGGAGCACGCCCACCACCACCCCCTGTACGCTCAGTTCCTCCAGCGGCTCCAGGTCGGCGTAATTGGGGTTTTCGGCCTTGAGGAAATAGCTTCCCCGGCGTTGGAGGAGCCGCTTGAGGGTGCATTCGCCGTCGATCAGGGCGGCGACGATGTCGCCGGGGGTCGCCTCTTTCTTTTCGAGGATCACCAGGTCGCCGTCGTGGATGCCGGCGTCGATCATGCTTTCTCCCTTCACTTTCACGGCGAAGGCGCGGTGGGGATCGGCGATGCCGAGGGTGCTGGGGACGAAGCGGAGGGTCTCCGAGGCCTCGCCGCCCTCGAAGCGGTCGGGCAGGCCGGCCGGAATCGAGCCGAAGAGAGGGAGCTGGAAGGCCCGGGCCGGGACCTCGGGCGCCCGGGTGGAGAAGAGTCCGCGCGAGCGGGCTTCCCGCAGGAGGAGTTGCGCGGCTTCCAATTTCTCGATGATATAGGAGACCGCCCGGGGGCTGCCGAAGCCGCAATGATGCTGGATCTCGCGGATGGTGGGGGGACGGAGGTTTTCCTCGCTGTAGGACTCGATGAAATCGAGGACCATCTGTTGCGAGGCGGTCAGCGCGGAGGAGTTGGAGGATGGCTTGGCCATGATACGTATGTATAACGTTAAGGGGCGCTTGTCAAGCCGCTTGTCAGCGCCGCTTCCCGGTTTAGGATAGGAGGATGACCGCGCCGCACGAATCGCCCCCCTCCCGCCGCGTGGTGGTCTATTTCGACGGCGTCTGCAATCTCTGCAACCATTTCGTCGATTTCCTGATCGTCCGGGACCGGGAACGCCGCCTCCGCTACGCCTCGCAACAGGGTCCCGGCTTCGCCCGGATCGAGGAGCGGCACCCGGACTTGCGCCAGGTGCAGACCGTGGTGGTGGTGGTCACAGAAGGAGAACGCGAGATCGTCTACAGCCGCTCCGCCGCCTCGCTCGCTGCCCTGGCCGAACTTCCCGGCGGTTGGAGGACGCTGGCCGCCTGCCTGCGGGCCGTTCCCGCTCCGCTGCGCGATTTCTTTTACGACCTGATCGCGAAGAACCGCTACGCCCTCTTCGGCAAGCGGGAGACCTGCCGCCTGCCGACGCCGGAGGAGCGGGCTTTGTTCGTGGAATAGTCGAAACCGCTGCGAATCGATGACTCGATGCGGGGTCTGCGGGGGCTCGGTGGGAGGCTTCTTCGCGGCCCGGGCCGATCAATTGAATTTACTTCCGGGCGGGCATTCCCTTTATTTCACCCCATGAAAACCGCAGTCGTGACCGGCGCCGCCGGGTTCCTGGGCAGCCACCTTACCGACCGTCTGCTCGGGGAGGGCTACCGGGTGATCGGGCTCGACGACTTCATCACCGGCAGCCGGACCAACCTCGACCACCTCAAGAACGAGCCCCGCTTCGAGTTCCAGGAGCACGATGTCACCGAGTACATCAATATCCCGGGCGAGGTCGATTTCATCTTCCACTTCGCCTCGCCCGCCAGCCCGATCGATTACCTGGAGCTGCCGATCCAGACCCTCAAGGTCGGCTCCCTCGGCACCTATCAATCGCTCGGCCTGGCCAAGGCCAAGGGCGCGGGCTTCTTCCTCGCCTCGACCTCCGAGTGTTACGGCGATCCCCTGGTCCATCCCCAGACCGAGGATTATTGGGGCAACGTCAACCCGATCGGGCCGCGCGGCGTCTACGACGAGGCCAAGCGCTTCGCCGAGGCCATGACCATGGCCTACCACCGCTTTCACAAGGTCAACACCCGCATCGTCCGCATCTTCAACACCTACGGCCCCCGGATGCGGCTCAAGGACGGGCGGGTCGTCCCCGCCTTCGCCAGCCAGGCCCTGCAGGGGCAGCCGATCACCATCTTCGGGGACGGCAGCCAGACCCGCAGCTTCTGCTACGTCTCCGACCTGATCGACGGCATCTACCGGCTGTCCCAAGCCGATTTCCACGAGCCGGTCAACATCGGCAACCCGCTGGAGCTGACCATCCGCGAATTCGCCGAGCGGATTGTCCGCCTCACCGGCTCGGCCAGCGCCATCACCTTCCAGGCCCTCCCGGTCGACGATCCCAAGCAGCGCCGTCCCGACATCACCCGCGCCCGCACTCTCCTCGGGTGGGAGCCGAAGGTCGACCTGGAAACCGGCCTCCGCCAGACCATCGAATACTTCAAGGGGCGGCTCGCCGTTTCCGGCCTCTGACGCCGGGTTTTCGGCTCGGTCCCGCCCCATGAGCATCTCCCCCCGGCTCCTCGCCTGCGGCCTCTTCCTCGGCCTGGGCGCCGTCGTGTGGGGGCAGGCTCCGGCCCCGGCTCCGGCTCCCGCCGCGAGTCCGACTCCGGCGGCGGCAGCCGATCCCGGCGCCTCCGCCGCCCCGGCGGACGATAGCTACCAGACCACGCTCCTCTTCACCCGCGTCGTCGAGTTGATCCGGCAGGATTACGTCGACGAGGGGAAGATCGCCTATCGCGACCTGATCTACGCCGCGCTCAAGGGGATGCTCTCCTCGCTCGATCCCCACAGCCAATTCCTCGACGAGGATGCCTTCGCCGAGATGCAGCGGGACACCAAGGGGGAATTCACCGGCCTCGGCCTGATCGTCGGGATCAAGGACGGCTCGCTCGTCGTCCTCGACGCCCTGGAGGACACTCCCGGCTACCGCGCGGGCATCATGGCGGGCGACCACATCCTCAAGATCAACGACACCTCCACCGACAAGATGTCCTACGACGCCGCGAAGAAGATGCTGCGCGGCAAGCGCGGGGAGAAGATCCGCATGACCCTCTACCGCCCGCCCGACAAGCCGCAGACTCCTCCGGCGGCAGCAGCGGCAGGGGCGGCTGGCGACACGGCGGCGCAGGAGAATATCTTCGAGGTCGAGATGACCCGCGAGGTCATCCGGGTCAGCACCGTCAAGGACCCCAAGGTCCTCCCGCCCGAGATCGCGGGCGACGATCTCATCGGCTACATCCGGATCGAGCAATTCGGCGAGAACACCAGCGCCGAATTCGACAAGGCCTACGACGACCTGCAGAAGCAGGGCATCCGCGCTCTGGTGGTCGATCTGCGGAACAATCCGGGCGGCCTGATCGACGCGGCGGTCGACATCGCCGGGGTCTTCCTCCCGTCCGGCACCATGGTCGTTTCCACCCAGGGGCGGACCGACGATTCCCACCGCGAATACCGCAGCCACGGGACCCATCCGCAGATCACGATTCCGGTGGCGCTCCTCATCAACGGCTTCAGCGCCAGCGGCTCGGAGATCGTCGCCGGGGCGCTCCAAGACCTCCATCGCGCCACCCTGGTCGGCGAGACCACCTTCGGCAAGGGCTCGGTCCAGAGCGTCATCAATCTGGGCGACGGCGTCGGCATCCGCCTGACCACCGCGAAATATTACACCCCCAGCCACCGGGTCATCAACGAGAAGGGAGTCGATCCCGACATCGCGGCGCCGATCACCGCCGCCGAGGACCGGACCGTCATCCGGCTCCGCTCCCCCCAGCTGTTGACGGCGGCGGAGAAGCTCGATGTGAAGGGCTTCCACGACACCCAGCTGGAACGGGCCACGGCGGTCCTCCGCGGCATCCTCATCCATGCCGACCGGACCAAGGCGGCTGCTCCTGCTGCCGCGCCCGCTTCCGCTCCCACGCCGATTCCTTCTTCGCCGGTCGGTTCCGCCCCCGCCGTCACTCCCAATCCCGTTCCGGCTCCCTAGGCGATGCGCTGGCTCGGGATCGAAACTTCCTGCGACGAGAGCGCGGTCGCCCTGGTCGAAGTCGCCGAGCGGACGTTGGTGGTCCGCTCCTCCCTGGTCGGTTCCCAGATCGCTCGGCACCGTCCCTTCGGAGGGGTGGTGCCGGAAGTCGCGGTGCGGGAGCATCTCAAGAACCTGCCCCAGTTGGTCTCCCGGGTCCTGGCCGAGGCAGCCCTGCCGATCGCGGAGATCGACGGCATCGCCGTCACCCAGGGGCCCGGCCTGGCCACCTCCCTCCTCATCGGCCATGCCTACGCACGCGGCCTCGGCCTGATGCTGGGGCGGCCCGTCCGGGGGATCAATCATCTGGAGGGCCATCTCCTCTCGCCCTTCTTCGCCAGCGCCACGCCGGGAGAGGTCGCCTTTCCCTTCCTCGGCCTGGTGGTGAGCGGCGGGCATACTCTCCTGATCGAGGCGCGGGGCTGGAACGATTACCGGCGGCTCGGCGGGACCGTCGACGACGCCGCCGGGGAGGTCTTCGACAAGGTGGCCCGGATGCTCGGCCTCGGTTATCCCGGCGGCCCGGAGATCGAGAAGACCGCCCGCAGCGGCAACCCCTCCGCCTACGAGTTCCCGCAGAGCTTTCCGGAGCGGAACAACTTCCAGTTCAGCTTCAGCGGCCTGAAGACCTCGGTCCGCTATTTCCTCGAAAAGCATCCCGGCCGGCTCGCCGATCCCGCCTTCGTCGCCGACGTGGCCGCCTCGTTCCAGCACGCCGTCGTCGAGGTGTTGGTCCGCAAGACGATCCAGGCGGCGCGGCATCGGCGGCTCCGCCAGGTGACGGTGGCCGGGGGCGTCGCCTGCAATGGGCTCCTCCGGCAACGGTTGGAAGCCGAGGCCCGGCGCGAGGGGCTCCAGCTCGCGCTCGCGCCCGCCGCTCTTTGCACTGATAACGCGGCGATGATCGCGGGCGTTGCTGCCCTCAAGGAAGCGGCGGGAGCCGCCGTCGAGTCGGGCGATGCCGATATCGATCCGAATTTGCCGCTGGCGAGTTTGGCGGCGGCTTAAATAGGATCCTAAAGGCTGCCGAACAGCCACTCCGCGCCGTTGGTCGGAAAATCGCCTTCGGCGGTCAGCTCGATCACCGGTTTGCCGGTCCATCGCGCCAGCGCGGCGCGATTCGTCGCCAGGGCTTCCGAAGGGGGCGCGCCGTGGGGATTCAAGATTACGCCGAGGATGGAAAGGCCGGAGCGCTCGACGCTCTCCAGGGTGAGCAGTACCTGATTGATCGCGCCAAGTCCCGCCGGGGCCACGATCACCACCGGCAGGCCGAGTTCCTCCGCCCATTCGCCGACGGTGATTCCTTCGGCCAGCGGCACCCGCCAGCCGCCGACCCCTTCGACGGCGACATGGGAAAAGCGGGCGAGCGACGTTCTGATTGAGCCGTTCAGTTTGGCGAAATCGATCTCGTGCCCCGCTTTGCCCAGGATCGCCGAGGCCGCCCAGGGCGCCATCGGGGAGGGGAGGTGAACGGGATTGATCTCGTCGAGGGAGAGCGCATCCCGCGCCGCCGCCCGTAATTTCTCCGCGTCGTCCCGGTCCCCGGCGCTGATCGGCTTGAGGCCGATGGCGGGCGTCCCCTGTTCGCGCAGCCGGGCGACCCACCGGCAGGCCGCATGGGTCTTGCCGACGTTCGTGCCGGTGCCGGTGAAGAAGAGATGCACGTGGCCGGAGGAGGACAGGAGGACGCGCTTAGGATTGCGGCCGATCGTAGCCCGATTGGCGCAGCCGCCGCCGCGCATCGATCACGAAGAGGACGAAGAGGATGATCAGGAAGGGCGTCACCGTCGCCGCCGCCAGGAAGCTCAGGACCGGCTCGACCAGCGCTGTCGCCTTGGCCGGCAGCTCCTGCGCCAGCATCTGCAGCAGGGCGCTGAAGAGGCCGATGCCGACCCAGGGAACCAGCACCAGCAGGAGGAGGCGGAGATCGCCGGAAATGAAGGTCCCCCCCGTGTTGCTGAACCGGACCAGATCGCCGGCCCGCCGGAGCGCCTGGAGGCCTTCCAGCCGTTCCAGCAGCACCACCTGGGTCGAGATGAGGTAGCGGAGGAAGAGCAGCAGGGCCGGGAAGATCGAGACCATCACGATCACCTTGCGGAGCGCCATGGGCATGCCGAATTGGGAGAGGACGCTGTAGATCAGCATCGCCAGGAAGCCCCATGAGGCGATGATCAGCACCCGCAGGATCCAGGTCTTGCAGAGCGGCCCGATCCGCCCGTGCAGCCCTTGGACCGCCCCGCCGAGGGAGAGCGGCTCGTCCTCCTCGATCTGCCGGATCAGGTTGGTCAGCAGGCCGCTGCCCAGCTCGCTGAAGAGCGCCGCCGTCAGCATCGCCGCGAAGGTCAGGAGGAGGAGCTTGTGGTTGCTCCAGGTCGGCAGGTTGGTGACCGGATCGTAATGTTGCGGGAAAAAGTATTGGAGCGCGAAGAGCGGCGCCTGGATCACCGCCGCCACCGGCCAGAGCAGCCGGAAGCCGCGCCGGTAGAGGTCGAGGCCGCGCCGGATCAGCTCGGGGAGCGAGAAGACCGGCCCTTCGGCATCGCTCTCCGAGGCGCTATCGGACGGCTTCGCCTCGATCTCGGGCTCGATCGGCGGCACGGCGATGGCGGGCACGATGGGGACCGGCTCGACGGCGGGCGGGTTCGCCGCCAGCTCGGCGTAGGTGAGGAATTTCCCGCTCGGGTCTTCGCGGAGCCGGGAATCGTCGTGGAGCCGCTTCTCGGTCCGCCAGCGGGTGAGGGTCGGGAAGTCGGCGGGACCGTAGATCCGCCCGTCGGAGGCGTGGAAAAAGAAGCGGGCAGACATGGGCCCTTCACTCTAATCGGCGCGGACTCGTCCGTCGAGCCCGGCAATTTCACGATTCCTTGCCCTAATCTTTGAAAAAAAGCATTGCACGATCCTCCCGGGGAATTAAATTGACCACTCAACCTTTCGAATCCATGGCAAATTTAGCGGACAAGTACAGCGAGAACGTGACGGGCAAATTTTACGTCGATACCCAGTGCATCGACTGCGATCTCTGCCGTGAAACCGCTCCCAGCAATTTCACCCGCCAGGATGACGGCGGCTATTCCTACGTCTACAAGCAGCCCTCCAGCCCCGAGGAAGAGGCGCAGTGCAAGGAAGCGATGGAAGGTTGCCCCGTCGAGGCGATCGGCAACGACGCCTAAAGTCGCCGCAAGGGGGGCCATGCCCCCCTTGGATCCCCGATGGTCCGCCAGCGGCGGACGACCTCAGAGCACCGCGCACGCTTTGCGGAAGCTTTCCCTTAACGCTTTTTTCAGGGCAGGCCCTGGGGAAAGACCGCCCTCCAGAAAAAGCAGAGCGTCAGCGCCACCGTTGCGCCTGCGAAGAGCAGGAAGATCAACGCCTGCTTCCAGATCGGCCAGGGACCGGCGGAAAGTTCGTGCTCTTTCTTTTCCTTGGCGGGCTTCTCCGGCTTGACCGGGCCGAGGCTTTTCCGGGCCCTCTCGATCGCCTCCAACATCTCCTCGTAGGAGGCGAAGCGGTCGTCGGGCCGTTTTTGAATCGCCCGGTCGATCAAGGCCGCCGTCGCCTCGGAAACGCCGGGGGCCACCTCCCGCAGCCGGGCGGGCGGCCCCGCCTGATGGCAGGCGGCGATCTTCAACGGATCGCGCTCCAGATAGGGAGGCCGTCCGGCCAGGCCGTGGAAGAGAGTCGCCCCCAGCCCGTAGATATCGCTGCGCAGGTCTTCGGGTTGCCGTTCGAGCCGCTCGGGCGGAAGGTAGGAAGCGGTCCCCCAGACCTCGGGAGTCTCCTCCTGCTGGGCGGCGATCGCCAGGCAGAGGCCGAAGTCGACCAGCTTCGGCGTCCCGTCCCATCCCGGGAGGATGTTGCCCGGCTTGATGTCGCGGTGGATCAGCCCCTGCGAGGCGGCGCAGCGGAGCCCCGCGATCACCGCCGCGCCGAGGTCGAGCGCCTCCGCTTCGTTGAGGAGATGGCCCGAGGCGAGCCGGTCGTCGAGGCTCCCACCCGGCAGATATTCCATCACCAGATATTCCTGCCCCTCCCAGCAGCCGCTTTCGTAGACCTGGACGATATTGGGATGATTGAGCGAGGCGGTGATGCGGGTCTCGTTCTCGAAGCTCTTCACGAAGCGGGGATCGTCCGAGAGCTTCCGGTTGAGCACCTTCACCGCCACCTGGCGGCGGGCGATCTCGTCGTGCGCCAGATAGACCGCCGCCATGCCGCCGGAGCCGACCCGCTTCTCCAGCAGGTAATGGGAAAAGCGGACGTGGTAGAGGAACGGCTGCCCGCAGAGCGGACAGACCAGCTCGACGCCGATGCCCCGGCCCGAGGCCTCGATCTCCTGGCCGCATTGCGGGCAGGGAATGATCTCGGGGGCGATCGACATGGGCGTGGTCATCGGTTCCGGGAGGGGAGCGGAAAACCGCAGGCGAATAGACGTGAACTTTTCGACGCGGCCTCCATGCTTTCATTATGCGCCATACCGCCCTGCCCAAGGCAAGCCCGACTTTGATCTCCCTGCTCCGCCCATGATCTTTTCCAGCGAAGCCCTCCATGCCCACCGCGACGTCCGGGTCGATATCTTCCTGGCCGGAGCCCTGGAGCGCTCCCGCGTCTTCGTCCAGGGCTTGATCGAGGGCGGCCACGTCATCCTCTCCCCCCATCCCGCCAAGCTGAAGGCCAGCTACCGCCTGCATCGCGGCGATGCCCTCGAGGTCCGCGAGGAGCTCCTCCAGCCCGCCGAGGCCGCCCCCGCGCCCAAGGGCGAGGCGATCCCGTTGGCGGTCCTCTTCGAGGACGACCAGATCATCGCCCTGAACAAGCCCCCCGGCCTGGTGGTCCATCCCGCCGTCGGCCACGCCACCGGCACCCTGGTCAACGCCCTGGTCCACCACGTCGGCGGCGTCGAGGCCCTCGCCTCCCGCGCCGGGAACGCCCGCCTCGGCATCGTCCACCGCCTGGACAAGGACACCAGCGGCGTCATGGTCGTCGCCAAGACCGACCTCGCCCACGAGCGCCTCGGCGCCCAGTTCTCCGAGCGTCAGGTCGACAAGGTCTACCAGGCCCTCTGCCTCGGCCAGTTCCGCCGCCCTTCCGGCATCTGCGGCGGCCCCATCGGGCGGCACAAGACCAACCGCCAGAAGATGGCCGTCGTCACCCGGGGCGGACGCCACGCGCGGACCGATTACGAGGTGCTCAAGCAGGGCAAGAACGGCGCCTGGGTCGAGTGCGTCCTCCACACCGGGCGGACCCACCAGATCCGCGTCCACCTCTCCCACCTCGGCCATCCCATCGCGGGCGACATCTCCTACGGCGGCAAGCGCCGCCCCTGGTACGGCCAGCCGGTCCCCCGCCAGATGCTCCATTCCAGCCGCCTAGCCATCGTCCATCCGGTCTCCGGAAAAGAGATTGAATTTGTCGCCCCGCTCCCCAAAGATTTCCAGAGCCTGCTCGACCGCATGGATTAGGGATCTGGCTGCAAAGATCCCGCGACTTTCCACCATGTCCGAATCGAAACTGAAATTCCGCGAAACCCTCGGCCATTACGTCCAGGTCCTCCACGACCAGGGCGTCCGCCATGTCGCGCTCGACCGCAAGGCTCGGGAATCGCTGAAGCGGTGCGCCACCTCCCGCACGGTTCCCCGGACGCCGCCCCTGGCCGCGCCTGCCGCCGCTCCCCCCGTCGTCCGCCGCTCCCTGGCGGAGTCGGTATCGGCGTCGGCTCCGGCGCCCCGGAGCAACGCCCCCGCCCCCGTGGTCGTCTCGGCGGCGGCGGCCACCCCCTCCGCGCCGGTCGCGGCCTCCGGCAGCAACCAGGAGAAGCTCGACCAGCTGCTGCTCCACGTCCGGCAGGTGCTCCAGGCCCATCCCCTCCCGATCTTCCGCAACAACATCGTCTTCGGCGAGGGCCATCCCGAGGCCCGGATCATGTTCGTCGGCGAGGCTCCCGGCGCCGACGAGGACCGCTTGGGCCGCCCCTTCGTCGGCCGCGCCGGCCAGACCCTCACCAAGATGATCCAGGCCATGGGGATCAACCGGGAGGACGTCTACATCGGCAACATCGTCAAGTGCCGCCCGGACATGCCCGAGGGCGTCCCCGGCAACCGCAAGCCGACCCCCGAGGAGATGAAAATCTGCCTCCCCTTCATCCTGGCCCAGATCGAGATCATCAAGCCGAAGGCCATCGTCGCCCTCGGCGCCACCGCCGTGGAGGGACTGCTCGACTCGAAGCTCTCCATCAGCAAGCTGCGGGGGAACTTCGTCGATTTCCGGGGCACCCCCCTGATGCCGACTTTCCACCCCTCCTACCTCCTGCACAACCCGACCAACGAGACCAAGCGCAAGGTCTGGGAGGACCTCCTCCAGGTCATGGAAAAACTCGGCATGCCGATCACCGCGAAGCAGCGCGGCTTCTTCCTCACCCCCGCCTGATCGGAGCGAACCTATGAGCGAAAAACCCCGCGTTCTCCTCGGCATGAGCGGAGGAGTCGATTCCAGCGTCGCCGCCGCCCTCCTCAAGGAACAGGGCTACGAGGTCATCGGCGTCACCATGAAAGTCTGGCCGCAGGATTGCCTCTCCCGCGCCGAGGACAAGTGCTGCGGCCCCCAGGCGGTCGCCGATGCCCGCGGCGTGGCGGCGGCGCTCGGCATCCCCCACTACGTCGTCGACGAGGCGGCGGAATTCGAGAAAGTAGTCATCGATTATTTCAGCAGCGAGTACCGCAACGGACGGACCCCGAATCCGTGCGTGATGTGCAACGAGAAGCTCAAGTTCGGCCGCCTCCAGCAGAAGGCCCTCGCCCTCGGCGCCACCCACGTCGCCACCGGCCATTACGCCCGGATCGTCCATGAGAACGGACGCTCCGTCCTCAAGCGTTCCCGCGACACCCGCAAGGACCAGTCCTATTTCCTCTTCAGCCTCCGTCCCGAGCAACTGGCCCGCTCGCTCACCCCGGTCGGCCACCTGGAGAAGCCGGAAGTCCGCGCCATTGCCCGGAAGCTCGGCCTCAAGGTCTACGACAAGGAGGACAGCCAGGAGATCTGCTTCGTTCCCGGCAACGATTATGCGGGCTTCCTCAAGTCCCATCTCGGCGAGGGCGCTTTCCATCCCGGCGGCATCTATCACCGGGACGGCACCCGCCTGGGCGACCACCAGGGGATCGAGCTCTACACCGTCGGCCAGCGCAAGGGGTTGCCGGGAGGGCAGGGGAAGCCGCTCTACGTCGTCGACATCGATCCCGCCGGGCAGCGGGTCATCGTCGGCGATTACGACGATCTGATCCGCGCCGAGTGCCTCATCTCCAATACGAACTGGATGGGGGGCGAACTCGGTTCCCCCCGCGAGATCACCGTCAAGATCCGCTACAATTGGCCCGCCGTCCCCGCCCGCGTCGAGGCCCTCCCCAACCACCGGGCCCGGATCGTCTTCGCCGAGCCCCAGCGCTCCGTCTCCCCCGGCCAGGCCGCCGTCTGCTACGTCGGCGACGAGGTGATCGGCGGCGGCTGGATCGACCGGACCGAAGTGGTCGTTCCCGAGACCGCCTCATCCGCCCAGCCCGCGCTGGCATGACCCCCGCCCTGGTCTTGGTCACCGCCTCCAGCGCCGAGGAGGCCGCCCGGATCGGGCGCGCCGTGGTCGAGCAAGGGCTCGCCGCCTGCGCCAATATCGTCCCCGGCATCACCTCGATCTACCGCTGGCAGGGGAAGGTTGAGGAGGCGTCCGAACATCTCCTCCTTCTCAAGAGTAGCCGGGAAAACTGGGAAGCCCTGCAAGCCGCGATCCAGGAACTCCACAGCTATGAATGCCCGGAGATCGTGGCCATCGAGCCGGATGCAATTGCCCCCGCCTATGCGGCGTGGTGGCGGGAGTCCTTGAAAGAGCCGCTGAAATAAGCCCGGTAATCGGGCTATAAGCCGGAAGGCCGCCGTCCGGGCGAGGCGCCCCAGACGAAGAGAATCACCCCCAGCAGGAGCCCGACGATCGGCTCCACGCCGACCCGCCACGGCACCGTCCCTGCGGGCATGAAGATCAACGACAGCAGTTCGGCGAAGGAGACGATCGCCGTCCCCACCCCGATCAGGATCAATCCCGCTCCGAAAAAATCGCCTTCTCCGATCCGTCCCGCCAGGACGGGGGCGCGCCAGATCAAGACGATCCCGAAGAGACCCTGAACCAGGGCCTGCACCGGATGGGCGGTGAGATGATGAAGCAGCGCCTGCTCCTCTTGTCCGAGCGCAAAGGGAAAGGCCGTGGCCAGCGAGCGGAGGGCATCGACGATCAGCCAGACTCCCAGCAGTTTCGCCCCCGCCTCGAGTCCTTGCCGCGCCGTCATTTCTGGAGCGCCGGATTGGCGGTGAAGGTTCCCACATCCTCGCCCTCGGCCAGGATATGGCCCTGGATCGCCTTCTCCACATCGTGGCCGGTGAAGGGGCCGCTCAGGCCGAGCGTCGGAACATCGAGGGCGACGATCCGCACGGTGTAATGGTGAAGGCGGAGATCGTTGGGCGGCGGGTGGGGGCCGTCATAGCCGCCGTATTCCCCCGCCATCTCGGGGTCGGAGGCCATCAGCTGGGTGTAGGCGTTCACGCCGCGCACTCCATGGGACATTGGGCCGTAGGGCTTCCCCTTCGGCACCTGGCCGGTACTCTCCGCACCCTCGGAAAGAAAGGTGAGTCCGGGCGGGATATCGGCCAAGACCCAATGATAGATCGTCTGGCGCGGCGCCCCCGCGTGGATCATCCCCGGCTTCCCGATGAGGGAGAGATTGGCGGGGACATCGGGATCGGTCATCAGCAGCGCATAGGACTTCGTCCCGGCGGGACCGGCCGTCCAGGTGACGGCGGGGCTGATATTACCCCCCGTGAAAGTCGCCTTTTCCCGGAACCGCTGGAACGGATCGACATCGAGCGTGACGACGAGCGGGAGGGGACGGGCGGACGGGTTCATGGCAGGCATTCCGTTGGGATACCTCAAGATAAAGGCAGACCGCCGAAACGCAAACCGAAGCCGCCGTCCATCTGGGCAGGGCCTAAGCCAGCTGCGCCAGGAGGAACGGCAGCAGGTCCTTGATCCGGACCCGCTCCTGCTTCATCGAGTCGCGATGGCGCAGCGTCACCGTCTCCTTTTCCCCGGCGGCGATCTCGCCGTGGGCTTCCTTGGTCCCCTCGAAGGTCTCGAAATCGATGGTCACGCCGAAGGGCGTGCCCACCTCGTCGATCCGGCGGTAACGGCGCCCGATGGCCCCGGCCTCGTCGTAGGAGATCGCCATGTGGCGGCGGAGGGTGGCGGCCACTTCCTTCGCCTTGGCCACCAGCTCCGGCTTGTTCTTGAGCAGCGGGAAGATGCCGACCTTCACCGGGGCGATCTTCGGCTTGAAGCGGAGGACCACCCGGGTCTCCTCGACGCCCTTTTC
>FSXI01000274.1_pt1 | contig 15100 bp, 17 predicted proteins | sample 1638251 | NCBI WGS metagenome assembly FSXI01 (sample SAMEA3914788, study PRJEB12502) | metagenome | biome: forest; material: soil | place: Canada | collected 2011-07-03 | depth 0.1 m | reverse complement strand
GTCTCGATCTATTGCCTGGCTCCCGATTCGCCCTGGCAGAAGCTCGCCTACACCTTCGCCTACGTCTCGATCTATCTGGGCATCTTCAACCTCCTCCCCCTCCCGCCCTTCGACGGCTGGAACATCTTCCGGCATCTCTTCCGCATTCCCAACGCGACGATCGCGGCGCTCCCGGGGTGGTTTTGGATCGCGGTGATCCTCGTCCTCTGTTTCTCGCCCGTGCTCGGGGTGATCTCGGTCGGGACCGAGTTCTCCCTCAACGAAATTCATCGGCTGCTGGGCGGCGGTCCGATTTCGATCTAGCTCCCGATTCTTAATTTATATCATGCCCCTCCACGAAGATCAGATCATCGCCGCGCTCAAGACGGTGAAATACCCCGGCTTCAGCCGGGACATCGTCTCCTTCGGCCTGGTGAAGGGGATCGGCATCGAGGGGGAGACGGTGACGGTGGAATTGAACATCACCACCGCCGACCAAGCCATCCCTGCTCATATCCGCGAGGAGGCGAGCCGGGCGCTGCTCGCCCTTCCCGGGGTCGCCTCGGCCGACGTGCGGATCGCCGTGACCGCGCCGGTGACGGCGGCGATGCAGGCGGGCGGATTGCCGCAGAACCCGATCACGGGGGTGAAGCACGTCATCGCGGTGGGCAGCGGCAAGGGCGGGGTGGGCAAATCGACGGTGGCGGCCAATCTGGCGCTGGCGCTGCAGGCCGAGGGGCAGAAAGTCGGACTGTGCGATTGCGATATTTACGGCCCGAGCATCGCGCTAATGTTCGGAATCGGCGGCCCCGATGCCGAACTCCTCGCCACCGAGGACAACCGGATCATCCCGATCGAAAAATACGGCCTCCAACTGATGAGCATGGGGTTCCTCCTCGAAGACAACGCCCCGGCGGTGCTGCGCGGGCCGATGGTGACGCGCTACACCCAGCAATTCCTCCGCAATGTCGCCTGGAGCGACCTCGACATCCTGGTGCTCGACCTTCCCCCCGGCACCGGCGACATCCAATTGACCATCGTGCAGACGGTGGCCCTGGCCGGGGCGGTGATCGTGACCACCCCCCAGGAGGTGGCGCTGATTGACGCGCGCAAAGCTGCGGGTATGTTTAAGAAGGTCAATGTGCGCGTCCTTGGCATCATCGAAAACATGAGCTATTTCCTCTGCCCGAACGACGGGAACCGTTACGACATCTTCGGAGCCGGCGGAGGCCGCACGGAGGCGGAGCGCCTGGGCGTTCCGCTGCTCGGGGAGATCCCGCTGGAAATGGCCGTCCGCGAATCGGGCGACCAGGGAACCCCCCTCACCTGGCTGGCCCCGAAATCGCCCACCGCCCAGGCCTTCCGGAAAGCTGCCAAAACGATTTTAACAGCAATTTAATGCGATGTCTCAGAGAAAGCCGCCCGTCGGACACCGTATTGACATCAATTATTTAGTTCGTTAACTTTGGGCGCACATCATGGTCTTCGTATCGATGGACTTCAAAAAAGATAACGAGAAGCTCTTTAAGAATTCCGCTCTCTATCAGGAATTCCTGGCCGAACGGGAAGAGATTTTAAAGCACAAGTGGCTGGAGAGCGAAAAGGCGGGCCACGATGTCGGATTCGAGAAGGCCCTCCTCGACTGGATCGTCAATCACCGCGCCTCCTGGCGGGAGCATCGCCAGACGCTCCTTCACCAGCGTGAACCTTATGATCAGGGCCATTCGTCCCTCTCCCTTCTGGTCTCCTGTCTGATTCCGGCTCTCTCCCTGGCCGATCACTTCGCCCCTTTCTGCAGTTGATCCCGTCCCCCATCTCCTGCAACCCCGTTTCCGGCCACTTTCCTGTTCGCTTTTCCGATAGACTCGGCTAATTCGATTTCGTGTCGCAGGTGCTTCCTCCTCCTTCCCCGGCCGCCGGTTCGGCGGAGATCCTTTTGGACGGCCCGGCGATCGATCGGCTCCTCGACGGACTGACCGAACAGATCGTCTCGCGGATCTCCCCCCTCCATTCCCTCGCCCTGGTCGGCCTGCCCACCCGGGGGATCTCGCTGGCGCGGCGGCTAGCCAAACGGATCGAGGCCGTCCACGGCGGGACGGTGCCGCCGCTGGGACAGATCGATGTGACCTTCCACCGGGACGACCTCAACCGGCGCCTGCCGCTCCCCCATCTGACCGAGATCCCCTTCGACGCGACCGACCGGCATCTCCTCCTGGTCGACGACGTCCTCTATACCGGACGGACGGTGCGGGCCGCGCTCTCCGCGCTGATGGACTTCGGCCGTCCCGCCTCGATCCGCCTGCTGGCGCTGATCGACCGGGGACACCGGCAGCTGCCGATCCAGGCCGATTTCGTCGGCAAGACGGTGGCCACCGGCCTTCATGACCAGGTGGTGGTGAAGCTCCGGGAAGTCGACGGGATCGATGCCGTCGAGCTGGTCCGGGCACCGGGAGCGGCCCGATGAGCGAGATCGCCGTTTCCCCGCCCGCCATTCCCCGGGCCTGGCACCGCAAGGATCTCCTGGCGCTCCGCGAAATGGAGAAGTGGGAGATCGACCATGTGCTGGAGACGGCGCGGGTCTTCAAGGAAATCCTCTCCCGCTCGATCAAGAAGGTCCCCTCGCTGCGGGGGAAGACGGTGGTCCATCTCTTCGTCGAGCCGAGCACCCGGACCCGCGCTTCCTTCGAGCTGGCGGCCAGCCGCCTCAGCGCCGATATCCTCTCCTTCGACAGCGACCGCAGCTCGTTCCAAAAGGGGGAGACGCTCAAGGACACCGCGCTCAACCTCCAGGCGATGGGGACGAATATCGTCATCCTCCGCCACTCGGCGGCGGGGGCGGCCCAGTTCCTGGCCGAGCGGCTGCAGGCGGCGGTGATCAACGCCGGCGACGGCGCCCATGAGCATCCGACCCAGGGGCTCCTCGATCTCTTCACGATCCGCCAGCATTTCCCCGAGGTGGCCGGGTTGAAGGTGGCAATCATCGGCGATATCCTCTTCAGCCGGGTGGCCCGCTCGAACATCTGGGCGCTGCTCAAGAGCGGAGCCGAGGTGACGCTGGTCGGCCCGGCGACGCTGCTCCCGCCGGTCTTCCGCGAATTCGGGGTGAAGGTGGCCCACTCGATCGACGACGTCCTGGAGGAGTCCAACGTCCTCATGCTCCTCCGCATCCAGCACGAGCGGCAGCGCAAGACGCTCTTCCCCTCGCTGGGCGAATACACCTCCTTTTTCGGCCTGACCGAGGCCCGCTTCGCCCGCTGCCGCCGCGATGTGATGATCATGCACCCGGGACCGATCAACCGGGGGGTCGAGATCTCCAGCGAACTCGCCGATTGCTCCAACTCGGTGATCCTCGAACAGGTGGCCAACGGCATGGCGGTGCGGATGGCGGTGCTTTACCTCCTGAGCGGCGGCCAGAGTCCGCAGGGGATTCTTCCGAGCGGAGTCAGCGGAGCGGGCTCATGAGCATCCAAAAGATCACCGGAGCGCCCCGCTCGCTCCATCTCCACGGCGGCCGGATCATCGATCCCGCCAACCGGCGCGACGAAATCGGCGATCTCTATCTCCACGAGGGGAAGATCGCCGATCCGGCCCGGCTGCCCGAGGTGGCCTGGGAGAAGATCGATTTGAAGGGGAAGATCGTCACCCCGGGGTTGATCGACGTCCACGTCCATCTCCGCGAGCCGGGCGGCTCGGCCAAGGAGACGATCCGCACCGGCACCCGGGCGGCGGCGGCGGGCGGCTTCACCAGCGTGGTGGCGATGCCGAACACCAAGCCGGTCGCCGACGGAACGAATACCATCGCCTGGATCCGGCAGAAGGCGGCGAGCGAGGCGGTGGTCAATGTCTTCCCGACCGGGGCGATCTCGGTCGGCTCGGAGGGGGAAATGCTCGCCCCCATCGGCTCGCTGAAAAAGGCGGGGGTGGTGGCGATCACCGACGACGGGCGGTGCATCCAGAACAACGAACTGATGCGGCGCGCCCTCGAATACGCGACGATGTTCGACCTGCCGGTCCTCGACCATTGCCAGGACATGGCGCTGACCGCCGACGGGGTGGTCCACGAGGGCTATTGGAGCACGGTCCTCGGCCTGCGGGGCTGGCCCGCCATCGCCGAGGAGATCATCGTGGGGCGGAACGCGCTGCTGGCCGAATTGACCGGCGCGACGGTCCTCTGCCAGCACCTTTCGAGCGCCGGATCGGTCCGGCTGGTCCGCGAGGCCAAGCAGCGCGGGGTGAAGATCCACGGCGAGGCGATGCCCCACCACCTCCTCCTGACCGATGATTCGCTCCCGGGCTACGACACGAATTACAAGATGAACCCCCCGCTCCGTACCGAGCGCGACCGGCAGGCGCTGCTGGAAGGGGTGGCCGACGGAACCATCGAGGTCCTGGCCAGCGACCACGCGCCCCACGCCCGCTTCGAGAAGGAGGTCGAGTTCGACCGGGCCCCCTTCGGCATCATCGGGCTGGAGACCGAGCTGCCGGTCTTCATCAAGGCGCTGATCGAGCCGAAGGTGATCGATTGGCCGACGCTGGTCTCCCGGCTGACCATCGAGCCGGCGCGGATCCTCCGGCTCGACCGGCTCGGCACCGCCGCCGAGCCCGGCCCCGCCAAGGGGACGCTGACCCCGGGCCGCGACGCCGACGTGACGGTGATCGATCCCGGCCGGGAATGGGTGGTCGCGGCGGAGGAATTCGAATCGCTCTCGCGGAATTGTCCTTTCGACAAAATGCCCTTGCGCGGGCGGGCGGTACTGACCATTGTGGGCGGACAAATCGTATGGGCACTCTAGCTACCACCAACGGTCCCGCGCTGCTGGCCCTGGAAGACGGCTTGGTCTTCCGCGGACGCTCCTTCGGCACCCACGGCACTTTCCTCGGCGAGGTCTGCTTCAACACCTCGATGACCGGCTACCAGGAAATCCTCACCGATCCCTCCTACAAGGGGCAGATCGTCAGCATGACCTATCCCGAGATCGGCAACTACGGGGTGAACCCCCTCGACGTCGAATCGGAGCGGCCCCAGGTCTCCGGCTTCGTCGTCCGGCAGGTCTCGCCGGTGGCGAGCAGCTGGCGCTCCCGGGAGAGCCTCCCCGAATATCTCCGCAAGCACGGCATCCCCGGCATCGAGGGGATCGACACCCGCGCCCTGACCAAGCATCTCCGGACCCAGGGAGCGCTCCGCGGCGTCCTCACCACCGAGGCCCTTTCCGACGCCGAGGCGGTCGCGAAGGCCCGGAGCTGGAGCTACGTCGGCCAGGATTTCGTCGAGCAGGTGAGCTGCAAGGCGGCTTACGATTGGGACCCGGAAGGGAAATTGAGCCGGAAGTGGTCGCTGGTCCAGGGGACCCGCCCCTTCAATGCGCCTCCGCTGACCGGCGACGACTACTACGCCCCCCTCCCCCCGATCCGGCATCGGATCGTGGCCTATGATTTCGGCATCAAGTACAACATCCTGAGGCGCTTGCGGCAGCACGGCTTCGAGGTCCGGGTGGTTCCGGCCCGGACGCCCGCCTCGGAAGTCCTGGCGCTCAATCCCGACGGGGTCTTCCTGGCCAACGGTCCCGGCGATCCCTCGGCGTTGACCTACGCCCACCAGACGGTGCGGGAGTTGGTGGGGAAGAAGCCGATCTTCGGCATCTGCCTGGGGCACCAGATCCTCGGCTATGCCCTGGGCGGCAAGACCTTCAAGCTGAAGTTCGGCCATCGCGGAGGCAATCAGCCGATCCAGGAACTGGCGACGGGCCGGGTCAGCATCACCTCGCAGAACCACGGCTTCGCCATCGATCCCGACTCCCTCCCCAAGGGCGAGGTGGCGGTGAGCCAGATCAATCTCAACGACCGGACCTGCGAGGGCCTGGCCCACAAGGAACTGCCGGTCTTCTCGGTCCAGTATCACCCGGAAGCCTCGCCCGGGCCCCACGATGCCACCTATTTCTTCGAGCAGTTCTCGAAGATCATCGAGACGGGGAAGCCGCTTTATCAGTCCTAGGAATTTACCGATTCCCCTCACCTCCAGAAGCTTATGCCACGCCTCCTCGGTCAGAGTTCCGAAATCGCCGGCCAGGTCTTCGAACTGGCGGAAGCCAAGATCACCGTGGGCCGGACCCCGGACAACAAGATCCATATCGCCGACAACAGCGTCTCCAGCCACCACGCCGAGCTGGTCCTCGACGGGAGCGACTACTCGGTCCGCGATCTCGACTCGACCAACGGGACCCGGGTGAACGGGGAGAAGATCACCACCTCGGCGCTGCGGCGGGGAGATGTGATCCTCTTCGGAAACGTCGAGCTCCTCTACGAGTCGGAAACCGATCGGATCGACCTCCCTCTCCCCGAGCTGCATATCGGGGTTCCCCTCGATGAGAGCGCCTCACGGGGCCGCCCCCCCCATTTCGTCTCCTCCGGGCCGAGTCTGCGGGCGCCGAAGAAAGAAAAAGTTCCCTGGACCCTTCTCCTGATCATCGGGTCGGTCCTGGCCCTCGGGGCGATCGGATACTTCGTTTTTACTCTGGTGACAACCCCGGTGGCGGGCTGAAACGTCGTTCGATCTTCGTTCGGCGCTGAGGCCGATAATTCACTCCGATTAACAAATCGAGTGCCGGGTTCTTGACAGAACCCGAAAGCATGGCATTTTCTTCAGACGATACCCCGCTCGTGGGGGATTCTACGGAGGTAGTTTTACAGATTATGCAAAGCATCGATTTAACCGAAGTCATCGCGCGGCGCCCCTTCTTCAAGGAGAAGCGGCGGCGGCTCAGCCTGTGGGCGACCCTGGTCGTCTCCAACGCCTTCTGGTGCGCCCTCTCCGTGGTGCTGATCCTTTCCATCTGCGGCCTGACCAAGACCGGCCATTGGGCCATGGACAAGTTCGTCGAGCAGCGCACCCGGCTGGCCGAAGTCGAGGCCGCCAAGGCCCAGGCCCTGGCCGAGCGGGACGCCAAGATCGCCAATCTCCTCCGTTTCGAGTCGAGCTCGACTTCGGACATCCTGGTGATGGCCAAGACGATCAACGAGGTCTTCTCGAGCGCCGAGAATGCCGAGCAGGAGCGCTACTTCGAAGAGGCCCTCCCCGAGGCGCTCCGCATCCAGATCACCGAGGGGATCCCCGCCTCGGCGGTGATGGCCCAGTCGATCCTGGAAAGCCGCTACGGCCAGAGCTCGATCGCCCGGGATGGACATAATTACTTCGGCATGAAGGCCTTCGACGATTGGAAGGGGATGCGGACCAAGAATGTCGCCACCCTCGACGACGGCTCGATCCCGACGGTGGCCGACTTCCGCGCCTACCCGTCTCTGGCCGACGGCTTCGACGGCTACGTCCAGTTCCTCAAGGCGAGCGGCCGCTATGACAACGCCTTCGGCAAGAAGACCGGCGCCGAGTTCATCAGCCAGGTTCTCAAGGACGGATATTGCGGCGATCCCCGCTACATGACGATGATCCATGAGATCATCGAGCGCCATAAGCTCGATAAGCTCGATGAGATTTACGCTTCCCAGGTCGCCAAGGCCGCCGCCAGCCAGAACACGGTGGTGGCGAAGAACACCGATTCTTAAGTCTGATTAAGTAATCGCGAACGATTTAAAGGCCCGGTCGGGTTTTCCCGACCGGGCCTTTTTCGCGCCTATTCGCCAATCTGGCGTACTAGCGCCCGGAAGGCTTCGCCCCGTTCCTCGAAGTTCTTGTAGCGGTTATAGCTGCTGGCGGCGGGGGAGAAGAGGCAGGTGCCGCCGGGGCGGGCGGCTTGGCGGGCGTGGGCGACGGCTTCTTCCAGGGTGGCGACGTGGGTGACTTGGGGGGCGTCGGGGTGAGCGGCATGCGGTTCCAGTAATTTTCCCAGGATGGCGCCGGTTTCGGGGAGGAGGAGGACGTGACGGAGGCCGGGGCGGCGGAGGGCCTCGGCGAGGGCCTGGTAGGAGACGCCCCGGTCCATGCCGCCGAGGATAAGGACATCGGTCTCCGGGAGGGCGGCCAAGGCGGCCAGGGTCGCCTCGGGGACGGTGGAGATCGAATCGTTGTAGTAGCGAACGCCGCCGAAGATACCGAGATATTCGAGGCGGTGGGGGAGGCTCTGGAAGTTTTCCAGGGCGCGGGGGACGACGGCCTCGTCCAAACCGAGAAGGCGGGCGGCGGTGAGGGCGGCGAAAGCGTTGAGGGCGTTGTGGGGGCCGGGGAGCTGGCGGTTCCCTTCCAGGGAATAGGGGAAGACCGAGGCGGCAGTGAAGGGATGCCGCTGGGCGGGGAGATCGAGGGCGGCCAGCGCTTCCATCAGGCGGGGATCGTCGGCGCGGTGGATGAGGTGGCCGATGGGGCGGAGATGGCGGGCGAGGTTGGCCTTGGCCTCGCGGTAGGCGGCGAAGGAGCCGTGGTAGTTGAGGTGTTCCTCGTAGAGGTTGAGCCAGACGGCGATATGAGGGGAATGGCGGGCCTGCTCCAGCTGATAGGAGGAGAGCTCGGCGACGGTGACCGAGGGCGCCTGGAGCACATCGATGAAATCCCAGAGCGGGATGCCGAAATTGCCGCCGAGGTGGACATCGAACCCGCCCGCGCCGAGGAAATGGGCGAGGAGGTGGGAGGTGGTGCTCTTCCCCTTGGTCCCGGTGATGCCGACGATCCGTCCGGCGGCGAAGCGGAGGAAGAGATCGGCCTGGCCGCTGACCTTGGCGGCGATCTCGGGACTTAGATTCAAAGAGGCGGTGGGGATGCCCGGGCTCTTGAGAATCAAGTCGAAGCCGTCGAGGACGGCGGGGGTGATCGGACCGGAGAGGAAACGGAGATGGGGATCGGCGGCGAAGAGAGCGTCCGTCCGCAACGTCTCGATCCGGTCGTCGGCCAGGGTCAGCTCCTTGTCGGGGAAATGGCGGCGGAGGAAGCGGTAGCTGGAGAGCCCTTCCTTGCCCAGGCCCCAGAGGAGAAGCTTTTGGCCGCTGAGGAAATCGGCGAGCGGGGAGGCCGATTCGGGATGAAGGCTGAGGTCCATTTAGTTTTTCAAGAACGCGGCGAAGGCCTCGGGAAGGCGGTGCTCGGGGTTGAATTCGGAGAGGAGGGCGGCGATCCGTTCGGGAGCGACGGCGAGGGCGGGGATCTCGGCGAAGGCACGGACCAGCGCGGAGGTTTCTCCCTGCCCGGCGGCGAGGGTGAGAGCGGCGCGGACTTCCTCGACGGTGCCGACGCACTCGAACGGCTTGACCGGGACGGCGCCGACCAGCTGGTCGAAGAGGGGGCGGAGCTCGGGGCGGTCGAGCGGGACGGGGCCGCCGAAGATCTGTTGACGGGTGGCGACGGGGACGAAGGGCGCGAGAAGGATATCGACGAAGAGGCACTTGGCGCAGGCACCGCACCAGCGGTCCTGCTTGCTGCCGACGTTGCAGCTCCGGAAGACGGCGAGGGCGGCAGGATCGGCGGCGATGCGCTGGGCAATGCGGAGCTCGTTCCAGGGACGGAGGAGGCTGAAGTAATCGACCGAGGAGGTGAGATGGCGGCGGACGTAATCGTCGAAGGCCTGCTCGAAGCGCCAGCTCTTCGAGTACTGGTGGTTGACGGTGGACCCGAGGACGGTCGACTCGCTGGCGCTCGACTCGTTGGAGAGGACGATGCGGGCGGCGCCGTGGAGGGTGGCGGCGAGAATCACGGTGAACCCGAGGAGGGCGGAGAAGGGGGTGTGGCCGTTGAGGTAGCCGCTGCGGTTGAGCTCGAGGAGGGCGGGGTCGAGGGTGCGGCGGGCGACGACGGTCCGGTCCGGCCAGTAGCCGAAGAGTTCGGCGCTGGCTTGCTGGGAGCGGGAGGTATTGAGGAGGAAACAGAAGTTCTTGTCGTGCAGCCGCTCGAGGAGGCGGAGGGTGACGAGGGAATCCTTGCCGCCGCCGACGGGGATGAGGTTGCGATCGGTGACGGCGCACGGCATCGGGGGATGATGGACCTCGGACTCGTTGACGAAGCGGACGAAATCGGCGGGATCGGGCGCGAGGTCATTGAGATAGAAGAATTCACCGAGGCCATGGAAGAGGAGATCGCGCCACCAGGCTTTCTGGGCCTCGTTGATCCGTCCGGCGCGGAGGCGGATGACGGGAGGGCAAGCGGCTTTCCAATAGCTGATCAGCTCGACGAGGCCGATGTGGAAGGCGAGGTTTTCGAGGAAGCGGCGGTCGAGGGCGACCTCGAAGAGGCGGGGGATCCGGAGGGTGGGGCGGAAGACGGGGCCGTTGGCGAGGGCGAAGGTGAACTCCAGCTCGATGGAACCGGGGGTTTCCGTGATCGCATACTGCTCGTAGACGATCTCCGGGTGGGCGGCGCGGAGGCGCGCGTAGGTCTTAGCACTCATGGCTCATCGCTGGCTACTGGCGATTGGGGTGGGGATCGGCGGCGCGATAGGCGTCGGGAGCGTCCCAGGTGCACATGCCGTCGGCCTCATAGCTGTTCCGCGCGACCTGGACGATCTTCACGTAGGCGAAGCGGTGGTAACCGGGATGGTACTCGTAGAGGGCGAGGACCCGGTCGAGATCGTGGCGCGCGGCGGCGGGGGTGTTGCCCCAGCCGTTGGGGAGGCAGAGGAAGCTGGGCCGCTGCGAGCGGGGCGGCGCGGGGATCGAGTTGGCGGCGATGGCCGCCTCGGGGACGGGGACCAGATCGGAGGCGGTTTCGGGAACGGCCGGGGCGGTGGGAATGGCGTCGGGATTCGTCTCCGCGTGGAGCTGCGGCCCGAGACCGAGGCAGAGGACCAGGACGAGGAGAGCCGGCACGAAGCGCATCGGGAAAGTCTGTCGCGCCGCGGGCGGAAGACAAGACAGACCCCAGCGCCCCCCGCACATCGCCAACAGGACCCGGGATTGCCGCAGGGCAATAGATATGGCATGTTGGACCCCTTCCATGAAATTCCCTCGCGCGGCGGCATCCCTCCTTTCGATTCTCTCCCTGGTCATCCTGATCGCCGGCTGTTCCCAGCCGAAGAAGCAGGCGGTGACGAAGCTCGACGACCTGCCGCGCCATACCTACGCGCTCACCGGCAAAGCTTCCGACGTGATCACCGATCCGGCGGCCTACGCCGCGCTGGCGGCGAAGGTGCAGGCCGATACCGAGAGCGATCTGGCCCACTACGACATCGAGGACAAGACGACCTTGAAGCGGCTCAAGGGGGTGCTCCTCCATCTCAGCCTGCTGCGGGGGGACGATGCCACCTCGCTCCGCTTGATCGGAGAGCTACGGCAGCTGGCGACGAATCCGACCGATCCCTACCTCACCGGCCTGATCAGCGAGTGCCGGATCGCGGCGGCGCGGGCGGCGGGGAACAGCGACAGCGACGCCTTCCGCCAGGAGTTCCAAAAGGAATTGACCCAGCGGATCGCGGCGCTCCCCTGGGCGGTGGTGCAGGCCGACCTGAAGGAGCTGAAGGGGACTTTCGAGACCAGCAGCGCCAATCTCCTGCTGGGGGTGGTGCAGAGCCAGATCGAGCCGGCGGTGGCCAAGACCGGGGTGTTGAGCTACGACGTGGCCGAACAGCTGATCGCGATGAAGAATTTCATCGATCTCTCGCTCCCGCTCAAGACGGAGGTGATCGCGGTGATCTCGCAGGCGGTCGCGGCGCATCAGGTGGTGAAGCCCGATATCTGGGCGGCGCGGGCCCTGGTCTTTCCTCCCGGCCAGAAGCTGACGCCGGTGCAGCTGGGCGTCTGGGACTCGGGAGTCGATCTGGCGCTCTTTCCGGGCCGGGTGGCGCTCGATGCGAAGGGCCAGCCCGCGGTGATCGCCTACGATCTCGATTCGAACCTGACGATGGGCGATCTCTATCCGATCCCGGACAAGGGACAGTTGCCGGCGATGGAGAGCCAGATCAAGGGGGAACTCGACATCGACGCGGCGGTAGACAGCCCGGAGGCGGAGGCGGTGCAGAAAAAGATGGCCTCGCTGAGCCAGGATGAGGTGAAGCCCTATCTGGAACAGATCGAGATGTTCAGCAATTACGCCCATGGCACCCACGTGGCGGGGATCGCCACGGCGGGGAATCCGCAGGCGCGGATCGTGCTGGGCCGGATCACCTTCGATTACCGGATGATCCCGGAGGTGCCGACGATCGAGCAATCGAAGAAGGACGCCGCCTCCTATCAGGCGACGGTCGATTTCTTCAAGCAGAACGGGACCCGGGTGGTCAACATGAGCTGGGGCGGCTCGCTCAAGGATGTGGAAGGGGCGCTGGAGGCGAACGGCGTCGGCAAGGACGCGACCGAGCGGGCGAAGATGGCCCGGGCGATCTTCCAGGTCGACCGCGACGGCCTCTATGCGGCGCTGAAGAGCGCTCCCGATATCCTCTTCGTGACGGCGGCGGGGAACAGCGACAACGATGTCGCCTTCGACGAAGTGACGCCCTCGTCGTTCGAGCTGCCCAACCTGCTGGTGGTCGGCGCGGTCGACCAGGCGGGGGATCAGACCTCGTTCACCAGCTTCGGCAAGAATGTGAAGGTCTATGCGGACGGCTTCGAGGTGGAGAGCGTGATTCCGGGCGGCGACAAGCTGAAGTTCTCCGGAACCTCGATGGCCTCGCCCAATGTCGAAAATCTGGCGGCGAAGCTCCTGGTGGTCGATCCGGCGCTGACGCCGACCGAGCTGATCTCGCTGATCGAACAGGGAGCCGATGCGGGGGACGACCCGCGCCTCAAGCTGATCAATCCGGAGAAATCGCTGCAATTGCTCCAGGCGCAGGGCGCGGCGAAGTAGACGGGCGATTGCCTCCCGGCCATGCCAGTCAGCTCCCCTGAGAACTATGTGCGCTCCGCGCAGGCATTGCCTCCCGGCCATGCCAGTCAGCTCCCCTGAGAACTATGTGCGCTCCGCGCAGGCATTCGCAATCGCGGGAAGACGGGGTATAGTTGGGAAAAGGAAGGAATCAACCCCTTCGGGAGAACAGCCATGCCGACACCCCGCGAATCAAAGCCGCCCGCTCAAAAAAAGAGCTCGAACCCCCAGCCTCAATCCCGTCAACCCGTCACGGCAGCCCAGAAGCTGCCCGTGGAGGAGTTGGAAAAGGCCTCGCGACAGAAGAGCGAGAACGGGCGCAAGGCTCCGCAGAAGGATCTGTAAAGATCGCCGACGCTCAGCGAAGGCGGTAGCGCTGACAGCAGCTATTGCCCCATCGCGCCGCCGAGGGCGCCCGTGCCCTCCCAGCTTTCCGGCTTGTTCCACGGCATGCTGGTGGGGGCTTGGCCGCTGGGATCGGTATCGGCGGTGGTGGAGGCGCAGCCGGTAAGGAAGGCGAGCGCGGAGAGGACGGAAAGTGCGAAGATGGAGCGGAGGACGAGCTTCATCCCGGGAGTATGACCGATGGTTCGATGAGAATCAATCCGCGACCGGAGCATTTTCATTCAGTGATCGCAAAGATTCCATCCGCGAAGCGTGCGGAGGTCTTTTCCGATGGGGAACGACTATGCGCGATGACGCACGCTCTTAATTGAGCACGTCGTCGCCCGGCTCGATCTGGCCCTGGAGGGTATTGACCAGAATGTCGGCGACGGCGGTATTGGCCTCGGTGGAGACGACGCGGATCCGGCCGATGACCTGCTTGTTGCGGGAGACGATCAGCTCGCCCTTCTCGACCAAGCCGTCTTTCTCGCCGATGTTGAGAACGACGAAATTCCAATTACGGTTGACGCTGACCACCTTGCCGGCGATGCCGGGAGGCTGGTCGCCGGTGTGGCCCCGCTGGATGACGTCGTTGAGGCGGGAGACTTCGGCCTTGGCCTGGGCGAGCTCGTCCTGGACGCCGCGCTTTTCCTTGTCGAGCTCATCGGCCTTGACCTGGGCGGCCTTGGCGGCGTCGGAGGCGGCGCCGGCCTGGGCCTGGACGTCGGCGAGCTTGGCGGTGGCCTCGTTGGCCTTCTGCTCGGCGGAGGCTTCCTTGGTCTCGAGGTCGCTGGCCTTGGCCTGGGCGGCGGCGAGCTGGCTCTGGGCGGCCGCGGCCTGCTGGTTGGCGTCGGTGATCTTCTGCTGCGCATCGGCGAGGTCGCTCTTGGTCGCCTTCAGCTCGTCGTCGGTCTTGGAGAGCTGGCTCTTGGTCGTGGCGACCTCGGCCTGGGCCTGCTGGGTGGCCGCGATCGCGTCCTTCTTTTTGGTGTTATTGAGGAAGCCGAGCACTCCGGAAGCGATGCCGGCCAAAATGGTGATGATAATGAGAACGCGAACCATCGGAATAACGTATTGATTTCAGCTTTTATTGTATAGGGGAAAATTGCGACACCGACAAGGTTGTTTGCGGACGGGCTGCGAGTCCGAAAACGGGGCGGTCACCATTTTTCCCGGCGCCTGGCCTGGCGGAAGGTTTCGTCGAACTCGGCGAGGACGCCCCGCATCTCGGCCTGCAGCCATTCGGGGGAGACGCAATAGCTCCCCAGGGCCTCGACGGTGACGCGCTCCGCCTCGTCGGCGGTGACGACGGTGACGTTGGCGCGGGCGGTCTGGGCGGCGACCAGGGCCTCGATGACGCTATCGGCGGTCTGCTCGCCGCGCGAGTAGGCCACGACGAGATCGCCGGGACGGCGCGGCTCCGAGCCCGGCCCGGACTTGCCGTCGAAGACGATGGTGACGTTCCAGCTGCCGACGTCGTGAAAGTAGCGGAGTTTCCGGACCAGCTCCTCCCGCGCCTGGCGGGGCTGGCGCCGATGGACGGCGCGCAGCTCCGGCCAAGCGTGGATGACGCTGTGGCCATCGACCAGGAGGTAACGCGGGGAACTCATGAGGCGATGCGGGCGGGGAGTCTGTTCACCGCCAATGGATCGCCGCCTTGCCGTCGGGCGCGGCTGCTTATTTCTTGGCGGCCTTGGCCGGAGCGGGGGCTGCTGCGGCGGCGGTCTTCTTCTTGCGCTTGAGGTATTCCTTGCGGCGGTTGCGTTTCTGGATCTTGTTCGATTGTTGTCCCATCCCATGAGTTGATAAGGACGGGCGGCCCGGGTTGCCAGCATTTTTTACCTCCGGACCAAGCAATTTAGAGCGTTTCCTCTATAAGATGTTCAAGAGATAGCCCCCATCGAGGTTACAGATCGAGTCCGAGCCAGAATGCCTGCGCGAAAGCGCACATCGTTTCCAGGGGCAACTATCTGGCATTGCCGGGAGGCAATCCAAGGGGGCGCAGCCCCT
>FSXI01000219.1_pt1 | contig 15324 bp, 14 predicted proteins | sample 1638251 | NCBI WGS metagenome assembly FSXI01 (sample SAMEA3914788, study PRJEB12502) | metagenome | biome: forest; material: soil | place: Canada | collected 2011-07-03 | depth 0.1 m | reverse complement strand
GTTGATTCTACCATGCGGACGCGAGGAGCGCGGGAGAGCGGGCTCTTGGGTTTCAGGTGGCATTGGGCATCGGCAAATCGAACGCGTGGATGCGGGCGGGCCGGGATGCACGGCAGCAAAGAGGAGGGAACGACGCAAAGGGGCTGCGCCCCCTTGGACCCTGCCCGGACTTGATTCGCCACCTCTATGGGAGCGATATCGTGAGACGATCAAACCGAATGCCCTACGGCGCCGGAACGGAAGGAGTGTCGGCCGAAGTCGCGGGAGCCGTGCTGACCGCACTCTTCGCCGGATAGGGATCGAAGCGGAAGATCATTTCGCCCGGTTTGCCGAGGTTCAGGCTGTCGCGGGAAACCCGCTCGATGTACTCGGGATTCGATTTCAGGAGGTCGAACTGGCGGTTGAGCTGCCGGTTGGCAGCCTGTTCGGCGGCGGTCTGGGCCTCGAGCTTGGCTTTGTCGCCCTGGAGGTTCTGGACCTGGCGGATGACGGGCATGAAGCAGGCGAAGATGCCCGCCACCACCGCCAGGACCAGCAAGACCTGCATCATCCGGGCCAGATTGGCCCAGACGTTGCCGACCGGTTTCCGCTTCAGCGGCACGCTGCCGAGATCGAGTAGTTTTGAGCTCATGAGAACTTTAAAACCGGTGTGTCTCTCGATCTCGGCGGCGTCCGCCGGGACTAGAGGGTGCCTCCGAAGACGGCGGCGGACCCGAGCTGCTCCTCGATGCGGAGGAGCTGGTTGTATTTGGCGAGACGATCCGAACGGGAGAAGGAACCGGTCTTGATCTGGCCGACGTTGAGGGCGACGGCGATATCGGCGATGGTGGTGTCCTCGGTCTCGCCGGAGCGGTGGCTGAGGATCGAGGTGTAGCCGGCGCGCTTGGCCAGCTCGACGGCGTCGAAGGTCTCGGTGAGGGTGCCGATCTGATTGACCTTGACGAGGATCGAGTTGCCGACGCCCTTGTCGATGCCCTTCTGGAGGAACTCGACGTTGGTGACGAAGAGATCGTCGCCGACCAGCTGGACCTTGTCGCCGATGGCGTCGGTCAGCTTCTTCCAGCCTTCCCAATCGCTCTCGGCGGCGCCGTCCTCGATCGAGATGATCGGGTACTTCTTGATCAGCCCGGCGTAGTAACTGACCAGCTCGTCGGCGGAGAGCTTCCGCTTGTCCGATTTCTTGAAGATGTATTTCTTGGAGGCGCGGTCGTAGAATTCGCTGCTGGCGACGTCGAAGGCGAGGAAGATGTCCTTGCCCGCCTTGTAACCGGCCTTCTTGATGGCGGCGAGGATGATCTCGATGCCGTCCTCGGTCGACTTCAACGCGGGGGCGAAGCCGCCCTCGTCACCGACAGCGGTGCTGAGATGGCGGTCGTGGAGGAGGTCCTTGAGGGCGTGGAAGACCTCCGTGCCGTAGCGGATCGCTTCGGCGAAGGTGGGGGCGCCCTTCGGCACGATCATGAATTCCTGGAAATCGATGGGGGCGTCGGAGTGGGCGCCGCCGTTGATGATGTTGGCCAGGGGAACCGGGAGGGTCTTGGCGTTGGTGCCGCCGAGGTAGCGGTAGAGGGGGAGGCCGAGGGCCGCCGCCGCCGCGTGGGCGTTGGCCAGGGAAACGCCGAGGAGGGCGTTGGCGCCGAGCTTGCCCTTGGTGGAGGTGCCGTCGAGGGCGATCAGCTGGCGGTCGAGGGCGGCCTGGTCGACGGAATCAAGGCCGATCAGTTCGGGCTCGAGGATTTCGCGGACGTTCTTGACGGCCTTGAGGACGCCCTTGCCGCGGTATTTGCTCTTGTCGCCGTCGCGAAGCTCGACGGCCTCGAATTCGCCGGTGCTGGCTCCGGAGGGGACGATGGCGCGGCCGCGGGCTCCTCCTTCGAGGATTACTTCCGCTTCGAGAGTGGGATTTCCCCGGGAATCGAGAACCTGCCGTGCCTTAACCGATGCAATTTTCGTGAGAGCCATACTTGATGGCTGTTCTGCACGAAATATTCACCGACATCAATCTCATTCAACGGAGAAGGTCTCTCCGCTGAAAGGAAAGGCGCCGGTCAATGGTAGCTCTTGATCGCGTCGATGCGGACGGTCTTGGTTCCGCCGGTATCGGTCTGCAGGGTCACGATCGCGCCGACCTGATGCTTGAGCAGCGCCTGGGCGACGGGGGTGAGGTAGGAGACGACGCCCTTGACCGGATCGCTGTCCCAAGCCCCGAGGATGGTGTAGACCAGCTTCTCGCCGCTGACGGTCTCGGTCAGCTCGACGATGGTGCCGATGTTGACGACGTTGGTCTCGACGTTGGAGAAATCGGTCCCCTGGGCGCGGACCAGGATCGACTCGAGCTCGGCCTTGCGGCGCATGAGGATGCTCTGCATTTCCTTGGCGGCCTTGAACTCATGGTTTTCCTTGAGGTCGCCGTAGGAGCGGGCGATGCCGATCTCCTTGCTGTTCTCGGGGATCTTGCGGGTGACGATGTCCTCGAGCTCGAGCTTGCGGCGGTCGAGGCTGTCCCAGCTGACGATGAGGGTGGCGTCCTCGGAGTTGGCGCGGTCGCCGATCACCAGCTCCTGCATGGCGGGATAGAGCTTGATGATGATCGCCAGGAGGGAGCGCTTGTCCAATTCCTTGAAGACAGGGGTCAGGAGGATGGCGCGGGTGGTGTCGCGGACGTCCTCGATGGGGGCGTCGCGTAGCAGGGCGGCGATCAGGTCCTTGTCGGTGTGGAAGAGGTCGTAGAGCTTGGTCCCCTTCTTGAGGTCGGAGAACTGGTCCTTTTCGAGGACGGAGAGGATCGCCATCACCAGCTGGGGCTCGAAGAGGGGAGCGAAGAGTTCGTCGCGGTTCTTGCAGAGCCAGTAGAGGAGGTCGGTCGAGACGGTCCGCTCGCGGATCAGGCGGAAGAGGGCATCGACCACTTCCTGATGGCGGTTGACGGTGGCGAAGACGGTGGTGACCGAATCGGACATCCGCCCGTTGGCGAAGGGAAGCACCTGGAGGAAGAGGGCGGGCCATTCCTCGGGGCGGCCCTTCTGGAGGACGGTGAGGAGCTTGACCTGGCGGGTACCGCTGATTTTCTCGAGGATGTCGGAAAAGGACTTGGAAGCGGTCGGGACCAGGGAGAGGACGCTGAGGGCCCCCTCGGTGGCGGTCCGCCCGGCGAGGACGAGGATCTCGTCGCGGACCAGGGCGATCTCGACGCCCTTGGCGAGCTGGGACTTGGGGAGCTTGGAAAGGGTCTGGTTGATCGCCTCGGTGATCTCGGTGGCGACGGCGGGATCGTTGATCTCGGCCCAGTTCTTGAGGATTGTGCCGACGGCGATCAATTGCTGGTCGACGCCGGTGGCGGCGCGGAACTGGTCGATGGACTGATTGCCGACCTGGACGGGAGCGGAGAGGATCCGGAACGGCTCGCTCTTGCGGGTGGGGATATGGTAGACCTCGGCCTTCTTGAGGGCCCGCTTGGCGCCTTCCCACCATTTCTTCCAGTCGGCGTCGGCGATGACCTCGGGGGAGAGGAGGACCTGAATGCCCTCGGCGGTGGCCAAGTTGCCAAGGCTTTCGATGGCGCCGTGGACGACGGCCCGGGGATCATCCTTGGCCTGCGCCTTGAGACCGGCGAGGTCCTCGGTCTTGCGGGCGTAGATGTGGCTCGGCGAAAGGGGCTGGAGGGACTCGATGGCGTAGGCGAAGGCCATGGTGTGGCCGGCCTTGCTCTTGAAGTCGATGATGGCCTGGGAGAGCAGCTCGTTATGCTCGCGGATTTTTCCATATCCCCAGCTCCGGTGGAAAACGAATGTACCGGGAGCGATCGCCGCCAATTTTTGCGGATCAAGGGCGGGAGCTTCAGCGGTCTCTTGGGAATGGGATGCCATGGGGGGGACATCATGTGGGATTCAGGGCGGGATTGCAAAGATTTTTCGGAAAGGGGCGACTTTCGGTATAACATATGCGTTTACCCCCTTATGAAAACCCTGACTCCCCGGGGAAGAATCGCGCTGGGCGTGGCGTGCGGCCTCGGTATCTCGCTCCTGGTCGGATTGGCCTGCATATTCAGCCCCGGCGGACCCGGAAACTCCGCCTCGACCATCTTAAACACCTTGACGCGGGAGTGGGCCAATTCGACCCATTCCTTCGCCCTTTCCCTGGCGATCTCCTTCGCCTCGGCCTCCCTTCTTTTCCTGATGGCGACCTTCTTCATCCACCGCTCGACCCGGGAGGGCCTCCGGCGGATCTCCGAGAAACTTGGCGGCCACGCCCACCGGATGGCCGAATCGGCCTTCCACGTCTCCAGCTCGGTCAAGGTCCTCTCCGGGGAGATGATCGAGGAAACCACCTCCCTCTTTTCCGCCCAGGGCCAATTGAAGCGGATCGGCGAGATCGGCGAACGCAACCGCCTGCAGGCCGTCGACACCCAGGATGCCGCCGGACGGCAGGGAGCGCTGGTCACGCAGGGGTTCCGCGAGATGCAGGCGATGATCCGACTTCTCGACGAGGCGGGTTGGGCGGCCAAAGCGATGCGGGAATCGATGGCCCTGCTCGATGCGTCCACGGAGCAATTGTCGAAGATCACCCGGATGGTCGAGGAAATCGCGCTACTGGCACGGAATACGGCGGTGGCCTCGGCCCGGCAGGAATCTCAGGAAAGCCGCGCTCCTCTGGCCGAGCAGGTACTCAAGCTGGCCGAGCAATCGGCCCGGGTGGCCCATGAAGTCTCCACCGAGATCGCCAATGCCGTCCTGCGCGGCCAGGAGGCCTCCGGCACCGCCCGGCGCGCGGCGCAATCGATCGAGGCCCTCAAGAGCCATTCGCTGCCGATGAACGAACGGTGGACGGAGGCCCTGACGGGGGCCCGCGATCTCTTCCGGTGCGGCAGCCAGGCGGTACGGGCCGCCACGGAGGAGTCGGCGGCCGTCGAGCAACTTCGCCAGGAAGTGGCCCGGGTCGATCGGGAGCTGCAGACGAAGGTGGCCTCCTCGGAAGCGGCGCTGGCTTCCGCCCGGGACCTCAATATCCAAGCCTACCGCCTGCGGGAAGCGCTCAAGCAACTCACTCCCCGGAAAGCTGCCGCAGAGGGAAAGAAGGCCGAGGAGCCCCTCCCGACCGCCGCCGCCTCCCAGGAACCGGCCAATCCCTCCGCGATCATTCTCTGGAAACCGAAGCCGCTCGCCGAATCGGAGACGGGTCAGCCGACGACATCCCGCCGCTTCGGGCTCCGTTTCGAGGGCGACGGTTTGGACGGCTTGTAAGAGACCGGGGCGGGGAGCGCGCCCTTTGGCTCGATCTTGTCGAGGCCGAGCTGCCGCTTGAGTTCCTGGACCTGGTCCCGCAGCAGGGCCGCCTTCTCGTATTCGAGCCGGGCGGAGGCTCCGATCATCTCTTCCTGGAGTTCCTTGAGGAGATCGACCAGGTCGAACTGGCCCGCGCCTTCCTTCAGGACCATCCGGGCGGTATCGGCGGTTCCCTTGATGGCGCTGCGGAGGCTCTCCTGGACGGCGCGCTGGACGCTTTTCGGGGTGATGCCGTGGGCTTGGTTGTAAGCGATCTGGCGGGCGCGACGGTATTCGGTGACCTGGAGCAGTTTCTTGATCGAGCCGGTGATGGTATCGGCGTACAGGATCACGGTGCCTTCCAAGTGGCGGGCGGCCCGTCCGGCGATCTGGATGAGCGATTTCTCGGAGCGGAGATAGCCCTCCTTGTCGGCATCGAGGATGCCGACCAGGGAAACCTCGGGGAGGTCGAGGCCCTCGCGCAGAAGATTGATGCCGACCAGGACGTCGAACTCCCCTGCCCGCAGGCCGCGCAGGATCTCGACCCGCTCGATGGCGTCGACCTCGGAGTGGAGGTAGCGGACCTTGATGTCGAGGTCGCGGAGGTATTCGGTGAGGTCCTCGGCGGTCCGCTTGGTCAGGGTGAGGACGAGAGTCCGTTCCCTCCGCTCGGTGCGGAGACGGATCTGGGCCATGATGTCGTCGATCTGGCCGTCGAGCGGCTTGATGACGATCTGGGGATCGAGGAGGCCGGTGGGGCGGATGATCTGCTCGACGACCGAGCCCTTGGTCTGGTTGAGCTCGTAATCGCCGGGGGTGGCCGAGACGAAGAGGCGCTGGCCGGTGATGGCCTCGAATTCGGGGAAGTTCAGCGGGCGGTTGTCGAGCGCGGAGGGGAGTCGGAAGCCGTGGTCGACGAGAACGGTCTTGCGCGCCTTGTCCCCCGCATACATGCCACCGATCTGGGAGACGGTGACATGGGACTCGTCGATGATGGTGAGGAAGTCCTTCGGGAAGAAATCGATCAGGGTGTAGGGCCGGGAACCGGGCGGGCGGCCCGCCATGTGGCGCGAATAGTTCTCGATCCCGTTGCAGAAGCCCATCTCCTCCATCATCTCGAGATCGTAGGTGGTACGCATCTTGAGGCGCTGGGCCTCCAGCAGCTTGCCCTGCTTCTCCAATTCGGCGATCCGCTCGTCGAGCTCGATGCGGATCGCACCCATCGCCCGCTTCATCGTCTCGTAGGGGGTGACGTAATGGCGGGCGGGGAAGAGGATGACGCGCTCGATCTTCTCGATGGTCTCGCCGGTGAGCGGATCGATCCGGACGAGGCGCTCGATCTCGTCGCCGAAGAATTCGATGCGGAGGGCGGTCTCCTCGGTGGCGGGGCCGACCTCGACGACGTCTCCCCTCACCCGGAACTTGCCGCGCGCGAGCTCGAAGTCGTTCCGCTCGTAATGGATCTCAACCATCTTGCTGAGGAGCTGCTCGCGGGTGATGGTCTGGCCGATGGCCAGGGGACAGATCATCGACTGGTAATGCTCGGGCGAGCCCAGGCCGTAGATGCAGGAGACGCTGGCGACGACGATGACGTCCCGCCGGGTCAAGAGGGAGCTGGTGGCGGCGAGGCGCATCCGCTCGATCTCCTCGTTGAGGGAGGAGTCTTTCTCGATGTAGGTATCGCTGCTGGGGATGTAGGCCTCGGGCTGGTAATAATCGAAGTAGGAGACGAAGTATTCGACGGCGTTGTTTGGGAAGAATTGCTTGAACTCGCTGTAGAGCTGGGCGGCGAGGGTTTTGTTGTGGGAGATGATCAGCGTGGGGCGGTCGAGCGCCTGGATGACGTTGGCGGCGGTGAAGGTCTTGCCCGAGCCGGTGACGCCGAGGAGGACGCTGTTCCGCTCGCCGGAGGAGATCCGCTTGATCAGCTTCTCGATGGCTTGGGGCTGGTCGCCGCAGGCGGGATAGGGCGACTGGAGGTCGAAGGGCACTCTCCTAATTTGGAGCAGAAACGAAGGTTGTAAAGCGGCACCCTCTTCGACGCCCTGCGCCGGGCCGGACGCCGAAGCGGCTTATTTGAAAAACGGGATCGCCAGCGGGTATTTCCAGGTGATCCCATCGTTGGCCTTGATGGCGCCGATGATGTTGCAAACGAAGTTCGCAATCCCCAGGGCGATGAGCAGCGGGATGCCGATGAGAACAAAACAGAGGAGAGCAAAGACAACGCCGTAGATCAGACAGGAGATCTGGAAATTCATGATGTTCTTCCCGTTCGCGTCGACCAGCGGTTCCTGATCCTTTTTCAGAATCCACATCACCAGAGGGGCCAGGAAGGAAGCAGCCGGAATGATGAAGCCCGAGAAGGCGGAAAGATGCATCAAGGTCACATAGGTCCGAACGGTCATCCCGTCGGGCTTGACGGGAAGAGAGTCGGGAAGCGGGGCGGAATCGAAATCGCTCATTTTATTTTCTTAGCAAAGTGGAGGAGTTAAGTCCGCATAAAAAAAGGGGCCAGACCTTTCGGTCTGGCCCCTGATTCTAGGGTGCTAGGTTAACGGGTGGACTTAGTAATCCATGCCGCCGCCCATGCCGCCCATGCCGGGATGGCCGCCGCCGCCGGGGGCGGGCTTGTCCTTCTCGGGGAGCTCGGTGATGACGGCTTCCGTGGTCAGGAGGAGGCCGGCGATCGACGCCGAGTTCTGGAGGGCCGAACGGGTCACCTTGGTCGGATCGACGACGCCGGCCTTGATCAGGTCGACGTACTCGCCGGTGGCGACGTTGTAGCCTTCGTTGCCCTTGCGGTTCTTGACTTCGTTGACGACGACGCTGCCTTCGCCGCCCGCGTTGGTGACGAGGGTGCGGAGGGGCTCTTCGATCGCGCGACGGATGATCTGGGCGCCGATGAGCTCTTCGTCCTTCAACTCGAGCTTATCGATCGCCTTCTGGGCGCGGATCAGGGCGACTCCGCCGCCGGGGACGATGCCTTCCTCGATCGCCGCACGGGTGGCGTGGAGGGCGTCTTCGACGCGGGCCTTCTTCTCCTTCAGCTCGGTCTCGGTGGCCGCGCCGACGTTGATGACGGCGACGCCGCCGGCCAGCTTGGCGAGACGCTCCTGGAGCTTCTCTTTGTCGTAGTCGCTGGTGGTCTCTTCGATCTGGCGGCGGATCTGGCTGACCCGGCCGCTGATGTCGTTGCCCTTGCCGGCGCCTTCGATGATGGTGGTGTTCTCCTTGTCGATGACGATCCGCTTGGCGCGGCCGAGGTCTTCGATGCCGACGTTCTCGAGCTTGATGCCGAGGTCTTCGGTGAAGAGCTTGCCGCCGGTGAGGACGGCGATGTCTTCGAGGATGGCCTTGCGGCGATCACCGAAGCCGGGGGCCTTGACCGCGGCGACCTGGAGGGTGCCACGGAGCTTGTTGACGACCAGGGTCGCCAGCGCTTCGCCTTCGACTTCCTCGGCGATGATCAGGAGCGGCTTGCCGCTCTTGGCCACCTTCTCGAGGAGGGGGAGGAGATCCTTCAGGCTCGAGATTTTCTTCTCGTGCAGGAGAATGTAGGCGTTCTCGAGGACGGCCTCGAGGTCTTCGGCGTTGGTGACGAAGTAAGGGGAGAGGTAGCCCTTGTCGAACTGCATGCCTTCGACGACTTCGAGGGTGGTCTCGATGGTCTTGGCTTCCTCGACGGTGACGGTGCCGTCCTTGCCGACTTTGTCCAGGGCATCAGCGATGATCTCGCCGATGGTGTGGTCCCAGTTGGCGGAGACGGTGGCGACCTGCTTGATCTCCTCCTTGTCCTTCACCTTCTTGGAGATGCGGGCGAGCTCGTCGACGATGGCGGTGACGGCCTTGTCGATGCCGCGGCGCAGCACGGTGGGGTTGGCACCGGCGGTGACGTTCTTCAGGCCTTCGCGATAGATCGCTTCGGCGAGCACGGTCGCGGTGGTGGTTCCGTCACCGGCGATGTCGCTGGTCTTGGAGGCCACTTCGCGGACGAGCTGGGCGCCGATGTTCTCGTAGGGGTCTTCCAGCTCGATCTCCTTGGCGACGCTGACGCCGTCCTTGGTGATGGTGGGGGAGCCGAATTTCTTGTCGATGACGACGTTGCGTCCCGCTGGTCCGAGGGTCGCCTTGACGGCGCGGCTCAGCTTCTCGACGCCGCGCAGGATCGCGTGCCGGGCGTTCTCTTCAAAGAGCAATTGTTTTGCTGCCATAGTCTTATTTTATTTTTTCTTGCGAATGGTTTGTTGGATTAACCCAGAACGGCGAGGACGTCGTCTTCGCGGAGGATCTGGTACTGCTCGCCGTCGATCTTGATCTCGGTGCCGCCGTACTTGCTGATGAGGACCTTGTCGCCCTTCTTCAGTTCGATGGGGACGCGCTTGCCGCTCTCGTCGAGCTTGCCGGCGCCGACCGCGACCACCTGGGCCTCCTGGGGCTTTTCCTTGGCGCTATCGGGGATGATGATGCCGCCTTTGACGACTTCCTTCTCTTCGACCGCCTTCACGAGGATGCGGTCGCCGAGGGGACGGATATTGACTGCCATACTGTCTCCTTTGTTTTGGGTTTTTGAAAACGCGGCGCCGATCCGATGACCGGCGCCGCGCAGTTTCGAAATTACTTCTTCTTTTCCTTGTCCTTGTCGACCATCTCGAAGTCGGCGTCGATGACGTCGCCTTCGGGCTTCGACTTGGGCTCGTGGCCGGGCTCTTCGGAAGCTCCCGCGCCAGCGCCTTCGGCGCCCTGGCCGGCTTCCGCCTTGGCGGCGGCGGCCTTGTACATCTCGATGGAGATGGCCTGGATCTTCTCGTTGAGGGCCTCGAAGGAAGCCTTGAGCTTCTCGTTGTCGTCACCCTTGAGGTCCTCGCGGACCTTGGCGATGGCGGCCTCGACGTCGGTCTTCTTGGCGGCGTCGATCTTCTCGCCCTGTTCCTTGACGAGCTTCTCGGCCTGGTAGGCGGCGTTGTCGGCGTTGTTGTGCAACTCGACGGCTTCCTTGGCCTTCTTGTCCTGCTCGGCGAACTGTTCGGCCTCGCGGGTCATCTTCTCGACTTCGTCCTTGGAGAGGCCGCTCGAACCGGTGATGGAGATCTTCTGCTCCTTGCCGGTGCCGAGGTCCTTCGCGGAGACGTGGAGGATGCCGTTGGCGTCGATGTCGAAGGTGACTTCGACCTGGGGGACGCCGCGGGGGGCCGGGGGGATGCCGTCCAGATGGAAGACGCCGAGCTGCTTGTTGTCCCGGGAGAGCTGGCGCTCGCCCTGGAGGACCTTGATCTCGACGCCGGGCTGGTTGTCCGAGAAGGTGCTGAAGATCTGCGACTTGCGGGTCGGAATGGTGGTGTTCCGGCTGATCATCGGGGTGGCGATGCCGCCCGCGGTCTCGATGGCGAGGGTGAGCGGGGTGACGTCGAGGAGGAGGACGTCCTTGACGTCGCCCTTGAGGACGCCGCCCTGGATGGCCGCGCCGACGGCGACGACCTCATCCGGGTTAACTCCTTTATGGGGCTCTTTCTTGATCACCTTGCGGGCGATCTCGACGATGCGGGGCATGCGGGTCATGCCGCCGACGAGGACGAGCTCGTCGATCTGGTCGGCCGCGATCTTGGCGTCGCTCAAGCAGCTGAGGACGGGCTTGGCGGTCCGCTCGGCCAGGGCGTCGGTGAGCTGCTCCAGCTTGGCGCGGGAGAGCTTCTTCTGGATGTGCTTCGGCCCAGTGGCGTCGGCGGTGATGAAGGGGAGGTTGATCTCGTATTCCTGGGCGGAGGAGAGGGCAATCTTGGCTTTCTCGGCCTCTTCCTTCAGGCGCTGGACGGCGTCGGCCTGGTTCTTGAGGTCGATGCCGCTCTCGGTCTTGAATTCGGCCAGGAGCCAATCCATGACGGCGTGGTCCCAGTCGTCGCCGCCGAGGTGGGTGTCGCCGTTGGTGGCCTTGACCTCGAAGACGCCTTCGCCGATTTCGAGGACGGAGATGTCGAAGGTGCCGCCGCCGAGGTCATAGACGGCGATTTTCTCGTCCTTCTTCTTGTCGAGGCCGTAGGCCAGGGAGGCGGCGGTCGGCTCGTTGATGATGCGCTGGACTTCGAGGCCGGCGATGCGGCCGGCGTCCTTGGTGGCCTGGCGCTGGCTGTCGTTGAAGTAGGCGGGGACGGTGATGACGGCCTGGGTGATGGTCTCGCCGAGCTTGGCTTCGGCGTCGGCCTTGAGCTTCATGAGGATGAAGGCCGAGATTTCCTGGGGGGAGTAGAGTTTCTTCTCGCCGCCGGCCTCGATCTCGATGGCGCAATCGCCGTTCTTCGACTCGACGACCTTGTAGGGGACGCGCTTGAGCTCGTCCTTGATTTCGGCGAACTTGCGGCCCATGAACCGCTTGACCGAGAAGATGGTGTTCTTGGCGTTGGTGACGGCCTGCCGCTTGGCGGCCTGACCGACGAGCCGCTCTCCGGCCTTGGTGAACGCGACGATCGACGGAGTGGTCCGGGCTCCTTCCGAGTTTTCGAGGACCACCGGCTGGCCACCCTCCATGATTGCCATGCAGGAATTGGTCGTGCCTAGGTCGATACCTAAAATGTGTGCCATGCCTTAGTCCTGCAGGGATCGAGCCAAGCGGCGGACTAATTGCAAGTTACTGGTTATCAATGAAGATGGCTTTTATCGGGGGAATGGAAGGGGTGGGAAGAGGGACAGTCTTGCGCGCGGGAGGGACAGAGTGGCGCACTTGGAGCGCCCGGAATGAACTGCGTGAGTTAGAGGGTGTAAAAGAGCCCGAACGTGACGATGAGCTGGACGAGGAAGAGGAGGGCGATGAGGCAGCCGACTTTTCCCAGTTCGCGGCTGCCGGAGGAATAGCCGCCGTTGAGGAGGGTGCCGAGGTTCGGTATGCCGAGCAGGAGGGAGAAGGCGAGGCAGAGGGCGCCGAGGGCGAATTGCTCGAAGTTGTAGGGGTGAAGGCCTTTTATGAGGAAGGCTTGGTTGGGATCGGCGGGACTGACGTAGACCGATTGGGGGGTGCCGGAGGGGAATTGATCAACCAGGCGGGAGGAGGCACCGTTATAGGCGGAGACGCCGGGGATGATGGTGGTACCGGTATATTCCTGCCAACCGACGGTGTAGCGGTAGGTGATGGAGGGTTCCCAACTGCCGCCGTGCTTGCCGCTATGGTGAACGAGGTTAGAGGTAAGGATGGTCGCGGGGGTGGACGGCCACAGCGAACTTTCCCGGGCGAGGCGGACGGCCCGGAAGCCGTAAAACATCAGGTAGAGGCCGAGGCCCGCAATGAGAATGGTAATGAGCAGGATAAGGAGGGAATTTTTGATCGGGTCAGAGTAAAAAGAGCCATTTCACCTGTCGACTCTTTTGCGAATAAGCCTCTCTAATCCCTGAGCGCCACCACCGCATCCTCGATCACGCTCGACAAGCTCACGCCGCGCTTGGCGGCGATTCTCTCGGCCTTGGCTTTGGAAAGAGGAGTCAGCAGGACGTTGGCGCGGACGTAGGTGCGGGAGGGGCGGCCAGAGCCGGGGCGTTTGCCTCCGTGGCGGGCGAGGGCCCGGGCGGCAGCTTCCATGATTTCCCGTTTGCTTTCGGGAGTCTGGATGTCTTGGAGTTTGCCCGAAGCGATCAACGCTTCGATTTCTTCTTCTTCTTTGGTCAGGATGATTTTCTTACGGGCCATGTTTTTTTCTCCATTTTCGGCTGGGATAGGCGGTCACGAGGCGAAATCGGGAAGACCGCCGCTCCAGCACCAAGACCCAGATCTCCCGCTTATGGCGGATGATCCTGAACTCTTGTCCGAAACGGTTTCCCGGGTATTGAGCCTCGGAACCGTGTTCGGCAAGCGATTGGGCCAACTCTTCAAAGGAGGCCCCGCGCTCCGCTTTTATCTTGGCGCTTTTTTCGGGATCCCATTCCAACTCCACTCTTGAAACATGGCGCAATAAATCAAATCCGGCAAGGCTTTTCCTCAAGACCCGTCGTCAAAACCTCCCCGGCTATTTACGAACCGCCTGGATTGTTGCCGCCGTGGAAGCGGCCGAAGTGGCGGGCGGTGAAGAAGGCGAAGGCCACGATGCCCACTCCCACTACGGAGACTTGGCGGAGGGAGTGGAGGTCGAGGTTGGCGACGCGGATGAGGAGGAGATAGGCGAGGGCCACGTTGAAGGAGCCCCAGAGGACGTTGACGGTGGAGGAGGAGAGGCCCTGGCCGGGCGGTTTGGCGAAGGGGCTCTGGAAGGGCTGGCCGAGGACGCCGCTGACGAGGTGGGGGACGGCGTTGATGAGGAAGGCGCCTCCGAAGAAGAGGGCGATGGTGTGAGAGGCTCCCATATCAGGCGCTCTTTTTGGCGAGGAGATCGATGATTTCCTGGGTGGTGCCGGTTTCGCCCAGGCGGGGGAAGATGTGGGCGAGGGTGTTGGCGTGGGCTTCGGGGCGGAGGTCGGCCATGGCGTCGACGGCGAGGGTGACGTGGAAGCCGAGTTCGTAGGCGTAGCGGGCGGTCGATTCGACGCCGATGCTGGTGGCGACGCCGGCGAGGACGATCTGGGTGACGCCTTCCTTGCGCAGGTAAGCCTCGAGGTCGGTGCCGGTGAAGGCGCCCCAGGTGCGCTTGGTGACGGTGTGGTCGGAGGGTTGCTGATTCAGCTCGGGGACGAGTTCGGTCCAATCGGCGGGGAAGGCGGCGGTGTTGCGGCTCTGCTCGGTCCGGCCGGGGGCGCCGCCGGCGACGTTGACCAGGACGACGGGGAGGTTTTGGTTCCGGAAGGCGGCGGCGAGGGCGGCGGCGCGGGGGACGACCTCGGTGGCGGCGGAGGGGGCGAGGGCGATGATGCCTTTTTGCAGGTCGATGACGACGAGGGCGGTTTTGGGATCGAGGGTGGTGAGGGGCATGGGGATTTTCCTTTTGGATGTTAGGGGATGGGGCGAGGAATCTTCAGCGGGCCCGCTTTTCTGCTGGCGGAAGCGGGGCGCTTAGTTGAGGATGGGCTCGCATAATTTCGATAGTTGAGGATAGACTCTAATATGTCAAGACCTGCCGGCAAGAATAAGGGCCAGGAGCGCGGGGCGCTGGCGCCGCAGCGGAGCCATGGCCGGCTGCGGGTGGCGGAGCTGCTGGAGGCGGGGGCGGCGGTGATCGCGGAGAAGGGGTATGAGGCGGCGACGATGGCGGAGATCGCGGCGCGGGCGGGGGCGCCGATCGGGTCGCTCTACCGGTTTTTTCCCAGCAAGGAGGTATTGGCCGACGCGTTGATCCAGCGGTTCGGGGAGCGGGTGGACGAGGTGTTCGCGAAGTTCGAGGAGCGGCTCCCCGGGCTTTCGATGGCGGCGGTGGCGGAGGCTTTGCTGGCGTTGATCGACGATCTGCGCGGGGAGCGGCTGGCGATGCGGGCGCTGCTGGAGGGGAGCGCGGAGTGGTCGGCGAAGCGGGAGGCGTTCCGTAACGGGATGCGCCGCCGGATTGCCCGGACGCTGATGTTGCGGCGCCCCACGCTGCGGCCCAAAATGGCGGCGAACATGGCGGTGATCGTGCTGCAGAATATGAAGATGGTGGGGGTGCTCAAGCAGGAGCTGCGCGGCGAGGCGCTGGCGGGGGCGCTGGGGGAACTGCGGGAGATGACGCGGGTTTATTTGGCGGGTCGGCTGGAAGGGTGAGGGCCGGAAACGGGACTCCGCAAGGCGCGGGCCATGGAGGGGCGCCCCGGATAGGGTTTTGCGAGGGGCGGGATCGATTGCGGGGCGGATATCTTTGGGGGGATGTACCGGGGGTGTCGCGCTGCGCGCTCAACCCCCGGCTAATGTCTGGCACCCCTCCAGGGTGCTCGGAGCCGAGCGCCACTTATAATAGAGCGTTTTCGGTTTAAGTTATCGGAAGAGATTGCTGCCGCGAAGCGTGCGCGCATCTCTAATCTTTCCTCGATACCCACCACCTGAAACCCACGGGCCCGTTCTCCCGAGCCCCTGCGTCCAAGCCGGGGCTAGAGCGTGTCATGCACTTTGAGAAGGTCGCGCCGTCGGGCCGTTGGCCCTCTCCCAAGGCGCGAGCGACGCGGTGTGTATAACATACACATAAGG
>FSXI01000288.1_pt1 | contig 15338 bp, 12 predicted proteins | sample 1638251 | NCBI WGS metagenome assembly FSXI01 (sample SAMEA3914788, study PRJEB12502) | metagenome | biome: forest; material: soil | place: Canada | collected 2011-07-03 | depth 0.1 m | reverse complement strand
GGCGCCGGTGAGGAGGGAGGCCGGATCGTCGCCGCCGGAACCCCCGAAACGGTGGCCAAGGCGAAGAAATCGGCGACCGCGCCGTTTTTGCGCTCGGTCCTTAATATGGAAGCGGCGAACGGATAACTGGTAGAAGTCTTTCCCGGGAAAAATCGACACGTCGCCATGTTTGTTCCACCTGAAGAGCTGGTGGTCTTTGAAAGCCGACACTGGCGAGTCAATCAACGGATCGATGCAAAGCTGCCGGGCTATCTGATGATGGCGCCGAAAGATCCGCTGGCGGTTAGCTTTGCGACGATTTGTCCAGAAGCCTTGATCGAGATGGGGCCTATCTTGGCGAAGATCACGCAAGCCATCGAAACTCATCTGCATCCCCGACATCTTTACGTCGGGCGGTATGGCCATACGGGGGGCCACACGCTCCATTTTCACATCATCCCCGTTTGTGATTGGTTGGCGGAGGCCTTTCGCAACGATTCCCGCTACCGGGCGCTGCGACAGTTTTATACTCCCGGCATTTTCTGCAGCGGCAAGGACACGGGCTTTGACGGGGCGGAGATGACCCTCTTTGTCTGGAGGGAACTCGCTGAAAGCTTAACCCCTCCTCAAATCCAAGGCCCCAGCGTAACCGAGATCATCCATCTTTTGCGGACAATTCTGGCGTGAGTTTTCCTTTTCCTTTTTAAATCTCGCGAACCCGCCCCATCCCTCCTAAAAAACTCCCATGATGCGATCGCTTCTCACGGCGGCCCTCGGCCTCCTCCTGGTGATGCCCCTCTTGGCGCAGGACGATCCCGCCGCGCGCGAGGACGAGAAGGCGGCCCGGGAGAAACTCCTCCGCGCCGCCGACCAGATCGACGTCCTCCAGTCGGCCAACGACGCCAACACCGCCCAGATCGCCACGCTGAAGTCGTCCAACGACCAGCTCCGCGCCGATCTCGACGCCGCCAAGGCCGACATCGCCGCGCTCAAGACCGAGAACGCCGACCTCCACGCCGCGCTCGAAAAGCTCGACGCCGCCCGCCTCGACGAGCAGAAGGCCCTCCTCGATCAGGTTTCCAAGATCGTCGCCGACGCCGGGAAGCATAAATCTTCCGACGAGAGCAAGCCGGAACCCGATACGATACCGCCCGCCGCTCCTCCGGCGGACGCCAAAACCCCCGATACCTCCGCTCCCGCCACCGGCTCCGCCGATGACAAGGGCTTCGTCTATGTGGTGATGAAGGGGGATACCCTCCACGCCATCGCCGCCGCCTATCAGGCCAACGGGGTCAAGGTCACCGTCGCCGACATCCGCAAGGCCAACGACATGACCTCGAAGGACATCATCAAGACCGGCCAGAAGCTGTTCATCCCGAAAAACTAGGGTCCCTTCACAAACTGCCCGCATGGAACCCGCCTCTTCCTCCCGACACGATCCGGGTTCCCATTTCGAGCCGATTCCGGAGGCGGTCCACGCTCTGCGCAAGCCCCGGCCCGGGCGGGGGAAGAACTTCATCACCGAGGTCCTCCTCCCCTCGCTCTTCTCGAAAAAGGCGGGCGTCCGCCACCACACTCCGATCTTCCCGAAGGTGGCCAAGGGGCAGGTCTGCCTCACCTGGATCGGCCACGCCTCCTTCCTCATCCAGACCCACGACCACAACATCCTGGTCGATCCGAACTGGGCCAACTGGATGATCGTCATCCGGCGGCTCCGCCACGCCGGGCTCTCCATCGACGACCTGCCGAACATCGACCTCGTCCTCATCACCCACGCCCACTTCGACCACCTCAACCGCCGCTCCCTCCGCCGGATCGCCGCCCGCCAGCCGATCGTCGTCCCCGCGGGCGTCGCCAACCTCGTCCACGACCTCGGCTTCGAGAAGGTCCACGAGATGAACTGGTGGGACTCGTGGAGCTTCAAGGGGCTCAAGATCACCTTCACCCCGGCCAAGCATTGGGGCGCCCGCGTCCTCCACGACCGGCACCGGGGCTACGGCGGCTACTGCATCGAGTACCAGGGCCGCTCCGTCTTCCATTGCGGCGATACCGCCTACTTCAACGGCTTCAAGGAGATCGGCCGCCGCCTCCAGCCCGAGATCGTCCTCATGCCGATCGGCGCCTACGAGCCTCCCTCGCGGCGCGATGTCCACATCGGCCCCGAGCAGGCGGTGATCGCCTTCCGCGAGCTCCAGGGGAAGATGATGATCCCGATGCACTTCGGCACCTACCGGATGAGTTACGAGCCGCTCCACGAGCCGGCCCAGCGCCTCCTCCTGGCCGCCGCCCGGGACGGCATCACCCAGCAGATCAAGTTCCTCTTCGAGGGAATGCCGCAGATCTTCTGAGCGGAGGAGACCGTTCGGAGCGGAAAAGTCTTGGAATCGGTCCGTACCCTGCTTCATTCCCCGTCTACCTAAGGCCATTTCTCCGATTCCCTGATTCAATCCCGTGACGTATTCGACCTCCGCGCCTGACAGCGATCCCTCCCTCCCCGTCGAGAGGAAAAAAGCGCAGCGCGCCGAGATCCGGCGGCGGCTCGCCGTCCTGAGCGACGAGAGCCGCTCCCTCCTTTCGGACGCGATCGGAGCCCGCCTGGAGCGGATCGCCGCCTGGCGCGACGCCCTTACCGTGGCCCTCTACGCCCCCCTCCGCTTCGAGCCGAGCCCTCCCTGGCCCGCGCCGCCGGAGGGCCTGGGCCGCCCGGCCCGGCGGGTCGCCTTTCCCCGCATCTCCCCCGAGTTCTCCTCCATCGAGCTGCGGCAGGCCGACAGCCCCGCCGCGCTCATCCCCGGCCACGCCAGCCGGGGCTGGACCCTCATCGAACCGCCCGCCAGCGCCCCCCTGGTGGCCGACGCCGAGATCGACGTGGCGCTGGTCCCCGGCATCGGCTTCGACCGGAGCGGGCGGCGCCTGGGCCGGGGCGGCGGCTACTACGACCGCCTGCTGGCCCGCCTGCCCGCCGCCGCGCTGCGCATCGGCATCTTCTTCTCGATACAGGAACTCGACGAGGTCTGCGAGGAGACCCACGACCGCCGCCTCGACCTGATCGTCACCGAAAACGAATTGATCGAGATTCCCGGCGGGAAACCTGCTTCCTTCCCAACTTCCAAAGCCAATTCACCTGGAGAAAAAACATGAGACGTTTCGCAGTACTGACCTCGGGCGGTGACTCCCCCGGCATGAATCCCGCCATCCGTTCCGTCACCCGGAGCGCCATCAATTTCAACCTCGAAGTGGTCGGCATCCGCAACGGCTACCAGGGACTCCTCGACGAGGAATTCGTCAAGCTCGACGTCCTCGCCGTCAGCGGCAAGAACCGCGACGCCGGCACTTTCCTCCAGACCAGCCGCTGCCCTGAGTTCATCACCGAGGCGGGCCAGAAGAAGGGCGTCGAGATCCTCCGCCGCCACAAGATCGAGGGCCTCATCGTCATCGGCGGCGACGGCTCCCTCACCGGCGCCCGCGCCATCCACCGGCTCGGCTATCCCGTCGTCGGCATGCCCGGCACCATCGACAACGACATCTACGGCACCGAGATGGGCATCGGCGTCGACACCGCCCTCAACACCATCATCCACCTCGTCGACATGATCAAGGCGACCGCCGCCTCCCACCGGCGCTGCTTCGTCGTCGAGGTGATGGGCCGGAGCAGCGGCTACCTCGCGCTGATGACCTCGATCTCGACCGGCTCCCAGGTCGCCGTCATCCCCGAATACCGGGTCAACATGGAGCGGATCGTCGAGGGCCTCGACCGCCGCTTCAAGCACAACCACAACAACAGCGTCCTCATCGTCGCCGAAGGGGTCTGCAGCGGTGCCGAGTTCATGGGCCGGCTGCAGGCCTGCGGCACCATCAAGCAGGAGGTCCGCCTCACCGTCCTCGGCCACGTCCAGCGCGGCGGCGTCCCCACCCACTTCGACCGTCTGCTCGGCGCCCGCATGGGGGAGATGGCCGTCCTCGCCCTCATGAACGGGGAGACCGGCGTCATGATCGGGCAGGTCGAGGGGAAGATGCAGCTGCGTAATCTCGAGGATATCCTTGGGCGGAAGAAGCATCTCCCGGCGGACGCGATCCGGGTGGCGCGGAATTTGGGGATTGAGTTTGGGGATGCGGTGGAGGCGTAGAGCCTCTTCTGTCGCCGGTCAGTTTTGGGGTGTTTCGTTTGGGGCCGTCTCACAAGGGGGAAATGGTGAAGACGTGCGCACGCTTCGCGGTTGCTATCTCTTGGGATAACTTATACTGAAAGCGCTCTAACTTGTAATCAGGGGGCCTTTTTGCGAATACTATCGCATGCAAAGGCGAACGAGGTTCTTGCTGGCTTTGCTCTTCCTCTTTTGCTGCGGCCTGGAAGGTTGCGCTACCTCTCAGCCGACTTCCGATGCTTCCCCGTGGAACGATCAGGGCCAGGGCCAGAGCTCCGGTTCTTCCGGCGCAACCTCCACTGCGGCCTACGACGTCCTGAGGGCGGTGGGTAGCGCCTTTGGCAGTGGACGCTGACCGCGGTTCCCCTACGACTTCGCCGGATTCAGCTCCTCATACGCCTTCAGCGTATCGGCCCCTTCGGTCTCCGTCGTGGCGTCGAGCTGGCGCCAGACGACGGTGCCGTCGTGGATGAGGAAGGCCTGGCGCTTGTCGAGGCCGGTGGGGAGGGAGGGGACGCCGAAGGCCTCGGCGACGATCCGCTCCGGATCGGAGATCAGGGTGAAGGGGAGCTGGTTCTCGTTGCGGAATTTGGCGAGCGCGTCGACCGGATCGAGGCTGACGCCGATCACGGTGACCCCCTTGCCCTGGAGGGCGGGAAAGGAATCGCGCAGGCTGCAGGCCTGGGCGGTGCAGCCCTTGGTCCCGGCCTTGGGGTAGAAATAGACCAGCGTCCAACCCTTCGCCAGCACCGCGCCGAGATCGACGGGAGTCCCATCGGCATCGGGAGCGGAGAGGTGGGGGGTGGGGGCTCCCACGGCGAGCGGATCGGCCTGGGTGAGGGAGAGGAGGGTTCCCAGGGTGACAGCGACGAGCGGCAATACAAAGCAAAGGCGCATCCTGCTGAGATAACCTGGAATCGTCGCGCGCGCAACTGCTTCCGTTGCAAACCCCTGCATCACGACGAGACAATGTTGCGAAACCGTCACCGATTTGGCACGTGAAGGGCGGAGCCTTGCCCTACGCATGGTCACCATCCCCGACCTTCCGTCCTCCTCTCCCGCCGGTTCCCTCTCGGGCTCGCTCCCCCAGCCCGCCGATCCCTTGTCGGGTTTTCCGCAAAATTCTCCCCCCAATTCTCCTCTCTTCGCCGACCGCTTCACCCCCTTCGATCCGGCCGCCGAGACCGGCACTCCCGGAGTCGAGCAGATCGATCTGCGGGGGCTGATCGACCACACCCGCTCCGTCTCCCGCCACACCCTGGTCGAGGAGGTCTACCGGATCTTCCAGACCACCAAGCTCTCCTACCTCCCGGTTCTCGACGGTGCCGTGCCGCTCGGCCTCTGCTCGCGCGGGCAGATCGGCTTCCTGCTCGGCTCCCAATACGGCTTCGCGCTCTACGCGCGGCAGACCATCGACCGCCATCTCCTCCCCCGCTTCCTGATGGTGGGGGAACAGGAGCCGATCCGCGGCGCGCTCGACCTCAGCCTGGGCCGGCTGGGCGACGATTTCCACCACGACGTCGTCCTGGTCGACCGCGAGGGCCGGTTCCTCGGCTCGATCGGCATCCAGACGCTGGTCCGCGTCCAGTCGTCGCTGGTCCGCGAGCAGGTCGAGGACCTCGCCCGCCAGCGGCGCAATCTCGGTGCGAACAACCGGGAGCTCTTCCGCTCCGTGATCGAGCTGCGCCAGTCGCAGGCCCGCTACCGCATCCTCTTCGAGAACAGCACCGTCGGCGTCGGCCTGCTCGACGCCTCGGGCGAGATCGAGACCGTCAACCAGAGCCTCGCCGCCTGGCTCGGCCTGGAACCCGGGGAAGTGGGGGAACGGAACCTCCTCGACGCCTTCCAGCCGAAGGAGCGGGGCAAGCTCCTCGCCGCGCTCCAGCAGGTCGAGACCGGGCACGACGGCGTCGTCGAGGCGTGGCTCCAGCCCCGCGCCGACGAGCCCCAGCGCCTCCTCCAGATCCAGCTCCGCGCCATCGAGGAGACCGGCCAGATCTGCGCCTGCTGCGCCGACGTCACCCGGGAGCGGGCCTTCACCCGCAACGCCATCCAGAAGGAGAAGCAGGCCTTCCTCGACTCGCTGGTCGGCGGCATCGCCCATGAGCTCAACAACAAGATCCACCCCATCATCGGCTTCTCCGACCTCCTGCGCAACGAGGCGGAGGCGACCGAGCCCGAGCTGCAGCGCCACTACGCCGACGTCATCTACAAGAGCTCGGCCGATTGCGCGCGGATCGTCCGCCAGCTCCTCCAGTTCTGCAAGCCGGCCCGTGAGGAGAAGGTGGCCTGCGACCTCAAGGTCCTCGCCGAGGAGGCGGTGGCCTTCCTCCATTTCCGCATCCGCGAGCAGAAGGCGGTCCTCTTCGCCGATTTCGGCACCCGCCCCGTCCCGGTGCTGGCCGATCCCGCCCAGATCAAGCAGATCTTCCTCAACCTGATCCTCAACGCGCTCGACGCCATGGAAAAAGGGCCCACCCGCGAGCTCCGCCTTGGACTGGCCCAGCGCGAGGGGAAGGCCCTCCTCAAGGTCTCCGACACCGGCGAGGGGATCCCCCCCGCCATCGTCACCCGGATCTTCGATCCCTTCTTCACCACCAAGCCCCAGGACAAGGGGACCGGCCTCGGCCTGAGCGTCTGCCAGGCGATCATCAAGGCCCATCAGGGCGATATCCAGGTCGAGAGCGCCCCCGGCGAGGGGGCCGCCTTCACCGTCGTCCTGCCGCTCCACCACACCGCGCCCGCTCCCGCCGCCGCGCCCGAGGCCGGCTTGCCCGACGCCCCGCCCCGTCCCGCGCTGCGGGCGCTGGTGATCGACGACGAGCCCTTCGTCGGCGGCTTCATCCAGGAAGTGCTCAAGCGGAAGCTCGGCTGTTCGGTCGAGCGGGCCCTCAACGGCGCCCTCGCGGTCGAGAAGCTTGAGAACGGCGAGTTCGACCTGATCGTCTGCGACATCCTCATGCCGACGATGAACGGCGTCGAGGTGATGCGATGGGTCCGGACGCACCAACCGGAGCGGCTCCGCAATTTCCTCTTCGTCACCGGCCACGACGGCGGCCCCGAGACCGCCGCCGAGATCGCCGCCGCCGGAGTTCCCGTCCTCCGCAAGCCCTTCACCGCCGACCTCCTCTGCGAGCAGGTGAAGACCTTCCCGGCGCTGGCGGGGCTTTAGCTGGCGGAAGTTGGCGGTTTCCGGGTCAGAAAATAGGAACTGCTGCTGTCGGCGCGCACGGCGTATCCCAGATCTTGCATGCGGCCCAGGAAGCCGTTCGGATCGGTTCGGCCCGAAGGATCTTGATGGAGCTCGAGGGCGATCAGGTCGATTTTATCCCAAACTTCCGGAGGAGTTCGCTCCAGGAGCTCATATTCAGCCCCTTCGATGTCGATCTTGATGGCCGCCACGGGCTCGCGCAACTCCCCGATGATCCGAGCGAGGGAGGAGACTTTCACCCGATACGGGACTCCCTTCCCCGTATGGAGGGAGGAAGCTCCGTGGTTCTCTTCCTCGAAAAACCAGTTGGCTTCGCCCTCCTCTCCTCCCACCGCTTCCATCCGCAATTCGATGCGTCGCGCGGCCTCGGGATTGGCCGCCAGACTGGCTTCGAAAAGACGGGCGTTGGGAGGGCCGGGCTCGAAGCTGATCACGCGGAGGGAAGGGGATTCCTCGGCCACCCGCAGGGCGAAGCACCCGATATTTCCCCCCAGATCGAGCACCACGCCTCCTTCCCGATGGCGGCGCAGCGCCTGGAACAGATCCTGGTACGTATCCCCGAGAAAAAGCTCATAGACCGTCACCCAGTCGCCATTCCCGCGAAAGGCGATCCGGCATCCCCGGCGGAAGTCGATGAAACGGTGGGGACGTGCCGAGAGCCAGCCCATCCGGGTCAGAGCCACCGGCAGCCAATTCCGGATTTCGTACGCCATCCGCAAAAAGGTCCGCAAAGGATGTCTCCCCGGCGGAGGCTGCAAGGGGAATAAGCTGGCTTCGGAAGGGTTTTTCCGATCAGAGGGGAGCTCACGATAGGGTTGGGGATGGATGCCAGGTTATACCTTTATGCGTGCATTTGATAGAGAGTTTTCAGGTCAAACGCACCGGCATTTAGTCTGAACAAAAGCGGTTCTAACCGATCTCCGCCCGGCGTGGAAAGCTCGGCTGGGCTCCGCTCCGGGTGGTCGAGAGGGAGGCGGCCCGCACGGCCCGTCCGATGGTTTCGGCGAGCGGCAACCCTTCGGCGATCCCCGTCGCCAGCCATCCGGCGAAGCAATCCCCGGCTCCGACGGTGTCGACCGGCTTGACCTTGGGCGCCGGGAAATGGCGATGGCCCTCCCCATCGACCAGCAGCGCTCCCTCTGCGCCGAGAGTGATCACCGCCCGGCGGCAGCCCTTTTTCAGGAATTGACGGCCTGCCCGCACCGGATCGGTTTCCTTCGTCAGGAGGGCGGCTTCGTGTTGATTGGGGATGATCGTATCGATGAAGCGGAAGAGCGCGGCGGGAATGGCGCGGACGGGGGAGGGGTTCAGCAGGAAGGGGAGGTTCTGTTCCCTGGCCAACCGGGCCGCCGCCGTCACCGCCTCCAGCGGGATCTCCAGCTGGGAGAGAATCACCCGCGCCTTCGCGAACGCCGGGCGGGCGGCCAGCACATCGGCCGTCGAGAGCGAGTCGTTGGCCGAGCGGGCGACGGCGATCAGGTTCTCCCGGGATTTCCCTCCGACCAGGATCAGGGCGATGCCGCTGGGAAGATCGGCGCGGAGCACCACCCGCCGGACATCGATTTTCTCGCGCCGCAGCGCGGCCAGCGCCGCGCGGCCCAGGTCGTCCCGTCCGCAGGCGCCGATGAAGATTGTCCGCGCTCCCGCCCCCGCGCGCGCGGCGGCCACGGCCTGATTCGCTCCCTTGCCCCCGTGGAATTGCCGGAACTCCCCTCCCAAAAGCGTTTCCCCGGGCCGGGGCAGCCGGGGGCAGGCGACGACGAAATCGGTGTTCGAGCTGCCGATCACCAACACCGTCGGCTTGGCCTGCTTCATCGGCGTTCCCCTTCCCGCGCGATGCCTAGGCGGGCTTTTCCACGCCCCGCTTCGCCGCCTGCTGCTCGATCAGCTTCGCCACCAGGCCGGTCCAGCCGGTCTGGTGATCGGCGCCGAGGCCCTGGCCGGTCTCGCCGTGGAAGTATTCGTGGAACCAGAGCTGGTTGTCGGCCCCCATCGTCTTGAAGAGTTCCCGCTGCGGCCCCATGAAGGCGCGGCCTCCGTCCGGTTTCTGGGTGAAGAGGCTGATCAGGCGGCGGGAGAGCTCGTCGGCGATCTGGTCGAGGGTGAGGTAGGTCCCGGAGCCGGTGGGACACTCGACCTTGAAGTCGTCGCCGTAGTAGTGGTGGAATTTCTGGAGCGATTCGATCAGGAGATAGTTGATCGGGAACCAGACCGGCCCGCGCCAGTTGGAGTTGCCGCCGAAGAGATAGGTCTCCGATTCGCCCGGCTCGTAGTTGACGATGTTCTCGGTCTTGTTCTCCTCCTTGAAGACGAAGGGGTTATCCTTATGGAAGCGGCTGAGGGAGCGGATGCCGTAATCGCTGAGGAACTCCTCCGGGTCGAGCATCCGCTTGAGGAGCCGCTTCATCCGGTGGCCCCGGACCAGCGCCACCAGGCGGCGGTAGCTCTCGCCGGTCGATTGCCAGCGGGAGATCAGCCCCGCCAGATCGGGCCGGTGCTTCAGATACCACTCGAGCCGCATCTTGAAGCCGGGGAGGTTCGTCAGGTCCTCCGGCTCGATCGTCTCGACCGCCAGCAGCGGCATCAGCCCGACGAGCGAGCGGACCCGCAGGGGGACCACCGTGCCGTCGGGGAGATTGAGCATGTCGTAGAAGAACTGGTCCTGCTCGTCCCAGAGGCCGATGCCGTGGCCGCTCAGGGTGTTCATCGCCTCGGCGATGGCCAGGAAGTGCTCGAAGAACTTGGTGGCGATGTTCTCGTAGGCGTGGTTCGTCTCGGCCAGCTCGAGGGCGATCTTCATCATGTTCAGGCAGAACATCCCCATCCAGCTGGTGGCGTCGCTCTGCTCGAGGAAGCCGCCGGTCGGCAGCGGCTTGCTCCGGTCGAAGACCCCGATGTTGTCGAGGCCGAGGAAGCCGCCCTGGAAGACGTTCTTTCCTTCGGAGTCCTTGCGGTTGACCCACCAGGTGAAGTTGAGCAGGAGCTTGTGGAACATGCTCTCCAGGAAGACCCGGTCCCCATGGCCGTGGCCGCCGCGCCGCTTCTCGTCGATCTTGTAGACGCGCCAAGCGGCCCAGGCGAAGACCGGCGGGTTGACGTCGCCGAAGTTCCACTCGTAGGCCGGGATCTGGCCGTTGGGATGCTGGTACCACTCGCGGACCAGGAGATCGAGCTGCCCCTTGGCGAACTCGGCATCGGCCAGCACCAGCGCGATGCAGTGGAAGGCGAGGTCCCAGGAGGCGTACCACGGATACTCCCACTTGTCGGGCATCGACATCACCCGGTCGTTGTAGAGGTGCTTCCACTCGGCGTTGCGGACGGTGAGCCGCTCGTAGGGCGGGGGCGGGTAGCCGGGATCGCCCTGCAGCCACTCGCGAACCACGAAATTGTAGAACTGCTTGCTCCAGAGCATCCCGGCGAGCGCCTGCCGGTGGATGCGCCGCTCGTCGTCGGTCGAGGCAGGCGGCTCGATGTCGCGGAAAAAGAGATCGGCCTCCACCCGCCGCTTGGCGAAGAGCTCCACCGCCCCGGCCAGCGGCTCGGGGAGGGTGCAGGCGATCTCGGTGAGGCGGAGCCGCCAGGTGCGGGAGGCGCCGGGAGCCAGCTCGGCTTGGTAATGGAGCGCCGCCTTGGTCCCCTCCCGGGCCGGATTGACGGCGGCCTGCTTGCCGTCGACCACGTAGTCGTTGATCCCGTCCTTGAAGAAGCCGCCCGGATGGGGGGTGCCGTAGAGCTTCGAGTCGTTGGTCTCGTTTTCGGTGAAGAGCGGCTCCGGCCCCTCCTCGAAATAGAGGCGGTAGGTGCCGAAGGAGGCCGAGATCGCCTCGATCCACCGCCGTCCCTCCTCGTCGCGGAGCCGGAGATGGGGGCGGATCACCGGCTTGCCCCAGGCCCAGGTGTTGCGGAACCAGAGCGTCGGCAGGAGATGGAGGGTCGCCGCCTCGGGGCCCCGGTTCGTGACGGTCACCTCGATGTGGAGATCGGTCGCCGTCGCCTTGGCGTAGGCGATGCCGATGTCGAAAAAGCGGTTTTCGGCGAAGACCCCGGTGTCCCAGATCTCGTACTCGGGGTCCTTGCGGGTCCGCCGCTGGCTCTCCTGCACCAGCCCCTCGTAGGGATAGGCGGCCTGGGGATACTTGTAATTCATCGCCAGGAGGCTGTGGCTCGGCGTGCTCTCGCTGTAGAAATAGACCTCCTTGACGTCCTCGCCGTGGTTCCCCTGCGGGCCGGTGACGCCGAAGAGGCGCTCCTTGAGGATGCGGTCCTTCCCGTTCCAGAAGGCGAAGGCGAAACAGAGATTCTGGTGGTCGTCGCTGATCCCGCCCAGGCCGTCCTCGTTCCAGCGGTAGGCCTTGGAGCGGGCCTGCTCGTGGGGGAAAAAGGCCCAGGCGTCGCCGTTGGCGCTGTAATCCTCGCGGACCGTCGCCCAGGCCCGCTCGCTCAGATAGGGGCCCCAGCGGAGCCACGGGTCCCCGGCGGGTTCGTAGGCGGAGGCGATCCGCTCCTGTTCGGGATTCATTCCACTCTATATAGTACAACCCTGGGAAATAGCGAGGGGGAGAGGTGTCATTTGTGTTTCGGAGGTTGTACAGGGGGCAAATGGTTCATTTCCTGAAAGGTACAGGGGTATGTACCAAACACTCGCAACACGTTATTGACGCAAAAAGAGCAAAAACTATTGACTCTGGGCCGAATTGTTACAAATTCACCCCCAAGGAAAAAGATAGGCAGCAAAACTGCTTATCCTGGGAAGAGGCTCGCATCCCGATAGGGGTGGGGTCTTCGACCAAAAAACTAAAAGGAGAAGTAATTGAAAAATATTATCAAGAGCGTTTCGGTTCTGGCCGCGCTCACCTCTCTTGCGTTCGCGGACGGCGACAGCGCCGATCAGTCCAAGGACCTCAAGAAGGTGATCGAGGATCAGGGCATCTACGTTGAGACCGCCAAGCCTGGCATCGTCCTCAGCGGTTATGTTGATGCGGGTTATTCTTATAACTTCGCCGGCAACGGCGGAGTCGGCACCCGGGTTGCCACCGATGGCGGCACCGGCGGCAACAGCGGCAGCAACTTCAGCCTCAACGCGTTCAAGCTCGCGCTCGAGAAGCCTCTTTCTACCAAGAATGAGCTCTCGGCCGGTTTCCGCGCTGACCTGATCTACGGTGACGACGCCGCTTCCCTCGGGAACGGTTCCGCCGCCACGAACTCCAACAACCTCCTCGTCGAACAGGCGTTCGTCGACTTGAACGCCCCTATCGGCAACGGTATTGTGTTCAAGGTTGGTAAGTTCGTCACCCCCCTCGGCTACGAAGTCATCGAGCGTCCGGCGAATCCGAACATCACCTACGGAAATCTGTTCGTGAATACGATCCCGCTGTACCACACCGGTGTCCTCTCGGCCTATAAGTTCAACGACATCGTCGACGCCAAGTTGGGTGTCGTCAATGGCGCGAACAATGACCAGCAGAGCACGTTCGGTACCGACCACGCTCAGGGTGCTGGTCTCCTCGCCACGGTCAACGTTACGGCCCCCGGCGGCAATGCGAACATCCAGCAGGGTGTTTTCCTGTCGTTCAACGGCGGTGGTAACAATGCCTACTTGGCTCCTGCGATCGGCGGCACTCCTGTCGGCGCGCAGACCAACGACACGGCCTGGGTCTATGACATCTGGGGCACGTGGTCTCCCAAGTTCAACTCCAACCTGACCTTGGGCTTCAACGGCGACTTCGGCGACAGCACGAACTCGAACGTCCTCGCCCCCGGCACGACCACCGAAGCCACCTTTGCGGGTGCGGCGGTCTACGCCAAGTATCAGTTCACCAAGCTCTTCAGCTTGGCGACTCGTACCGATTGGTTGCATGAGGACAATCAGGGCAAGTTCATCACCAACAGCGGTGGTACCCTGACCGGTGCGAACGACGTCTATAGCTTCACCGCCACCGGTAGCTTCGATGTCTTCGAGAACACCCTCCTCCGCGCGGAATATCGTGCTGACTACGGCAGCGAAGGCCTGAGCAGCTCGAGCCTCGACGGCAGCCCGGTTGCCGGCACCACTGGTATCACCAGCAGCAAGGGCCTGGCCCAGCTGGTCGACCTCGAAGTGGTTTACAGCTTCTAATTTAAGTTAGATAGCGTTACAGAAAACCCCGGGAGGATACTCCCGGGGTTTTTTGTGCCCAAATTTATTTTCAAATCGGCGGGACTGCACTACGTTCTACGACTCAAGAAACTCCATGATCAAAAGCTACGCCCCCGGACGCGCCGAGTTGCTCGGCAACCACACCGACTACAATGACGGCCTCGTCCTGGCGATCGCGGTCGAGCGGGGCATCCTCCTGAGCGGCTCGCTCCGGGCCAACTCGGAAATCCTCATCTACGCCCGCGACCTTTCCGAGACCTACGAGGGGACCCTCGAGAAGCTCGAGCCCTCCGCCGAAAAGCCGTGGGCCAATTACCTCCTCGGCGTCTTCGACGAATTCCGCCGCCGCAATCTCCCGCTGGGAGGAGTCGATCTCGCCATCCAGAGCGATCTGCCGCTCGGCGCCGGCCTGAGCAGCAGCGCCGCGCTCGAGATCGCCACCGCCCTCTTCCTGCAGAAGGCCTTCAACCACTCCCTCTCCAAGCTCGAGCTGGCCAGGATCGGGCAGGCGGCGGAACACCGCTACGCCGGGGTCAAGTGCGGGCTGCTCGACCAGATTTCCTCGATCTTCGGCGTGGCGGGCCACGTCACCTTCATCGACTGCCGCAATTTTCAGGTGCGCAATCTGCCGATTCCGCCCAATGTCCGCTTCGTCATCGCCAATTCGGGGGTGAAGCACGCCTTGGTGGCGGGCGAGTACAACGAGCGGCGCCATTCGTGCGAGGAGGCCGCCGCCGCCCTCGGCGTCCGCGCGCTCCGCGACGCCGATTCGGCCCTGCTGGAGAGCCAGGCCGCCTCGGTTCCTCCCGTCGCCCTCCGCCGGGCCAAGCACATCGTCGGCGAGAACGAGCGGGTCGCCGCCGCCGTCGAGCTCCTGGCCAAGGGGGATGCCGCCGGTTTCGGCGCGCTCATGTTCGCCTCGCATAAAAGTTCCCAGATCCACTTCGAGAACTCGTGCCCCGAACTCGACCGGCTGGTCGAGGCCGCCCGCAACGTCCCCGGCTGCCTGGGAGCCCGCCTGAGCGGCGGCGGCTTCGGCGGGGCGACCATCAATCTGGTCGAAGCGGGCCGGGAGGACGCGCTCATCGCCGCGCTCGAGGCCGCCGTCCCCGGCACCACCTGCCTGGTGACGAAGGCGGCCAACGGCGCCCACGTCGAGGCGGCCTAGGCGGGCGAGCCGCTAATCGGTCTCTCCGCCCTTGCGGAAATCCCAGGCCGCTTTCCGCAACGCGGCGACCAGTGCGGCGATCTCCTCATCCGTTCGGTCGGCGGTGAGGGTGACCCGGAGCCGGGCCTGTCCTCGCGCCACTGTCGGATAACGGATCGGCGGCAGCGCCAGCCCGCGCTCGGCGAGGGCCGCGCTGGCCTCCAGCGCATACTCTTCCGCGCCGTAGATGAGCGGGAAGATCGGGGAGGTTCCCGGCAGGTCGACGGCCTCGACGAAATCGGCCACCCGGCTCCAGAGCCGGCGGCACCGCTCGGCGCCCTCCTCTTCCTGGACCAGTGCCACGCCCTCCAGGGCTGCGCCGCAGGCTGCGGGGCTCGGCGCGGTCGAGTAGATCAGGCTGCGGGCCCGGTTGACCAGGGTATCGATCAACGCCCGGGAACCGGCGATGACGCCGCCGCTGCTGCCCAGCGCCTTGCCCAGCGTCGCCATCTGCACCTCGACCTGATCGGTCAATCCCTCGGCCTCGATCAGGCCGCGCCGTCCCGCGCCGAAGAGGCCGGTGGCATGGGCCTCGTCGACCATCAGCCAGGCGCCGAAGCGGTCCTTCAGCGCGACGATCTCGCGCAGCGGCGCGGCGTCGCCGTCCATCGAGAAGATCGATTCGGTCACCACCAGGAGGCGCCGGGTCTTCGGGGCGAG
>FSXI01000383.1_pt1 | contig 15468 bp, 10 predicted proteins | sample 1638251 | NCBI WGS metagenome assembly FSXI01 (sample SAMEA3914788, study PRJEB12502) | metagenome | biome: forest; material: soil | place: Canada | collected 2011-07-03 | depth 0.1 m | reverse complement strand
GTCCCCCACTCGCCGCTCCTGGTCGGCACCATCGTCACCGGTCGCGGCCTCGAACGAATCACCCAAGCCCGCATGGTCAACCGCGCCGGCGGCCACGATCTCGCCGAGGTCCGCGTCGACGCCCTGCTCAAGGAAGGCGTCCCGCTCGACCGGATCGAAAAGGCCCTCCGCCGCCGCGTCCTCCCCGTCCTGCTGACCTGCCGCATCCCCCAGGAGGGCGGCCTTTATCCCTGGAGCCGGGGAGAACGGAGCGCCGCCTTCCAACAACTCCTGCCTTGGACCGACGCCATCGATATCGAATTGGCCTCGCTGAAGGAACTCCGCCCCGTCGTCGAGGCGGCGCGGCAGGCCAAAAAGAAACTCGTCCTCTCCGCCCACTCGATCGAAAAGCCGGTCCCGCCCGCCGTCCTGCAGAAATGGGTCGCCGCCCTCCGCGAGGCCCAGCCCGACGTCGCCAAGATCGCCGCCCGGATCGGCAGCCGCGCCGACCTCCAGGCACTGGCCCGCATCCTCCTCGACCGCCCGCCCGGCCCGCACGCCCATTGGGCGGTGATGGGATTGGGACCGCACGGCGCCCTCTCGCGCCACATCTTCTCGGCGCTGGGGTCAGCGCTCCTCTACGGCTACCTCGACGAGCCCGCCGCGCCGGGGCAGCCGAGCGCGTTTGCGTTGGATCGGTTCAGGACCGAGCTGCCGCGGTAGACGGCTCAGGCCATCGCCGCGCCCGCCTCGGGCGCGGGATCGACCCACTTCCCGTTCTCGCGGATCAAATCGACCAAGCGCTGCACCGCCTCGCCCTCGGGAATGTTGAACTTCACCGGGGTCTTGTTGATGTAGAGATTGATCTTTCCGGGAGCGCCGCCGACGTAGCCGAAATCGGCGTCGGCCATCTCGCCGGGACCGTTGACGATGCATCCCATCACCGCGATCTTCACTCCCTTGAGGTGATTGGTCGCCGCCCGGATCTTCGCGGTCGTCGATTGGAGGTCGAAGAGGGTCCGTCCGCAGGAGGGACAGGCCACATAATCGGTCTTGAAAATCCGGTTCCCCGTCGCCTGCAGGATATTGTAGGAGAGCCGCAGGGCCGCGCCCGCGCCGGGCTCGCCCCGGACCAGGATGGCGTCGCCGATGCCGTCGCAGAGCAGCGCCCCGATCTGGGTCGCCGCCTGCAGCATCGCCTCGAGCGGATCGGGCTGAGCCCCCTCGGCGGGAGGATGGAAAGTGTCCTTGAGCAGGATCGAATGATGGGCCGGAATCCTCGCCGCCAGATAGCGGAAGGCGGCGATCGGCGCCCAGGGCGCGCCGTCCTTCACCGTCACCAGATGGGGGTGGGTCTCCTTGGCCAGGAAGGCGAAGGCGTTCTCATCGGCCAGATCGATCTCCAGCACGTCGCTCTTCTCGTAGACGATTTCCGGCGAAATATCGCCGAACGATTTGTTCGCCGAGGCCAGCAGCTGGTAGTTCTTCTCCGGCACCAGCACCCGGATCGTCTCCGTGCCGCCCAGGGTGACGCTGCCGGCGATGCCCTGGAGCGTCAACGGCTGGCTCGCCCGGCGTGAATAGGTGAAGGGATCGAAAGGCAGCGGAGGATTCCCCGGCAACCCCGGCAGAGCGGCCAGCTTCCCGGCCAAACGGACCAGCGCCTCGCCGACCGGGATCTCGTGGATGCTGTCCTCGGTGAGGGAGACGCGGATGGTATCGCCGATGCCGTCGGCCAGGAGCGCCCCGATGCCGACCGCGCTCTTGATCCGCCCGTCCTCGCCGTCGCCCGCCTCGGTGACTCCGAGGTGGATCGGATAATTCCAATCGGGCCCCTGCTCGGCCAGCTTGGCGGTGAGGAGGCGGTAAGCCTCGATCATCACCTTGGGATTGGACGACTTCATCGAGAAGACGAAGTCATGATAGCCGAACTTCCGCGCCGCCCGGGCATATTCGAAGGCGCTCTCGACCATCCCCAGCGGGGAATCGCCGTAGCGGTTCATCAGGCGGTCGGAGAGCGAGCCGTGGTTGGTCCCGATCCGCATGGCGATGCCGCGCTGCTGGCAGAGCCGGACCAGCGGCTCGAAGGTCTCCTCGGTCCGCGCGATCTCGGCGGCGTACTGCTCGTCGGTGTACTCGCGGACGTTGAACTTCTTCTTGTCGGCGAAATTGCCCGGATTGATCCGCACCTTGTCGACCCACTTGGCCGCCTCCATCGCCGCGTCGGGCTTGAAATGGATGTCGGCCACGATGGGGACGTCGATCCCCTCGGCCCGGAGCCGGTCCTTGATGTTCTTGAGATTGGCGGCGTCCTTCACCGTCGGCGCGGTGATCCGGACCAGCACGCAGCCGGCCTTGGCCAGATCGAGGGTCTGCTTGACCGAGGCCTCCGTGTCCATGGTGTCGCAGGTGATCATCGACTGGACCCGGATCGGATTGGCGGCGCCGAAACCGACGCCGCCGACGCGGACCTCCCGGCTGAGGCGGCGCTGGTAACGATAGGGATTTTCGCAATGTTTCATGGGACGGGCTGAAATAAGGCTGAGGCTGAGAGTAAGTCTAGGCTAAGGCTGGGACGGCTTGGGAGCGAACTTCAATTCGGTCTTGGCCTCGTGATGACTCCAGGGAAAGGGAAGATCCTGCACGTCGAAGAAGCTGACGTAGAGGATGAAGCCGAGCACCACCAGGGTGCAGCCGGCGTTGAGCACCTCGAGGATGCGGAAGCTGATCGGGCGGCCCCGGATTCCCTCGATGACGGCGAGGAGGACATGGCCGCCGTCGAGCACCGGGATCGGCAGCAGGTTGAGCAGCGCCAGGTTGATGTTGATGACGACGCCGAACCAGATCACCAGCCGCCAGCCGTGCTCGCTGCCGAAGAGGAGATAGATCACCCGCATGATCCCGACCGGCCCGCTGAGGTGCTGCGCCTTGATGTCCGATTTCGGGGAGGCGATGGCCGAGATGGTGTTGAACATCGTGCCGAGGGCGGCGCGGATCTGCTCCAGCGGACGGGGGTGGACCAGCTGCATCTTGCCGCTCGAATCCCAGACCAGGCCGATGCGGGGCTCGGTGCCGCCCTCGGGCAGTTCGGGAGTCACCGTGAGATCGCTGGCCCGGCCCGCCCGCTCGATGGTGAGACGGACCGGACCGGGATGGGCCTTGAGGTAATCGCTGAGGGTCTCCGTGTAATAGAGATGCTGCCCATCGACGGCGATGACCTCGTCGTTCACCGCGATCCCGGCCCGGGCGGCGGGGCTGTTGGGAATGATCTGGGCCACCACCGGGGTCAAGGCGGGGGCAATTCCGATCTGGCGGAGGCTGGGGCGCTGGAAGAACTCGCGCTCCTCCTTGATCGGGGTCACGTCGAAGTGGAGCGGAGCGCCGTCGCGCAACACGTCGACCGGGATGGTCGTCCCCTCGCTGCGGACGATCCGCCAGGTGATGGCGCTGTTGCCCATCCCGGAAAAGCGATCGACCGCCCAGTCGTCGACCCGGACGATCTTGTCGCCGGGGAGGAGGCCGGCCTTCTCGGCGGGGGAACCCTTCTCCACATAGCCGACCACGGTGGTGGCGTCGCTCTCGCTGACCGGACGCCCGACGATCCAGACCAACCAGGCGAAGACGAGGGCGAGGCCGAAGCTGAAGAGCGGCCCGGCCAGGGCGACGATGATCTTGTCGAGGACCGAGACCGGCGGGAGCGTCTCGCGGTCGAGATCGGTCTTCCCCTCGATCACATCCATCGGAGCCAACTGCGGCAGGCTGACGAAGCCGCCCGCCGGAATCGATCCGAGGCTGAATTCGACTCCCCACATCCGCTTCTTCCAGAGGGGCTTGCCGAACCAGATGCCGAAGCGGTCGACCACCAATCCCCGCCAGCGGGCCGCCAGGAAGTGGCCCAGCTCATGGACGAAAATGAGCAGATTGAAGAAGAAAAGCGCCTCGATCAGGATCAAGAAGGGCTTGAGCGAATGGGTCGAAATCGCCAGGGCGACCGCCACGATGACAAAGAGAACGATACGAAGGAAAGAAAGCATGGACTTAAAAGATATTGGAAATCAGGGAGTTAGGAGCGAGCCACGGCGGAAACGGAGGCCAGCCATTCCGCCGCCTCCCCCCGCGCCCAGGCATCGGCCCCGATGATCTGCTCGAGGGACGGGGTGGAAACCGTCGCATGCGCCCCCATCACCGCCTCGACGCATTCGGAAATCTGGTCGAACCGGAGGGAACCATCGAGAAATGCCTGCACAGCTACTTCATTAGCAGCGTTCAGGACCGATGGCAATGTCCCGCAGGCCGTCCCCGCCTCCCGGGCCAGCCGCAGGGAGGGGAACCGGACCGGATCGGGAGCCTCGAAGGTGAGGCTGCCCACCTCGGCCAGATTGAGGGGGCGGAGGCTGTTCTTCAGCCGGGCCGGGTAGGTGACGGCATATTGGATCGGAAAACACATGTCCGAGTGGCTCAACTGGGCCAGCTGGGAACCGTCGACGAACTCGACCAGCGAGTGGACGATGCTCTGGGGATGGACCACCGCCTCGACCCGGTCGATGGGGATGTCGAAGAGCCAGCGGGCCTCGATCATCTCCAGCGCCTTGTTGAAGAGCGTGGCCGAATCGATGGTGATCTTCTGCCCCATCTTCCAGGTGGGATGCTTGAGCGCCTGGGCGACGGTGATGGCGGGAAACTCCTCCTTGGGAGTGCGCCGGAAGGGACCGCCCGAGGCGGTCAGGATGAGCCGGCGGACATATTCGGGCTTCTGCCCGTCGAGGCATTGGAAAATGGCGTTGTGCTCGCTGTCGACCGGGAGGATGGGGAGCTTGCGGCGGCGCGCCGCCTCGGTGACGATCGAGCCCGCCATCACCAGGATCTCCTTGCTCGCCACCGCCAGCTCCTTGCCCGCCTCGATGGCGGCCAGCGCCGGATGGAGTCCCTGGGTCCCGACGATGGCGACCAACACCATATCGGCCCCGGTCAGCCGGGCCAATTCGATCAACCCCTCGGGACCGCCATGGACCGCCGTCCCCGAGGGCACGTTCGCCCGGAGATCGGCCAGACCGGCCGTGTCGAACAGGGCGACCGCCTTGGGATTGAACTCCCGGGCCTGCTCGGCCAGGAGCTTCCCCTGCCGGGCCGCCGCCAGGCCGACGACCTCCATCCGGTCGGGCAGATCGCGGGCCACCTTGAGGGCGCTCAGACCGATCGAGCCGGTCGAGCCGAGAATGACGACTTTCTTACGCATGAGAGGAAGATCCAAGCTTACAATCCAAGGACGAAGCGAACATAGAAATAAAAGACCGGCGCCGTAAAGAGCAAGCTGTCGATCAGGTCGAGCGCCCCGCCGATGCCGGGGATGAAATGGCCCGAGTCCTTGATGTGGGCGTCCCGCTTGACCACCGATTCGGCCAGATCGCCGACCACGCTGGCCAGGGAGAGGAGGATGCCGAGCCAGACCGCGTCGAGCAGGGTCAGCCCCGGCAGGCCGCCGAAGGGCTTGAACTTGGCCAGCAGGAGGCTCGCCAGCATCGAGGTGGCCATGCCGCCGACGAAGCCCTCCCAGGTCTTCCCCGGGCTGATCCGGGGGATCATCTTGTGGCTGCCGAAGAAGCTCCCCACCGCGTAGGCCCCCGCGTCGCAGAACTTCGTCACCGCCAGGAGATAGAGGAGGATGAAGCTCGATTGATACGAGCCCCCCGGCCAGAAGGCGAGGCGGGCCAGGAAGCTGAAGAGGAAGGGGACGTAGAAGAAGCCGAAGAGGGTCAGCGCCACCGTGACGATCGGCGTGGCCATCGGCTCGGGAAAGAGGACCAGCCGGACCAGCACCCCGGTGGTCAGGGCGACGAAGAGGACCTGCTCCACCCCGTCGATCATCGCCGCGTGCTGCGGCGCCTGGATGAAGAGATACCAGCAGGCCACGTAGAGGACCAAGCCGCAGAAAACCCCCCATTTCTTGAAGACGCGGAGCTTCTTCTCCTCTTGCAGCTGGTAGAACTCCCATTGGGCCAGCAGCCCGGAGGCCGCCACCAGCAGCATCGATCCGGCCCGCGATCCCGAGAAGATCAGGTAGAGCGCCGCCGCCCAGAGGATCAGCGTGGAGAGCCCGCGCTGGAAGAGGACCGCCCGGTTGACCGTCACGATTGCCCCACTTTCCCGAAGCGGCGCTGCCGTTTCGCATAGTCGTCGAGCGCGGCGAGGAATTCCTTGCGGCGGAAATCGGGCCAGAGCGTCTGGGTGACGTAGATCTCGGTGTAGGAAAGCTGCCAGAGGAGGAAATTGGAAAGCCGCATCTCGCCGCTGGTCCGGATCAACAGATCGGGATCGGGGTAGTAGCGGGTGTAGAGATGGTGCTGGAAGACCTTGGCGTCGATCTGGGCCGTATCGATGTGGCCGAGCTGGACCTCGCGGATGATCGATTGGATCCCCTCGATGATCTCGACCCGCCCGCTGTAGCTGAGGGCGAGGATCAGCGTCACCCCGGTGTTGTGCTGGGTCGCCTCGATCGATTTATGGAGCTGGGACTGGACCCGCTGCGGCAGGTCGCGGAGCCGCCCGATCGCCTGGAGGCGGACGCCGTTCCGGTTCATCTCCTCGATCTCCTCGCGGAGGAAATTCTCCAACAGGAGCATCAGCGTCTGCACCTCGGCCTTGGGCCGTTCCCAGTTCTCGACCGAGAAGGCGTAGACGGTGAGATACTTCACTCCCACCTCCCCGGCGACGCGGACCACCTCCCGCAGCGCCTCGACCCCCGCGCGGTGCCCCTGGACGCGGAGCAGCTTGCGCGAACGCGCCCACCGCCCGTTGCCGTCCATGATCAGGGCGACGTGCTGCGGGATCTTGGAGGGCGCGCTGATAAGGGGCCCTCGGTTAGACCCAGAGGGTCGCGTCGCGCTGGGCGCCGACGGAGACGATCTTGAGCGGCGCGCCGGTCAGGTCGGCGATCGCGGTGAGATAATCGCGGGCGCCCACCGGCAGCTTCTTGTACTCGCGGACCCCGCTGGTGTCCTTCTGCCAGCCCTTGAAGGTCTTGTAGACCGGCTTGCAGGTATCCCAATCCTTGAAGTCGACCGGCGGATATTTCAACTTCTTGCCCCGGACCTCGTAGGCGACGCAGACCTTGACCGTGGCCATGGTGTCGAGGCCGTCGAGATTGGTCACCGCCAGCTCGTCGAAGCCGTTCACCATCTGGGCGTAGCGGGTGGCCACCGAGTCGAACCAGCCGCAGCGGCGGGGCCGCTTGGTGTTGGCGCCGAATTCCCGGCCCATGTTGTGGAAATGATCGCCCAGCTCCTCGCTCTCGGTCGGGAGAGCCCCCTCGCCGACCCGGGTCGTATAGGCCTTCATGCAGCCGACCACCCGGTCCATCCGGTGCGGCGGGATGCCGGAACCGGTCGAGGCGCCCCCCGCCGTGGTGTTCGACGAGGTGACATAGGGATAGGAACCGAAATCGATGTCGAGGAAGGTTCCCTGCGCCCCCTCGAAGAGCATGGTCCGCTCCTTCTTGAGCGCCTCGTGGAGCCAGACCACCGTATTGGTGAGGTAGGGCTGGAGGAACTTCGCCGCCTGCTGGTATTCGGCGATCACCTGCTTCGCCACCAGCGGCTCGGCGCCGAAGGCCTTGAGGGTGATGTTGTTCACCTCGATCCGCTCCTTGAGCCGCTCGCGGAAATAATCGGGCTTGAGGGTGTCGCCGAGCCGGATGCCGACCCGCGCCGCCTTGTCGCCGTAGGCGGGACCGATGCCCCGCTTGGTGGTGCCGATCTTGCCCTTGCGGCTCTCGCGGCACTCGTCGATGCGGCGGTGGTAGGGGAAGACCAGATGGGCGGTCTCGCTCAGGAAGAGGCGGCCCTGGGTCTTGATCCCCCGGCTGTGCAACCCCTCGATCTCCTTGACCAGCGCCGGCATGTCGATGACCACGCCGTTGCCGATCACGCAGGTCTTCCTCGGCCAGAGGATGCCGGAGGGGATCAGCTGGAGGACGAACTTCTCCTGGCCCACCTCGACGGTGTGGCCCGCGTTGTTGCCGCCCTGGCAGCGGACCACCACATCGACCTCGCGGGTCAGCACGTCGATGATCTTGCCCTTGCCCTCGTCGCCCCACTGGGCGCCCACTAAAATGATATTCATGTTTGGTCTCTTCTGATGAACGGTATGAACGATTGTGTCCGGCGGCAGCCTTCTAGCTGCGCCCGATGCTGTGATATTCGAAGCCGAGGGCGCGGATCTTCTGAGGATCGAGGAGATTGCGCCCGTCGAAAAGAAGATTGCTGAGCACCTTCCGGCGCATCGCGGCCCAATCGAGATCGCGGAATTCCTTCCACTCCGTCGCCACCACGATGGCGTCGGCCTTGTCGGCGACCTCCTCGGCGGAGGCGGCCAGCTTCAGCCGGGGCTCGATCTGCAGCGCCTTCTCCCCGCCCTGCGGATCGTAGGCGACGACCTCGGCCCCCTCGGCCAGGAAGATCTGGGCCAGTTCCATCGCCACGCTGTTGCGGACGTCGTCGGTATTGCCCTTGAAGGCGAGGCCGAGCAGGCCGATCCGCTTCTCGCGGAAGACCCAGAGCGCGTCCCGGATCTTCTTCACGAAGCGGTCCCGCTGCCCCCGGTTGATCTCCGAGACCTCCTTGAGGAGGTTGAAATCGTAGCCCAGATCCTCCGAGATCTTGATGAAGGCCGAAAGGTCCTTGGGGAAGCACGAGCCGCCGTAGCCGATCCCGGCGTTGAGGAAGGCCCGGCCGATCCGGTGATCGGCGCCCATCCCCTCCGCGACCATGTCGACGTTGGCCCCGGAGGCCTCGCAGATCCGGGAGAGGGCGTTGATGTAGGAGATCTTCAGCGCCAGGAAGCTGTTGGCGGCGTGCTTGATCAGCTCGGCCGAGTTCAGGTCGGTGACCAGGATGGGGGCTCCGAACGGCTCGTAAAGCTCCCGCATGATCTGGGCCGCGCGCGGCGACTCGGTGCCGACCACCACCCGGTCCGGCTTCATCAAATCGGCCACCGCCGAGCCCTCGCGGAGGAATTCGGGATTGCTGACCACGTCGAAGGCGACGCCGCCCGCGTTGTAGCGGGAGATGGTCTGGCGGACCTTCTCGCCGGTCTTGACCGGGACGGTGCTCTTGTCGACCACCACGCGATAATCGGTGAGGACCCCGGCGATCTCCCGGGCCACCCGCTCGACGAAGCTCAGGTCGACGCTGCCGTCGGGCTGGGGCGGCGTCGGGACCGCGATGAAGACCACCAGGGCATTGGAGACCCCCTCCTCGATCGAACTGGTGAACTTGAGCCGGCCGGCGGCGACGTTCTTCTTGATCAACTCCTCCAGGCCGGGCTCGTAGATCGGGATCTTGCCGGCGCGGAGGGTTTCGACCTTGGCGGCGTCGTTGTCGACGCAGGTCACCTCATGGCCGACCTCGGCGAAGCAGGTTCCGGTGGTGAGCCCCACATATCCGGAGCCGATGATGGCTAACTTCATAATGAATGGAAAAAGCGGACGGAACGGGAGGGGAGGCGGCTAATCGGCCACGCGCAGGGCCGCCACCGGGAAGGCCTTGAGGGTGAGGGTGACATAGACCATCTCCTCGGAGCTGGCGTCCTGGTTGCTCCGCTGGGCGGCGGTGACGCCGAGCTGCCAGGCGGAGAGATCGCGGTAAACCGAGTAGGACTGCTCGCCCAGCAGGCCGTCGTCGCTGTCGAAAGAGATCAGGTTCTCGAACTGCCAGTGCTCGTTCATCCGATACTGGGTGCGGACGTAGATCTGGTTGGTGTTGTCGTAGGGGATGCCGAAGAAATCGACCGCCTGGACGCCCTCCAGCAGCCGGTCGCCGAAGCTGATCCGCAGGGAGCGGTCGGGCTGCCAGGTGATGCTGTTGTCGAACATGTTGTAGCTGTCCCCGTTGATGTCGATGGCGTCGCGGGAAGTGAAGTGCAGCCAGGGAAAGGGGGAGACGGTGGTGTCGTTGTAGATATGGCTGAAGAGGTCGTGGGTGAAGACCTGCTGCTCGTCGTAGTGCCCCGTGAAATTCATGTCGGTGAAGACCGACCAATCGACCAGATCCCAGTTCTGCCCGTCGCGCTTGGTCTGCAGCTCGTTGCGGATCCCCTCCCGGGCGACGATCTGGCGGTCGATCGAATCGATCGAGTTGTAGAAGGGGAACTCGATCGGATTGGCCCAGGTATTCACCGTCCGGGTGTCGAAGCCGACCAGATCGTTCCGGTTGATGCTGGGCAGGATGGTCTCGAAATTGACGTAGGGGGTGATGACGTGGCGGATGCCGTCGATGGCGAGGGCGTTGTTCTTGGCCTGGAACCAGGTGTCGGACATCTTGAAGGAGAGATCCATGCCGCCGTCGAAGACCCCGCGGTCCTCCGATTGCTTCTGCCCGGTGGTGTAGAGGTTCTCGTTGTTGTTGCTCCAGACCGTGCCGCGCGCGCCGATGTGGGGGGTGGCCGTCAGCCAGCCGAAATAGGTCTTGGGATAGAGCAGCTCGTGATAGGTGTCCCACCGGTAGGCGCTGTAATTCTTCGGGAGGCTCGGATAGAGATACTGCTGGTCGGAGTATTCCTGGACGAAATTGACCATGCTGCTCTCGCTCTCGTACTCGAGGCCGGTGTCGCCGATCTTGATCGGCTTGGTCTCGATCCGGAATTCGGGCTCCCGCTCGGTGGTGTCGAAGAAGTTGTTCAACTGCGGGCGGACCAGCAGGGAGAACTCGAAGTCGGGATCGTACTGGAGCAGCTCGACGGTGTTGTCCGGCATCCGCTCCTGGGAAAACTCCTTCTGGAAGAAATCCTCGGTGATGAAGGGATCGCTCCAGACGTTGGCGTTGACCTTCGCCGTCAGGCCGTCGGAAAAGGGCATGATCTCCTTGAGGGAGAAATCGTAACGGTTGCGGGTGATCGGCTCGCGGGGCAGCACGGTCGGGTTGTAGGTCGAATCCTTGTCGTCGGCGTAATAGGCCTGGAAGGTGCCGATCCCGCCCGGCACGGGACGGAACTGCATGTCGACGCCGCCCGCGTAGCCCCGCTGGCTCCGGAAATCGTCATGGAAAGACATCTCCAGATCGTCGGCCGCCTTCCAATTGATCGTGGTCAGCCCCTCGACCCCGAAGCGGGAGCTCGATCCGCCCTGGAAGCTGAACGTCGATTCCTGGGTCTTCAACGATTGGTAATAGACCGGCAGCCAGAAGACGGGGACGTCGCCGACCCAGACCACCACGTTCTTCAACACCACCCGGTCGTCGGGATAGATCTCGATGGTGTGCGCCTTGACCACATAGCTCGGGTTCGAGCGGTTGTCGGTGGTGACGAGGCCGTTCTTGATCAGATATTCGTTCTCCTGCGGCGTCCCCACCGAGGCGCCCTTGGAAAAGATCGGGAAGCTGGCCAGCGAGAAATCGGTCGAGGTGAAGGCCTTGGTCTCGAAGTTGAAGATGACGTGCTCGCCGCGATAGACCTTGCTGCCGGAATAGATACGCACGTCGCCGTCGGCATGGACGACCTTGGTGGAGGTCTCGTAGGAGATCCGGTCGGCGTAGAGCAGATCGCTGCCGTAATGGACCACCACATTGCCGTTGGCCGTGGCCAGGCCCGCCGCATAATCGGTCTCGCCGTCGGCCGAAATATCGATGGGGACACCCCCTTTTCCACCGGGAGCCACGGGACCGGTACTGCCGTTGGCGCTCCCGTCCTGGGCAGGCGCGCGCAGGACGAGGGCAAGGGAGAGCCCGGTGATGACCCAAATAGACCGCATCAGGGGAGATTTAGTAGCAGGGACCGTAAAAACTGCCAATAGATTAGTACAGGGACGTGAAGCGTCTCCAAAACCGCCTCTGAGCGGTCTCATCCGCCTCCGGACGATTTCCTTTCCCCCGTCCGCCTAACTCTTGCTCCACGCCAGCATCCGCTCCAGCGGCAGACGGGCCTTTTCGGCGGTCGCCGGGGCCAGCAACAGCTCCGGCCCGCCGCTTTCCAGCGAGGCCGCCAGCTTCTCCAGCGTGATCATCTTCATGTACCGGCAATCGGCGCAGGCGCAATGATCGGTCGGCGCCGGGATGAAGCGCTTTTCCGGCAACTCCCGCTCCAGCCGATGAAGCATCCCCGATTCGGTGGCGACGATGAAGACCGGCGCGGGGTTGCTCCGGCAGAAATGGACCATCTTCTCGGTCGAGCAGACCTCGTCGGCCAGGAGCCGCACCGGGCGGCTGCACTCGGGGTGGGCCACCAGCGGCGCATCGGGATACTGCTCGCGGATCCGGGTGATGCTGGCGTGGGTGAACTCGATATGGATGTAACAATTCCCCTGCCAGAGCGTCATCGGCCGCCCGGTCTGCTCCTGCACCCATTCGCCCAGGTTCTGGTCGGGAACGAAGAGGATTTCGCGGTCCGGCGGGACATTGCCGACCATCTTCACCGCGTTGCCCGAGGTGCAGATCACGTCGCTGAGCGCCTTCACCCCCGCCGAACAGTTGATGTAGGAGACGACGTAGAAATTCCGCTCCGCATGCTTCTTGAGATAGGCCTCCAGATCGCCGGCATCGCAGGCATCGGCCAGCGAGCAACCGGCGGCGAGGTCGGGAATGACCACCTTCTTGGCCGGATTGACGATCTTGGCCGTCTCCGCCATGAAATGGACCCCGCAGAAGACGATCAGGTCGGCATTCGTCTCCTTGGCCTGATAGGAAAGGCCGAGCGAATCGCCGACATAATCGGCGACCTCCTGGATCTCCTTCACCTGGTAGTTATGGGCCAGGATGACGGCATTCTTCTCCCGCTTGAGGTGGACGACTTTTTCCTGCAACGGAGTCATGAATCAATTTACTCCACCGGCTTCGGAAAAAAAGCGCGAAACACCAGCACCGTCACCGCCACCGTGATCGCGCTGTCGGCGACATTGAAGGCGGGCCAATGATGGACCCCCCAATGGAAATCGAGGAAATCGACCACCGATCCCCGGAAAGCCCGGTCGGCCAGATTCCCCAACGCCCCCGCGACGATCAACGCCGCCACCCCATTCGTCCCGAGCGGCGCCCAATCGAGCCGCCGCCCGATGGCGACCGCGAAGGCGACGAAGACCGCCGCCACCGCCAGCCAGAGCAGGTTATTCCCCGCGAAGAGACCGAAGGCGATCCCGGTGTTGCGGACATAGACCAGATCGAAGAAGCCCGGCACCACCGTGATGGCGCGGGGAAGCGTTTCGTCAGGATGGAAAACCGCCAGCACCGCATGCTTGGTCAGCTGGTCGAGCGCGACCACCCCGCCCGCCACGGCGTAGAAAATCGGACGCGGAGTGCGCTTCATCGCCGTCGCCAATCAAGCCGAGGCCGCCACGCCGGTCATCCCCGCCACCGCCCGGGCGCACCGCTCGCAGAGCTCGGGATGCTCGGCGGATTCCCCGATCGTCGGCTCATACTTCCAGCAACGGACGCACTTCGCCCCTTCCGCCCGCGCCACCTCGACGGCGACTTCGGCCCCCTGCCGGAGTTCGAGCCGGGAGACCATGAAGAGGAGCTTGAACAGCTCGAGGTCTTCCACCGCCGCATGCGGGGAGGTAACGATCACCGAGGCTTCCAGGCTCTTGCCGATGATCTTGGCCTGACGCGCCTTTTCGAGCTCCTCCTGAACCGCCGTGCGGAGAACCAGAAGCGCCTGCCACCGCCGCACGAAATCGGCATCCTCGGGCGCCGCGACCTTCGGCAGCGTCTCCAGATGGATCGACTCGCGATACCCCAGCGCCAGCCACCCCTCCTCGGCGGTAAAGGGAACCAGCGGCGCCAGCAGCTTGAGGATCGTCTCCAGAATGCGCCGCATCGCCGTCTGCGACGAACGCCGTGCAACCCAATCCCCGCCGTCGCAATACATCCGGTCCTTGAGCACATCGACGTAGAACGATGAAAGCTCGACCGCGCAGAAGCGGTTCAGCAGGTGATAGGCCTGATGGAATTCGTAAGCCTCATAGGCCGCCGTCACCTCGCCGACCAACTGGTCGAGCCGGACCAACAGATAGCGGTCGACCTCGGTCAACTCGCCCTCGGCCACCGCCGCCGCCGGATCGAAATCGGCCAAATTTCCCAGCAAGATGCGGATGGTATTGCGGATCGTCCGGTAGGTATCGCCCACCCGGTTGTAAATTTCCTTCGAATAAGGGACATCGCCCCGGTAATCCTGGCTGGCGACCCAGAGCCGGAGAATATCGGCCCCCGATTCCTGCACGTAGTCGAGGAGATCGCGGGCCCCGGTCGATTTGGAGAGCTTCTTCCCCTCCCCGTCGACAATGAACCCGTGGGTGAGCACCTGCCGGAACGGCGCCTCCCCGGTCGTCGCAATCGAAAGCAGCAGCGACGATTGAAACCATCCCCGGTGCTGATCGCTCCCTTCCAGATAGAGATCGGCGGGAAACTCGCCCCGCTTCCGCAGGACGGCGGCATGGCTGCTCCCGGAATCGATCCAGACATCGAGCGTATCGAGTCCCTTGCGGAGACCGGCTTCCAGGCCAAGCTCCCCGGCCAAGGCATCGGTCGCCGTCTCGAACCAGGCGTTCGTCCCCCGAGTCTCGGCGACATCGGCGAACTTGCGGATCACCGCCGCATCGAGGACCGCCTCCTCGCCGCGATAAAAAACCGGAATCGGCACCCCCCAGGTCCGCTGGCGGGAAATACACCAATCGGCGCGCCCCGCCACCGCCCCCTTGATCCGATTGATCCCCCACTCCGGCACCCAGGAAACCCCATCGATCGCCGCCAGCGCCTGCTGGCGGAAGGCATCGACCTTGATGAACCATTGCTTCACCGCGCGGAAAACGATTGGCGTCTTCGAGCGCCAGCAATGGGGATAATCGTGAGTGTAAGGCTCCGTATGCCAGAGCAGGTTCTTCGCGCTCAGGATTTCGAGAATCAACGGATTCGCCTTGAAGACATAGACGCCGGTCAATTCCGGCACGCCCGCCTCCGCCGTGAGGCAACCCCGGTCATCGACCGGAGCCAGCACCGGCAGCCCCTTCTGCTGGCCGAGCTGGTAATCGTCCATGCCATGCCCCGGCGCGATATGGACCAAGCCGGTGCCCGCGTCGGCGGTGACGAAATCGCCGGTATAGACCTGCCCCGTCCGCCCGAGAAAAGGATGGTGATAGAGTACCCCTTCCAGTTCGCTCCCCTTCGCGAACGTTTTGACGATCTTCTTCTCGCCCTGGAACCGAGGCAGCTTCTCCGCCAGGGCGGAGGCCACGATCACCGTGACGCCGTCCACTTCATAGGCGGCATAAGCCAGCTGCGCCGAGACCGCCACCGCTAGATTCGCGGGCAGCGTCCAAGGCGTCGTCGTCCAGATGAGGAGCGAAGCGGCCTTCTCCGCCGGAAGACCGAGCTTGGCCTTTCCTTCCTCGGTCAGCGGAAATTGGACGAACGCCGCCGGATCAGTCTTCTGCTCATACTCGATCTCCGCCTCCGCCAACGCCGTCTGGCATCCCGTGCTCCAGTGGACCGGACGCAGCCCCTGATAGACCAG
>FSXI01000101.1_pt1 | contig 15551 bp, 13 predicted proteins | sample 1638251 | NCBI WGS metagenome assembly FSXI01 (sample SAMEA3914788, study PRJEB12502) | metagenome | biome: forest; material: soil | place: Canada | collected 2011-07-03 | depth 0.1 m | reverse complement strand
CCCGCAAGGATCGAGATGGTTAAGTCAGCAATGCGGGCGGATGAAAACACGTCCGCACAGTGTCTTTGCGAACGGGCGCGATGGCAAATAAAAAAACCGCCAGGACGAAAGCATCTGTCGGTTTTATTGGCTTTTTGACCGGAGGTTACTCGCTGTAGCGGCTGTGAGGGCCGGGTGCCTTCGGCTTCGGCCACTTGACCAGGGGAGGGGTGTCGGAAATATTTTTGGCGGTGGCGGCGGGAGGCGGTCCTTCCGCCTTTTTACCCCGTTTTTCCCTCCGTTTGATTCCCATGATGCCTCCCTGAGGGCACTCTATCCCGGGTTGGCGCCGTCAACAATCGAAATTAGATCGCACGGACGATCAGAATCTACTTAGTTCGCGTTAACGAACCTCGGTAGGCCGCTCCTTCCCAAGTGTATGATGGGTTCTTACCGCCGGTTGCCCATCATCTTGGCGAGCATTTTTTCGGGGCCGCCGCCTTTGGACATGCGGGACATCATTTTTTTCATTTCCTCGAAGCGGCGCATGAGTTCGTTCAGCTCGGTGACGCTGGTGCCGCTGCCTTTGGCGATGCGCTGGCGGCGGCGGGCGTTGAGGAGCTCGGGCTTGCGCCGTTCCTGGGGGGTCATGGAGAGGATCATGGCCTCGATCTTGCCCATCCGTTTTTCGTCGAAGGCGCCGTCGAGCTTGGGCATGCCGGGGATCATGCCGAGAAGGCTTTCCATGGGACCGAGCTTCTTGAGGAAGCGCAGCTGGTCGATGAAGTCCTGGAGGTCGAAGGAGTTCTTGCGGAGCTTTTCCTCCATCTTGGCGGCCGATTCGACGTCGAAGGCTTCCTGGGCTTTTTCGACCAGGCCGACGATGTCTCCCATGCCGAGGAGGCGGCCGACCAGGCGCTGGGGATCGAAGGTTTCGAGGGCGTCGGGCTTTTCGCCCACGCCGAGGAATTTGACCGGGACGCCGGCGGTGCGCTGCATGGAGAGGGCGGCGCCGCCCCGGGCGTCGCCATCGAACTTGCTCAGGACGATGCCGGTGAGGGCGACGTGCTCCTTGAAGGCCTGGGCGACCTTGACGGCGCTCTGGCCGGTGGCGGCGTCGGCGACGAGAATGGTTTCCTGGGGGGCGAGGGCGGCGCTGACTTGCTTGAGCTCGTCGAGGAGGGGCTGATCGAGGTCGAGGCGTCCGGCGGCATCGAAGATGAGGACCTGGATGCGGTCCTTCTCGGCCTGGGCGCGGGCGCGGGCGACGACCTGGACCGGGTCTTTTTCCTCGGGCCAGCAGTAGACGGGGAGGTCGAGGCTTTTGCCGAGGACCTGGAGCTGCTGCATGGCGGCGGGGCGGGTGAGATCGCCCGCGACCAGGGCGACGCTCTGGCGCTCGCGCTTGAAGCGGAGGCCGAGCTTGGCGGCGGTGGTGGTTTTGCCGGAGCCGTTCAGGCCGACGAGGAGGAGGCGGAGGGGGCGGTCGGAGACGATGGCGGGGTCGCCGCCGGAGAAGAGCTTGACCAATTCGTCGTGGAAGATTTTTACGAATTGCTGGCCGGGCTGGATGCTCTTGAGGACTTCCTCGCCGAGGCAGCGCTGCTTGACCTCGTCGCAGATTTCCTTGGCGATCTGGTAGTTGACGTCGGCGGCGAGGAGGGCGAGGCGGACTTCGCGGACGGCCTCGGAGACGTTGCTCTCGGAGAGCTTGCCGTAGCCGCGGAGGTTTTTGAAGACGGTTTCGAGTTTGTCCTGGAGGAATTCGAGCATGGGTGTGAGGGGAGGACGTTAGCTTATCGCGAAACGGGGATCACGTATAAAGAACGGGGCGCCGGGGATGACGATTTCAAGCAATGGCGGCGTCGAGGGCGATGCGGCGAAGCCAGGATTGGGCGATCTCGCGGGTGTCGAGGAGGCGGGCGAGGGTGAGGTTGCGCCGGGCGATTTCGAGGTAGTAGTGGTCGTCGGCGAGGATGCGGCAGACTTCCCAGGTCCAGAGGGCGAGCCAATCGTCGGAGGGCCAGACGAGGGGGTTGCGCCAGGCGGTCTCGGGGAGGGCGCCGTACATGGGGGCGACGACGGCGCAGCCGGCGGCCATGGCCTCGAGGGCGGTGAGGCAGCTGGTTTCGGCGAAGGTGCTGGGGTAGGCGAGGAGGCGGCAGGTGCGGGCGCCTTCGCGGAGCTGCTTTTTTCCGACGGCGCCGAGGACGGAGACGCCGGGAAGGGCTGCGGCCTGGGTGAAGAGGGCGGCCTCTTCGGGGGAATTTTTCTGGTTGTAGATGGCGGCGGAGCCGTAGAGGTGGAGCTCGGCATCGGGCACGGCTCCCCGGATGCTGGGCCACGCGCCCAGGAGCATGGCGAGGCCACGGCCGGGATGGGAGGCGTAGTAGGCGCGGGGAGCGCGGGGGAGGGGACCGAGGGTGTCGGCGATGGCTGCCCGGGGGAGGCCGTTGAGGCCGAGGAAGGCCTTGGCGGCGGGGAGGTGGAGGGTTTCCCGCCAGCGATCGCCCTGGTAGCGGGAGACGACGGCGACGCCGTGGCAGGCGGCGTAGAGACGGGCGGCGAGGGCGGGGTCTTCGAGGGGAAGGACGAAGGGTTGATTGCTATCGTCGTGGGCCCAGTAGTAGCGGAGGTGGGCGGTGACGGGGCAATTCAGGAGAGTGCGCCATTCCCGGCAGGAGATGAAGACATCGGCCTCGGCTCCGGCCAGGGCGGCGGGATCGGTCTCGACGCGGGCCTGATGGCCGAGCTGGCGGAGGGCCTCGGCGAGGTGGAGGACGGAGGTCTCGCTGCCGCCCAGGGGGTGTTCGTCGACGTAGCCGGGCTCGGCGATCCGGTTGCCGTGATTGGAGGGGATGTGGAAGAGGAAGTCGAGGGGCATGGGGCGACGTGGAGACGCGCGATCGGTGGGATTTTAGGTAAGCGGAAGCGGGGATGGTCGATTCGTTTGCCTGAGGTCTGCGGCTCAATTCAACAAGGTGAAGGCGAGCGAGGCGGAGGTTTTGCCGACGTCGATTTTCTGGGCCAGGAATTTGACGGTGTCTCCCACTTTCAAATCGGTTTTGGCCAAGGGATCGCTGACGACGACCTCGAAGTCTTTCCATTTCACGAGATAGGCGACGAATTTGTTGGTGCCGTCCCGGGCGGAAAACACCTTGAGAACGGGGGCCTGCACGGTTTCGTAGCTGCCGGTCGCCCCGGAGGATGACGGCGATGATTTGATGGTTTGCGATGATCCGCTGCCGTCGAAGAGGGTCTCTTTGAGGGTGGCTCCGGGGGGAGGAGTGAATTGGAAATCGCTTGCACCCAAATTCGGAGTGGCGATCTCCGTCTGGGTTTCGGTGGAGAGGCCGCTCGATCCTCCCTTGAGGGCTTGTTGGGCGCTCGCCATCATTTCCCGCATCTTTTGCAGGGCCTCGTCCGTCACGGGTTGTCCCATGGCTTGGATGGCCTTTTTCAGGTCGGCATCGGAAACTTCCGGAATGACCATGCCTCCGGCGGGAGGTTCGAATGATCTTTCGTATTTGAGGATCAGGCTGCTCGATTTGGAGATCCAAAGGGTTTCCTTCTTCGAGGCATTGGAGGAGCCGCTGACGACATAGCAGTCTTCTCCGCCGATGGGCTCGACCCTCTCGACAATCGGGTTCTGCAATCGGGAAAAAGCAAAGCCCTTGTCGGTGAAGGCCGGAAGGAAGAGGGACGGAACGGTATAAGCAGCGCCGCCGGAAATGCCGGTGGCCCCACCCAAGGCCGAGGCGTCGTCGCCGATCTTGGAATAGGCGTTCATGATTCCCATGTAGAGGTAGGGCTGGGTGCCGTCGCTCCAGACGGCTCCGGCCTGGACGGTAGGCGTTGCCCCGGTTTGGCTCCAGGTGACCAGATAGAGGTTCGGCTTCTTCAGCTTGATGGAAAAAGTGGTGGTGGTCTCGATCTTGGTGCCGGATACCTCCATGTCGGAAACGATGGTTCCGCTCGAGCTGTAGGTATCGAGGGATTTATATTTCGAGAAGGCCTGGCTCAGGATGGCGTTGGCGTCGGCGGTTGCCGGTGGGGCGGAAGGAGTGTCTTGGGCGTTGGCCAAGACAAGGAAACCGAAGAGAAAGAGAAGCGTTTTCATGGGGCTGGACGAGGGGGTGAGGGGTTGTCTGGTCGGCAGCCTCGCTGGGCTTATTTTATCGAGATCGAGGCCAAAGCACAATCAACCGCCCAAACAATCTTCGCCATCCGAGATCATGAAATGAAGAACTCCCACTTCACGGTGTTGGGGATGAAGGGGCAGGGGCGTTGGGTTTGGCCTCGGTCGGTGGTGTTGGGGAAGGTGAGGAGGAGCTCGCGGCGGGCGCGGGTGACGGCGACGTAGAAGAGGCGGCGTTCTTCCTCGATGTCGCCGGTGTCGAGGGAGCGGGGGTGGGGGATCTGGCAGGAGCCGGCGCCGATCAGGCAGACGCCGTCCCATTCCAATCCTTTGGCGGAATGGATGGTGGAGAGGATGATGGCGTCGTCGGGGTGGTAGTCGTTGCTGGAGCGGTTGAGGGCGAAGCCGTCGAGGAAATCGACCAGGGGGGTGTCGAGGTCGGCCATCGAGGTGACCAGGGCGTGGATCGAGCCGAGGCGTTCTTCGCCGTCCTTGGGGTAGTTGGCGAGGATGAGGGGCTTGATCTGTTCTTCCAGGAAGATGGCTTTGCCGTGGAGGGTTTTGTTTTCGCGAAGGGTCTTGACCCATTCGGGCAGCTGCTCGGCCTGCTTGGGCCAATGGTCGGCGCCGAAGAGGCTGTCCTGGTGTTCGGCGATGACTTTGGCGGCGGTACCCTCTCCGATGCCGGGGAACTGCATGAGGGTGCGCAGGAGGGCGATCTTGTCCTGAAGGTTGTGGGAGATGCGGAGGAAGCTGATGAAGTCCTTGATCTCGGCGGCGTCGGCGATGGTCTGGCCGCCGTATTTCTTGTAGCGGATTTTGTTGGCGTTGAGGGAGATTTCCAGCTCGTTGAGGGCCTTGGAGGAGCGGGCGAGGATGGCGGTCTCGGAGGGTTTATGGCCGTCCTGTTTGCGGCGGAGGACCCATTGGATGACGCCGCCGGCCTCCGAGCTGGGGTTGGGGCGGCACTGATATTCGATCTTGTCGTCGCCGCCGCGGGCGCTCTGGAGGATGAGGGCGCTGGGGGTGCCGTCGACGACGGAGTTGGCGAGGTCGAGGATGGTCTGGCCGCTGCGGTAGTTGCTCTCCAATTTGAAAGTGAGGACGTCGTTGCGGCGGGTGGAGAATTGGCGGATGAGGCTGACGTCGGAGCCTCGGAAGCTGTAGATCGATTGGTTGGCGTCGCCGACGACCATGAGGGTTTTCGGATCGAGGGTGTCGAGGAGGGCCTGGTTGAGCTGGTTGTTGTCCTGCATTTCGTCGACCAGGATGTAGGGCCACCGTTCGCGGAGGGCGGCGGCGTAGGCGGGCTCGCGTTTCATCCGGTCGAGCCAGAGGACGAGGAGGTCGTCGTAGTCGACGACGTTGGCGGCTTTCTTGAGCTCTTCGTGGCTGGCGACGACTTCGCGCATTTTCTTGGCGTGCTTTCCCCAGGTGGCTTCGAGGGCCTCGTCGAGGGAGGCGCCGGTGTTGCGGCAGAGGGAGAGCATCTGCTGGAGCCGGTTGGGGACGAAGAGAGCCGATTTGCTGGTCAGGCCGCATTGTTTCAGGGCCGATTTCCAGATCGATTGGCCCTCCGATTCGTCGATGGTGGAGAAGGTGTTATTCGAGAGGCCGAAGGCCTTGCCCTCCTTGCGCAGGAGGAGGCTGGCGACGGCGTGGTAGGTGCCGACGGTGAGGGCATCGCTCTTACCCTGGCGGGGGATGCCGTGGATGAGGTTTTCGATCCGCTTGGCCATTTCGTTGGCGGCCTTGCGGGTGAAGGTGATCATGAGGATCTGCTTGCGGAGGACGCCGCCGCGAATGAGATCGGCGACCCAGTGGACGCTGGTGGCGGTCTTGCCGGTGCCGGCTCCGGCCAGGACGAGGATGCGGGGGGCGCGGGCGGCGACGACGGCGGCTTGGGAGGGATTCAGCTTCATGCTCGGGGGCGGATAGCAAAGGGGCGATCCGGCGGGAGGGGAAGCAGAAAGTGGAATGCAAGAGGGGTTGCCTCTCGACCATGCAAATTAGTTCCCCTGGGAACTGCCTGCACTATTCGCTCCCCTTGGACCTCTCCCTATCTACGCCGCGCGCAGAGGCTGGGCGAAGAAGATGGAGGAGAGCTCGAGCGTGGCGGGGAGCTCCTTGGCGGCGAGGGCGGCGAGATCGGGGAGGGGGCCGAATTGCTGGAGCCAGCGGGCCTCGGGGCGGAGCTCGGTGGGGGTGATCTGGTGCTGGTTGAAAAGGGCGAGGCCGCTGTCATCGGCCAGGCGGTCGGCGAGGTGGATGAGGACGGCGAGGAAGCGGGGGCTCTTCAAGGGAGTGGAGCCGGACTCGATCTCGGCGGGGAGCGGGGTGCTGTGGTAGGTGACGGCGTTGACGACGCGGAGGGGGAGGAAGGAGCGGGCGCTGATCGCGGCGGAGATGTGGCCGTGGGTGAAGGGGAGGACTTTTTTCTCTGTCTCGTGGAGGGGGCGGCCGCTGTTCTGGATGAGGTCGAATTGCTCGGGAAAGAAGTTGTAGAGGAAGAGCCAGCCGGTGTCGTGGAGGAGGCCGGCCAGATATTCGGAGCCGTCCGGGGTGAAGTAAGCGGCGGCGAGGCGCTCGGTGAGGCGGGCGACGAAGAGGTTGCGGGTCCAGAATTGCTCCCAGCCGGGGGGAACGTCGAAGCGGGAGAGCTGCTCGAAGATGCCGGCGTTGAAGATGACCTGGCGGAGACGGGTGAAGCCGAGGTGGAGGACGGCCTGGGCAATGGTATCGGCGGGGCGGCCTGCGGAGGCGGAATTGGCGTAGCGGAAGACGCGGGCGGCCAAGGCGGGATCGAGCTCGATCAGGTCGACGCATTGGTCGACGGTGGCCTTCTCGGAATTGACCAGGGTCCAGAGGTGCTGGAGGGGGCTGTCGGGAGCGGGCAGGAGCTCTCCCTGGGATTCGAGGACGGCGATGAGTTGCTGGCGCAGGGCGATGCGGGCGGGATCGCTGCCGGGGCGGGGCAGGAGGGAATCGAAACCGACGCGGACGTCGAAGTTATCCCGGGCGCAGATGCTGCAGATGCCGTGGGTGATCAACCCCTTCCCGCTCCCCTCGGTGATCACCTGACCGCACCAAGCGCAGGTGAGCGTCATATCCTGCCTGCTTGCGCCGCGAAACGGGGCAAGTTTTGTAAGGGGCGGGTTGAGGAAGGCATGAAAGGGGGAGAACCCCTATTCAGGCCAAAGAGGGAGGGGATTTCAAGTCATTTAAAACAATGTCGCGTAAGCAAATTTTACTAGGGTCTGTTCATAAATAGCAGGCCCCTAAGTGGGCATGACGATGACCTCGGTGCTGGGGATCGCCTTGAGGGTCTCCGCGCTGATGCCGAGGTGGTCGATGACGATCTGCGGGGGAAGGTGGGTGAGCCATTCGGAGAGGGCGAGGTCCTTGTAATGGGGTTCCTTGAAGACTTCGAGAAAGATCAGATCGGTATCGCCGGTGTTCTCGACGTAGTGGCCGAAGGCGCGGGGGATGTAGCCGATGTCTCCGGCGGCGAAGTCCATGGTGCGGGCGAGGCCGCCGGTGAAGAAGACGGTCATGCGGCCCTTGCCCTGGATGTAGTACTGCCATTCGTTGGCGGTCTGGTGCCAGTGGAGCTCGCGCATGGCGCCCGGCTTCACGACGACGTGGGCGGCGGCCATGGTGGTGACGGGGAAGTTCTTGCTGTCGATGATGCGGACCTGGCCCGATTTGTTCTCATGGGTGGGGGCCATGGAATGGAGAGGGAAGTCGAAGGCGACGGGGGAGCGGCCCTTGCCGGTGGAGATGGCGTGCTGGTCGTCCTCCAGGGGGCCGGGGACGGCGCGCTGGAAGATGAAGAGGCCCTCGGCGGGGACTTTGTAGACGTTCTCGAGAGCGGCCTCGGAGACGCCCCAGTTCTTGGCCAGGACTTCCGGCGGGGTGTGGCGGGCCCAATCGGTCAGGAGGGTGGTGTTGCCCTCGGAGAAGGCGCCGTCGTCGAAGACGAGGAGGAATTCGCAGCCGTTGGCGTCCGATTCGAGGCCTTGGATGGAATGGGGGATGCCGGGAGGGAAGAACCAGAGGTCATCCTTGGCGACGTCTTTGACGTAGCCCTTGCCGTCATTGTCGAGGGCGGTGATGCGGGCCTTGCCGGCCAGCATGATGGCCCATTCGGCGGCGGCGTGCCAGTGGAGCTCGCGGTAGGCGCCGGGGAGGAGGCGCATGTTGACGCCGGCGATGTCCTTGGAAATGGGGAACGACTCGACGGTGACCTGCCGGGTCCAGCCGCCGTCCTGGATGCGGCGCTTGGCGGTCATGAACGAGTTCCAGAACTCGGGGGCTTCGCCGTGGTCGGTCGGGGGCGGGAGATCGCTGTTGGGATTGATATCGCGCAGGGGGCCGTTCTCGGGGCCGGGGTTGTTGGCGCTGGCTCCTTTTTGAGCGGCGGTGACGGCCTCGATGTTCTGCGCCTGGGCGCGGGGAACGGTGAGGGCGGCCATGAGCAGGGCGGAGGAACCGAGGCCGATGAATTTTCGGCGGTTGAGGATGTCGAACGTGCCGGCAGAGACGGTGGGCGAGGGTTCGGGGGCGGGATTCGATTCCGAGGGGTTCATGCGATGGCTCCGGGTTGAGGAACAGTCCGGGCGGCAATAGGACGAATGGACCGAACCGTGAAGGCGGAGCCGCGCGAAAGTTCCTATATCAACAATAGCAACTATTGAGGCATTCGCAACTCAGCCGTCAGACTTCGACGGAGTGGGAACCTGCTCTAACAGTCCGACTTCAGCCGCCCGATTCGATGGCGGAGACTTCGGCGAGTAGGGCGAGGGAGGCGGCGACGGGATCAGCGGCGCCGGTGATGGGGCGGCCGACGACGAGATGGCTGGCGCCGAGGCGGAGGGCCTCGGCGGCGGAAAGGGTCCGCCTTTGGTCATCGGCCGGGGCGCCGGCGCTGCGGATGCCGGGGGTGACGAGGACGATTTCCTGGCCGAGCTGGCGGCGGATCGGCTCGATCTCGAGGGGGGAGCAGACCAGGCCTCGGAGGCCGGCGCCCTGCCCGAGCCGGGCCAGGTGAAGTACCTGGCCGGCGGGGGAGTGGGTGAAGCCGATTTCGCGGAGGGTCTCCGCATCGACGCTGGTGAGGACGGTGACGCCGAGGACGGTGGCCGGGGTGCCGGAAGCGCCGTCGATGGCGGCGCGGATCATCTCGGCGCCGCCGGAGGTGTGGATGGTGAGGAAGCGGACGCCGAGGGCGGAGGCGGCGCGGACCGACTTGCGGACGGTCTCGGGGATGTCGTGGAATTTGAGGTCGAGGAAGACGTCGACCCCGAGGTCGAGGAGCCGCTTGACCAGGTCGGGGCCCTCGCGGGTGAAGAGCTGGCTGCCGATCTTGAAGAAGGTGAGATATTCCTTGATTTGTCTGGCCAAGCGGAGAGCTTGTTCGGCTTCATCGACATCGAGCGCGACTATGATTTTATCGGTTGGCATGAATTCTGAAGCTGGTTCGAGCAAGTTGGTTCAAGCGAAATATGTCTAAAAAAATTGAAGTCTTTGCTCCGGCAAAGATCAATCTCTATCTCCACATCGTCAAGCGCCGTCCGGACGGTTTCCATGAATTGGAAACCTTGATGGCGCCGATCTCGGTGGGGGACACGGTGACGGCGGAGCTGACCGAGGCGCCGGGGATCGTACTGACCTGCGACCGGCCCGATCTGGCGGTCGATCCCTCGAACCTGGCCTACCGGGCGGCGGCTCTCTTCATCGAAAAGTACGGGGTGAAGGAGGGGGTGAAGATCCATCTGGCCAAGCGGACGCCGATCGGCGCGGGGCTGGGCGGCGGGAGCAGCGATGGAGCCCATGTGCTCCTGGCGCTGCGGCGGCTGACCGGGATCGCCGCGCTCGATGCCGCATTGGCGGAACTCGCCGGGCAATTGGGCAGCGACGTGCCGTTCTTCATCTATCGCCGTCCGGCGGTCTGCAAGGGACGGGGAGAGATCATCGAGCCGGTGGCTGCCGCCGCTTGGAAGCGCGATTACGCCGGGCTGCTGATTCATCCGGGCTTCGGGGTCTCGACGCCCTGGGCCTACCAGACCTATGCGCAGAACCCGCAAAGGGGTGAGGAGGGGGCGCGATTCGATTTCGGGACGCTGCGCAACGATCTGGAGCCGCCGGTCTTCGGCAAGTATCTCTGGCTGCCGACGGCGAAGGCGTGGCTCCTCGGGCAATCCGAGGTGGCCGGGGCGCTGATGAGCGGGAGCGGGAGCTCGGTCTTTGCGATTTTGAAGGATGGCGCCGACGCGGAGTCATTGGCGGTACGGTTGCGGGGGGAATTCGGGGAGGGGATCTTTGCATGTCCGTTTCGGACCTTTGCGGAGCCCTTCTGATGGATTTCGAAAAGATCGGGGATATTGCCGCTGTCCGCCTGGTGGGGAAAGTCACCCATGCGGAGATGGTCCAGCAGGTGAAGGCGGTGTTCGTGGCCGCACGGGAGCAGGGGGTGCGCAAGCTGATGGTCGTCACCGCCGGGCTGACGGGATTCAAGATGGGCTCGGTGGCGGAGCGCTATTTTTACATCAACGAGTGGGTGCAGGCGGCGGGGGGAGCGATGATTGTCGCCATCGTGACCCGGCCGGAAAGGATTGATCCCCAGAGATTCGGCACGCTGGTCGCCGAGAATCTCGGCGTGACCAGCAATACCTTCACCTCCGAGGAGGAGGCGATCGTCTGGCTGCAGAATCCGCCTCGTTCGCGGAACGCGCCGTGATTTTCGATTTATTTTCGCTTTTAAAAGGTTAGGTGGATTGGCGGGAAGGGGGTAGGCTTAGGAGCTTCCCGAATGTTGGCGCTCCCTTTGGCTCTGCAGGCCAGGGCGGTCCTTGATGCGGCGTTCGCGACGAATCCACTCCGCATGAAACTCCAGATTGCCCGCGCCGCTTCGGTTGAAAGCGAGACGCTTCCGCTCCGTTCCTTTTCGTTCCGGCCCGTGGCCAAGGAGGGGCGGGACCTCGATTACCGGCTCTGGGTCGACGCGGCTTTCCTGGAGAGCGGCAGCATCGAGATGGCCTTCGAGGAGATGCCGGAGGACGAGGTGGGGATCGATCTTTATGTGCCGTGCGTGAAGCTGGAGCGGTCCAAGGCGGTGCCGGTCTATCGCAATGTCCGGCTGGAGACGGGCCGGGGCGGGGTCTGGATCACGCCGACGTTCGTGATCGCGCTCTATGCCGGGGATGAGCTGCCCGGGTTCACCTTCCTCCGGCTTTCCGAGCGGACGGGGGAATGGATCAAGGTGGAGGGGGAGCCGCACGAGGTGGCGGCGAAGCTTTCGTTCCGTCTGACCGGGGAGCCGGTACGGGTGATTCCCAAGCCCGATGTGCTGAATCGGCTGTGGTTGAAAAAACGGTGAGCCGGGCGCTTGTGTTTGGCGGGCGGTCTGCTAACTCGAAGGAATGGGAAAAGGAAATAACAGCCACAAGAAGGAAGTGAAGAAGCCGAAGAAGGAAAAGCCGAAGGCGCTGCCGACCCGCAAGGGGAGCTGAAGCGGTTTTTTGGCGAGGCGTTCTCGATAGGGCGCGATCAGGATGCGATCAGGACGCGATCTTTTGGGGCTGGGATGCCTCCGGCCATGCGAGTTAGTGGCCCCTGAAAACGACGTGCGCTATCGCGCAGGCGTTGCTTCCCGTCGTGCTAAGCGGGCGGACGCTTCGCGGTAGCGGTCTCCTTTTCTAATTAAGATTTGAGAGTTGGGATCGTCTCCTTTTCCCAATTTTTCCATCGCTTTCCGATGGTCAATTGACACCCGGTTTTTCGGACCCTAGTTTTGCCTCGATGTCCGATTCTTCTGCTTCTGTTTTACGCCGTACGGCCCTCTTCGAGGCGCATCGGCGGTGGGGGGCCCGGCTGGTCGAATTCGGGGGGTGGGAGATGCCGGTTTTCTACTCCAGTATTCTCGACGAGCACCAGGCGGTGCGGAAGCAGGCGGGGCTCTTCGATATTTCCCACATGGGGGAGTTCTGGATCGAGGGGCCGAATGCGGCGGTGTTCCTCAATGAGCTGCTGACCAACGACATCGATCGTCTCGGCGTCGGCGACGGCCAATACACGCTGCTGCTCAACGAGCGGGGCGGGGTGATCGACGATCTCATCGTCTACCGGGTGGCGGCGGAGGCTTTTTTGCTGGTGGTGAATGCGGCCAAGATCGAGGAGGACCGGAAGTGGATCGAAGGCCGGATCACCACCTGCGGCATCGAGTTCCGCGACGAGAGCGACGAGCTGGCGGCGGTGGCGCTGCAGGGGCCGCGCGCGGCGGAGATCCTCACGGCGTTGAATCTGCCCGGTGGGCTGCCCGACCGCAACGGCATCGTGCCGTTGACCTGGAAGGGCCACTCGCTGCGGATCGCGCGGACCGGCTATACGGGAGAGGACGGCTTCGAGGTTTTTCTGCCGGCGGCGGCGGTCGAGGCGCTCTGGGAGGAGTTGCTGGCGCAGGGGAAGCCTTTCGGCCTGAAGCCGGCGGGGCTCGGTTGCCGCGATACGCTGCGGTTGGAGGCCTGCTATCCGCTGAACGGGAACGATCTTTCGCCCGAGCGGACGCCGCTGGAGGCGGGGCTGGGAACCTTCGTGGCGCTGGGGAAGGCGGCTGATTTTCCGGGCAAGGCGATCTTGATCGCGCAGAAGCAGGTGGGAGTGCCGAGCAAGTTGACGGCGCTCCGTCCGGTGGAGAAGTCAGCCCCGCCGCGCGCGCACTATTCTCTTTTTGCCGAGGGGAAGCCGGTCGGCGAGATCACCAGCGGGACGCTTTCGCCGACGCTGGGACATGGCATCGCGCTCGGCTATGTCGAGACCGCCTTCGCCAAGCCGGGACAGGTGCTCCAGATGGAGGTGCGCGGGCAGCGCGTCCCGCTGGAGGTGGTGACGAAACCATTTTACAAGAAACTATAAGTGAACAAGCAAGCAACATGAGCACTCCCAACCATCTCCGTTACGCCGATTCCCATGAATGGATCAGCCTGGAGGGCGAGATCGGCACGATCGGCATCACCGACCATGCGCAGCACGAGCTCTCCGACGTGGTCTTCGTCGAGCTGCCCAAGGTGGGCAAGACGGTCTCCGCCAAGGGGCAGATCGCGGTGGTCGAATCGGTGAAGGCGGCTTCCGATATCTACAGCCCGGTGGCCGGCGAGGTGGTGGAGGTGAACGCGGCGTTGGAGGCTGATCCGGCGCTGGTGAATACCGATCCGTACGGAAAGGGCTGGATTTACAAGCTCAAGCTGGCGAATCCGTCCGAGGCGGCGGCGTTGAAGGATGCGGCGGCGTATGAAGCTCTGATCGGTTCATGAGCGCGGTCCCCCCTTCTGTCGAAACGGTCGATCGAGAGACGTTGCTGGCTCCGAGCGATGCGCTGCTGCCGCGTCATCTCGGCTCGAATCCCGCCGAGGTGGGCCGGATGCTGGAGACGGTGGGCTACGGCTCGCTCGACGAGTTGATCGATGCGGCGGTGCCGGAGGCGATCCGCTTCCGCCGCCCGCTCGACCTGCCCGCGCCGACGGGGGAGCGGGAGACGCTGGAGCGGCTACGGACGATCGCGGGGAAGAATAAGATTTTCCGTTCCTATATCGGGATGGGCTATGCGGACACGATCACGCCGCCGGTGATCCAGCGGAATATCCTGGAGAATCCGGCCTGGTACACTTCCTACACGCCCTATCAGGCGGAGATCTCGCAGGGACGGCTGGAGGCGCTGCTCAATTTCCAGACGATGATCATCGATCTGACCGGAATGGAGATCGCCAATGCCTCGCTGCTCGACGAGGCGACGGCGGCGGCGGAGGCGATGGGGCTGGCGTTCCATGCGCGGAAGAACGAGGGGGCGAGGAAGTTCATCGTCTCGAATTACTGCCATCCCCAGACGATCGAGGTGGTTCAGACCCGGGCCAAGCCTCTGGGGATCGAGGTGGAAGTCGTCATGCAGGGGCCCTTGCGGCGCTCGCTCGATGAATCGTGCTTCGGTCTTCTGCTGCAGTATCCGGGGACGCACGGAAGGTTGCTCGATTACACGGGCTTGATCGCCAAGGCGAAAGAGCATGGCATTCTCGCGATCGTCGCCGCCGATCTTCTGGCGCTCACGGTTCTGACGCCGCCGGGCCAATTCGGCGCCGATGTGGTGGTGGGGAGCGCACAGCGTTTCGGCGTTCCCTTGGGTTATGGCGGGCCGCATGCGGCCTTCTTTGCGACCAAGGACGCCTATAAGCGGCAGATGCCGGGCCGGTTGGTCGGCGTCTCTCAGGATGCGCAGGGGAATCCGGCGCTGCGGCTCTCGCTGCAGACCCGCGAGCAGCACATCCGCCGCGACAAGGCTACGAGCAATATCTGTACCGCACAGGTCTTGCTGGCGAACATGGCCTCGACCTACGCGGTCTACCATGGACCGGCGGGCCTGCGTCAGATTGCTTCCCGCGTTCATTATTTGGCGAAGCTGCTGGCGGCAGGCGCCGTGAAGCTGGGCCATTCCATCGGGTTCGAATTGGAGGGAGGGGAGGACGCGAATTGGCAATTTTTCGATACGGTTCATATCGTGTTGTCGGGCACAACCCCCAAGGAGGTGATTGCGCGCGGGGCAGATCGTAAGATCAATATTCGGGATGGGCGCCGTTTTGGGCCTCATAAAACGATCACGATTGCCCTCGACGAGACCACCACGGTGGACGACGTCGATGAGTTGCTGGAGGTTCTTGCTTCTCCCGGCACCCGCGCACCGAAGGTCAAAGAATTGAAATCGGAAGTCGATCCCTCGCTTCCGAAGGATTTCATCCGTAAGGGCGATATCCTCACCCATCCGGTTTTCAATCTTCATCACACGGAGACGGAGCTGCTCCGCTATCTGCGGCGGCTGGAGTTGAAGGACTTTTCGCTGGCGACTTCGATGATCCCGCTGGGGTCGTGCACGATGAAGCTGAACGCGACGACGGAGATGATTCCGGTGACCTGGCCCGAGTTCGGGCGGATCCATCCCTTTGCGCCGCTCGATCAGGCGGCGGGGTATCGGGAGTTGTTCGCGCAGTTGGAGGCTTGGCTGGCGGAGATCACCGGGTTCGCGGCGGTTTCACTGCAGCCGAACGCGGGGTCGCAGGGAGAGTATGCCGGGTTGCTGGCGATCCGGGGTTACTATCTCAAGAAGGGGGAGGGGAAGAGGCATGTCTGCCTGATTCCGGTCTCGGCCCACGGGACGAATCCGGCCAGCGCGGTGATGGCCGGATTCAAGGTGGTGGTGGTGGCCTGCGACGCGAACGGGAATATCGATATCGCCGATCTCAAGGCGAAGGCCGATGCGCATCAGGACGATCTGGCGGCGTTGATGGTGACTTATCCCTCGACCCACGGGGTCTTCGAGGAAGGGATCGTCGAGATTTGCCGGATCATCCATGCGGCGGGCGGGCAGGTCTATATGGACGGCGCCAATATG
>FSXI01000174.1_pt1 | contig 15589 bp, 12 predicted proteins | sample 1638251 | NCBI WGS metagenome assembly FSXI01 (sample SAMEA3914788, study PRJEB12502) | metagenome | biome: forest; material: soil | place: Canada | collected 2011-07-03 | depth 0.1 m | reverse complement strand
GCGGCGACTTCGGAACCGTAGATGCCGGAGAGGACGTGGTCCTGGAGGACCTGGGCGGGGGTGCCGGTGGCGCAGAGGTGGCGGTTGAGGCAGACGACGATGTCGGAGATCGAGCCGACCATGTGGAGATCGTGGGAGACCAGGAGGACGGCGACGCCCCGGTTCTGGCGCAACCCGGCGATGAGGTCGACGAAATCGCGGCCTCCTTTGACGTCGATCCCGGTCATCGGCTCGTCGAGGAGGAGGAGCTTGGGGTTGCCGAGGAGGCTGTAGGCCACCATGACCCGCTGGAGCTGGCCGCCGGAGAGTTCGCCCAGGCGGCGGTTGGCCAGGGCGGCGACGCCCATCTCTTCGAGACCGGCGAGGGCCTTCTCGCGGGCGCCGCCGTCGGAGCGGCGGAGCCATTGCCAGAGGGCGAAGCCGCCGTGGCTCTGGGGGCCGAGCTTGAGGAGGAGGAATTCGAGGACCGAGATGGGGAGGTTGCGGTCGGGCGGCTGCTGCTGGGGGACGTAGCCGATGGCGCCCCGGCCCTCTTTTTGGCCCCAGGTGATCGTTCCCTCGCTGACCGGCTGGAGGCCGGCGACGGCGCGGAGGAGCGAGGTCTTGCCGGCGCCGTTCGGGCCGATCACGGAGACGATCTCGCCCGGGCCGATCTCGAGATCGACGCCGTGGACGGCCCAATCGCCGTTCCGCTCGTAGCGGATGCCGACGCGGCTGAGGCGGAGGAGGACCTCGGCGGGCGCGGCGCGGCGTCCGCCGTGCTGGGGATCGTGGCAGTGGCCGCAGGCTCCGTGATCGTGGCTCATAGGGGATTCCATTACTGCCATGCTTTTTCCAGAACGGCGAGATTGGAACACATCCGTTCCAAATAGGCGTTGGGATCGGCGGGGCCGACCTCGACGGGATCGAGCCCGGCCACCTGGGCGCCGGTCTGGGCGGCGAGGGTTTGCAGGAGCTGCGAGTCGTAGCCTTTTTCGGCGAAGAGGACTTTGACGTGGGCGGCGGCGATGAGGCCGGAGAGGCGGCTGATTGGCTCCGGGGAGGGCTCTTTTCCCGGCAATTCCTCGAGCGCGCCGAGATCGTGGATTCCATAACGGGAACAGAAATAGGGGAAGGCATCGTGGAAGGTGACCAGCTCGGCCTTCGGCGCCTTTTCGAAAAAGAATTGGAAGACGTCGTCGAGTTCGTCCAATTCGATCGAGTAAAGAGCGGCGTTGCGCCGGTAGGTCTCCGCGCCTGCCGGATCGGCCCGGCAGAGGGCGTCGCGGATCGCTTCGGCCTGGAGGCGGGCGAAGCGGGGATCGAGCCAGAGGTGGGGATCGTTGCCGAAGGCGGTCATCCGCTTCGTCGCCTCCTGGCGCAGGGGCTCGTCCCCATCGGGGGCGGGATGGTCCCTCCGCCACTCGGCCAGTCGGCGCAGATCCTCTGCCGTCGGATGGCCGGGGGCCATCCAAACGGTCTTTTCCCATCCGACAGGGAACGACGATGAACCCATTAGTCCGTTCTTGCTGGCGTCGGTGCGCGATGGAAAGAGCGGCTTGAACGCCTCGCTCGTATCAACGACCACGAGATGGGTCGATCCGAGGGTCGCCATGGCGTTGGGCAGCCAATCTTCCAGGCCGCAGCCGTTGACGATGAGGAGATCGGCCTGCGCGAGGGTCTGGAGATCGGCGGGGCTGGGGGTGAAGCCGTGAGGGCCAGAGGTCTCGCCCGTGAGCTGGGTAAGCGTGATGCGATCCCCGCCGATGGATAGCGCCGCCGCCGAGAGGGGGAGGAAGGAGGTGACGACCTTGAGCGGGGCCGACTGGGTAGCGGCCGTGAAAAGCATCAGGCCGAAAACGATCAGCGGGGCGGGCCGATGGCTCATGAAGGCATTACTGCCATGCTTTTTGGAGGACGGCGAGGTTGGAACGCATCCGGTCGAGGTAGCCGTCGGCGCTGGCGGGGCCGACTTCGAGGGTGTCGATCTGGGCGAGCCGGGCGCCGGTTTGTTCGGCGATGGTCTGGAGGAGCTTGGGCTCGTAGCCTTCCTCGGCGAAGACGACGCGGACGTGGTGTTGGTTGATCAGGTCGACGAGGTGGCCGAGCTCGCGGGGGGAGGGGGCCTTTTCGGGGAATTCCTCGACCGAGCCGAGGTAGTTCAGGCCGTAGCGGGCGGCGAAGTAGGGGAAAGCGTCGTGGAAGGTGATCAGGTCGCGGGAGGGGAGCTTGGCGAGTTCGGCGGCGTAGTCGGCGTTGAGCTGGTCGAGCTTGGCGAAGTAGGCCTGGGCGTTGGCGGCGTAGTAGGAGGCGTTGGCGGGATCGGCGGCCTGGACGGCGGCGAGGATGGTGGCGGCCTGCTGCTTGGCCAGGACCGGATCGAGCCAGGCGTGGGGGTTGGCGCCGTCGGCGGTCTTGGCGTCGGAGGGGCCGGAAAGTTTCAGCTCGGTGGGGTTTTCGAGGGGGGCGATCCCGGCGCTGGCGTCGATGACTTTCAAGTTGGGGTTACCGATCTTGTGGACGACGTCGTCGAGCCAGCCTTCCAGGCCGAGGCCGTTGACGATGAGGAGGTCGGCGTCGGCGATCTTGCGGAGGTCGCTCGGCTTGGGCTCGAATTCGTGGGGGCCGACGCCCTGGCCGGTGAGCTGGCTGACCTCGGCGCGGTCGCCGACGATGGAGAGGGTGGCGGCGGAGATGGGGAGGAAGGAGGTGACGATCCGGAGGGGGGCGGCCTGGGCGCCGAGGCCGAGGAGACCCAGGAAAAGAAGACCGAGGAGGGATTTCTTCATGCAAGCAACATGCATTAAGGAAGTTCCCGATGCAATTCCTATTTGCAAGCTGCTTGCTTTTAGGCCCGGAGGCTGGTGTGCTATATTACCCTTTAATCCTATGCCCACCGTACCCGTCACCATCGTCACCGGCTTCCTCGGCTCCGGCAAGACCACCCTCCTCAACCACATCCTGACCGGCAATCACGGCAAGAAGATCGCCGTGATCGAGAACGAGTACGGCGAGGTGGGGATCGACCACGATCTGGTCATCCAGGGGGACGAGGAGATCTTCGAGATGAACAACGGCTGCCTCTGCTGCACGGTGCGGGGCGACCTGATCCGCATCCTGGGGACGCTGATGAAGCGGCGGCAGAAGTTCGACTCGATCCTGATCGAGACGACGGGCCTGGCCGATCCCGGGCCGGTGATCCAGACCTTCTTCATGGACGAGGAGATGAAGGAGCAGCTGCGGGTCGACGCGGTGGTGACGGTGGTCGACGCCAAGCATCTGCTGCTCCACCTCGACTCGAGCGAGGAATGCCGCAAGCAGATCGCCTTTGCCGACGTGATCCTGCTCAACAAGACCGATCTGGTCTCGGCCTCCGATCTCGACCTGCTGGAACAGCGGATCCGGGCGGTCAACCGGCCCGCGAAGATTCATCGGACCCGGAACTCGGCGATCGATCTCGACCTGGTGCTCAATGTCGGCGCCTTCAATCTGGAGAACGCGCTCGATCTCGATCCGACGATCGCGGGGGAGCCGGCCCGCTTCGAGTGGGGCGGGCTTTATCAATTGGAGGCGGGGAATTATGAATACCGGTTGCGCAGTCCCGCCGACGCGGCGACGCAGACGCTGGCCTTTTTCCCCGTGACCGAGGTGAGCCATCACGGGCTCCATGAGGCGGAGCACCGCGCGGAGCATCTCTTCGAGCACGCCGCCGAGCCGGTGGCGCCGACCGGGGTGATCAATCCGGAGGAGACGCCGAGCATCCTGACGCCGTTGCCGAAGGAGGAGGCGATGTTCGTTCTCCATGTGCCGACCAGCGGAGCCTATGCGCTCTTCACCGAGCATGCGCCGGAGGAGACGGGGGCGCGGATCGTCCGCGATGGGCGGACCATCGAGCCGAAGGAGGGCCATGGGTTCGGCGGGCACGATCCGCATGCGGCCTGCGGGCATGACCATGGCCACGAGCATGGGCATTCTCATCATGAGCATGAGGCCGATATTTCCTCGGTGGGGATCGATCTGCCGGGGAATCTGATTCTGCCGGTTTTTGAAAAATGGATCGGGGAATTGCTGCGGACCAAGGGGGCCGATCTCTATCGCTTCAAGGGAATCGTCAGCATCGAGGGGCAGCCGAACGAGTTCGTTTTCCAAGGAGTGCATATGCTCCTCGACGGGCGGCCCGGCAAGCCGTGGGGCGAGCGGGTGCGGCGCAACCGGATGGTGTTCATCGGAAAGAATCTCGACCGCGAGGCGTTGAACGCGGGGGTGCAAGCGGCAGTTGCCTTGCTTCCGCCCGCCGCCTCGGTTTGAATCGGCCGATGGAACCCGCTGCCGCGCTCGCCAAACTCTCCGCCGCCCGTCCGCCCCGCTGGCGGTGGCGTGCGGAGGACTGCATCCACGATCTCCGCTGGGCCGCGCACGGGCATACCCTGGCGGTGGCCGCGCTGAGCGGGGAGATCGCGGTGCTCGACGGCACCACCGGCAAGCCGCGCTGGCGGGTGGCCGAGGCCCATCCGGGCGGGGCGCTCTGGTGCGCCTTCCATCCCAGCGAGGCGATCGTCGCCAGCGGCGGGCAGGACGGGGCGGCCAAGCTCTGGGACGCGAATACGGGGGCGCCGCTGCGGACTCTTTTTCAGGACCGGAAGCGGTGGGTGGAGCACGGCGGGTGGTCGGCGGACGGGGCTTTCCTGGCGACGGCGGCGGGGAAGGGCGTCACTTTTTGGAACGCGGCGGGGGAGAGCTGCGGGGCGGTGCCGGAGCAGAAGGGGACGGTCTCGGCGCTGGCCTGGCATCCGCGGTTGAGTCATTTGTTGATCGGTGCTTTCGGCGGGGTCTCGGTCTGGGAGCCGGGCAAGCCCGAGGCGCTCAGCCTGGCGGCCTGGCCGACCTCGATCCTGGCGGTGGCCTGGCGGCCCGACGGCGAGTGGATCGCGGCGGGCACCGGCGACGCCAGCGTGCAGACCTGGCGGGTGGGGACGGAGGAGACGTTGCGGATGGGCGGCTATGCGACCAAGGTGCGCGAGCTGGCCTGGCATCCGGGCGGCGATCATCTTTCGACCGGCGGCGGGTTCAATATCGTCTGCTGGGACTTCCGGGGCGCAGGGCCCTCCGGGAGCACGCCGCAGGAGTGGATGGGCCATTCGGAATTCGTCACCGCGCTGGCCGCCGATCCGGGCGATCCGGCGCGGCTCGCCTCGGCGGGGAAGGACCAGCTCCTCTTTCTCTGGAAGCTGGGGAGCGACGATCCGGTCTCGCTGCGGGCGATTCCGGAGAGCGTGCCGGTCTTGCTGGCGTGGCAGCCGGGGGTGAAGAAGGGGGCGAAGGAAACGGCGCTGGCGGTGGGTTGCGAAGGGGGCGAAGTGGTTCTCTTTAAGATTGCGGCTTGAGGCGATGGGGTCATAAAGAGGCCCCATGACTTTTTTTTCCGCGGTGGGCAGTTACGGTTCGGCGTGGCTGACGATTCTCTCCCGCTATTTTCCCGCCATCCTCTGGGGGGTGGCCATCGTCGCGGCGCTGACGGCGGTCGGCGCGGGGCTGCTGAAGTGGCTCTGGAACGGGACGGTGCCGGCGATTTTCCAGCTGCCGGCGTTGACCTTCTGGCAGGCGTTCCGGCTGCAGTTGATCGTGGCGCTCTTGTTGGGGAAGCTCTGGGCGCTTCCTTTTTCCTCCGGGTCGAACGGGGCGGCGCTGGCTTCGGGCGATGCCGATACGGGGACGCGGCTCTCGCAGGTGAACGATATTTTGTTGGAGGCGGAGCGGACGGAGCGGGCCGCCGATGCGCATTTGCGGGAGAGCCTGCGGCTGCTGGCGGTGTTGCAGCCGGCGGTTTCGGGGGGCGGCGGGACGGCTCCGGCGCCGTAAGCCTCAGGCGGCGGCCAACCGCCGGGATGCCGCCAGAGGGACGGCGCGGTTCTTAACGACCGCCTTCTTTGCGACGATGACGGGCTCGTGAGCCAGGGGTTTCCATGTAGCGCGCCCGCAAATATTGGCAATGGCCATTCACCAGGATGAAGATCCTCTGGGCCTCATGGGCGGAGAATCCGTCATTGTCGGCCAAGCTGACCGGATCGAGCCAGAACTTGGCTTCGGCATCGTCCCGGCCACAGGGATATGCGGCGGCTCGGTTCCCTCATGCGAGTAGAAATGAAAACGATCCCCGCTCTTGCGAAGAATCGTCGGCATTTCACAAGATGCCCTCGGCCTCGAGTTCCTCCAGGCGGCGGTCGTCTTCCTCGGGGATGATTTCGAGGACGGAGGGGAGCTCGAGGAGGACCTCCAGCGAGAGGGAGCCTTCCTCGCCGGGGAGGCCGCTGGTCTCGATGGCGCGGCGGCCCACGGTGAGGTAGATCCAGCTGAAGTGGGCCTGCTCGACGACGCGGAACTGGAGGGCGTCGTTGGCGAACATGATGTCTTTCGGCTCCTTGACCGAGAGGGTGAAGCCGGGGCCCTTGCCGGTGTGGGGGGCGACCTGCTCGACCTGTTGGAAACGGTGGAGCCAGATCTGGACGATGTCGCCGATGAGTTCGGGGGTGAGGGACTGGGAGAAGATGGCGACGTAGCCTTGGCTGATCATGGGGAAGGGAGATTTAGGATTCGAAGGGCCGGATTTCGCCGGAGGCGACCGACCATACCGCGTTCCCCGGGCCGGGGCAAGCGGGGGCGACGGTGCCGGCCTGGATGACCTGGGCCTCGGGCGGGAGGAGGGCCTCGAGGGTGAGCTTGCGGGCGGGGTCGAGGGGGGTGAGGGCGTCGTCGATCAGGAAGACGGGCCAGCGGCCCCGCGCTTCGCGGAGGTGGGCGGCCTCGATCAGGCGGAGGAGGAGGGCGGCGAGGCGCTGCTCGCCCTCGGAGCCGTAGCGGGCGACGGACTTGCCGTTCCAGGCGAGTTCCCATTCGTCGCGGTGGGGGCCGACCAGAGTGCGCTGCTGGCGGCGCTCGAGGGGGGCGAGGCGGGGCCAATCGATCTCGGCTTCAGCGCCGGGTTTCAGGCTGGGGCGGTAGCTGAAGCGGCAGACGGCGGCGCCACCGAAGAATTTCTCGAGGAGCGGGAGGGCGTGGCGGGCGGCGGCCTCGGCGGCGAGGAGACGGCCCCCGGTGACGATGGCGCCCTGGGCCAGGAGCTGGGCGGTGAGGACTTCGCCGACGGCGGGGTCGAGGGCGCCCTGGCGGAGCCAGGCGTTGCGCTGCTTGAGGACGGCGTTGTAGCGCTGGACGGCGACGAGGTGGGCGGGGGCGGCGGCACTGCGCAGGCTGTCGAGCCAGGCCTGGCGCTTGGCCGCCGGGCCCCGGACGAGGGCGCCGTCCTCGGAGCTGAAGAGGACGGTGGGGAGGCGGCCCCAGAATTGGCTCAGGGGGACGGTCTTGTCGCCGTCGACGCTCCATTCGCGGGCGCCGTCCTCCCATTTGAGGGCGAGGCGTTCTTCCTTTCCCTCGTGGCGGTCGACGGCCTCGAGGGCGAAGCCGTGGCCGGGCCAGCGGGCCAGCTCGCGGGGCTGGCCGGTGCGGAAGGAGCGGAGGCGGCTGAGGGTGTAGATGGCCTCGAGGATCGAGGTCTTGCCCCGGCCATTGGCGCCGACCAAGTCGTTGCGGCCCGGGGCCGGTTCCCACTCGATGCGGGGGTGGCAGCGGAATTCGAAGAGCCGGAGCCGCGCGAGCATCGGGGGATCTTGCCGGGATGCGGAGAAAGTTCAACCATCGCGCCGACTAGAAACAGGCTCTCGATTGCCGAACGGGAAATCGGCGCTTATTTTAAAGGTCATGCCGACTTGGAATGCCGATCAATATCTCCGCTTCGCCGATGAGCGGACCCGTCCCTGCCGCGATCTGGTTGCCGCGATTGCGCTGGAGAAGCCCCGGCGGATCGTCGATCTCGGCTGCGGGCCGGGGAACAGCACCGCCGTGTTGGCGGCGCGCTGGCCGGAGGCGGAGATCGAGGGGCTCGACAGCTCGGAGGAGATGATCGCGGCGGCGCGGAAGGCGGCGCCGGAGGGAAGCTGGACGGTCGGTGATATTGCGGCCTGGAAGGCGGCGGAGCCGGTCGATCTGGTGTTTTCGAACGCGGCACTCCATTGGGTGCCTGATCATGCGGGGCTCTATCCCCGGCTCTTCGCCCAAGTGGCGGCGGGCGGGGCGCTGGCGGCGCAGGTGCCGATCAATCTCGACGCGCCCGCCCATCGAGCGATGCGGGAGCTGGCGGGGAGCGAGCGATGGCGCTCCTATTTTCCGCAGCGGGTCCGGGAGTGGCATTCCTTTCCCAGCGGGGTTTATTACGATCTGCTGGCGAAGGAGGCGGCGCGGATCGATTTCTGGGAGACCGAATATCTCCATGTCCTGGCCGGGACGGAGGCGATCGTCGATTGGTACAAAGGGACCGGCCTGCGGCCTTTCCTCGACAAGCTGCCCGGCGAGGCGGAGCGGGCGCGGTTTCTCACCGATTACGGCGAGGCGCTCCGCCCGCTCTATCCGGCGCGGGCCGACGGGCGGGTGATTTTCCCGTTCCGTCGGCTGTTCCTGATCGCCTATCGCTGAGCCTCAGGCTGCTTCCGCCCGGTCGGTCGGCGTGATCCAGAGGTGGAGGAGCTGGTGGCGGCGGAGGACGGTCAGCCGCGAGGTCTTTCCGGGCTCGCGGAGGACGAGGAGGCGGTGGAGCTCGTGGACGGAGCGGAGTTCCTCGTGGTCGAGCCAGATGAGGAGGTCGTCCCGCTCGACGCCGGCGCGGGCGGCGGCGGAATCGGGGGTGATCTCATGGACGAGGATGCCGGTCCGCTGCCGGAGCTGGTGGAAGCGGGCCACCTTCTCGTGAATCGGTACGTCCTGCCCGGCGACGCCGATGTGGGCGCGGCGGATGTGGTGGTCCTTGATCAGCCAGCTGGCGATGAACTCGGCGGTCTTGCTGCCGATGGCGAAGCAGATCCCCTGGGCCGAGGCGATGATGGCGGTGTTGACCCCGATGACCCGCCCGCGCGCATCGAGGAGCGGGCCGCCGGAGTTGCCGGGGTTGAGCGCGGCGTCGGTCTGGAGGACGTTGTCGATCAGCCGCCCGGTGCGGGCGGGGAAGGTCCGGCCCAGGGCGCTGACGATCCCGGCGGTGACGGTGTTGTCGAAGCCGAGGGGATTGCCGATGGCGATGGCGATCTGGCCGACGCGGACCCGGCCCGAATCGGCGAAGCGGATGTGGGGCAGGCCGGGGAGATCGATCCGGATCACGGCGAGATCGGTGTCGGGATCGTCGCCGATCAATTCGGCGCGGGTGACGCGTCCGTCGGCAGTCCGCACCTCCAGCCGCTCGGCCCCGTGGACGACGTGGCTGTTGGTCATGACGAACCCGTCCGGCGAGATCAGGAAGCCCGAGCCGCTGCCGCCCTGGTGGCCGTTCTTCGCTTCGGCGCGGATGTGGACGACGGCGGGACCGGCGGCCTCGACCGCCGCGATGACGGCGCCGGAATAGGCGTCGAGCAGGGCGGCGTCGGAGAGGGGCTGAGGCTGGGGTTCCGCGCCTCCGGGCTCCGCCGGAGGGGTGTCGGAAGGTTCGATGTTCATAGAACTAAGATACGCAGGTACTCCCGGTTTGCAAATCGGGGCCGTGAGCAGCGGCGACCGCGAACGTTTGCGTCAATAGTGAGGAAGGATCCCTTTTCCAGCAGTATCATCATCGATGAGCCAAATTACACCTCGGGAACCATTACCGTGAATGGAACCCTGGTGACTTATTCCAATCAGCTTCCCTTCAGCGGCACTTTTTCCGTTGTCGTCGGGAACAACGCCACCCTTGGGTTCATAGCGGGAGGCTTGCAGGCGACCAACACTCAAGTGTTGACCCTGGGTTCCGGGGATTCCCTTTATGAGTCAGGAGGGAATAGTAACATTACAAATGTCTTCAATATTCAAAGCGGGGGCACTCTCAGCCTGACCAACCAAAGCGCTCCCAACACCCTGATCGGTGGACTCAGCCCTTTTTATATCGCCCAGATCGATGGCAGCTCGGTTTTCGAGTCGGGAGCCATTCTTTCCGCAGACATAAACCTGGAAGAAGGGCTCGGCCAAGCACCCGATTTTTATGGCTATCCGGTTTTACAGGTAAATGGAAATCTGGCTCTGGGTTTAGGAACTATTCTTGATTTGAACGTCTCCTCAGACGGGCCTTCGGCTATAGACACTTTTGCCCCCTTCATTACTTACAGCGGAACCCTCAGCGGGAATTTCGTTTCCAATGGGGTTGCCATCCAGAATGACACCCCTTTCACCCTCAACGGGGACACCGTGGAAATCGATTACGGTACCGGCACGAATTCCGCAATAAGCGTTGAAATTCTTTCCGTTCCCGAGCCATCCACCTGCGCCTTGACGGTCTGTGGCCTGTCACTCGTTTTAATGATCACGCTACGAAATAGATTTTCTAAAGCTTGAGCGGATCATCTGCGCGAAGCTCCATTATGGAGCTTGAGGCGATGTCTGATTGGGCTTTAGGGGCGGCGCGGGTAAATCGATAAGGCTGCTGGCTCTGATAAAGGACCAAGCGGGTGCGAGCGATTTCCGCCTGCTCGGGATTCATGGGCCAAATCAGCCATTCGTGTCAGGTCTATACTTTTACAATCACGTCACATCGGAATGAGATTATGAATGTAGAAGAGTATGGACCTGACACCTAAAGACGATGATGACCCAAAGAAAGCGTCAATGGACGTGATCAAACACGGCCCGCAGCACCTCACCGATGAGAATGGCGATGCCAAAGCCAAAGGCGACACGGAACACCATCCAAGAGTGGATGGATTCGCGTGTCACCGAATCGAAATCGCCCCGGGCAAGATCGATGGCGGTCTCATTGAACGCGGCATTCGGAACTGCCGCAGCGACGTGGGCGAGGATCGCCGCTACCCCAGTCCGCGAGAATGGTTTAATCCTGAAAGTCAGGCCCTTGCCCTCCTGATCGACCAGCGTCAGTTTCGCTGCCGGGAGGGCGGTGACGTAGACCTGGGCAACCGTCTCAAGGTTGATGTACCGCTCGGCAAAAAGTGAACGGTGAACGATGATTTCCGGGCGCAGGGTCACTGACGAGGAACAGGCTATCCACACCGCCACCGGATAACAGGCGCAGAGTGCCAGGCCGGTCAAGGGCTGACTACTAGACGGGGAGAGGCAAGTGAGTCCCGCAAGAACAAAGGGCGCCCAGAGAATCGAAAAAACGACGACGGTGGTTGGGGACGTCCGGACGGTAAGATCGTGCTGAAGAGTCAGGGGCATATGACGGGATTATCCGGATTGATCGGGCTTACCAGGCCGGCAAGACGCCTACGCCATCGTCCGGCGGCAGGTTTTCCAAAGGGGTCAAAAAGAGATCCGTCCTCACTATTGACACAAAAGATTCGAGATATGTCCCTTTCCCCATAGCAGCCGCTCAGCAGACCCTTCTCAAACTTTCGAGACGGGCGCGGGGACTGCTGCCGGGTCGACGGCTTCGACGTTGACGGAGAGGAAGAGGGAGTGGGAGCCGCCGCCGGTGAGGGAGCCGCGGATCAGGCTGACGTCGCTGTAGTCGCGGCCCCAGCCGATGGTGATGTAATCCTCGTTGATCAGGCGGTGGTTGGTCGGGTCGATATCGACCCAGCCCTGGCCGGGGCAGAAGAGGGAGACCCAGGCGTGGGAGGCGTCGGCGCCGAAGAGGCGGGGCTGGCCGGGCGGGGGCTCGGTGCGGAGGTAGCCGCTGACGTAGCGGGCGGCGAGGCCGAGGGTGCGGAGGCAGGCGATCTGGAGGTGGGCGAAGTCCTGGCAGACGCCCTTGCGGCTGGCGAACATCTCGGCCAGCGGGGTGCCGACGTCGGTGGCGGCTTTGTCGAAGGTGAATTCCTTGTGGATCCGGCCCGCGAGGTCGAGCGCGCCTTCGAGGAGGGGGCGGCCCGGGGGGAAGCTCGGCTCGGTCCATTCCCGCAGGACGGCCAGGCGCGGGGCGTAGTGGGAGGGGTAGAGGAAGGCGCGGGGATCGGGATCGCCGAGGGCGAGGAGCTGGGCGGCGGCCTTTTCCCACGGGACGGTCTGGGCGGGGACGGGCGCGGGGCGCGGGTCGAGCTCGACGCGGCTGAGGCATTTGATGTGGAGGCCGACGTGGCTCTCGCCGATCATGAATTCGGCGACCTCGTTGCCGAAGTAATCGAGCCGCTCGGAGAAGCTGGTGGGATTGGGGATGAACTCGAAATGGGAGGCGAGGACCCGCTGCCAGGGGAGGGAGCGGGGCTTCATGTGGAGGAGGTGCTGGGAGAGGGGGACGGCGCTGCGGTAGCGGTATTCGGTCCAATGGAAGACGTCGAAGATCATGGCGGGCGACGGTTTGGCCGGGTCAGACGGTTTCCGGCAGGTCGGCGGCGACGCGGCTGGCCAGGCTGACGGAGGAGGCGTGGAGGTGGGTGAAGAACCGCTGGGTGATCCCGGTGGAGAGCTCGAGCATGGCCTCCTCGAGGGTGGCGAAGAGAGCCGGATCGAGGGCGTTGACATCGAGGAGGAGGACCTCGGTGAGGTGGCGGAAGACGAGCCGTTCCTCGGGGAGCTTGAGGGCCGCGTCGGCGTCGCGCGGGAGGGCGGTGAGGTTGTCGAGGATGCGGGCGAGCTGGCTGGCGAGGGAGCGGGGGGCGCTCTCGTCGCAGAGGAGGAGCTCGAGGACGGGGAGGCGCCGGACGCCGGTGTATTTCTGCCGGTAGGCGACGCCGGCGTCGAAGACGTCGAGGAGGATGTCGAAGAGGGCGGCGCCCTGGGTCCGCCGGGGGGCGCACGATTCGGCGATCAGGCTGGCGCCGTAGATGACCCGCTCGATCCGCCGCCCGAGGTCGAGGAAGCGCCAGCCGTGGCCCTGGACCATGTTTTCGGCGAGGACGCCGTTGAGCGCGGAGTGGTGGAGGATGACCTGGCTGAGGTGGAATTCCATTTCCCCATCGTCCTTGGCGGGGAGGAGGTCGGGGAGCTGGTTGACGATCCGCCAGGCGTCGGCGGTGATCTGGTCGCGGACGGCGGTGGCGGTGTCGCGGAGTCCCTGGAGGATATCGACCAGGCTACCGGGCTGGGCCGGATCGACCATCTCGGCGGCGAGCCAGGCGCCGAGCTGGGGGGCGTCGGCCTCGGCGGGGAGTTCGGGGATCTGGCCGAAGGCGAGGAAGGTGCGGAGGATGGGGAGGGCATCGGCGATCTCGAGCTCGCCTTGGGGCCCGAAAAGTCCTTTCAAGGCGGTGCGGGCCATTCGGGCGGTGAATTCGGCCCGCTCGGCGTAGCGGCCGAGCCAGAAGAGGTTGTCGGCGACGCGGCTGGTGAGGCCGGAACTGGCCCGCTGGGGATCGGGTTCCTCGACCGGGGCGGCGGGCGGAGGAGCGGGGACGACTTCCTTGCCGCCCGGCGCGGGCGCGGGAGCCTGGATGGGGGCAGCCGCCTCGGGCTCGGCCTGATCGACCCAGGTGTCCTTGCCGCCGCCGCCGCGCTGGACGAGGACGCCGGTGCTCGAGGTCTCCTCGGCGATCCGGGTGAGGCCGCCGGGCATGACGACGTAATCGTCCCCGACCCGGACGGCGAAGACGCGGAGGATGACGGGGCGGGGTTCGAGATGGCCTGGGCCCGGAGTTTGGTTCTGGCTCTGGGATTGGGATTGTCCCCCCTGGCTTTGGGCGGCCGCGGTCCCGTTGCCATTCCCATTAAAATCGGGGCATTGGGAAAGGCGGACGAATTCCTGGGCGACCCAGAGCTCGGGATGGCGGGTGATGACGCCTTTGAGATAGTCGCGGGTCGCCTTGCGGGTGGGGATCTCGCCGGGGAAGCTGAAGGCAGGATCGAGGGCGAGGCCGTGGAGGTTGTCGAGGACGTAGCGCTGCTCGGCGGGCTGGCCGCACCACCAGGTGGCCACGGAGGGCATGAGGAGCTTCTCGCCGAAGAGCCGCTCGCAGAGCTTCGGCAGGAAGGCGCCGAGGGCGGGGCATTGGACGAGGCCGCTGCCGAGGGCGTTGGCCAGGGTGACGGTGCCGGCGCGGACGGCGTTCATCAGGCCGGGGATGCCGAGGAGCGATTCGTCGCGGAATTCGAGCGGGTCGCAGTAGTCGTCGTCGACGCGGCGCAGGAGGACGTCGACCCGCTGGAGGCCCTGGAGGGTCTTGATGAAGACGGCGCCGCCACGGACGGCGAGGTCCTGCCCCTCGACCAGCGGGATATTGAGCTGGCGGGCGAGGTAGGCCTGCTCGAAGTAGGTCTCGTTCTTCGGGCCCGCCGTGAGCAGGGCCACCGTCGCGGGGACGCCGGGGCGGGGGGAAAGGGCCTCCAGCGATTCCTTCATTTTCCGGAAGAAGCCGCTCAGACGGGCGATCCGGGCGGTGCGGAAGATTTCCGGAAAGATGCGGGAGGAAACGATCCGGTTCTCCAAGGCGTAGCCGACGCCGGAAGGAGCCTGGGTCCGGTCGGAGAGGACCCACCAGCCGCCGTCGACCCCGCGCGCCAGATCGACGGCGTAGACCAGGAGCCGGGCATCGTGGGGGACGGGGACGCCGACGCAGGGGCGGAGGTAGGCGCCGTTCCCCAGGATGAGGGCGGGCGGGATCAGGCCCTCGCGGAGGAGGGTCTGCGGACCGTAGAGGTCGTTGAGGAGGGCGTTGAGCAGGCGGCCCCGCTGGCGGACGGCGGCGGAGATGGTCTCCCATTCCCCGGCGGGGATGCGCAGGGGGATGGGGTTGAGCTCCCAGGAGCGGAGGGGGCCGGCGCCCCCGGCGTTGTAGGCGACGCCGCTGTCCCGGAGGATCCGGCGGGCCTGGCTCCAGCGGCGGGAGATCTCGGCGGGACCGAGCTTGGCGAAGTAGGAGAGGATCTCCTTCCAGTGGGGACGGACGGCGCCGTTGTCGGCGAGGAGCTCGTCGTAGAGGGCCGGGGTACCCCCGCGGCGCTGGTAGCCGAGGAGGTCGTCGGGAGCAGGAGGGGCGGCAGGGGTGGGCGGCATCGGAAACTCGGGGCGTCTTCTAGTGTCGTTCTCTTTCTTCGGACCTGCGGACCGTGCCAGTGACGCTAGCGTCAAACGGGACGGTTTCCTAATTTTTTTCGATGCTTTCAGCCCGCTTCGCAGCCGACTCCGCCACGAACCTACAAGAACCTACAGGACATTGCTTCCGCGAAGCGTGCGCGGGTCCGTACCTTGCGGGCGCTTCGCCCGCCATCAGGAATGCCTGCGCGATAGCGCACGTCCTTCCCTAGGAAACTAACTGGCATGGCCGGGAGGCAATCCAGGGGGGCGACAGCCCCCTTGGAAGCGGCCTCACCATCTCCCCCTTGCATCCCGGCCTGCCCATATCTCAACGCGTTAGATCTACCGATGATACGCTCCACCTGAAACCCAAGAGCCCGCTCTCCCGCGCCCCTGCGTCCGAGCGGGGGCCAGGGGCGCAGCCCCAAAGAGCGGCACCGATTGAGCCATTCTTTGCACGCACCCGCTCCGCCTTATCGGCAACCTGCCAGCAAACCCCCAATAACCACCCCCTTTTACCGACATTGCCCAACAACAACTCGCGATTTCTCATTTTTCAGCGCCCTTGTTCGCTATTCGCTTGCAACTTCTTCCCATCCTGTATGATTTCTAACCGCATTGTCGGCAGTTCCTTAG
>FSXI01000298.1_pt1 | contig 15605 bp, 14 predicted proteins | sample 1638251 | NCBI WGS metagenome assembly FSXI01 (sample SAMEA3914788, study PRJEB12502) | metagenome | biome: forest; material: soil | place: Canada | collected 2011-07-03 | depth 0.1 m | reverse complement strand
GGCGGCGTCGCCGGCGTCCCCGGCTCCAGCTTCTTCCGCGAACCGGTCCACGATTTCATCCGCTTCCACTTCGCCAAGCGCGAGGAGACCCTCCGCGCGGCGGGAGAGAAATTGGTCGAGGCGCTCGGGAGCGGTGCTTTGCGGCGATGAGCAAAAACAGCTTTCGCGTCGATGGCAGCGCCAGTGTCGGGTGGATCCATGCGAGAGGATTGGCCCAACTTACTGCCACACCTGAAACACTGAATCTTTCAATCATCCTGCTTGGCGAGTATCAATTCACTCCCGGGAATGTCGTTGCGATCACTCGTTATGCAATTTTTCCCTGGTGGGGTATGGGAATTCGAATTCAACACACCGTTGCCGATTATCCCGAGCGGATTCTTTTTTTGAGCTGGCGAGGCCCAGCCAAATTACTTGCGGGAATTCACGACGCAGGCTTTGAGGGCAAGGCCCCTTTGATTTCAATGCCGATTCGGAAAGGCTTACCGATCCGTTGGCAGGCAATTTTCGGCATCGCCCTCCTCGCGACCGGTTGCGCTTACCTGGGAAGCTTGGATTCCCAATTTGCGCCGCCTTTAAAGATAGCCCCGGCATTCCTCTTTGTTGTCGCCGTTCTTCGCAGCGTCTTCCTTCAGCGTTTGATTCTCAGACCAGGCCGCTCTATCGGTGAACTTAAGCCTTTACTCAACCTATTGTGCTTCGTCTTTGGCATTCTTGCATTGGTATTCCTAATCGTTTCCTTTTGCGGAGCCTGGAAACATGAAGGAGGAGCTTGGATCGCTCGCTGAGAAGGCGCGTGAATTCAAGCGCTCTTCAGGTTTCTTTCGACTTTCGCCAAGTTCGCAACTCCATCACCCCCGGCAACGCCAGCCCCACCCAAAGCGCCAGCGCCAGCCATACCGGGAGATCGGTGTACCAGAGGGCGTTCACCGCGATGACTCCGTAGACCGGGATCACCACGGCGAGCGGGGCCTCCATGGGGAGAGCCTTGCGCGCCGCCACCGCCAGGCCGAGCCAGGCCGCTCCGGTCACCAGCGCGGTCAACCCCGCCCACTGGGCCAGGAGCAGGCTCCCTTCCTGAAAGAAAAGGAGCGCCCCAAGCGCCATCACCGCGCCCAGCGGAAAGACGAAGCGGAGCGGGCCGACCGAGCGGGAACGGCGCTCCAGCAGCCACCAGAGCCCCGCCGTCAACACCGTCGCCGCCGCCAGCGAAAGCGCTCCCTGCCCCGGCGTCCAGGCGGCGGCAAACTTTGGCCGGGCGGCGGTCCAGAAGAAGGCCGCGATCACGGCGATCCGGAAAATCCATCGCCCCCGCGGCGGAAATGCGGCAGCGGGAAACGCCAGCACCCCCGCCGCCAAAGCGAGAAGGCCGATCCATTGCGTGGTGGTGACCGGCGGCAACGGCGGCCATCCGGCGAGCGCCACGCCACCGATAAAGAGGGCGACAGCCATCACCCCCGCCAGCACGAGCCCCGCCCGCTTCCCTCCCCAGCGCCGCAGGCCGAGGGCGGCGAGGAGAACGAACAAGGCTGGAGCGGCCAAGCCGAGAAGGGCGGTGGAAAGGAGCGGGTTCATGATGACGATCCCCTTGTTTCAGGAGCCAGCCGCTCAGGGCTGGAGAATCCCTTCAATGGCAATGGTCAGCTCGACGTCGTCGGTGATCGCCGGGAGGAAGGTCTTGATGCCGTAATCGCTCCGCTGAATCGTGAAGCGGGCCTCGCCGCCGATCCTCACTTCGCCCTGGGGGCCCTTGCCGGTGCCGATGAAGGTGACGGGAACGGTCAGCGACTTGGTCACGCCGTTGAGAGTGAAGTCGCCGGTGACCTGGAAGTTCTTGGCGTCGACCGCCTGGACCGATTTGGTGGTGAAGGTCGCGGTGGGGAACTGCTGGGCGTTGAAGAAATCGGGGCTGCGCAGGTGCTTGTCGCGGGCGTCGTTATGGGTGTCGACACTGCCGGTCTTCACCTCGATGTCGAAAACGTCGTTGGCGGGGTTGGCGGCGTCGAAGACCACCTTGCCGGAGACATCGTCGAAACGGCCATAGACGTTGCCGATGCCGAAGTGGCCGACCTTGAACAGGAAGAAGGAGTGGACCGGATCGACCGCGTAGGTCTCGGCATGGGAGGCGATGGCCGACGCCAGAATCAAGGCGGCGGAGAGAAGGAGTTGTTTCATGGGGCGAACGCTATCATTCGCGGCGCGGTTTCGGCCAAGACCTCCTTTGTTGGATGAGAAGTCCTTTTGGGTATACTAAAACCCTCCGTTTCCGGGGCTATTTTTCCGCCAGGAGGGCCTCGAGATCGAGGGGGCGGGTGTGCATGGCGAGTTCGCCCTGCGGGGAGCGCGGCCAGTCCTCGCGGGGGCGGTCGCGGTAGAGCTCGACGCCGTTCTGGTCGGGATCGCGCAGGTAGAGCGCCTCGCTGACGCCGTGGTCGGCGGCGCCGTCGAGCGCGATGCCGGCCCCGATCAATCGGCGGAGGGCGTCGGCGAGCGCGGCGCGGTCAGGGTAGCGGAGGGCGAGATGGAAGAGGCCGGTGGTGCCGGGCGCGGGCGGCGGACCGCCGGCGCTTTCCCAGGTATTCAAGCCGATGTGATGATGATAGCCCCCGGCGCCGATGAAGGCGGCCTGATTGCCGAACCTCTGCTGCAGCTCGAAGCCGAGAACGCCGCAATAGAAGGCGAGGGCGCGATCGAGATCGGCGACCTTGAGATGGACGTGGCCGATATCGACGCGCGGGTCGAGGGAGTGAGGAACGGACATAACCGTCAAGATACAGGAGAAGCAAAGCCGCTCAAGAAACCGGCAACATCATTTCCCCTTGCCCACACGCGGAAGAGGTTCAACTTAAAGAAATGAGAGGCCTCTGCCCCTTGGCCCCAGCGCTCGCGCTGGAGCTTTGCCTCCTGGCCGCTCCCCGCCTCCCGGCCCAAACCGATCCCGCCCCCTTCGATGTCCGGCCCTACACCGCCTCCTTCGTCTCGATCGAGGGGGACCCGCGCAACGGCATCGGCTTCGTCGCCCAGTTCAAGGACGGCTTCTCCCTGGTGACGGAGGCGCGGGTGATCGACGGGGAGACCCGCTTCGCCGCCCGGACGGGGAGCGGGACACCGATCCGCGAGGAACGCCTCTTCTTCGCCGACAACGCCGACCTCGTCCGGATCGACGACGCCAAGCTCGCCTCCGGCCCCGGCCTGACGATCGCCGATCCGGTCGACGGGCTGGTCAACATCGGCGACGAGGTGGTGGTGCTGGGGAACAACAACGGCAGCGGCACGGCGGTGCCGATCCCCGGCAAGGTGACCGCGATCGGGCCCGACGCCGTCGACATCGACGCCCCTTTCGCCCCCGGCGACTCGGGCGGCCCGGTGATCCACCTGAAGACGGGAAAGGTCATCGGCGTCGCCGCCTATCTCCGCATCCGGCAGATGGAGCCCGGGCCGGACGACGGATCGGGCGCCGCCGTTCCCGGGCTCCAGGTGATCGAGCGGCGTTGCGCCTACCGTCTCGATACCATCGCCCATTGGAGCGAGGTCGATCCGCAGACCTTCGCCCGCGAGGGGACGGCGATCTCGGCCCTGGCGCTGCGGACCCGCTGGCTGGCCCGGCTCTCCGACGATCTCGATACCCACGGCGCCGTCCATTACGACGATTATCTTCAGGAGGGCAACCCGCTCCGCGATCTCGTCGGCCGGTTCCGCGACGACATGATCGACCGGAAGAGCAACGGCGGGACCTTCCTCGAGACCAAGCAGAACTTCCTCCTCTTCGCCGCCGACGACTGCGGCAACGACATCTTCTCGCTCCGTCCGCAGACCTTCACCCTTCCCTATTACCAGCGAAGGCTGCAGCAGTTGATCCGCGAGCGGCAGGAGCTGTCGGCGTTCTTCAACGCGCTTTCCGCAAGGCAGGACGAGGAGGAGGGATTCAACAGCCAGTTCCGCAGGCGCGTCGAGGGGACCTGGACGCCGGTGCCGGAAAATGAATACCCGGCGGATTATCCTCCGCTCACGCCGACGCCGATCCTGGTCATCCCGTGGGGACGGAGTGGCTATCCTTACCACCCGAATCCGGGGGGGACTAATTCGATTCCCCCGGGGTGGCATCATTGAGAAAAGAGTTGCGAACAAAATCTATAGACTTTTAACCAATTGGCGATAAGATCGGTTTCCACCTCTTATGGCCATCCATCCCGACATCGTCTCGACCATCGGCAAAACCCCTCTCATCAAGCTCAACCGGCTCACCTCGGGCCTGCATGCCACCGTCGCGGTGAAGGGGGAATTCTCCAATCCCCTCGGCAGCGTCAAGGACCGGATCGGCATCGCCCTGATCTCCGCCGGGGAGCGCGACGGATTGGTCGGGCCGGGGACGACGATCATCGAACCGACTTCGGGCAACACCGGCATCGCCCTCGCCTTCGTGGCGGCGGCCAAGGGCTATAAGCTGATCCTCACCATGCCCGAGAGCATGAGCCTCGAACGCCGCACCCTCCTGGCGTTGCTGGGAGCCCAGCTCGTCCTCACCCCCGCCTCCGAGGGGATGAAAGGGGCGATCTCCCGCGCCGAGGAGCTGCAGCGGACCACCGAGCGCTCGTGGATTCCCCAGCAGTTCAACAATCCCGCCAATCCTGAGATCCATCGCCGGACCACCGCCGAGGAGATCTGGGCCGACACCGAGGGGAAGGTCGATATCCTCGTCTCCGCCGTCGGCACCGGCGGCACCATCACCGGCGTCAGCGAGGTCCTCAAGGAGCGCCGCAAGGGCTTCCAGGCCATCGCCGTCGAGCCGAGGGATTCTCCCGTCATCACCCAGACCCGCAGGGGCGAGCCGCTCAAGCCCGGCCCCCACAAGATCCAGGGTACCGGCGCGGGCTTCGTCCCGAAGAATCTCAACGTTCAGATCCTCGACGAGGTTATCACCGTCAGCAACGAGGACGCCATCGCCACCGCCCAGCGGCTGGCCAAGGAGGAGGGCATCCTCGCCGGAATCTCCACCGGCGCCAACGTCTGGGCCGCGATCCAGGTCGCCAAGCGGCCCGAGAGCAAGGGCAAGCTGATCGTCACCATCGGCTGCAGCACCGGCGAGCGCTACCTCAGCACCGCCCTGGCCGACGAGGCCCGCAAGTCGGTCGGCGGCTGACCCTCCCCCTCATGAGCACCTACGCCCATCCCGAAGCCCTGGTCGATACCGCCTGGCTGGCCGACCACCTCCACGATCCCGATCTCCGCGTCGTCGAGAGCAACGAGGATGTCCTCCTCTACGACACCGGCCACCTCCCCGGCGCGGTCCACATCGATTGGCGGCGCGATCTCCAGGACGAGCTGATCCGCGATTACATCAGCCCGGAGCAATTCGCCCGGGTGGCCCGCGCCAACGGCATCGGCCGCGACACCACCGTGGTCTTCTACGGCGACAAGGCGAATTGGTGGTCGGCCTACGCCCTCTGGGCCTTCCGCCTCTTCGGCCACACCCAGGTGAAGCTCCTGAACGGAGGCCGCGCCAAATGGATCGCCGAGGGCCGCCCGCTCACCCGCGAGGTGCCGCAGTATCCCGATTCGCTCTATCCCGTCCCGCCCAAGCGGCATGACGGGACCATCCGCGCCTTCAAGGCGGAGACGCTGGCCCAGAGCCAGGCGGGCAAGCCGCTGATCGACATCCGCTCGCCGGGCGAGTTCCGGGGCGAGATCACCCACATGCCCGAATATCCGCAGGAAGGCGTCCTCCGGGGCGGCCACATCCCCGGCGCCCGCAACGTCCCCTGGAAGACGGCGGCGAACGACGACGGCACCTTCAAATCGGCCGACGAGCTGCGCCAGATCTACGTCGAGAACCTCGGCCTCAAGCCCGAGGACGAGACCATCGTCTATTGCCGGATCGGCGAGCGGTCGAGCCACAGCTGGTTCGTCCTCACCTACCTGCTCGGCTTCGGCAAGGTCCGCAATTACGACGGCTCCTGGACCGAGTGGGGGAACAGCGTCCGCGTTCCCATCGAGCGGGGGAATTGAATCTCCCCATCCCGGCGCGGAACGGGTTTGAGATTGCCGCAACCATAAGAACTATGGTTGTATAGGACGCTCCACCCTATCGACCATGCTGACTAAACGAGGCAAATACGCGCTGCGGGCCGTGATCTACCTAGGACGCCACCGCGAGCGCGGGCCGGTCCTCATCCAGGAAATCGCCGAAAAGGAGCAGATCCCCAAGAAATTCCTCGAGGCGATCCTCCGCGATCTCCGCAACGAGGGGATCCTCCAGAGCAAGATGGGCAAGGGCGGCGGCTACCAACTGGCGGTCGCCCCCAACAAGATCACCCTGGGCGAGATCATCCGCACCATCGACGGCCCGCTCGCGCCGATCCCCTGCGCCAGCCAGACCGCCTACGCCCCCTGTTCCGATTGCCCCACTGTCGAGGCCTGCATGATCCGCGCGGTGATGCGCGATGTCCGCGACGCCAGCGCCGGCATCCTCGACGGTACCACCATCCAGATGCTCCTCGACCGTTCCGCCGCCCTGGAAGCGGAGACCAAGCGGACACTCCATTTCGATATTTAGGCGGTTCGACTTTTTGCGATTTTTTCCTATCCTTCTTCCATGAAGGTTCTGGCCTGGGGAAGAGCGGGGATCGGCTTGGCCGGGGTATTCCTGGCGGCAATTGGCGTCACCGCCATGACAGCGCACCTCTGCTCGGTGGCACTGTTCGTGGAAATCGCGCCTCGTTCCTTTTTGGGGAATGGCTCGGTCCCACGTTTCCACCTTGCTCTACTCCAAACGGGCATTGGAATAGGTTTGATGATTCTCGCCTCCCAGATATTTCAACGGCTGCCTTCATTTGCATGTGAGGCTCCTCGAAACTTTCTTCGCATCGGCATCACTCTCTTGGGATTCTGGCTGGGCTTGGTCTTTGCGATCGTAACCATCCGAGGCCTTCGTTATGGAAATGCTCCCTGGCAATTCTGGATGACCGACGGAGTGGGACTGGCAACCGCACTGCTATTCTTGGGAAAAGCGCGTACGATAGCCCAATACATCCTCACCACTCGCTCCGCCAATATCGTTTCGATCCCCTTGTGAAACGTCCCGCCAAGCCCTAAGCTTCCCCATGACTTGGGATCAATTGCGCGACCTCCTCCATAAGGCGCTGACCACCGCCCCCGAATTCGGCCACACCGAGGACGAGCTGGCCGAGATTCTCCTCTCCGGCGACGACGCCCTCGACGACTTCGACGAGGAGGCCGAGCCCGGGCTGCGCGCCGCCGTCCGCATGTACGTGCGGCAGGAAAGATGGCCCGAGTTGAGCCCGGTGGAGCGGACCTGCCTCCGCTACCGCCTCTCGATCTCGATCGATTACGCCACCTTCCTGGCCGATGCCGTCAAGGTGCCGTCGCTCGGCGTCGGCCAGCCGACGCTGGAGGAGGAGGATCTCATCGAATGGGTGATCTGCGAGGCCTGGGAGAACAACGGCTACGCCCTGATGCGCGACGTGATCGAATCGTACGCGCGGGGCCGCTACGGCGAAGAGGAAGCGGAGCCCGAGCTCGGCCTGGAATCGTAGGCGGGACCTAGAGCCTTTCCTGTTTAAGCAAGCTCAAGACATAGCTCCCATCGAGGTTAGAGATCGAGTCTGAGCCAGGGTCCAAGGGGGCGCAGCCCCTTTGCGTCGTACAAGCTGCCCCCGTGCATCCCGGCCCGCCCAAGCTCAATGCGCCAGATCTTCTCGGGATAACACCACCTGAAACCCACGAGCCCGCTCTCCCGCGCTCCTCGCGTCCGCGTGGTATCATTCCCCCAAACTCGGCGACACTCCCCTTCCCAGCAGGGGTCAAGGGCAGCAGCCCCAAATGGAAGCGATCTCTCGAGCTTACTTAACCGGAAAACGCCCTAAAACACAACATGGAGGGAAGCCTCCAGCGAATAGCTCTGATAGTAGGAATCAGCCTCCCCCTCGTAGCCGAAATTGGCCGAATACGTAGGCGAGAAGATCGCGTTCATGCCGAGGCCGAAGGTGGCCGCTTCCCGCCCGAGCGGCTGATTGGGAATACCCGTTCCCAGGATCGGAGACTCGGTGACATCGTCGAGGAACTCATGGTTCCAGCCGCCCTGGAGATAGGGATTCCATTTCACCCCGCCGGTCTGGAACGCATAGGCGAGGGTGGCGCCGAGCTGGCTGCGGAGGGAATTGCTGTCCTGATCCCCGTAGCTGAGGGGAAGAATCGAATCGGTCCTGTAGCTATCGACGGCCAGCCGGATATAGTCGAGACCGGCGGTCGGAGTCAGCGTCCAGGCGCCGAAGCGGAAATCGTGGCCGTATTGCAGCGTGCTATCCAGTTCCATCCCCTGGACATGGCCCAAGGAGGCGCCGCCTAACCCTCGGACGCTGTTATCGAGCTCATGATAGGCTCCGCCCACGGTCGCATCGACCCAGTCATGGCTCTGATCCTGCCAGGCGGTGAAGAGGCCGAAGCGGGTGGCGTTGTCCTCGGCGCTGGCGAGGACGCTGGCGTATTCGGTCTTGGCATGGTCATAGCCGGCATAGACGCCGGCGCTCCATTCCTTGGAGAACTGGTAATCGACGCCGCCGAGAAGGCCGAAGCCGTAGAAATTCGCATGCTGCCGGGGAAGGCCGGCGCTGATGCTGCCGAAAGTCCCGGTCGGGCTGGCAAAGAAACCCCAGGGGCTTTGCACGGCGGGTTGGGGGCTCTTATAGCCGGAAGGGGGAGCCATCTCCGTCCCCGCCATCAGGGAGGAGGCGGGAGCGGCGTCGAAGGAGGCCAGGGAGACGCCGGCATCGCCCAGGCGGATCAGCTCCATCTGCTGGGAGAGCGTGAGGGTGGCCGTATCGGACAAGGCCTGGGTGACCATGGGAGCCGAGGTGGTGGGAGCGGTATTCGCCGAGACCGGCAAGGCCCATCCGTCGGTCACCATTCCCGAAAGAGCGAGCGAGGCGAGACCGACGAGGAAGGGGATGCGTCCCGTGAATAGGCTGATGGGCTTCATGGTGTGGCTGCGATGTTTTGAATGAAAGGGGAAACCGCCGGAACGCGGACGCGCAAAAGTGTTGGACGGCAAGAGCCGGGTCAAACCCTAAACGGGCAAGGCCGCGAGCCGTTCCCGGCTTGGACAGGCTCTTACAGATCGGAGAGCTCTTCCAGCCCGCCGCGCCGGGTGGGGACCATGTCCTCGAGGGTCTCGGTGTGCTGGAGATTGAGGGCGGCGATCAGCATCCGCTTGTCTTCCTCATCCTTGACGATGAGTTCGCCGTGGCCGTAGAAGACGATCTTCATGCTGCGGTGGTTCGGATGGTCGATCCAGAGCACCGCGTCGAGGTTGATCGCCTTGCGGGAGGGAAGCTGGATGAAGCGGGCCATGCCCAAGAGTTAGCTTAAGCAGCGATGCTCCGCATCCCCAGAGATTACCTAAGCAACCTTCCGCATTTCCGGCCAGACCCAGGCACCTCCCTTGAGGCCGTTGACGTTCGGAGTGAGGGAGACATGGGGTGGGAGCTTGAAGGAGACCTTGGACGAATTGCCGCCTCCGATGTGGAGATGGTCGAAGTGAACCAGGGAGTAGAGCGATTCGATCATCTTCAGGACCCGGTGGTTCCACTTGCGCTTGCCGATCCGGTCGAGCGCCGCCTTGCCGAGCTGCTCGTTATAGGTCTCGTAGTGGCGGAAGGAATGGGTGGAGAGCTCGAGATGGGGGGTCGAATGGCCGTCGAGGAAGAGGGCGCTCCCGAAGCCGGTGCCGAGCGTCACCACCATTTCCAATCCCCGTCCCCGAATCGTGCCGTAGCCCTGCATCTCGGCGTCGTTGACCACGCGGACCGGCTTGCCGAGGCCCGCCGTCAGCGCCTTCTCGATGTTGAAGCCGTTGAGCTTCGGATTGCCCAGGGTCGGCGAGGTGAGGATGACGCCGCGCCGGAGGACGCCGGGGAAACCGGCGGCGACCTGGGTGTAGCCGGAGAGGGGCGCGGCCAGCTCGACGAGCTTTTTGACCAGCTTCTTCGGCGCGGGCCGGTGCGGCGTCTGCAGCCAGAGGTGCTTGCCGATGAGTTTTCCGTTGCCGTCGATCAGCGACGCCTTGAGTCCGGTGCCCCCGATATCGAGGGCGAGGATCCGTTGCCGGGCGGGAGGAAGCTTGGCCATGGGGGAGAAGATAAGTCAAACGGACGTAAAATCGAGCGCCGATTATGGCAAAGCCTTGGCGGGAACGGAGGAATCGGCGGCGGGAGCCTCCGCCGGGAGTTGCCGGAGCGCTCCGATCGTCCAGGGGCCATGCCCCGCCGAGGCGGCGCGGGAGGCGGCGACGGCCTGGGGCACGACGGGCGGGGCAGCATTGCCCCACGCCTGGCGGACGTAGGTGAGGACGGCGGCGATCTGGGAGTCGTCGAGGACCTCCTTCCACGGGACCATGATGCCGTTGAAGACCGTCCCGTGGACGGTGACGGGAGTGACCAGGCCGTCGAGGACGATGTGGGCGAGATGGTTCTCCCCGTAGCCCTCGGCGCCCAGGACGATCTCGGAACCGGCGAGGGGGGGATATTGGCCGGGCAGGCCCCGCCCGTCGGGTTGATGGCAGATGGCGCAATTGACGTTGTAGATGCGGCGGCCCAGCGCCACCGGATCGCGCGCCTCGGCGGCGGCCAAGCCCGCGTCCTCCTTGCCGCCCGCTCCGGGACCGTACAACCCCGCTTCCTCGTCGAAGACATCGCCACGGAAACCGCCGCTGAAGAGGAAGAGATAGAGGGCTCCCCAGAAGAAGAGCGCGCCGGCCAAGGGGATCAGCCAGAAGGGCGCCGGAGCCGTGCCCGCACGCGGTTCCTCGCGCTCGCGGAGGACCGCTTCGGAAGGCGGCGGCGGAAGGGAAGGATCGGGAGTCATGGCGTGGCGGGCTCAGGCGAGGCAGCGGCGGGCAACGGACCCTGCTCCAGCGTGAGCAGGTAGGCGATCAGCGCTGCTCCCCGGGGCGTGGGGACGATTTCCCCGCCCGGCGCACCATTCGACTGCGGCTCGAAAAGGAAGCGGTAGGGCGGCATCGCCGAACCGGCAGGCGATGCATAGAGCCGTTGAGCCAGCGCCAGGGCGCTCAGCCGATGGCCCACATCGGAAAGATCGGGACCGATCCGCAGGAGGCCGGGCATCTCGGGCCGGGCGGTGCGGAAGTCGCCCGGCACCGTCGCCCGCCGTCCCCATTCACGGGCCAGGGCCGCCCGGTCCCCCGGGGCGATCTGCCGGGTATGGCAGGCGGCGCAGTTCTCGGCCCCGTAGACGCGGCTTCCTTCCAGGGCCATGGCGGAGAGCGGTTCCGGCGCCGCTGGAGAAAGAGCTCCGAGCTGGAGCCACGGCATCCCCACCAATACCCCCCAGGAGAGCGCCAGGAGACCGAGAATACCGGCCAGGAATAGCAACAGACGGCTCATGGCGTCGGCCTCGGAACGTGGGGGCTGACGGCGAAGAGCGTCGGCCCCGCGCGGCGCGGCCCGGTCCGCAGGAGGAGCCGGGCGAAGTGGAGGGCGAAGGCGACCTCGGCCAGGAACAGGATCAGGAGAGCCGCGCTCCGCACCCAGAGAAAGGGCAGCGTCAGGCTGACGATCGCCGCGAACGGCACCCGCGCGTCGGCCAGGCCGAGCCCCTCGATCACTCCCCCCATCGCCAACGCGCCGACCAGGAGCACGGCCCCGAGGCTGAAGCCCCAAAAGTGAATCCGGATCAAGCGTCGCGAAGGCCATTCCCAATCGGCCAGCCGGGGCGCGATGAAATAGAGCGCGCCGAACAGAGCCATCGCCGCGAAGAGATCGCGGCCGACCACCGAACGGGCCTCCTCCCAATAGGTGAACCGGACCAGATCGCCCACCGAGCGGAATCCAGTCAGGAATCCTTCCGCTTCGAACGCCACGAACGCAACCAGCGCGACCGCCGCGCAACGAAGGACCGGGCTCGCCCGCAATGCAAGCGCGCCGAGGCTCCCGCGCAGCAGGGGAAAGAGATTCAATCCCACCGCCACGACCGGCACAAGCAACGCGATATGGGCGGCGATCCCGGCGCTGGCGACCCAGGCGGGAGCCGTTCCTCCGGTGAGGCGGGAGGCGCCGCTCCATCCGCCGATCAAGGCCAACGACCAAAAGCCGAGCCAGCCCACTCCGCCGCTTTCGACCGGCCGGCCCAGCAGCTTCGGCAAGAGATAATAGAGAATCCCCAATCCGAGAGGCGCCAGCCAAAGGCCGAAGGAAGCGCCTCCGGACCAAGCCAGCGCCGCCGCCTGCGCTCCTCCGATATTGCCGGCCCCCGCCACCGATACCCATTCCGAAAGCCCGAAGATCACAGAAAACGAGACCAGCGCCGTTAGCAGATAGGCCTGCGAGAGATAAACCTCTCCGGATCGCCGTGCCGCAAAGAGAAAAGCGCCAAAGAGTGCCAACAAGAGCTGCGCCGCTCCCAGCACCGCTCCGGCGCGGAGCGGCAGCTCCAATCCCGCCACCCCGGTGGAGGCTCCTCCCAAGATGGCCGCCACCCCCGCCAGGAGGGCGGCGTTCCACGCCACCGCCGCCGCGAACAACAGGGTCCGTCCCCAGCGGGGAGCGGAGACGGCGCCGAGCCGCGCCAGCAGCCAGAGCGCCACCCCGTAACCGGCGGGCGCGGCCCAGCCGAAGAGCGCCGCCGTCCGCGAAGCCGCCTCGATCCGGCCATAGCTCAGCCCGGCCACCGCGCCGAAAGCGGCGGGAAAAAGAGCCTCCACCGAGAGCAGCCAGCGGAGCGCGCCCGCTATGAGGAGCCAGACCAGGGAGGAAGCGATGAAGAGCAGGAGAGGCCGCCGGAAGGAGGCATCGACGGCCACCCGCTCCAGCGGCGTCGCGGAAAGGACGGAAGCATCCGAAGAGAGGGGCACGGCGGAGCGATTAGACCCCATCGCCCGGAGCAATCCCAGTAAAAATCGGCGATCGCATCGCGCGGGGAAATTCCCCGCCCGCCTCCCCGAAGAATACCTAGATGGCGGCCCGGGCCGCATTAGCGACTGACAAGTCGGGGAGAAGATGATTTACTCCGGCCAATAGTAACCGGAGAAGTAGCAACCGGAGGGGTCCCCGTCTGATATATATGGAAAGCCAAGTCATTGAATCCACCGCCACGGGAGCTGTCGACTACACCAAAGTCGACCGCCTGCTCGAGAAATCGGAACGGGAATTTTCCTTCCTGAAGCCGGGAAGCGACGACGGGCAACTCCCCCTGCGCGATCTCTTCTCCACCCTGCGCGACGTCACCGCCGACACTCCCGCGCTCGAGGCGATCCACTTTTGCGCCGCCCAGGCCACCGGCTCGGTCGAGCGGGTGCTCGACAGCCTCCGCTCCTGGGGCGAGTCCGATCTCGCCGAGATCCGCCACCTCCTCGACGAGCTCCGCTCCTTCCGCGCCAATCCGGAACGGACCTTCACCCCGCCGCCCGCCGACCTGACCGGCATCGACGAGACGGTAGAGAAAGTCGCCGCCGAGCTGGCGCTGGCCAAGGCCGGTTCCGACGACGGCCAGTTCCCCCTCCGCGACCTCGTCGCCAAACTCCGCGACAAATCGCGCGGCAATCCCTCCCTGGCCCATTTCCATGAGGCGGCCGATTTCACCACCGAATTCGTCCAGCAGGTGCTGGAAAGCCTCGCCCCCTGGAGCCCCGAGCAGCTCGCCGCCCTCGGCGGCCTCGTCGGGCAGCTGCGCGCCCTCCGCCAGGACGCCTCCCTCCCCTTCACCCGCCCCCAGACGGCGGAGCCGGTCCATTCCTTCGCCGCCCGCGAGGCTCCCATCGAGGCCCCCGCCAGCGTCATTGCCGCCATCGGCGCCGCGTCCGCCTCGGAGAGCGAGATCCCGCTGGTCTTCGACGCCGAGGCCGACGGCGAGCTCCTCCGCGAGTTCATCTCCGAGTCCCAGGAGCATCTCCTCAACATCGAGAACGGCGTCCTCACCCTGGAGGAGAATCCCGGGGACCGCGAGACGCTCAATACCATCTTCCGCGCCTTCCACACCTTCAAGGGGAGCGCCGGCTTCCTCAATCTCGTCCCGATCAACAAGTGCGCCCACGAGCTGGAGAACCTCCTCGACCTCGCCCGCCAGGAGAAGCTCGCCGTCACCACCCCGATCATCAACATCATCCTGGAGGGCGGCGACGTCCTCAAGCAGTTCGTCATCGAGATGCAGGCCCGGATGGAGGGGAAGAAGAAGGCCGGCCCCTTCGTCGTCCCGACTTCCGACCTGATCGCCCGCGTCCGCCAGCTGGCCCGGGGCGAGGCCGTCTCCGCTCCCGCGCCCAAGGCTGCGGCAACCCCGGCGACCGCGGCCTCCGCCGCCGATGCCCCTTCGGGCTCCGCTCCGGCCTCGGCGCCTTCCGCCCCGACCTCGGCTCCCGCTCCTTCCCGCGCCCCGGTGGTGGAGACCCCCAGCACCGACCACGATTCCGGCAAGGCCACCTCGATCAAGGTCGATACCGTCAAGCTGGACGGCCTCTTCGACCTGGTCGGCGAGATGGTGATCGCCCAATCGCTCGTCTCCCAGGACCCCGAGCTGCGGCAGGTGAACAGCCCCCGGCTGGCCCGCAACCTCGCCCAGCTCGGCCGCATCACCGGCGAGCTGCAGAAGACCACCATGTCGATGCGGATGGTCCCGATCCGGGGTACCTTCCAGAAGATGACCCGCGCGGTGCGCGACCTCTCCGGCAAAGTCGGCAAACAGGTCAACCTCGTCCTGAGCGGCGAGGAGACCGAACTCGACCGGACCATCGTCGAGGAGATCGGCGATCCGCTCCTCCACATGGTCCGCAACTCGGTCGACCACGGCATCGAGAGCACCGAGAAGCGGCTCGCCGCCGGCAAGTCGCCGGTCGGCACCGTCTCCCTCCGCGCCTTCCACGAGGGCGGCAACATCGTCATCGAGCTCAGCGACGACGGCGGCGGCCTCAACAAGGAACGGATCCTGCAGAAGGCCCGCGAGAACGGCATCATCGGCGCCACCGAGACCCCCACCGATTCCGAGATCTTCCAGCTGATCTTCGCCCCCGGCTTCTCCACCGCCGAGAAAGTGACCGACATCTCGGGCCGAGGCGTCGGCATGGACGTGGTCCGGCGGAACATCCAGAAACTGCGCGGCAAGATCGAGATCCGCTCCGAGACCGGCAAGGGCTCGACCTTCACCATCTTCCTGCCCCTGACCCTCGCCATCATCGAGGGCCTGGTGGTCCGGGTGGGCAGCCAGCGCTACATCATCCCCACCCTCTCGGTCCGCGAATCGCTCCGCCCGCTGCCGGAGATGATCTCGACCCTCCACCAGACCCACGAGATGGTCAACGTACGCGGCTCCCTCCATCCGCTGATCCGGCTCCACGAGGTCTTCAAAGTCCCCAACGCCATCATCGACACCACCGAGGCCATCGTCGTCATGATCGAGGCGGGCCACTATCAAGCCGCGCTGCTGGTCGACGACCTGGTCGGCAAGCAGGAGGTGGTGATCAAGAGCCTGGGCGAGACCTTCAAGGGAATCCGCGCGCTGGCCGGAGCGGCCATCCTCGGCGACGGCGCCGTGGGGCTGATCCTCGACACCGCCGCGCTGGTCCATCATACGACCAATCCGCG